>Ga0209391_10001807_pt1 | contig 11177 bp, 12 predicted proteins | sample PPLLak3March2015_FD_187246 | JGI IMG/M metagenome (GOLD analysis project Ga0209391, IMG submission 187246) | Freshwater sediment microbial communities from Prairie Pothole Lake near Jamestown, North Dakota, USA - PPLs Lake P7 Core (1) Depth... | ecosystem: Environmental > Aquatic > Freshwater >... | reverse complement strand
GGACTTGGTCGATCAGCTCTTCAATTCCAGCGAGAAGCGCCTGGCCCGGGTGTTGTTGCTCCTGGCGCATTTCGGGAAAGAGGGCAAGCCGGAGACGGTGATTCCCAAGATCAGCCAGGAAACGCTAGCCGAGATGATCGGAACGACGCGCTCCCGTGTCAGTTTCTTTATGAATAAGTTCCGCAAACTGGGCTTTGTCGAATACAACGGCGAACTCCACGTGCATAGCTCGCTCCTCAGCGTCGTGCTCCACGACTAAGTGTCCGTTCGACCGGGCACCTGGCGGTCATGGATGCGACATCCCTAAACCCCGTGCCAAGTCGTTCCCTGCATGCGCGAGACAATGAGACGAACAAGGTCTGTCTGTGTGCCGATGGGATCGGAGGCTGGTTGTGAGCAATATTGATCAGAATTTGAGCTCTTGGCAGGAGAAAATTACTCAATGGGGCGTCAGAAAGGGTCAGTCATAGCGATGGCCGAGGCAGCGAAAACGGAATCAGCGAAGTCGAAACCATCCAGAATGGCGAGAGCGGCACGTACTGAAGCCGCACGGTTTGATCCCAAGATCTTCCTTGCCAAGGTCGGCAACGGAACGACCATTCTGAATCCCACAAAGAAGCATGTGCTCTTTTCCCAAGGGGATGCGGCGAATGCCGTATTCTATGTCCAGGCAGGCAGAGTCAAGCTCACCGTCGTCTCCCCGCAAGGCAAGGAAGCCGTCGTCGGAATTCTGGAGCCTGGGGCCTTTTTCGGTGAGGGCTGTCTCGCTGGGCAGGTGGTCTGCATGGCCACCGCCATCGCACTGGAGGCATCCACGATTGCGCGTATCGACAAGGTTGCCATGATCCGTGTGCTCAACGAGGAGCCCGCCTTTGCCGCGCTGTTCGTGGCCTACCTCTTGTCTCACAGCATTCGCATCCAGGAGGATCTGGTCGATCACCTCTTCAATTCTGCCGAGAAGCGGCTGGCACGCATCCTCCTGTTGATGGCCCACTTCGGCAAGGAAGGGCAGCCCGTCCCTGTGATTCCTCAAATCAGTCAAGAAATGCTCGCCGACATGATCGGCACCACGCGTTCCAGAGTCAGCTTCTTTCTGAACCGGTTCAAGAAACTCGGCTTCATCAAGTACAACGGGGGCCTGGAAGTGCATAGTTCGCTACTGAATATCGTGCTTCACGACTGACCGCGCCGCCACTCTTCTTGTTGTGGTCCGTCTCACGAGTCCTGATTTGTTACCGTTTATCCCGGTGGATGTGGGCTCGTCCTTGGGTATGATCCCGCGTTGCAGGGCCGCATGAACGAGATCCTGGTGGGAGCGTAGCCCCATCTTCCGCAGCAGGCCGGCACGAAGGGAGTCGGCTGCGCGGGAACCGATCTTCAGTCGAATGCCGATATCGCGATTGGTCGCTCCCTCTACGATGAGCTGCAAGACCTGTCGCTCACGGGCGTTCACAGTGCCAGAGAGCTTCGGTAAATCGGTCTGAGCCTTTTCCAGCTGGGTGCCTTTCGCCGTATATGAACCACGGAACGACTCGGAAAGCCTTGGACTCAGGTAACGCCGGCCGGCAACGACTTCGTGCACGGCCTGGAGAAGCTCGTTGCCGCAGGATGCTTTGGCCACATAGGCCGCAGCTCCGTTGCGCAAGGCGTCCAATACGTAGGCCTCATCCCCGCACATGGAAAGCAGAATGACACGGGTATCCAATTTGAGGCGCAGGACTTTTCGTGTGGTGTCGAGCCCGTTCAGCCGGGGCATCATCAGGTCGACAATCAGTACCTGGGGTTTCTTCCGCTTGACGAGTTCGATCGCCTCGATCCCGTCAGCCGCTTCGCCCACGATGACACAGCGGGGATCCGACTCCAGCAGAGCTCGCAGCCCTTGTCTCACGACAACATGGTCATCCGCCAATACAATAGTCGTCATTGCAACGTCGTCTCCTGTGGCCGCGAAATTATTTCACACTGTATCAGGACCGACTCCCGATGTATGCCCTATATTGCACACATGCCTCCATTAGCGTCTGCACTGACGATTCGGGGAGCGATCTAGTTTAGAGGAGGGGCGCCGGTGGCCAGACCAACACGAAGGATGCACGAACACGAGGAGGCCGGATTGAGGAAGAACAGGAAACGGATCAGAAAGATCCCGACCGGCATCGTCGGGCTGGACAAAGTTTTGGACGGGGGCCTGCCCGCCGAACGCATGACACTGGTCGGCGGCGGCCCCGGGAGCGGGAAAAGCATCATCGGCTTGCAATGGCTGTTGGCGGGCGCCGATGCCGGCGATCCGGGCATGCTTATCCTGTTCGAAGAGCGCGTCGCGTCCGTGCGTCAAAACGCCGCCGGCTTGGGATGGGATGTGGCCAAGCTGGAGCAGAAGGGTTTGCTGTGCCTGCTGGATGCCCGGATCAGTCCTGAAGCGGTGGTCTCGGGAGACTTTTCCATCAAGGGGCTGCTGGCGATCATCGGACAAAAGGCCAAGGCTATGCGAGCCAGGCGCATTGTGATCGATGCGCTGGACGCGCTGCTGTATCTGTACGACAGCCCCATGCGCGAGCGACACGAACTATACACGCTGCACGAATGGCTGCTGGACCAAAAATTGACGACGATGATGACGGTCAAAACCGTCCCGCAGGAAGAATCTCCCCGCTATGCCTTTCTGGACTTCATGGCGGATTGCGTCATTCACGTCGACCAGCGCGTCACGCAACAGATCACCACACGTCGTTTACGAGTGGTCAAGTATCGCGGGTCCGGATATGGCCGCAACGAGTACCCCTTCGTCATCAGTCAAGACGGCATCAACGTCATTCCCATCACCAGCAATGAGTTGCAGCACCGTCCGCTCGGTCCCAAAGTATCCAGCGGCCAGGCCGGGCTCGATGTCGTGCTCGCCGGCGGCTTCAGGCGCGGGGCCAGTACGTTGATCGTGGGGACTGCCGGGAGCGGAAAGACCACCCTGGCCTGCATCTTTGCACAGGCTGCCGGCCGGCGCGGCGAGCGCGTGCTGTATATCAATTTCGAGGAGTCGGCGGAATCGATGGTCGGCAACATGCTCAGCCCGGGGCTGGCCCTGGGGCCGTTGATCGCCCGAGGGACACTGGTCATCCGGTCCTACCTGCCGGAAGCGATGGGCGTGGAGGAGCACTTGTTTCATGCTCTGAAAGCCCTGGATGAGCTGCAGCCTCAGCATGTCATCGTGGATGCGATCTCAGCCTGCAAACGCATGGGGTCGGAGCAGGCGGCCTTTGAATATCTGATGCGGCTGCTGAACGACTGCCGGGAACGCGGGATCACTTGTTTCTACCTTAACCAGGCGACAGGCCTTGATATCGTCGCAGAGATCAGCGGCATCGGTATTTCGTCCATTATCGACACCGTGGTGCTGCTACGCCATCTTCCGGTCGACAATGCGATGAAACGGCAGTTGCTCGTCATGAAGTCGCGGGGCTCGAAGCATTCCGACCTCTTCCACGAATTCCAGATTACTGATCAAGGGATTGAGCTGGAGCAGATCTAGCTCTGCAAGAGCGGCCCGGTCGGCGTATCCGGCGGGGCGCAGGGACACGGGAGTCCGATGATGAAATCTCGCAGTCGCAAGACGCGACGGACGGCGCCGGCCGGGGGGAAGACCTATGTTTTCCAGCTCTTCGTGGCCGGCAACGAGTCCAACTCGACACAAGCCAGGGATAACCTGGCCCGACTCTGCAAGGAGCACCTCATGGGGCGCCACGAGATCACCGTCGTGGACGTGCTGAAAGATGCCGCGACCGCGTACGCACATCGCGTGCTGGTGACCCCCACCTTGCTGTTGATCAAGCCTCTGCCCAAGGTGCTTTTGCTGGGCAACCTCAGCGATACGCGGCATGTGCTTGCCGCGCTCAGACTGATCGGCGGTGAACGATGACGCGCCGGAAGCCGCCGCTCCGTCAACCGCGGATCAAGGGAGCCGCGGCAGAGGAACTGGTGCACGCGCTGAGGACGCATCAGGTGGACGCCATCGTCGGCGAGCGCCACATCATGCTGGTCCGTTTGAAACAGGCGGAAGAGGATCTCGAGCTGTCGCGAAATCAGCTGCGCGCGCTGACCGCAAGCCTACTGTCCATACGGGAGCAGGAACGGACTGTCATCGCCCGGGAGATTCATGACGAACTGGGCCAGGCGCTGACATGCGTGCAGTTGGGATTGTCCTGGATCGCCGGCAAGGTGACCGCTCGGCAACAGCCGGTGCGCGACAAGATCAACGCGATGACGGCGTTGGTTATGACCATGATCCGGACGGTCCAACGCATCGCGGATGATTTGCGTCCTGGCCTGTTGGATCAGTTGGGGCTTGTGAAAGCCTTACGATCAGAAGTGCGGAAGTTCACCGGATATACAGGGACGCCGTGCAAATTCGAGACGAATGTGGGGAACGCCACCTGTGGCCGTGAAGAGAGTCTCGCGATCTTCCGGATCGTCCAGGCCGCCCTCACGAACGTGGCCCGGCATGCCAACGCATCCAAGGTCGTGATGTCTTTGATGGATGGAAAAACTGATCTTGTCCTGACGGTGCATGATAACGGGAAGGGGATTACCAGGGAGCAGATCTCGGGCGCCCAGTCCCTCGGCATTATCGGCATGCGAGAGCGCGTCCTGGCGCTCAAAGGCTCTCTGACCATCAGAGGCTCAAAAGCGACGGGGACAACCTTGACGGTACGAATAGTTCATTTCTGAGCTTTTGTTCTTGGTATCCTATCGCCGGACCGCTTCTGGGGTCCTCGGCGTTGAAGTTCTTCAAGTAAGAGGCCTTCTGCCGCACCCCGATTTTCGACGGCTCCCTGTTCAACTTCTCGAGTCAGCCACATTTCGTAAGCCAGTTCGTCCTCCTTTGGTCTGACTGCAGGAGGAGGGACCGTTGGTTTGGTCTTCGTCGTTTTTTTCGCCATTCTACACCTCGCTTTCTCGTTGAAAGTTACCTGTGCTGCTGGATTGTCCCATCTAATGAACGAAGCAGAGTCTGTTGTTCGTGTTCAGCCGGATAGGTGATGTGTGTGCCGTTCACTTTGGCGAATGGTGTGAGGGAGTGAGGTTTAGTCTGTGCCATGCTTGTGATGTGCTCGACCGGAATTCCTCTCACCGCCAGCGCGTCAGCAATCAATGACCGATGGCAACGCCAGGGCACCGCTTCGGCGCACATGATCGTGGTTCGTTCACGCGTTGCCGTTTCAATTAGCTTCTCTATCCCTGTTTGGAATGCCGCGGTCTGCATGTAATCGGCGTAGCCGCGGAATGAGGCGTTGCGCCAGCCCCTGTTGGGCGAGTCCCGCAGGGCGTGACGAAGCCCGCCGAGCTCCGACATGTGTGTATAGTCGATACCGGCTTGTTGAAGTGGTTGCGGAAGTGTCTCGTGATTGAACTGCGGGTTGTAACGCGAGCGCGGGATGGTGCGCACATCGATAAGGTGTTTCACGCCGTGCCTGTGCAAGAGGATGAGGAAAGCCTCCAGCGACCGGGTGGAGTGCCCGATGGTGAAGACTGCAGGCAGTTGTGTTGAGGCGCGCGTGCTCATCGTAACGGTCCAGCCTCTTTGAGGTTCATTCAATGCGGTCACCACGCTTAAACGTGTTGGCCATGGGATTCTCGGTATGGAGCGGTCGCAAGTTCTGCCACCTTCGCCAGATCTCCTGGACGCCAGGGGAGGGGTATCGTCAGTACCCGGCGAACTCTTCCGCGCGGATGTCTTCGTCGTCGATGCCGATTTCACGGAGCATCGTCTGTAACCCCTTCACCATTTTGGGCGGCCCCGCAATGTAGTAGACGGGCAAGGCGGCGTGCCTGGCATACGTGGCAAGCTTTTCTTTGGTGATCAGGCCGGTCTCACCGGACCAGGCCCGCCGGGATTGCGTCATGTCGGTCATGGTTGCGATCAGCGTGTAGTGAGGATTGTCCCGTTCCAGCGCCTGAAGCTCATCCAGGAACGGCGCGTCCTCCGGTCGGCGATTGGAATAGAAGAGGATCAGGCGATGCGGGCGTTTCTCTTTCGTGGCACAGAGCAGCATGCTTCGAAAGGGCGTGATGCCAATACCGCCTGCCAGCAGGACCGCCGCTCGGGTGGTATCGTCGTGCAGCGTCAAGGTGCCGGACGGGCCTTCGATTTTGACGGCTGTTCCTATGGGAAGCCGCTGTAACACGCGTTTGAAGGCGGTATCACGCATGCGCGTCGCGACCATGAAGAGGTCATCCTGCGGAGCGCTCGCGATCGAAAAGGTTCGGGTATTCCCTTCTCTATCCGTCTCCGGAGGATTCAGCAGAGTCATATCGACAAACTGGCCGGCTGTGAACGTCCACCCCTCCGGTTTCTCAAACCGAAAGGCCATCGTACCTTCTGCGATGTTTTCCCGTGTGCTCAGCTTGGACAGAAACGTTGTCGCTATCGCTGCCGTGCTCATAAGTACATCCCTTCTTAGTAAATGATGGGTGGTCGCTTCTCCGCGATGACCAGCATTAACCGGCGTCGTTGTAACGGGCGGTCCGGGTCGCGTGTGTAGTGCGAGGAGTCCTCCGACACCTCAACGTGACTGAGCGGGATTGAAATGTGTTGATTCATATGGGACACGGTGGTCTCGATCGAGAGCGTCACGGAGGCATCGTTGCAGCCGGTGATTTCGGCGTTCAGATCCGTCGCATCGAGGAATTGCACGGTGACCCGCTCTTCCGGATCAATCCACGGACGGATCAGCTGCTCTTTTTCGTCGTGTGTCATACTTGCCTCCCACATCTGTTCTGAATGAGTGCCAGGCCTCCACTTCGAAGCCCTTTCCGTGATCTTCATGAGCGACCTCTTTCTGTTGTCATGGCGTGCATCGTAAGAATCGAACTAAATGATCTCCCGGATTTTGTTCTCGACGATCGTCTTGAGAATGTCCCACCGGTCTTTCTGTCCCCGGACTAAGGCTTCCGCAACGTGTACCGCCTGCTGCAGGGTGATTGAGCCGGGTAGAGGCGGTTCCAAGGGATCAATGATCGCCTGGACGACCACCGGCCCGGGCTGAGCAAAGGCTTGGCGGAGCACCTCGCCGACCTGTGCGGGATCCTCCACGGTGTAACCTGTCGCGCCGCAGGCCTTCGCATACAGCGCGAAATCGATCGGTTGTAGTTGGACCCCGAATTCCGGATTGCCCTCAAAGGCCAGTTGCTCCCATTTGATCATGCCCAAAAGGTCGTTCTTCAGCAGGATGATCTTCACCGGCAACTGGTACTTGACCATGGTCGCCAATTCCCCCATCAACATCGTAAAGCCTCCGTCGCCGACGATGCAGACCACTTGCCGGCCGGGAAAGGCCACCGCTGCTCCCACACCATAAGGCAGCGCGTTGCCCATGGAAGCCAGCGTGCCGGAGGCCGAAAACTGCATGTCGCCTTTGATGCGGATGTGTCGGGCGGCCCAGGTTGTGACCGTTCCTGTATCGCAACAGATGATGGCATCCGAGGCGAGAACGTCGTTGAGTTGATGGACGACCACCTGCGGCTTCAGCGGCCTGTCCATGCGGCGCCCTCGTGTGTCCATGAGGGTGTTCCAATCCTTTACCTGCCCCTGGATCTTTTCGAGGAAGGTATGTTTGGTTTTGATCGCAATGCGGGGGAGAAGCGCCCGTAACACATTCGGGCAGTGACCGACCAATCCCACCTCGACCGGATAGCGAAGGCCGATGCGGACCGGATCAAGATCGATTTGCACGGCTTTGGCCTGTCCGGGTGTGGGATAGAACTCCAGATAGGGGAAGCTCGTGCCGGCGATGATCAGCGTGTCACAGTCCGCCAGCGCTTCCTGAGAGGGGGCCGTTCCCAAGAGCCCGATGCCTCCGGTGGTGTATGGGCTATCGTCCGGCACCACGGCTTTCCCGAGTAACGGTTTAATAATGGGGGCCCCCACCTTTTCGGCCAGTTGCAGAATCTCGTCCCGTGCAGACAGACACCCCCGGCCGGCGAGAATGGCGACTTTTGATCCCGCATTGATGATCTCCGCGGCCTGTTCAAGCAGCGCGCTTCCTGGGAGCGGCAGCGCCTCACTGGCGAGGTGTCCGCTATGGCGGGGAATATTGGCCGGAGAGCCCTGATCATCGGTCCATTCCTGCACGTCTTTGGGGATCGTAATGTGAACCACGGTCCGGCGCGCAAGCGCGGTCTTGATGGCCACATCGACGACATTCATGACATGCGACGGTCCATTGATCCGTTCGTTGTAGGCCGCCACGTCGACAAGCGCTTTATTGAGATCGACATCCTGCTGATAGTGCGTGCCGATCAAGTCATGGTAGGTATGGCCGGTAATGGCGAGCACCGGCTGGCCATCGCATTTGGCATCGTACAGTCCATTGATCAGATGCAGCCCGCCGGGACCTGAGGTGGCCAAGCAGACACCCAGGCGATGCGTAAACTTGGCATAGGCACAGGCCGCGAATGCCGCCGACTCTTCGTGCCGGACTTGTATGAATGTAATACGGTCCTGGCGGGTTCGCAGGGCTTCAAACAGTCCGTTGATACCATCGCCGGGATAGCCAAAGATCGTGTCGACGCCCCAGGCGATCAGTCGCTCGATGAGCGTATCGGCTACCGTTTGTCCCATGGCTTCAGTCCATTCTCCCGAGCACTGGGGTCTCTCCCGGTCTGCCCAGCAGGATCGGGGTTACGGCGATATGGCGCTATCGCTATATGGTCACAACGATCTCGCGGTGATAATCAATGACTTATCACCGCGAGATCGATTCTCGCGTGAGTGGCTCTTTACTTGTGTCCACCCGCCTCAAATGAGACGTCCGTCACTTTGTTTTCGTTATCCACCAAGAGTATCGCCGCATCGCCTTTGGCTAAGGTCCCCAGCCTCTGTTGAATGAGTGGGCGCACCTCATATGAGTGCTCTTTGCCGTCTTTGGTGCGGATGACAATCGTATTGTTCTTCAATGGCGTGAGGATCACCCCTTCCACTTGGGCGAGGTTGCCCTTCAGCGGGCTCATCTTGTGTCCTAGTTCCTTCTCGTGCTGAACCGCTTCCTTGTTGGCATAGGTCACATCCACAACCTTGTCCAACTCATCGATGAGGAAGAGGACGTCCGCCCCCACAGGGATGGACGCTACCTTGCTTCTGCCGACCGGTCGTATGAGATGAGACTCTTCTTTCCCATCCGTGGTCCGAATGACGGCTTTGTCGTGTCCGGTCTCCAGCGGTCCGGCGAGCTGTCCTCGCACGACACGATGGTGACTGACCTCGCCGGGCAGATGCACATCGACCAGCAGATTTTGGTCATTGACTGTGACCTCGACCAGATCCCCTTTTTTTAGGTCCGGCAATCCCTTTTGTTTTCGAACGTTCATGGGGATAAACCGAGGCTCCCCCACGCCAGTATCGATGCGTGCTTGGTCGCTTCTGACTTCCTCCACCGTGCCAAGAAGCACGCGTTCCCCGGACAGCATCTGGTGATCAGCCCCCGCTCCCTCAGCAGCGGCAGCAGCCACGGATACAGCGGATACAGCGGAAATTAACCACGCGGTGAGCACCGCGAGCTGCCGTAGTTCCTTGTGTGTCATATACATCTCTCTTTCTCTGGCCGGCTAAGCCATTTAGCGGCCGGCCTGGTTTACTGGTGATGAGGAGTAGACTCACTGGTGCTCGGTTCCGCATTCCATCCATTTGGTCCGATGGACATGTGTTCCCTGGGTGAGCGCATGTGGCTGTCGTCATGTTGTGTCTCTTTCTTCCGTCTCACGGGAATAAGCGAGAGATTCCCGTGTGGACTGCAGAGTGGCTGACCGACGACCCAAGAGCCTCCAGTCTGAAATCACAGTCGCGTAACGGTAAGACAATTCGGGAGCCGTATCTGTTCAAAGTTGCTCACGTCGGTGGTCGTTCTCGTAGAATCGGAATCTTCCACTGGTGCAGCCGTGTATTCTCGACAGGCATCAGACCTTGTCCTTTTCTTACTCTGATGTGACTGTTTGCAGAGATTTTGTTGGGTCGCAGCCTGCGCAGCGCCACTCATTATTCAGTTTCTCATCCGAAGTGATTCGCGAGTGACAGCTCCATGTCGCCGTTCTTAAAGGCGGGCATGGAGCAGACTCGCCCGGCCCGCATTCATTCCTTCCGTCAGCTCGCACGCACCTCAGCTTCCCGTTTTTCTTCGAGAACGATTCGGTAAGAAGGAGAACCTCAGGTCGGCGTCCCTTTGTATTCAGGCCTGAGCAGTATTGACCAGACGGTATATGTCGAAAAGCAGACCATGACCATGAAACAAACCCGGTTAACCGAGAGAAGCGGGGGCTGAAAAGAAAGAAAGGGTCGTGATGACGATACAACAAAAGCATATACAGGAGTATGGTCCATATGCCTCCACGCCGGCGATGCCCGAGCGCGTCGCTGTTCCAATATCCAGCGCGGGGGCAGAGAGGGTAGGCGGGGATTTGCAACGACGCCTGGTGGATGCGCGTCTTCACTGGTGCCAGGAAAACCGAGCTCGCACCGGGCAGCGGGATGAGAAGGAAGGCTGGTTGGCTGAGGAAGAGGGGCTCCATGATGCGGTGCTCGGTAGGGAGCGTGTCGACCTCATACGCCTGTGTTATCCCTCGCAGGTTGAGCGCTATCGCCTCGGCTTTCATGACGGGCAGGCGCTCCTCCGCATCCCGCCGGCGGCTGTGAGGCAACATCATTTTTATGGAGGAGCCGTCCCACGATCTTCCTACAACTATAAAGAGAAAACTCGATGATCTGCCCACGTTGTGCCGGCTTCATCGTCGCGGAGCACTTGAACAATTCCGCCGTAAGCATCTCGTTTGGGTTTCCCTGTCGGCGCTGTCTGAATTGCGGCGCGATAGGGACAACGTGTTCGGATCCCTCAGATATCAGACCCCGCTCGCTGTTACATCCGGCCGTGGAGTGGCGGCAGGAACAGGGCCGCGTCGATAAGAAAGGAAGTGCCATGGATACGAAGAAGATTCTCTGCTCCGGTGTTCCCGCTACCGTAGTGCTCTGTCTGACCCTGTTCATCGGGGGCTGCGCGATTGACACGTCAGCTGCACCGCCTGATTCGCAACCGGCTGCGCGCCAGAAGTCCGATTCAGTCCCGCGTCATTTGGATCCACAACAAGCCGAACGGCTGAAGGCTGTGATGACTCCATTCCTTCAAAAGATGGATCACCCG
>Ga0209391_10001805_pt1 | contig 11180 bp, 8 predicted proteins | sample PPLLak3March2015_FD_187246 | JGI IMG/M metagenome (GOLD analysis project Ga0209391, IMG submission 187246) | Freshwater sediment microbial communities from Prairie Pothole Lake near Jamestown, North Dakota, USA - PPLs Lake P7 Core (1) Depth... | ecosystem: Environmental > Aquatic > Freshwater >... | reverse complement strand
TAACTGGACAATGGCTGCATCCTCCTACAATGCAGGGATGAGCGGAATTGATAAGTGGAGCGGGTTGCAGCAGACAACAAACTATTGGAATCTTGTACTTGGTTCAGAAACATCGCGCTATGTTTCCAGAATAATAGCAATGAAGTTAATAATGGAAAATCCGTCTGCATATGGTTATGATTTGAAAGACGAGGATTTATATAAACCACTTAAGTTTAAAGAAGTTGAGTTAAATACTTCGGTTGAAAACTTTGCAGATTATTCTGCTGTCCTTGGTATAAACTATAAAACACTTAAGCTTTATAATCCCTGGTTGCGTGATACTAAATTAAAAGTAAAAAACGGAGTTACTTATAAAATTAAAGTTCCCGAAGAAGGGAGTATTAATCTTATAAAGGAATAACAAATTATCAATTAAGAAATAGCACATGGTTATTGAAGATCAAATATTTATAATTTAGTATTGAAATGATTGTTCCCTCGCTTTTTTAATTTCCAGAAAGTTTTGTTACAACTCCGCTGTTACTGTTTATCCAAAGCACTAAAGATTTATTACTTGAGTAAAAATTTACAATCCAATCTGCTGAATTATTTACTGTAAGAGTTGTATCAATAGATTTACTTGGCACTAAAAATAAATCAATCTTGGCATCTGTGTTTTGTGCAATAAAATTAGTTCCACCATTTGCAAGTGCTGTATCTATAGTTGCAGGACTATCTTTATAATTAGAGTTAGGATCAATTGCCAGAGTTGCAAGTCTGTTAAAAACTTTACCAAGGATATTTCCTGCGATGCTGTCCTTAACAAACGATAACATTGTTGTAAATTTTATGGGGGATTTAATTGGTCCTGCCGCAAATACGGGGACATAAAATTCATTGCTCTGTAAAGTATTTGACTGCACAACATAAACAAATGCATTATCAGTTTTGAGCAGATCAATCTTTCCAAACAGATCAACATTCCAGCCATAAATTGCAGAAAGCTTTGCATCGGTTGCAAAATCTAATCTTGCTTTTTGCAAAACATCATCAACTTTTTCTTTAGCGGATATTTCGCTGTCAACCCCAACATCCGGATCCGTCAATTCTTCACATCCAACGAAATAAAAAGCTAATAATATTGATACTACAAAAAATATTTTTTTCATTTTCATTTCTCCAAAGGTTAAAGAAACGCAGGACTGGAGTCCTGCGCTACGAAAAAATCATTTTATAATAACGGTCAATCTGCTCACGCAATTCTTCAACATGCACATTGCGTGATGCACGGATTGTTTCCTTACTTCCAAAATAAACAAGAATTGTTGGAACAGAAAAGATAGAAAGCTGTCCTGATATTTCTTTTGCTTCGTTTAGATCAACAAAACAAAAAATAATTTCAGGAAAATCACTTTCAATCATTTCAACTACTTTTGGTTTTAACACTTTGCAAACATTGCATTCCGGTGTGCTTAAGTAAAAACAAATTGCCTTGTTTGATTTTGTAATATCAATAAAGCTTTCAAAACTAGTTGGTGATTCTATATCCATTTTTTAGATTTTATTATAATTGATTGCTCAAAATATTTATATAACCGCTCATCAAATATTTCTTTGCGATGAACAAACAGTTACTAAAATTAGTATTCAAAATTTAGCAATCAAACATACTAAGGAAAAACGAGTATGAAATTATATATAACCTCGGCTCTAATTTTTGTTTTTGCATTATCCGTTTCCTTTGGATCCGATCTTAAAAAACCTAAAGAAATAAAGAAGGCATACACGAATCAAACAAGATCTTATGATGGAAAACCTGGCATCAATTACTGGCAAAACTTTTCTGAATATATCATAACAGCGGAGATTGAACCGAAAACAAGACGGCTAACAGGCAACGAAAAAATTGTTTACTTTAATAATAGTCCTGATACATTAAAAAATATTGTGTTAAAACTTTACCAGGATATGTATAAAAAAGGTGCAGCAAGAAACACAGAGCTAAATCCTGAAACAGTAACTGAAGGAGTAAAAATTAGCAAACTAAGTGTTGGTGGAAATAATTTAAGTTTAAATGTTGATGATAAAATTATTTCTTATCAAGGAACTAACCTGATAATAAAACTTACTTCTCCCCTTCCACCAAAATCAAAAACAACAATTGATGTTGATTGGAGTTTTATTATTTCCAAAGGAACCGATATCAGAATTGGCGCTTACGGGGAATCAACTTTTTTTGTTGGTTATTGGTATCCCAAGGTTGCAGTCTATGATGATATTCGAGGCTGGGATATGATTAGCTATAATGCTGAGCACGAATTTTATTTTGATTACTCTGATATGACAGTTGAAATTAAAGTCCCAAAAGGATTCGGTATTTGGGCAACAGGAATGCTGCAAAATCCAAATGAAGTTTTAAATGATGTTTTTCTTAAAAGATATAATGAATCTCTTACCTCTGATAAATTAATTAGTATCGTTGCAAAGGAAGACAGCGGCACAGAAGTGTATAAACATCAAAATGGATTTACAACTTTTAAATATTCAGCGAAAAACATATCTGATTTTGCTTTTGGAATGAGCGATTTTTATTTGTGGGATGGAACAAGCATAGAACTTGAACCAGAAAAGAGAGTTGCCTGCTTTTCTGCATATAATCCCGTATCTGATTTTTTTTCTCAAGCGGCAACTATGGCAAAAAGAACAATAGAATTTTTCTCAAAGCAAATGCCTGCAGTTGTTTATCCTTTTCCGCAGATAACAGTTTTTAATGGCGATGGCGGAATGGAATTTCCGATGATTGTAAACGATGGCCAATTTTCAAACACGATTAATGATGTTTATGTAACCACGCACGAAATAGCTCATATGTACTTTCCATTTTATGTCGGAACAAATGAAAGCCGTTATGCATGGATGGACGAAGGCATGGCATATTTTCTTCCGTGGGATTTGCAAATTGAACTTTCGCAGTTTGATCATAGAACGCGTGCAGCAGTTGGATTTTCTAAATGGGCAGGAAATGAAATGGATATTCCTTTGATACTTCCGTCAATTCTTTCTCGCGATCCGCATTTAAGTATGATGAGTTATTACAAACCTGCACTTGCTTACGAAATGTTGGAATCAGCTTTGGGTGAAGAGTTATTTGTAAAATGTTTAAAAGAGTTTATTCTTAGATGGAATGGCAAACACCCAACCCCTTGGGATTTCTTTTACACATTTGATGATATAGCTAAAACAGATTTGAGCTGGTTCTGGAATCCGTGGTTTTTTGAATCACATATTCCTGATCTTGCAATAAAAGACGTTAAAGTTGAAAACAACAAAGCAAAAGTGCTTATCGAAAATGTTGGTAATCTTCCTGTTCCTATTGATTTAACATTAACTCTTGAAGATGGAACGCAAACAATACTAACTGCATCAACATTAATTTGGGAAAAGGGAGATAAAGAAGTTTGGCTGGATGCAGATGTAAAATCAAAGGTAAAGTCAGTGGAGTTGTTAAATAAAAATATTCCCGATGCAGATATGAATAATAATAAGTTAGAAGTTAAGTAGTAAATAATAGGAATGTTATGAGGCGTCTCATAAGTCAAACTTTATATGTCATTCCTGTGAAGACGGGAATCTAAAAGCCTTGAAACAAAATGGATTCCTGCTTTCTCCCAAAGTGATGCCCAAGGCAGCAGGAATGACAGTTCGATAATTTTTGCTTTTGAGGCAGACCCATCTGTTTTTAGAATTGTAGATTCCCACTTTCGTGGGAATGACAAACTAACAGTTACGTATTTGATAAAAAAAGAGGATTGAATAAATCCAATCCTCAATTTTTAATTTTTCATTCTTAATTGTTAATTGTTAATTAGTGATGGTGGTGTCCACCAGGTCCGTGAACATGGCCGTGCGCCAATTCTTCAGCAGTTGCATCTCGTACATCAAGAAGTTCTAAATCAAAATTTAAATTCTTACCGGCAAGAGGATGATTAAAATCAATTGTTACTGTTTCATCTTCAACACTTGTAATAATAAACGGCATTTGGACTCCATCGGGATTACTTGCCATATATTCCATTCCTGCTTCTAAAACAAAATCTTCCGGAAAATTTTCTTTACCAACAGATTGAATTGCATCATCATTATATATTCCGTAGCCGTCTTTCGCTTCAAGTTTTAATCGTTTCTTTGTCCCGATTATCATTCCACTTACTGTTTCTTCAAGTTTTGGCAAAACAGATTTAGAACCCAAAATAAAAGAAAAAGGTCCGCCATTATCTGTAGAATCCAGAACATTACCATCATCATCAGTTAGCGTAAAATTCATAGTAACAACTTTATTCGCTTCAATGGGCATTATAGTTCCTTATTAATATTAATTGATTGCGAATAATAAATAAAGTGCGCTAAAAATAAAAAATTATTAACGTACGAGTGATGAAGTTAACTTAGCGAGGCTTTTCTGCGTGCAAAATATATGGCAAAAATAGAAGCGAAAACTCCGAGTAGAATAAATAAAAGATAGTTTGATGATGCTGTTTTGACATTTTGAATTTTAGAAACATCACCTGAAAGTACAAATGCTGACCAATAATATGGATTAGCAGAATAATTTTCTTTAAAGAATATTTTTGCTTTTCTCAATGCTTCTGATTTATCAAAACCATCGCTTAAAAATTTGTAGAAGCTCTGCATAAACAAAGAGGTGTATTTATCATTAACATCCCATAAAGAAACCACAACACTTTTTGCCCCAGCTTCAAAAAAAGATTTCTGCATTCCGATAACACCTTCAGATTCATCAATTTCTCCCAGACCTGATCTGCAAGAACTAAGCACAACCAAATCCGAATTAAGTTTTAACTGAAGGATTTCTCCTCGTTCAAGATATCCGTCTTCAGATTCATCTTTATTCTGTGAAAATATTATAAGCGGCTGATTTTTGTGAAGAAAAGAGTGTGTTGATAAATGGATTATACTGCTTTGGGCGGCATTCTCTTTAAACTTTTTTTCTGTCGCTTCATCAGAAAGTAAAGTAAATCCATTGGCGAACATTGAGTTTAAATTCTGAATTTCTTCTTTTGAATATCGCAAAGGAAACAAAACAATATTTCTTGCATTGAAAGAATCATCCTCAAGTAAACCGCCTCGATAGCTAAGTGCAAAATCTTTATCACTTATTTGCGGATCTCCTACAAGTAGAACTTTATCCTCGTTTTTTTGTTTTATCGATTTCTGCAAAACATAAATTGATGATGACGGCGAATACGATATTGCGTAGTCATCAATTAAATAATTTTTGTTGTTGTAGTAAAACGGACTATCATCTTCTTTAAACTCAGTTACAAGAAACTCAAACGGAACCAAAACCAATTCTGATGGCAATGAAAAGATGAGCTTATTTCCTTTTGGAATATCCTTTAATATTGGCTGTAAAATTTTTGTGTAAAATTCATGTGCCGCTTTTGTGTTGAATGAAAATAAGTCCTGGTTGAAATATAGATTACTGTTATGATAATCCGATGCATAAATCGGAGCGATTTTTCCTAATAATTCTGAGACCGATTGTTTAGTCAGAGCGCTTTTTTCAACAGAGTATTTTTCTTCGCTTAGATTAAAAAAGTAAAGATTTTCTTCTCCAAAAAACAATGTTAATAAGTTTTCATCTTTGCTTAAATTTTGCTGAAGCTGAACAAGGCTAAAAGCATTGATCGAGCCTGTTAACAGATTGCCGGATTTTTCAATTTCATTTTTTATTATTTGATATTCAGAAGTTAATTCTGCAACCTTATTTCCTGAGAACATTCCTGATTCAATCATCCATTTTAAATCATAAAACTTTTTAAGCTTATCATGAGAAATACCCGAAGAGTTTATTCTTAAATCAGATAAGTTTTGAAAAGTGTTTCTTGATCGGGATTTTTCAATAATTGCAAAAGCTTCTTCATTTCTGTTCTGCATTAAATACATTTCAGCAAGCTCATTATAGCAATCATTTACACCCGAAAAATGTGCAATTTGAATTTCTGCATTATTCACTAATGATTCAGAAATTTTATCTGAAAGGCTAATAGCTTTTAAATAATGTTTCTCCGCTTCAGAAAAATTCTTTTGATCTAACAAAATAGTAGCAATTGAATATTCTGATTCAAAAACATTGTTATAATCCATTTCTTGTTCAGCAATCAAAGAAGCAGATTCAAAATACTTTATAGCGCCTGTTAAATTATTTTTTGCAAGTGTAATTTTACCCAAATAAAGATTTTGCAAGCCGAGCAACTGGTTAAACCCGTTGTTCTTTGAAAGCTGTATTGCGCGACTAATGCTGCTTTCGGCTTTTAAAAAATCTTTTTGTAAAAAGTAATTGTGCCCCAGCTCAGTCGAAATTATTGTTTTATAGTAAACATCGCTTACGGATTCTGAAATATTAAACGCTGTGCTTAATGCAGAATTGCTTTTGTTTAAACTATCTATTGCAGAATAAGCAAGTCCAATTTTAAAATAAATATCTTGGGCTGAATATGGATCAGATTCAGAATCAATTTTATCTTCTGCTTCTAAAAAAATCTGCAAAGCTTTTATTGGTTTGTTAATATTATAGTAAAGCGTTCCAATACTTACATCAACAGAAGATTCTGTGGCAACATCCTTTATTTGCGCAGTTATTTTTTTTGCTCTTTCATAATACTCAAGTGATTTCGAGTAGTTTGATAAATTAGAGTAAACATCACCCAATCCCCGGAGATTTAATACTTTTGAAACGACATTTTCGCCAGCATAATCAAAACCTTGGTTGTAATAATCTATTGCTGATGAATAGTTTGCTGTTTGAGAATAAAGAGAAGCTATGTTTGCGCAAAGATTTGAAAGCCTTTCTTTATGGTTAAGAACTTTAAATATCTCAAAACTTTTTTCGTAATTATTTTTTGCTTCTACAATGTTTCCGGAATATGTATATGATACTGCAAGCTCAGATAAAACCGTCGCTTCGAGTTCTGTATCTTCTATTGCTTTTGATATTTGCACCGCAGATTCTAATTTAATTTTGGCTTCATCCACGCTCCCATTCTGATCATCCAGGATTGCAAGATTTACCAATGCTTTTACAACCTCTCTTTTATTCCCTGACAGTTTTGCTGACTCTAAGCCAGATTTATAAAATTTATCTGCTTCGTCATATTTTCCGGAAAGCAGATAAAGTGAGCCTTTTGAGATAAGTACTTTGCTTAGCTCATAGCTTTCTTTTGGTAGTAAACTTTCTGATTGATTCAAAGCTGATATAGCGCCTTCGTAATCACCAATTCCCCGATAAGAATAAGAAAGTAAATATTGTAATTCAAAATCTTTACTATTTTTTAGCAATTCAATTGATTTTGAATATTGATTTGTATGATAGAAATATAATGAGCTTAAATAATCAGAATACTTATTGCTGGATTTTTCTGATTCTATAATGTTTTGAATCTGTTTTAAATTTTCGGAAGCTTTTGCAGAAAATATTAACTCGTCATAATATGGATAATATTGCGGATAACTTGAAAGCATTGAGTATAAAAGATTAAACGAGTTTTCATACTCCCCCTTTCTTTTCGAAAGGAATGCAGTTAAATAATTTTTCTCGAAGCTGTTTGCTAATTGATTTATTAGCTCTGAGTGTGAAGAAACATTTGATAGGTTAAGTAATGCTTTTTCAATTTGTTGAAATTCTAAAGATGGAGTGAAAGGTCTTGATTGAACTTTTGAATCTTTTTTTTGTTCGGTTATTATTTCATCGACAGGTAAAAACCCAGTGGAAATAAAAAACAATCCCGCCAGGGCAGACAGTATCAAAGTAAAAAATGTAAATGCACGTTTTTTCATGTTCACAATTCATTTACGAGTCATAATTTTCTTAGCAACTCTTCTGCTTTTTTATAATAGCTGCCTTTGCCATCAACAACGGATTGTAAATGCACACGCGCAGAAGTTTTATCATCTATCATTAAATAAGATTTACCAATAAAGTAGTGTGCATCAAGTTTAAGATTATCAAACTTACCACTGTTATTCAGTCCGATTGATCTTTCAAAATTCTCAATTCCCTTTGTAACGTCTTCTTTGTTAAAAGAATTAAACAAGCCGAGAAAATCACTCTCTGCTTTTTCTACATAAGTTATACCAAGTATAAAATGAGTGTAGAAAATTGATTCATCCGATTTGTTATTGTTTAGATCATCATTCAAGAACTTGATTGCATTATCATAATCTTTTCTATCAATAGCATCCAACCCGCGTTGAAATAATTCAGAAGTTCTTCCGCGTGTAGTGTAAAAATCTTCACCATCTAAAAATGATTTTTTGTAATCAGGAGTAGTGAATGAAGAAACTGCAAATAATCCCAAATACAAAACCACAACAGCCGCTAAAGACGCAAAAGCATATTTAGCTGCGCTAAAGTTGTTAAATAAAAAGAATCCTTTTTTATCACCCTGTTTATTCGTTATAACTGGTTGAGAAACTGATTGACTAACAAAGGAATCAACCTCTGCATATTCAATATTTAATTCTTTAAATAGATTTTCACACTTCTCACATTTACGGATATGGTCTTCAACCATTTTAGATAAAAGCACTATTACTTTTTCTGAAGGAAGATTGTTTTTATACAAAACATATTCGCCCATTAACTCCTCACCAATGTGTTCGTTTCGCTTTAACGAGGTTTTTAATTGTAAATATGCCTGGCTCAGCTTCTTTGCTTCAGGATCATTTCCGATTGTTCTGTTAAGAAGATTTTTTTCGTCTTCTGTGATTAAATCTTTATCCAGCAATTCTATTATTTTTTCAAAATCGTTCATTTTATAAATACCTTTTTGTGCTTCTTAACCATTAGTAATGACAATCATTTAAAAGTGACATTATTCTAATTTATTTTTTATCTCTTCAATTGTACGATAGAACATTTTCTTAATTGCTGCTTCGTTTTTATTCAGTTTTTCTGCAATCTCAGAAAACTTCAAATCACCCCAAAACCTAAGCTTTACTATTTCCTGTTTTTCTTCACTTAAAGTGTCCAGAATTTTTAAAATAGCATTTACATCAAACCCCTCATCGGTTCTAAGATTGGAATCATCGGCAGTAATATCTTCATTTAATTCTATAGTTCTTCTTTGATTGTTCTGTTTGTACCATCTTACAAAAGTTAAAAACAAAACCCTGCGCAGCCAATTTTCAATTGCATCTATTTTATGATATTGTTCAGCAAAAGAGATGTAAACATTTGTAGCAAGGTCATCCACATCATCCTTGTTTGTTATTTTATGTGCACGATGCTTGGATAAAAAGTAGGAATAGGAAATTTCCCGCACATATCCTGAAATTTTGCTGAATGCTTGCGAATCCCCATCTTTTGAAGAAAGAAGAAGTGATTCAAGCTCGGTTTTGGATAAATTTAAAAAGTCGATTTTTTTCTCTCTTTAATTTGTCACTAAATATATATTATTAACACTAAAATAAATAAAGCACGGAACTATGTATAAATTTTCTATAATATATTTTATAATTCTAATATCCTTAGTGGACATTCTTGCACAACCCAACTTAAAGATTGAGCCGAGAAATATTAAATTTGAAGATATATTCAGCAGATATGAATACACATTAATATATAATGAAGGCAACCAGCCGCTTATAATTGATAGTTTGTCTGCAACTAGTGAATATTATATTCTGGATTTTGAAGATAATGCCCCATTGCCTTTAATCATTAATCCTGGAGATACAGTAAAATTAAATGCTATCCTTACAAATTTTTATAGCATAACAGTAAATGATACTACTGATACAATCTGGGTTTACAGTAACGATCCGGAAAGTCCACAAGATTTAAGAATTAAAATAGATTTTTTTGATGATGATTATGGAACTTGCTCGGGAATTATTTCTGACGAAGTTTTAACTCCCTTGCCAAATTCTAAAGTATACTTTTTTTACTACGGCATTTATCTGTTTGATTCCACATTTACAAATATATCCGGTAACTATAATATTCAATTGCCAAAGGGGGATTATACCGTAGCGGCCGAAAAAGAAGGATATCGTGTTATGTTTTCTGGTAATACACCGGATCCTTTTTTTGCTGAACCTGTAAACCTTGATTCAGGACAAACTTTAAATGTAGATATCATTCTTCCAACAATTTATAATACAGGATATTCTGTTTCCGGAACGGTTATCGATTCTATTTATGGAATTACACTTGATAAAGGTGTTGTGATAATCCGGAAAGGAACACACACTCCAACATTGATGAAACCAGATACACCAAATGCTGATTCATCTGTTTATGCTGGCTTCGTAAGATCTGATGGAAGTTACAGCATCAGTGTTGAAGACAGTACTTATTATTTTGTACAGGGGTATTCCGATTATTTCCTTCCAACATATTATAACAGCAGTAACTCAGCCTCTGTTTTTTGGCAAGATGCAGATTCAGTTTTTGTTAATCAACCCATAGCCAATAAAAATCTTTATTTAGAAAGAGATTCCTCTTACGGCGGTGGCGGCGCTTACGGTACAATTACAGTTCCGTTTATGGATGCACAAAGTCTAAATGGAATAACTGTTCTCGCAAAATCTTTAAACAACAATCAGCTTTATTCTTACAACTTTGGAAAAGAAGATGGCAGATTTTACGTTAATAATTTGCCTTACGGCCCATATCAACTTGTAGCGCAAAAGGTTGGATTTCCTAATGCAGTAAGCGATACTTTTACAATTAGTCCGCAAAATCAATCTCAATATGATCTGAATATACAATTCACATTAACAGATGTTGAAGAAGAAGGTAATTTTCTTCCAACATCAATTAAGCTTTATAATAATTACCCAAATCCATTTAATCCATCTACCAAAATAAGATTCTCCATTCCAATTGTCATTGCAGGCGAAACGAAGCAATCTTTTCAAACAACATTAAAAATATATGATATTCTTGGTAATGAAATTGCAAAACTTGTTGATGAAGAAAAATCCTCCGGGACTTATGAAGTAACTTTTAATGCTCATGGATTAGCTTCGGGAATCTATATCACAACACTCCAGGTAAATTATATCCGGTTATCGCAAAAGATCATTTTGATGAAATAGTTATCTCAAAATGCTGGGGCCAGGCTAACTACGGTGTGATGTAAATATCATCAAAAAACTTTTTCGTTTAAAAT
>Ga0209391_10001803_pt1 | contig 11185 bp, 8 predicted proteins | sample PPLLak3March2015_FD_187246 | JGI IMG/M metagenome (GOLD analysis project Ga0209391, IMG submission 187246) | Freshwater sediment microbial communities from Prairie Pothole Lake near Jamestown, North Dakota, USA - PPLs Lake P7 Core (1) Depth... | ecosystem: Environmental > Aquatic > Freshwater >... | reverse complement strand
CGCGCGATGTCATCGAGGGACGCCGCGCGCAGCGAGTGAATGGCGACGCCGGCGTTCTGCAGCGGATGTCTCGCCGCGTTCAGTGCGACACAGTCGGCCCACACGCCGTCGGCGTCGAGGCGGAAGCGGCGCTGGTCGTCGCGCAGCGAATCCTGCGTGAATCCCGCGCGGCGGTAGAGCACCGGGAGCGTCGTCAATCCGATGCCGGCGTCTGCGGCGGCGTCGCCGAGTGCATGCGCGAAGGCGAGCGGATTGGCGTAGTTGCCGCCGTCGGCGGGACGCTTGAGGTAGTGGAACTCGCAGACCTGGGTGTAGCCGCCACGCAGCAACTCGACGTAGAGTTGCGCGGCAATCGCGCGCAGCTGGTCGGGGCCGATGCGCAGCGCGACGGCGTACATGCGGTCGCGCCACGACCAGAAGTCGACTTCGCCGGCATTGCGCCGCTCGGCGAGCCCCGCCATCGCGCGCTGGAACGCGTGGCTGTGCGCGTCGACGAGCGAGGGGATCACCGGGCCGGTGACGTCGACGGCCTCCGGCGCACGGTCCACGCCGTCGCGGATCGACGTCCAGTGCCGGTCGGCGCCTGCGCGCAGCTCGACGCGCTCGCGCCAGGCGCCGTCGACGAACGCGTGCGCGGCCCAGAAAGTCGTCATGTCGGCCGCCACTCCAGCAATGCCTCGACGAGCCGGCGCAGGTGCGGTACGAGCTCGGCGGCGTGCACCGCGTCGAACGCCCACGGCGGCGCCTCGTCCATGTAGGTCGACTGGCACATCTCGAGCTGCACCGCGTGGACGCCCCGCGCGGGTTGCCCGTAGTGGCGCGTGATGTACCCGCCCTTGAAGCGGCCGTCGACCGACAGCGTGCATCCGGGCGTGGTCAGCGCGCGCGTCGCCGCCTCCCGCAACGACGGCGCGCAGCTCGCGCCCGACGCGGTGCCGAGGTTGAAGTCCGGAAGCTTGCCTTCGAACAGCCAGGGGATGCGGCCGCGGATGCTGTGCCCGTCGAGCAGCAGCGCATAGCCGTGCCGCGCGCGGATCGCGTCGAGCTCCGTGGCGAGCGCGTCGTGATAGGGCTGCCACCAGCGCTCGCGGCGGCGCGTGATCGCCGCAGCGTCCGGCGCGCAGCCCGCCCGGTAGAGCGGGGCACCGTCGAAGAACGTCGTCGGCACGAGGCCCGTGTTCGACGCGCCGGGATACATCGGCGCGTCGTCGGGCGGCCGGTTCAAGTCGATCGCGTAGCGGGCGTAGTGCGGCACGAGGAAGCCCGCTCCCAGGTCGCGCACGAATGCGTACAGCCGGTCGAGGTGCCAGTCGGCGTCCTCGATGGCCAGCGCGCGCGGGGCCAGCGCATCGCGCACGTCGTCGGGCAGCGCGGTGCCGCAGTGCGGAACGCTGACCAGCAGCGGCGCGGTGCCGCGATGGAGGGTAAACACGGCCGTCACGTGTGTACCCCCACGCTTGCTGCTGACGCAGCTGCGCTGCCCCCCAGGGGGGCGGAGTGAGCGCCTCGGGGCAGCCCTTCGGTGCTCACGGCAACCTCGCGCCGCCACGCACGGTGTAGCGCTGCGGGTTCGCGCCGATCCAGTAGGCCAGCTCGTGCGGATGCTCGACGTTCCATGCGACGAAATCGGCGCGCATACCGGTGCGCAGCACGCCGCGATCGGCGAGACGCAGCGCGCGTGCGGCGTGCGCCGTCATCCCCGCGAGCGCCTCCTGCGGCGTCAGGCGGAACAGCGTGCACGCCATGTTCAGCATCAGCAGCGGCGAGAGCACCGGCGACGAGCCGGGATTGTGGTCGGTGGCGATCGCGATCGGCACGCCCGCCGCCCGCAGCGCGGCCACCGGCGGCAGCTTCGTCTCGCGCAGGAAGTAGAACGCGCCGGGCAGCAGCACGGCGACCGCGCCGCAGCGCGCCATTGCCGCCACGCCGTCGTCGGACAGGTGTTCGAGGTGATCGCATGACATGGCGTCGAAGTCGCACGCGAGTTGCGCGCCGCTCTGGTCGGAGAGCTGCTCGGCGTGCAGCTTGACCGGCAACCCCAGCGCACGCGCCGCCTCGAACACGCGACGCGTCTGCGCCGGCGTGAACGCGATGCGCTCGCAGAACGCGTCGACAGCGTCGACGAGACCTTGCGCGTGGAGCGCCGGGAGCATCGCGCAGACCGTTTCGACATAGGCGTCGGCTCGGCCGGCGAATTCGGGTGGCAGCGCGTGCAAGCCCAGGAACGTCGTGCGCACGTCGACCGGCAGCTCGCGGCCGATGCGCCGGGCGACCGCGAGGCAACGCGCTTCGTGCTCGGCGGCGAGGCCGTAGCCCGACTTGATCTCCAGCGTGGTCACGCCCTCGCCGATCAGCGCGCGGGCGCGCGCTGCCGTCGCAGCGAACAGCGCGTCATCGCTTGCGTTGCGCGTCGCGTTCACGGTGGCGACGATCCCGCCGCCAGCCTGCGCGATCGATTCGTACGTCGCTCCTGCCAGTCGCATCTCGAACTCGTTGGCGCGTTGACCGCCGTAGACCAGGTGCGTGTGGCAGTCGATCAGGCCCGGTGTGACGCAGCCGCCGCCGAGGTCGCGCTCGTCACGCACCGCCCCGCGCAACTCGGCAGGCAGTGCCTTGAGCGCGCCCACCCAGCGAATCGTGTCTGCGTCGGTGACGATCGCGCCGTCGGCAATGCCGGGCCACGACGACGCGCCGTCCATCGTCGTCACGTGCGCGTTGCGCCACAACTCCATCACGACGCTCCCTCCGCGAGCGTCACGTCGATGCGCCAGCCGCGCCCGCCACCCGCGTCGATCTCGATGCGGGACGGCGCGGCGGTCCACGCCAGCGCGCGGGCCGGCACGTCCTGCCACCGCTCGTCGCCGGCGAGCCTCGCGCGGAGCGGCGAGGCCGCGAAGCAGCCGCTCCAGTCGGACGCCGCTGTGTGGTGCATCGGCAGCGCGGTGATCGTCGCCGTGCCCGCATCGCGCCGCAGCATCAGGTTGAAGTCGCGCGTTGGCCCGTCGAGCAGTCGGCAGGCCGGCGCCGACTCGCCGCGGAAGCGGTGGATCGCGTCGCCGGCGCCCAACCGAATGGCCCCGTCCGCGTCGCTCAACTCGACGCCGCCGCCGTCCAGCACGGCGAACCAGCGGTCCACGCCCGGATAGGCCGAGAACGGCCCATCGGCGGCGATGTCCGCGACGCTGACGCGGACGAGCCAGTCGTCGGCTCGCGGCCACGCCAGCAGCTCGCGCGTCCAGCCGCCCCCGTTGCGCCAACGCACGGGGGCGACGTCGGCGGCGCGGATGAGGTTGAGGGCGGAAGGCACGGGCAGCGGGCTGGGTAAGCGGCAAACTGACGTAGCATAGTCAATTCCGCGCAAGACCTGCAGTGGAGGCGTCATGACCGACCTTTCCAATCCCACCGCGAAGGCGCTGGCCGGCGCCCGACGCGTGCGTGCCCCCCGGGGGTCGACGCTCACCTGCCGCAGCTGGCTCACCGAAGCCGCGTACCGGATGATCCAGAACAACCTCGACCCGGAGGTGGCCGAGAATCCGGACGCGCTCGTCGTCTACGGCGGCATCGGCAAGGCCGCGCGCGATTGGGCTTCGTTCGACGCGATCCTCGCGACGCTGAAGACGCTGGGCGACGACGAGTCGCTGCTGATCCAGTCGGGCAAGCCGGTCGGCGTGTTCCGCACGCACGCCGACGCCCCGCGCGTGCTGATCGCCAACTCGAACCTCGTCCCGAAGTGGGCGACGTGGGAGCACTTCGACGAGCTCGACCGCAAGGGCCTGATGATGTTCGGGCAGATGACCGCGGGCTCGTGGATCTACATCGGCAGCCAGGGCATCGTGCAAGGCACCTACGAGACGTTCGCCGAAGCGGGTCGCCAGCACTTCGGCGGCGACATGGCGGGCCGCTGGATCCTGACCGCGGGATTGGGCGGCATGGGCGGCGCGCAGCCGCTCGCGGCCACGTTCGCCGGCGCGGTCTCGCTCAACGTCGAGTGCCAGCAGTCGCGCATCGACTTGCGCCTTGCCACGCGCTACCTCGACGAGCAGGCCCGTGATCTCGACGACGCGCTGGCGCGCATCGCGCGCTACAAGTCTGAACGCAAGGCCGTTTCGATCGGCCTGCTCGGCAACGCGGCGGAGATCCTGCCGCAGCTCGTCGAGCGCGCGAAGGCCGGCAGCCTCAAGCCGGACCTCGTCACCGACCAGACCTCGGCGCACGACCTCGTCAACGGCTACCTGCCGGCAGGCTGGAGCGTAAAGCGCTGGAAGGCCGCGCAGGCCGAACGCGCCGAGCACGCGGGCTTGCGCGACGCGGCGGCGCGATCGTGCGCGACGCATGTGCGTGCGATGCTCGACTTCCTGCGCATGGGCGTGCCGACCGTCGACTACGGCAACAACATCCGCCAGGTCGCCTTCGACCGGGGCGTGAAGGATGCCTTCGACTTCCCCGGCTTCGTGCCCGCGTACATCCGACCGCTGTTCTGCGAGGGCAAGGGGCCGTTCCGCTGGGTCGCGCTCTCGGGCGACCCCGAGGACATCTACCGCACCGACGCGAAGCTGAAGGAACTGTTTCCCGAGCACCGTCACGTGCACCGCTGGCTCGACATGGCGCGCGAACGCATCGCCTTCCAGGGCCTGCCGGCGCGCATCTGCTGGCTGGGCTTGGGCGAGCGGCATCTGGCCGGACTCGCGTTCAACGAGATGGTGCGCAAGGGCGAGGTGAAGGCGCCGATCGTCATCGGCCGCGACCACCTCGACAGCGGCTCGGTGGCGAGCCCCAACCGCGAGACCGAGGGCATGCGCGACGGCTCGGACGCGGTATCGGATTGGCCGCTGCTCAACGCACTGCTCTCGACAGCCGGCGGCGCGACGTGGGTGTCGATCCATCACGGCGGCGGCGTGGGCATGGGCTACTCGCAGCACGCCGGCGTGGTGATCGTGTGCGACGGCACCGACGCCGCGGCGAAGCGCATCGAGCGCGTGCTGTGGAACGACCCGGCGAGCGGCGTGATGCGTCACGCGGACGCGGGCTACGAGTTGGCGCAACGTTGTGCGCGCGAGCACGGTCTGAACCTGCCGATGAGCGGCAAGTCTTGACTGTTTCGCGCGTGGCTCGCTCGCGCGACACATTGATCGTCGTCCCCGCGAAGGCGGGGACCCAGTGTCTTTGCTTTGGCAAGACGCTGGATTCCCGCCTTCGCGGGAATGACGAACCAGGTATTCGATGCGTCGACCCGCGACGGGAAGCCCACTAGATGCAACTTCAACCGGGCGCGCTGACGTTCGCGGATCTGCGCGCGATCCGCGCCGGCGGGAGCGTGCTCGTGCTGCCCGACGAGGCGCGCGGCGTCGTCCGCGCGAGCGCCGCCATCGTCGAGCGCGCGGCGCGCGGCGACGCGGCGGTGTACGGCGTCAACACCGGCTTCGGCAAGCTCGCGACGACGCGCATCCCGGCGGCCGCGCTGGCCACGCTGCAGCAGAACCTGATCCGCTCGCACTGCGTGGGCGTGGGCTCCCCGCTGCCCGCGCACGTCGTGCGGCTGGTCGTCGCGCTCAAGGCGGCGAGCCTTGCGCGCGGCCACTCGGGTGTGCGCGAGGCGGTCGTCGATGCACTCCTGCGCGTGCTTCACGCCGGGCTCGTGCCGTGCATTCCGGCGCAGGGCTCGGTCGGCGCCTCGGGCGATCTCGCGCCGCTGGCGCACCTCACCTCGGCGCTGATGGGCGAGGGCGAGTTCGTCGTCGACGGCCGTGTTGTCCCCGCAGGGCCGGTGCTCGACGACGCCGGCCTCGCTCCGCTGATCCTGGGGCCGAAGGAGGGCCTCGCCCTGATCAACGGCACGCAGGTGTCGACCGCGCTCGCGCTCGACGCGCTGCTGCGCTTCGAGCAGGTGTTCTGCGCGGCGCTCGTGGCAGGATCGCTGTCGCTCGACGCCGCGCGCGGCAGCGACGGCCCGTTCGACGAACGCATCCACTCGGTGCGCGGGCAGCCGGGCCAGATCGAGGCGGCGCGCGCGTATCGCCGGCTCCTCGAGGGCAGCGCGATCCGCCGCTCGCACCTGACCGGCGACGATCGCGTGCAGGATCCGTACAGCCTGCGCTGCCAGCCACAGGTGATGGGCGCCTGCCTCGACCAGGCGCGCTACGCTGCGGGTGTGCTGCTGCGCGAGGCGAACGCGGTGACCGACAACCCGCTGGTGTTCGCCGACGGCGTGGAAGGCACGCTGCTCTCGGGGGGCAACTTCCACGCCGAGCCGGTCGCGCTGGCCGCCGACGCGCTCGCGGTCGCGATCGCCGAAGTGGGCGCGATCGCCGAGCGGCGCATCGCGATGCTGATCGACACCACGGTCTCGCGGCTGCCCCCGTTCCTCACCGCCGACGCCGGTCTCAACTCCGGCTTCATGATCGCGCACGTGACCGCCGCCGCGCTGGCCTCGGAGAACAAGTCGCTCGCGCACCCGGCGAGCGTCGACAGCCTGCCGACCTCCGCGAATCAGGAAGACCACGTCAGCATGGCGACGTTTGCCGCCCGCCGGCTGGGTCCGATGCTCGACAACACCGCGCACGTTATCGGCATCGAGTTGCTCGCTGCCGCGCAAGGCATAGAATTCCTGCGCCCGCTCGAAAGCTCCCCGCCGCTCGAGCAGGTCCACGCCCTGTTGCGCAGCTGCTGCCCGTCCATGCACACCGACCGACTGCTCGCCCCGGAGATCGCCCGCGCCACCGCCCTCGTCGAGGACGGCGCGCTCGCGCGCCTGGTGCAGGAGCACGCCGGCTTCGGGGTGTTTCCCGCCTGACCGCACCGCCCTGCCCATCCCGTACGTACAGAAGGAGGAGTCGCCATGAAGCAAGTCATCGCCCTCGCCGCCGGCCTCGCCGTCGCGTCCGCCGCGTTCGCCCAGGAAACCAAGGTCGGTGTGGGCCTGTCCGGCTGGACCGGCTTCGCGCCGCTCACGCTCGCCAAGGAAGCCGGCATCTTCAAGAAGAACGGCCTTGACGTGTCGTTGCGCAAGATCCCGCAGAAGGACCGCCACCTCGCCATCGCCTCGGGCGACATCCAATGCGCCGCCACGACGGTCGAGACGTGGATCGTGTGGAACGCGAACGGCGTGGCCACGACGCAGATCTTCCAGCTCGACAAGAGCTACGGCGCCGACGGCATGGTGGTGAAGCCATCGATCCAGAAGATCGCCGATCTCAAGGGCAAGACGGTCGCGGCGAGCGCGCCGGGCACCGCGCCGTACTTCACGCTGGCGTGGATGCTGCGCAAGAACGGCCTGTCGACGAAGGACGTCAGGGTCGTCAACCTCGAGCCGCAGGCCGCCGCGAACGCGATGATCGCGGGCAGCACCGATCTCGACGCCGCAATGACCTACGAGCCTTACCTCGGCGCCGTGCGCGCGAAGCCCGAGGCCGGCAAGATCATTGCCACCACGCTCGACTATCCGATGATCATGGACACGTTCGGCTGCACGCCGAAGTTCCTCGCCGACAACCCGAAGGCGGCGAAGGCGCTGGCCGACAGCTACTTCGAGGCGGTGGACATGATCAAGCGCGATCCGAAGAAGAGCTTCGAGATCATGGGCGCGGACGTGAAGCAATCCGGCGAGCAGTTCGAGGCCTCGCAGAAGTACCTGCGCTGGCAGGATCGCGCGGCGAACAAGACGTTCTTTGCCGGCGAGCACGCGGCGTTCAGCAAGGAGGCCGCGGAGCTGCTGCTGGAGGCGGGCATCATCAAGCAGCTGCCCGACATGGCGAAGCTGGCCGACACCCGCTTCATACAATAGGCCATTTCGCGGTAGCTGGAATGCGCGCAACTTTCTCCGGCGTCGTCCCCGCGCAGGCGGGGACCCAGCGTCTTTCTGTCGCAACGACACTGGGCCGCCGCCTGCGCGGCGACGATGAAGTGCGAACGTGAAGCCCCTCGTCCCTGTTCCGCGCGGCGCCCGCATCGTGCTGGGCGTCGCGTTCTTCGTCCTGTTCACCGCCGTCTGGGCGGTGGCCACGCTGGGCGGCTTCGTCAGCAAGACCTTCCTCGCCGACCCGGTGACCATGGTGCAGTCGGGCTGGACGCTGCTGACGAAGATGGGTTTCGCCTACGACATCGGGATGACCGTGTGGCGCGTGCTCGGCGGGTTCGTCATCGCCGCGGTGCTCGCGGTGCCGCTTGGCGTGGCGATGGGCGCGTGGAAGCCGGTCGAGGCATTCTTCGAACCGTTCGTCTCGTTCGCGCGCTACCTGCCGGCCTCCGCGTTCATTCCGCTGCTGATCCTGTGGGCCGGCATCGGCGAGGCGCAAAAGCTCTCGGTCATCTTCATCGGCTCGTTCTTCCAGCTGGTGCTGATGATCGCGGTGGCGGTCGGCAACGTGCGCCGCGACCTGGTCGAGGCCGCGTACACGCTCGGCTCGTCGTCCGGCTCGCTGGTGCGCCGCGTGATGATTCCGAACGCGGCGCCGGAAATCGCCGAGATCCTGCGCATGGTGCTCGGCTGGGCGTGGACCTACGTGATCGTCGCCGAGCTGATCGGCGCATCCAGCGGCATCGGCCACATGATTACCGATAGCCAGGCGCTGCTCGCCACGGACCAGATCATCTTCGGCATCATCGTCATCGGCCTGATCGGGCTGGTCAGCGACCTCGCCTTCAAGGCCGCCAACCGCGCGCTGTACCCGTGGGCACAGCTCGGGCGATGAGCGGCGCAGGGCCGTCCCAAGCCGCTCATTGCTCCCCCGCGGGGGCAGCGCAGCCGCGCCAGCGGCAAGCGTGGGGGTCCACGTGAGCGGCGCGACCTCGGGCGGAGTTGCAGCCGGCGCGCTGCCGATCCTGCAGGTGCGCGCGTTGTCGCGCACGTTCCACACTGCCGCGCAGGGTGCCACCGTGGCCTTGCAGGCGACCGACCTCGACGTCGCCGAGAACGACTTCGTCACCATCCTCGGTCCCTCGGGCTGCGGCAAGTCGACGCTGCTGCGCATCGTCGCCGGCCTCGACCAGCCATCGACCGGCGAGGTGCTGCTCGACGGCGTGGGGGTGGGCGGTCCCGGCGCGGACCGCGGCATGGTGTTCCAGAGCTACACGCTGTTCCCCTGGCTCACGGTGCTCGACAACGTCTGCTTCGGGTTGCGCGAGCGCGGCCTGCCGCGCGCCGAGCAGCTGGAGATTGCGCGCGACTTCATCGGTCGCGTCGGCCTGGCGTCGTTCGAGAACCACTACCCGAAGCAGCTCTCCGGAGGCATGCAGCAGCGCACCGCGCTCGCGCGGGCGCTCGCCAACCGGCCACGCATGCTGCTGATGGACGAGCCGTTCGGCGCGCTCGATCACCAGACGCGCGAGCTGATGCAGGAGCTGCTGCTCGGCATCTGGGAGCACGAGCGCAAGACGGTGCTGTTCGTGACGCACGACATCGACGAGGCCGTGTTCATGGGCGGTCGCGTCGTGGTGATGAGCGCGCGACCGGGTCGCATCAAGAGCGACCGCGCGATCGGCTTCGGGCACCCGCGCCACTACTCGCTCAAGACCACGCCCGAGTTCGGCCACATCAAGGCCGAGCTGACCGAGGAGCTGCGCGCTGAGGTGCTGGCAGCCGCGGGGCAGGCGGCCGAGCGCGCATAGCCGTTACCCCGGGCCCGTTCCCGGCTGACGCCAGGAGAGGGCAGTTTGACGTGAATGGCCGTCATTCGAAAGTCGCGAGATAGCGGCGGCAGTCGGCCATTACTTGACTTCCGCGTTCCCTGAAGCCGACGCTGGCTACGACCGGATGCAAGGTGGAGCAGACAGTGCTTATCTTGGCGCGCACCGGCCCCCACTCCCCTGAACAGTCGTTGGCGGAAAACCGTGGCGATGTCAGACCTGGGGAGCGACGCTAGCGTCAGCTCCTGAATGTGATGAACAGGCGCAATCGACCCGTACCGGTAGATCATCGGGCATGGAACCGGACACGCGACGAGTACGGCCTTCAACCGGCTCTCGGGTACTGCTCCAAGGGCCCGGGCAATTAGGAAGGTCCGACTAGGCGATGTCCGATGGGCACGGTAGAGTTTGGCTCCCGACAGCCACCGGGAGCCGCTTGATAACATGACTTTGACCCACCCCGGTTCGCCGGCTGCCGAACGCCCGGACGGTACCGACGACGGGCCGGTGACGTTCCTGTTCACCGACATCGAGGGAAGCACCGAGAAGTGGGAAGAGGCGCCGGAGCGCATGGCGCGGGCGGTCGCTTGCCACGACGCGCTGCTGCGCGAGGCTGTCGAGGCACACCGCGGGCGCGTGATCAAGACCACGGGTGACGGCATCTACGCAGCGTTCGCCGACGCCGGTGACGGCATCGCGGCCGTCGTCGCGATCCAGGTCGCGCTCGCCGATCCGGGGACCACCGCCGGCGTGCCGATCGCGGTGCGTTGCGGTCTGCATCGCGGGGTCGCCGAGCAGCGCGACAACGACTACTTCGGCACGACGATCAGTCGCGCCGCGCGCGTGATGAGCGCGGCGCACGGCAGGCAGGTGCTGGTCTCGCAGGCGGTCGTTGACGCCCTGAGCGAGCGCCCGCTCTCGGCGGTCGACTTCCGCGACCTCGGCAAGGTCAGGCTCAAGGGACTCGCCACCCCCGAGCACGTCTTCCAGGTACTGCATCCAAGCCTGCGGTCGGACTTCCCGGCGCTGCGCTCGCTCGAGTCGACGCCCAGCAACCTGCCGCAGCAGATCACGTCGTTCGTCGGGCGGGAAACCGAGCGCGCCGAGGCGGAGGCGCTGCTCGCGCGCGCACGGCTTCTCACGCTCCTCGGCATGGGTGGACTCGGCAAGACGCGCCTCGCGCTGGAGATCGGCGGCGACGTGCTCGAGCGCTTCCCGGACGGCGTGTGGTTCATCGACCTGGCGCCGATCCGCGATCCCGCGCTGGTGCCGGTCGAAACGGCGAAGGCGCTGGGCCTGCGCGAGCAGCCCGGAGTCCCGCTGGTCGAGACGCTCAACAATCATCTGAAGAGCCGGAAGCTGCTGCTCATCCTCGACAACTGCGAGCACCAAGTATCGGCCAGCGCGCATCTCGCCAACTCGCTCCTGCGCACCGCGCCGGAGATTCGCATCCTCGCGACGAGCCGCGAGGTGCTGCACGTTCCCGGAGAACACGTGTACCAAGTTCTCCCGCTGCCTCTGCCGGATCGTTCGGACAGCGTCGCGGCACTCACGCATTCCCCGG
>Ga0209391_10001802_pt1 | contig 11188 bp, 3 predicted proteins | sample PPLLak3March2015_FD_187246 | JGI IMG/M metagenome (GOLD analysis project Ga0209391, IMG submission 187246) | Freshwater sediment microbial communities from Prairie Pothole Lake near Jamestown, North Dakota, USA - PPLs Lake P7 Core (1) Depth... | ecosystem: Environmental > Aquatic > Freshwater >... | reverse complement strand
AGATACTGGAAGAGTCCATCCAGAAGGAATGCAACCTGATTATCTCACACCATCCCTTGATTTTTTATGGTTTGAAAAGCATAACCGGAAAAAATGCAACCGAACGCATAGTCCAGAAAGCAATTAAAAATGACATAGGGATATACGCACTTCATACAAACCTGGATAATGCTGATACGGGGGTAAATGAAATATTATGTGATAAACTCGGGCTCAAAAACAGGAAAATTCTTTCCCCAAAAAAGGAAATGTTGCGAAAACTCATTACCTTTTGTCCGACTGAACATGCAGAAAATATTCGGAAAGCATTATTTGAAGCCGGAGCCGGAAACATTGGTAATTACGACAATTGCAGCTTCAATACTCCGGGAACAGGTTCATTCAGAGGCTCAGATAAAGCTAACCCATTTGTTGGAGAAAAAGGAAAGCTTCATTACGAAAATGAAATTCGCATTGAGACCATTTACCCTATCTTTTTGGAGGAAACAATTTTAAAATCACTCTTTTCCGCTCATCCCTATGAAGAAGTTGCTTATGATATATACAGGCTTGAAAATAAATCCAGCCGTGAAGGTGCAGGGATGATTGGTGAATTGGAATATGAAACAGATGAATCAGACTTTTTAAATTTTCTTAAAAATATTACTAAAACTGGTTGTATAAGGCACTCCGGCCTCATTGGTAAAAAAATAAAAAAAGTAGCTGTCTGCGGCGGTTCCGGAAGTTTTCTGATTCAGGATGCAATAAAAGCAGAAGCTGACATTTTTATTACAGGGGATGTTAAGTACCATGATTTTTTCGAAGCAGAAAATAAAATTGTTATTGCTGATATAGGACATTACGAGAGCGAACAATTTGTAAAAGAATTAATTTATAATGTTTTAAAAAATAAATTTCCTACTTTTGCAGTCCTTATTTCAGAAATAAACACAAACTCAGTTAATTATCTATAAGGCAATTAATTATGGCAAAAAAAACAAAAGTAAGTGCAACTAAAAAACCATTAAGCGAAGAAAAAATTAAACCGGTGATTGCAACTCCTGAAAAAACAGAAGAAGAAATTACCATTGAGCAAAAACTTATTGCATTATATACACTTCAACAAATTGATTCGCAGGTCGATAGGATCAGAATCGTCCGCGGTGAACTTCCACTTGAAGTACAGGATCTTGAAGATGAAATTGCAGGGCTTGAAACCAGAATTGGTAATTACCAGGAAGAAACAGATTCTCTGAAGAAACAGATTGCAGAGAAAAAGATAGCGATCAAGGAAAGTGAAACCATGATCAAAAAGTATGAGCAGCAGCAAAACGATGTCAGGAATAACCGGGAATACGATTCGCTGAGCAAGGAAATAGAATTTCAGACATTGGAAATTCAACTCAGTGAGAAGAGAATAAAAGAATTTACGTTTAAGCTGGATACTATCAAGGAAGAGATCACTAAGTCAAAAGAAATTTTAAGTGAAAGAAAGAAAGATCTTTCAGCAAAAAAAGCTGAATTGAATGATATTGTTGCCGACACTCAGAAAGATGAAAATGAACTCATAAAAAAATCCACTGAAAACCAGAAATTTATAGAAGATCGCTTACTAAATGCTTACCAGCGAATTCGTGTAAATGCAAGAAATGGTCTGGCAGTAGTTCATATTGAAAGGGATGCCTGCGGAGGATGTTTTAATAAAATCCCTCCTCAATCGCAACTTGACATCAGGATGCACAAGAAAATTATTGTTTGCGAATATTGCGGGAGAATTATCGTTGATGAGGAAATTTCGAATTTGGTTAATAAAGCAAACTAATCATAAAAATCTTCGTATGAAAGAGGGGTTATTTTATATTTCCCCTCTTTTTTTTATTTTTATGAAATTGAAATAAAAATATAATGTACAAGACAGGAACATTTTTTATTCTGATTTTTATATGCAACTTTAGCTTTGGACAATATAAGTATGATTTTAATCCGAATTGTGTAAATGCTTACTCAGCCATAATCAGCCTTAAATTTAAGGAAGGAAAAAAATTAATCGATCAGGAAAAAACCATTAATCCTGAAAATAACATCCCATACCTCCTTGAAAACTATATTTATTTCCTGTCAGTTTTCATTGCTGAAGAAGAAAAAGACTTCGACAAATATGATGATTTGAAAGATCAGATAATTGACAGGTTGAAAGAGGGAGACGAACGTTCGCCATATTATCGGTATTGTTTGGCACAGGTTAATCTTCAATGGTCAGTAGCAAGGGCAAAGTTCAAAGAATATACCACAGCTACTCTTGAAATCAATAGAGCCTATCGTTTGCTTGTTGAGAATAATGAAGAATTTCCGGATTTTCTTCCTAATCTGATCAACCTTGGAATGATGCATACATTAATAGGTACCGTTCCGGATAATTATAACTGGGTGAAAAAACTCGTCGGTGTCGAGGGAACCATTGACCAGGGAGTAAATGAAATTTTAAAAGTATTAAATGCTTCAGTTACACAAAAGGAATATGCCCACTATAAGGCCGAGTGCTTATTTTACCTGAGCTTCATCCAAATTAATCTTACAACCAACCGCCAGAAAGCGCTTGATAATATTAAACTTATTGAGAGTGATAGTTCCGGCCTGAGGAATCCCCTTGCGATCTATGCGATTTCCCGTATATACTCTGATAATGGAATGAACGATAAAGCCATTGAGCTTTTATTGTCGCGGCCCATGGGTGATGAATATTTCCCTTTCTATTTCCTTGATTATTTAACAGGCGTGGCAAAGTTGAACCGGCTCGACAGTGATGCTTATAAATATCTATTTAAATATGCCATCAATTTTAAGGGGATCAATTACATCAAAGATTCCTATCAGAAAATTGCATGGTATTACCTTGTAAATGAAAATATGGATAAGTACCAGGAATTTATTGCCAAGGTAAATCAATATGGTAATGCTGTTGTGGATGCCGACATACAGGCTGATCGGGAAGCCACTAATAAAGCTGTCCCGAATGTGTATCTTTTAAAAGCTCGACTTTTATTTGATGGTGGTTATTATGAAAAAGCCCTGGCGGCCATCACCAGTTCGAAGACAACCGGATTCTTAAAAAATTCCAGAGACTCACTTGAATTTTCCTATCGTATCGGCAGGATTTATCATGAATGGGGAAAAACAGAAACCGCTGTCCCGTTTTATTTGAAAACCATTGAGAATGGGTCAGAATCCCCATACTATTTTGCTGCCAATGCTGCCCTGCAACTTGGAATCATCTATGAAAATAAGGGAGATTTTAAAACGGCGGCTGAAAACTATGAATTAGCGCAGAGGATGGAAAATAAGGAATACAAAAACAGCATCAACCAAAAGGCAAAAGCCGGCCTTAACAGAATAAAAGATAAATAATTTTTCTATTCATTTCTTCTTCACCCCTTCTACTTTCCAAAGTATTCTTATTTTATGCAATAATAAACATACATCGATATCATATTGATGTGATTGATTATCAAAGAAAAAACTTGACTTTTCTCTTTTATTTTTGTACTTTGGCAGCCTGAAAATTTCAGGTTCTTTCTTACTTATTGATCGTCATCAAATCTTTAAAAATTAGCATAACAATTAAACCAAATATTATGAAAAAGATTTTTTTACTTTCAGTTCTGGTTTTTTTCCAGCAGGTTTTTTTAATTTTTCCGGTTTATACACAAAACCAGGGAGAAAATTCAAGAGAACAATCTATTCAATCTTATCTCTGCGAAGAAGATTGGATAGAAGTAATGTTCACGAGCACATCAAAAGTTAGAATGCGCAATGGAAACCTGGTTGATCTTGCAACTCAGGCTCTACAGGGAACCGATCAGGTTTTAAATGACATGGAATGGCATCAGTGGCATAGGATCACTGATGTGTCTGAATCCACAATTGACAGTTGGGAAGTAAATGGGGAAAGAAATACCGGTGAGGATATTTACAACCTAAATAACATTTACAGACTTCAAATTCCAAAAGGTCAGGATGTCTGGAAAATTTGCAAACAACTTGAGGCACTCCAGGGTATTGAACGGGCTATGCCCGTTCCAAAGCCCGTACCGGCCCCATCTCCTCCTCCGGTAAGCTATCAATACCTGCAAGGATATCTTAATGCTTCGTCCAATAATCCGTCAGGTGTTGATGCGATATGGTCATGGACACAAACCGGTGGAACAGGAACAGGGGTAACCGTTTGTGATATTGAATATGCATGGAATTATTATCATGCAGATATTTCCAAAGCATACGGCTCTCAGATTAACCCTAACCAAATTGTTAATCCGGAAGCAAATGATCACCATGGTACGGCAGTAATTGGTGAATTGGTTGCTGATAATAACCTATGGGGCACAACTGGTATCTGTTATGGTTCTGGTTTATTGACTTGTGGTAGTTATTACTGGGAATATGGCTCTTTAAGTTGGAATGTTGCCGGAGCAATTTCACTGGCTATTTCAAATTTATCTGCAGGCGATATCATCCTGCTTGAGCAACAATGGGAACTTTATAATCCAAATCAATGGTATGTTCCAATTGAATGGTGGGGAACATCCTATCCTTCAACCACTCAAACATACAACGCAGTATATATTGCCATTACAAATGCTATCGCTATGGGAATTCATGTCGTTGAAGCAGGAGGCAATGGAAATATCAATACAGATAACTATTCATGGTATGGAAACTCAGGTGCGATTATAGTTGGAGCAGGAACAGCCACATCAACAAATGACAGGCAAAGGATTACTCCATCATATTCCGGAAGTTGGGGATCAAGTTATGGTCAGAGATATAACCTGCAAGGCTGGGGAGAAAATGTTTTTACCACCGGCTATGGAAACTATTATTCAACAGAAGGGTTAAACTATTACTATACATCAACGTTCGGTGGCACATCGAGTGCATCACCTATTGTGGCAGGAGCACTGGCTTGTATTGAAGGGTATTATCTTGCCAATGTATCTTCAACTCCACCTACTCCTTCCTATATGAGATCTCATTTGTCAACCTGGGGAACGGCTCAAGCTTATGGACCATCCGGAAACATTGGACCAAGACCGAATATTAAGGCTGCAATTCAGAATTTTCCAGCAGCTACTTATGACTTTGGGGATGCTCCTGCACCATACCCAACGTTGCTGGCTGTAACAGGCGCAAGACATGCAAATACGGGATTGAGAATGGGAAATTTGATCGATTCAGAATCGGATGGACAACCCACAGTCCCCGCTGACGGAGATGATATTAATCCTTTGGGTGCTGATGATGAAGATGGGGTCGTTTTCACTTCTGCTCTGGTTCCAGGGCAAATGGCGACACTCCAGATCACCGTTTCGGCTGGAGGTATGTTAAATGCGTGGATTGATTTTAATAAAATAAATGTTTGGGGGGATGCAAGTGAATTTATTTTTCAAAATTACAGTTTGTTACCGGGACCAAATATTTTAAGTTTTATGGTTCCCGCATCAACGCTTTCGGGATACACTTACGCAAGATTCAGATTCAATACAACCGGTGGTATTTTGTTTTATGGCACAGCCCAGAATGGTGAAGTTGAGGATTACAGAGTTTTTATCGAAGAATCGGAAGAATTTGACTGGGGAGATGCACCGGATGTGCCTTATCCAACTCTTTCTGCAAGTAATGGAGCTAATCACATGATCATTCCTGGGATGTTTTTAGGAAACTCGGTTGATGGGGAACAAGACGGCCAACCCGATCCACAGGCGATGGGTGACGACCTGGATATCCTGTTTCCACCACCCAATGATGATGAAGATGGAGTAACATTTAAAACAGCTTTAATACCCGGTCAATCTGCCACCATCGATGTTATTGCTTCTCAGATCGGTTTTCTTAACGGATGGATTGATTTTAACCAAATGAATTCCTGGAATAATCCGGGAGAACAAATTCTCATCGACTTTAACTTAAATCCAGGATTAAATACGATCCAATTTTTGGTTCCTGCCGGAGCTCAAATCGGAACTACTTTTGCCCGCTTCAGGTATAGCATGATGGTGGGATTAACCTATTTCGGTTACGCTCCTGATGGAGAAGTGGAAGATTACTTAGTCAATATTACACAGAGCGCAAGCGGAAACCAGGTTGATCCCGATCCGAACATGCTTTATGTTCAAAATGAAATTTCAATGGCACTCCTTCAGGGAGTGCAACCTGGAATTCCGGCAGTACTCCTTGCGGCTTACAACGATCATCCTTATCCGGGAGGTCCTGGCTTGGGTGTAAGTTACAGTAACGATGGCGGAACCACCTGGAATCCCTCACAATTGCCTTATCCTCCCGATCCTTATGGAGGCGGTAATTTCCTGGATGCATTTGATCCAACCGCTACAGCTGATGCATTGGGTAATCTTTATGTTGCTCATATCTCCACAGATTATGACTGGACAAATGGACCGGCAAGCGGGCTATTTGTGCATAAATCTACCGATGGCGGAATTACATGGAACGCACCGGTAGCTGTTGCAACAGATGGTCCTCCATCCGGTTCACCCGATCCGAGTTACAGGTTCAACGACCGGTGCCAGATAACAGCTGATGTCAACCCGGCAAGTCTTTTTTTCAATAACATATACATTGTTGAAATTAAAGATAGAGGATGGAATAATCCACTATTGCAAAGTGATATTTATTTTTCAACCTCTACCGATGGCGGATTAACATGGAGTACACAGGTAATTCTTAATGGTTCACAAAGTAACATGGCAAACATGCCTGTCCCGGCAGTTGCACCTGACGGTACTATTTACGTGAGCTGGCTCGATTATAATGTTCAGACTGGCGGTTCTGGTAGTATTTATTTAGATGTTTCAACTGATGGTGGAATTACCTGGCGTTCATCAGACATCCCTGTAATGACAATTCCACTACCTCCTTTGAATCTGAATGGTGGTTCTGATGTCCTGGCCAAAGGAGCGCCAGTTATTCATACTTCTCCCTTTAATTCACAGGAAATTTATATGGTCTTTGCTGCTCAAGCTCTTGGCGGAGATGAAGGGAATATTATCTTCATTAAATCGACTAATGGAGGAGCGACCTGGTCACCCGGAATCATGGTGAAAGACGATGGTACAAATAACGACCAGGTTTTACCATGGATGGATGTAAAACCCAATGGAATTATAGACGTTGCCTGGTACGACAGAAGGAATGACCCGAGCGATCTAAACTGGGAAGTATATATGGCTACCAGCACTGATGGGGGGAATAGTTTTAATGCAAATCAGATGGTAAGCAGTTTCAGCGCTCCATCACCCAACACCCCTTCAGGTTTATGGATGGGTGAATATTTAGGACTGGTAGTTGATCAAACCCATGCTTATATGACATTTACCTTAGCCAGTCCTGATGCTCAGGGTGATATTTATTTCAACAAATTAGAAAATCCAGCGCTACAAGAGATGGATTACGGTGATGCCAACGATCCGACATACCCAACCAGGTTTTCAAGCAATGGAGCAAGACACTTTTTAGATGGGATTACTTTCCTTGGAGCTTCAGTTGATCCTGAATTCGACGGTCAACCCCATCCTAATGCCCTTGGTGACGACAATGATGGATATGATGATGAGGATGGCATTGTATTCGGACAGATATTGGCCGGAAGCCCGGCTCAGATTACGGTCACAACCAGTGTTGCCGGCTATTTGCAAGGCTGGATGGACTTCAATGCCGACGGTGATTGGGCAGACGCTGGAGAACAGATTTTCACCGATGAGTACATTCATTTTGGTTATACAGTATGCTTAAATCACATGGTTCCGGTCACTGCCAATTTAGGAGTTACTTATGCTCGGTTCCGGTTTAGCAGTGCTCAGCTTTTGTCATACAATGGTGCTGCTCCAGATGGTGAAGTTGAGGATTATGAAGTTGAAATAACTCAAAATCCTGACATCAAGTGGATACAGGAACCTTGTGTTGAATTGCCAGGTTTACATGCTCATGATTATGTGATGCCCCCTTATGATTATATCATTCTGGCAGACGATTGGTTGTGCAATGGAGGAGTGGTTACAGATCTCCATTGGTGGGGAAATTACGAACTCGATGCCTCAAACCAGGAAAAGAGAGGCTCACACATCAATCATTTTCACATCAGTATTCATGCAGATGATCCGACAGGGCTTTGTTTGCCAGTCAATTCTGAATTAATTGGATTTGATGTTCCATTCTCATCCCTGGTTGAACAAAATACAGGACTGGTTAACAATGAAGGTTCTGCAATTTATTTATATGAGTTTGTCCTCCTGCAACCATTCAATCAAATTCCTGGCAACAGGTACTGGATTGATATATGCGCTTATTCGAACAATCCGAACGATCCCGCTATTTGGAGGTGGCAGGAATCTGATCGGTCCACAGTTCCTGTTCTTTGTCCAGCTGCATCCATGACTTCATTTGCTCCATGGCAAAGCATCGTTTGGACTTCAATCCAGCCTTACCGGTATAGCGATATGGCATTTGTCATAACCTCTGAAGAAATTGTCGAGGAACTGGATTTCGGGGATTTACCGGACGGACCTTATCCGACCATGGCCGCTAATAATGGTCCAAGTCATTTGATTAGTCCTCTTTATTTCGGAAGCCTGATTGATGCCGAGTTAGACGGACAACAGGATCCTGCTGCATTAGGTGATGATAATAACAATTTGGATGATGAAGACGGAGTTGATTTCATTGGTGGGATATTCCCTGGTCAAGTTGCTCAATTGGCAGTTACTGCTTCACAGGGAAATGGTTTTCTCCAGGGATGGATTGACTTAAATACAGATGGTGATTTCAATGATACTGGTGAACAGATATTTACTGACTTTGCTTTGCCTGTTGGGCGTAACCTGTTAACCTTCACAGTTAATCCAAGCGCTAACCTTGGGTCAACATTTGCCAGGTTCAGGATCAGTACTGCATTGAGCTTAGGTTATATGGGAGCAGCACCTGATGGCGAAGTTGAAGATTATGAAGTCATCATCCGTAATCCAGTTGCCATCTGGCATTTTGACGAAAACACCGGAAACGTAGCTTATGACGCGACCAGTAATCAAAACGACGGGATAATAACAGGTGCAACATGGACATCAAGCTTGATGGGTTACGCTTTGAGTTTTAACGGAAACAGCGATGATGTCACCGTTCCTCATTCTTTAAGTCTGGATATCACTGGTCAATTCTCGGTTCAGGCATGGATTCAGTCAACAGGTACAAACAGTTATTATGCGATCGTTGATAAATATGAATACAATCCGGCAGGAAGCAAAGGATTTACCTTATACATTAGCAGTGGCATTTTAAGATTTTCTATCTATTCAGGAGCCGTGGGTATTGCAGATGTATTTGGCACAACAGAACTAAGAGATAATACCTACCACCATGTGATGGCATCATGGGATGGTTCCTTTATGAGTGTTTATGTTGACGGTAACCTTGAAGGTCAGGCTCCATGGAGCAATCCGCCGGCTTCAACCACTCAAAGTGTAGGAATCGGAATGCGGTTAAGCGGATGGGGGGGCTACATGCCTTTTAATGGCATTATTGATGAAGTGATCATTTCAGCCGATCCTCCACCAAGTATTGATTTTGGAGATGCAATGGATCCGGCTTATCCAACCTTAATCATCAACGATGGGGCAAGACACTTAATTGATAACATAACCTACCTGGGTGCAGGTGTTGATGCTGATATTGATGGTCAGCCTGATCCGAATGCTCTGGGTGATGATAATGATGGAACGGATGATGAAGATGGTGTCAGTCTTTATCCCTTCTCTCCCCCATGGTCTCCGGGTGGAATAATCTGGCTTGATGTTACTGCTTCAGTTAGTGGAATTTTAAATGCATGGGTTGATTACGATGCCAACGGATACTGGGGTGACCCGGGCGAGCAAATCTTTATTGACCAGCCATTAACAGCCGGAACAAATAGCTTTATTATTGGAGTACCTGCAAATGCGCAAGTAGGTAAGACTTTTGCAAGATACCGGTTCAGCTCTGTAGCAGGATTATCATATACAGGACTTGCTCCTGATGGCGAAGTTGAGGACTATCAGATAACAATTGAAGGTGACGTAGAGGTTGGTTTAAAAGTTTTTCTTGAAGGTCCATTTACAGGAGTAAATATGTCTACAACGTTGAATACTTTAGGTTACTTACCACTAGGACAGCCTTACAATTCTGATCCAACAGCAGTTTGGTATTACAATGGAACAGAATCTGTACCTTCAATACCTAATGTAAACATTACAGATTGGGTACTTGTTGAGTTTCGGGATGCACCTTCTGCAGCAGCAGCCACAAGAGCAACAATGGTTTCGATGCAACCGGCTTTTGTTCTGAACAATGGTTTGGTAGTAGGATTGGACGGAGCAAGCCCGCTTAAGGTATTTGGCGTTTTCCAGTACAATCCATTTGTAGTAATTTGGCATAGAAACCACCTAGGTGTTTTATCGGCTTCACCATTAATCCTATCAGGAATTAATTATTACACCTATGATTTCAGTACTCCTGCCGGGCAGGCTTACCTGAACGGACAGAAAAATTTAGGTGGTGGAATCTATGGAATGTATGGCGCTGATGGCGCTCCAAACCAACTGATAAACCTGGCTGATAAAACAACTGTTTGGAATTCGCAGGTCGGAACAAAGGGTTATATAATGGGTGATTTCAATTTGAATGGACAGGTGAATAACCCCGATAAAAATAATGTGTGGGTTCCGAATCTTGGACAAGGAACTAAAGTTCCCTGATCATGAACTTTATTGAAATTAAAACGGCTGCCATAAATTGACAGCCGTTTTTTTAATACCTCAATCCTATTGTTAAAAGAACATTATTTGTAATGTATTTATTCTTTACCGGATTAACCTGAACATTTTCTGATCTGTAGAGGTAATAATCTTCTTTGCTTGAGGAGTAAACATAAGCAAGGTCAACAAAAAAGTTTTTATCCCGATAGCCAAGTCCGCCGGTATAGTAGTTTTTCTTGCCATCATTCACTCCTGATGCAAACGGACTGCCGTAAAATGAATACCCGGCTCTAAACGCCAATTGGCCTAATTTATATTCACCTCCAACACGGATATTTTGAGATTTTTCGTATTTACTTTTGATTGCAGCATTTTCATTATAAAATCCATAGTCATATCCCTTAAGTTCTGCCCTT
>Ga0209391_10001801_pt1 | contig 11188 bp, 11 predicted proteins | sample PPLLak3March2015_FD_187246 | JGI IMG/M metagenome (GOLD analysis project Ga0209391, IMG submission 187246) | Freshwater sediment microbial communities from Prairie Pothole Lake near Jamestown, North Dakota, USA - PPLs Lake P7 Core (1) Depth... | ecosystem: Environmental > Aquatic > Freshwater >... | reverse complement strand
CGCGCTGCTGGCCCCGGGCACCGGCAGCACGCGGTGGCCGGCGCCGGACACCGCGGCCACCAGGCGCGCGCCGGGGTCGGACACGGCCGGCGTGCCGGCATCGCTGACGTAGGCGACGCGCTGGCCTTGGCCCAGGCGCTGCAGCACCTGGGCCGCGGCCTCGGCCTCGTTGTGCTGGTGCACGGCCAGCAGGGGCTTTTCCAGCCCGAGGTGGCGCAGCAGCCCGGCGCTGACGCGCTTGTCTTCGCAGGCCACGGCGTCGACCGTTGCCAGCACGTGCACGGCGCGCAGCGTCAGGTCGGCCAGGTTGCCGATCGGCGTGGCCACGACGTAGAGCGCGCCTGCGGGATACTGCTGGGCGCCCGCGGCCTCGGCGGCGGCGCGCTGCAGGAGGACGGCATCGATGGTCAAGGCGGCGGGCCGCGACGGCGGCAAGGGTGGTGGAGCACGCAGCACCAAGGCGGTGGGCGACGCGGCCGAATCGCTTGCGCTGGCCTACCTGCAGCGCCAGGGCCTCGTGCTCGTGCAACGCAATTATCGTGTCGCCGGCGGTCCGCACGCGCGCGGCGCCGAGCTCGACCTGATCCTGCGCGATCGCGACGGCACGATGGTCTTCGTCGAGGTTCGGTCCCGATCCGCCGACCGGCACGGCGGCGCGCTGGCCAGCGTCGACGGCGTCAAGCAGCAGCGCCTCGTGCGTGCCGCGCAGCACTACCTGCTGCGGCTGGCCTCGCCGCCGCCTTGCCGCTTCGACGTGGTGGCCATCGACGGCGACCGGCTGCGGTGGCTGAAGGCGGCCTTCGATGCCGGCTGAGTTGTGCGCGCGCGGCGGAACCGACCCGGCGGGACGCTGTCATATCATGCATGGTCATGCTCGAGCAGCGCATTCAGCAGCAGTTCTTCGACAGCGCTGACCTTCAGTATCAGAGCGCCGAATCGCTGGCGCGTCCCGTCGCCGAGGCCGCGCAGGCGCTGACCGGCGCGCTGACCTCGGGCGGCAAGCTGCTGGTGGCCGGCCTGGGCGGCTCCGCGGCGCTGGCCCAGCATTTCTGCGGCGCCTTCGCCGGCCGATTCGAGCGCGAGCGGCCGGGGCTCGCGGCGCTGGCGCTGGCCGCAGACAGCGCGCTGCTGGGCAGCCTGGCAGGGGTCGACGGGTTCGACGGGGTCTTTGCCAGACAGGTGCAGGCGCTGGGGCAGGCGGGTGACGTGCTGCTGCTGCTCGCCAGCGGCAGCCCGCCGGAGGTGCTGGCGGCCAGCATCGAGGCCGCGCACGCGCGCGACCTGGTGGTGGTGCTGCTGCGCGGCCGGGGCATGCCGGCACTGCGCACCGCGCTCGGCGAGACCGACGTGCTCGTCGAAGTGCCGCACGAACGCCCGGCCCGTGTGCTGGAACTGCAACTGCTGGTCCTGCATTGCCTTTGCGATGCCGTGGATCTTCAATTGATGGGGGAACAGGAACCTTGAATCAGAACCATGCCTCGACGTCGCGCGCCGGCGCGCCTTGGCCGAATGTGCGGCTGCTGCTGGTCGCGCTGGCCTTCTGCAGCGTGCTCGGCGGCTGTGTCGCCGTGGCCGGCGGCGCGATTGCCGGCGGCGCCGTGCTGGCCTCCGACCGCCGCAGCGTCGGCACGCAGGTCGACGACCAGTCGATCGAGATGCGCGCCGCGGGCGCCGTCACCTCGACCATCGGGGAGCGCGGCAACGTCAGCGCCACCAGCTACAACCGCGTGGTGCTGCTGACCGGCCAGGTGCCCACCGAGGCCGACCGCGGCAAGGTCGAGGCCGCGGTGGCCCAGGTGCCGAACGTGCGGGCCGTGGTCAACGAGCTGGCCGTGATGCCGAACAGCAGCCTGAACCAGAAGTCCACCGACACGTTCACCACCAGCAAGGTCAAGGCTGCGTTCTTCGACGCGAAGGACGTGCCGGCCGCGGCGATCAAGGTGATCACCGAACGCGGCGTGGTCTACATGATGGGCCGCGTCACCGAAGCCGAGTCCAACGCCGCGGCGAACTCGGCACGCAGCGTGTCCGGCGTGACCAAGGTGGTGAAGGTGTTCGAGATCATCACGCCGGCCGAGCTCGCGGCGCTCACCAAGGCGTCTTCGCCACCGGCGTCGGCGACGCCTCCGGAAACGGCAGCCCCGACCGCCCCCGCCGCCAAGCCCTAGCGCGGCCGCCCGCTTTGGCGGCGGCGCTCAGCCGCGCAGGCGGCGGATCAGGCTGGACGTGTCCCAGCGAGCGCCGCCCATGCGCTGCACGTCGCCGTAGAACTGGTCGACCAGCGCCGTGACCGGCACGCGCGCGCCGTTGCGCCGTGCCTCGTCGAGCACCAGGCCCAGGTCCTTGCGCATCCAGTCGACCGCGAAGCCGAAGTCGAACTTGTCGTCGACCATCGTCGGACCGCGGTTGTCCATCTGCCAGCTCTGCGCGGCGCCCTTGCCGATGACCTCGAGCACGAGCTTCATGTCCAGCCCGGCCTTTTCGCCGAAGGCGATGGCCTCGGACAGGCCCTGCACCAGCCCGGCGATGCAGGTCTGGTTGACCATCTTCGCCAGCTGTCCGGCGCCGGGCCCGCCCACCAGCGTGACGGCGCGCGCGAAGGCCATGGCCACCGGGCGCATCGCCTCGAACGCCGCGGCATCGCCGCCGCACATGACGGTAAGCACGCCGTTCACCGCACCCGCCTGGCCGCCGGAGACCGGAGCGTCGACGAACTGCAGCCCGCGCGCCAGCCCGGCGGCGTGCAGCTCGCGCGCCACCCGGGCCGACGCGGTGGTATGGTCGACGAACACCGCGCCGCGCGCCATGCCGGCGAAGGCGCCGTGCTCGCCGAGCACCACGCTGCGCAGGTCGTCGTCGTTGCCCACGCAGGCAAAGACGAACTCCGCCCCGGCCGCGGCCGCGGCCGGCGTGGCCGCCGCTCGGCCGCCGTATTCCGCCTGCCACGCCTGCGCCTTGGCCGCGCTGCGGTTGTAGACGGTGACCTGGTGCCCGGCCCGCGCCAGGTGCCCGGCCATCGGAAAGCCCATCACGCCCAGCCCCAGGAAGGCCACGCGGCGCGACGGTACGGCGTCGTAGGTTTTGGTGTTCATCCTCAAAGTATGCCGTGGCCGGCGCCCGTCCCCTCGGGGAAATGTCGCCGAAGGCGACGAGGGGGGAGCGGCGCCGCCAGGCGCGCCGGACACGATCCGGGGCCCCCCGGTCGGGTCCGGATGCCCCCGCGGGGGGCGGCCGCCAGGCGGCCGGGGGCTCAGACGATCGTCAGGTGCTCGGTGCCGGAGGCCAGGTCGGGGTTGCGCGCGCGCTTGCTGTGCAGCTTGATCTGCAGCCGCAGGTCGTTCACCGAATCGGCGTTGCGCAGCGCGTCCTCGTAGCTGACCTGATTGGCCTCGTACAGGTCGAACAAGGCCTGGTCGAAGGTCTGCATGCCGAGCTCGCGGCTGCGCTTCATCAGCTCCTTGATCTCGCCGACCTCGCCCTTGAAGATCATGTCGGCGACCAGCGGCGTGTTGAGCATGATCTCCACCGCGGCAATGCGGCCCTTGCCTTCCTGGTGCGGCAGCAGGCGCTGCGAGACCAGCGCCTTCAGGTTCAGCGACAGGTCCATCAGCAGCTGCGCGCGCCGCTCTTCGGGGAAGAAGTTGATGATGCGGTCGAGCGCCTGGTTGGAGCTGTTGGCGTGCAGCGTGGCCATGCACAGGTGGCCGGTCTCGGCGAAGGCCACCGCATGGTCCATGGTCTCGCGGTCGCGGATCTCGCCCATCAGAATCACGTCCGGCGCCTGGCGCAGCGTGTTCTTCAGCGCGGCCTCCCAGCCGTCGGTGTCGATGCCCACCTCGCGCTGCGTGACGATGCAGTTCTTGTGCGGGTGCACGAACTCCACCGGATCCTCGATGGTAATGATGTGGCCGAAGCTGTTCTCGTTGCGGTGGTCGACCATCGCTGCCAGCGAGGTGCTCTTGCCCGAGCCAGTGGCTCCGACGAAGATGACCAGCCCGCGCTTGGCCATGGCCACGTCCTTCAGCACCTTGGGCAGGTTCAACTTGTCGATGGTCGGCAGCGTGGCCGGGATGGTGCGGAACACCAGCCCGACATGCCCCTGCTGCATGAAGGCGTTGACGCGGAAGCGTCCGATGCCCTGCGGCGAGATCGCGAAGTTGCACTCCTTGGTCTTCTCGAACTCGGCCGCCTGCTTGTCGTTCATCACCGCGCGCGCCAGCTGCAGCGTGTGCTGCCCGGTCAGCGCCTGCGGCGACACCTTGTTGATGCGGCCGTCGACCTTGATCGCCGGCGGGAATTCGGCGGTCAGGAACAGGTCCGAGCCGTTCCGCGCCAGCAGCAGGCGCAGCAGGTCGTTGACGAATTTCGAGGCTTGATCGCGTTCCATGGTGGTCCTTCTTGGGCCTCACTGGGGAGTCTTGCCATCACTCACGTGCCTCCGGCGCATGAGTGTTGTCAGGTTTCCCAGGCTAGCCCGGGAAATTCTCGGGGAACTTGGCCTTCGAGCGCGCCTCGGCGGGCGAGACGATGTTGCGGCGCACCTGGTCGGCCAGGTTCTGGTCCAGCGTCTGCATGCCCAGGCTCTGGCCGGTCTGGATGCTCGAATACATCTGCGCGATTTTGTTCTCGCGGATCAGGTTCTTGATGGCCGACGTGGCGATCATGATTTCGTGCGCCGCCACGCGGCCGGAACCGTCCTTCAGCTTGCACAACGTCTGCGAAATCACCGCGATCAGCGATTCGGACAACATCGCCCGCACCATGTCCTTCTCGGCCGCGGGGAAGACGTCGACCACGCGGTCCACCGTCTTGGCGGCGGAACTCGTGTGCAGCGTGCCGAACACCAGGTGGCCGGTCTCGGCCGCGGTCAGCGCCAGCCGGATGGTCTCCAGGTCGCGCATCTCGCCGACCAGGATCGCGTCCGGGTCCTCGCGCAGCGCCGAGCGCAGCGCGTTGTTGAAGCTCAGCGTGTGCGGCCCGACCTCGCGCTGGTTGACCAGGCACTTCTTGCTCTCGTGCACGAACTCGATCGGGTCTTCCACCGTCAGCACGTGGCCGTATTCGTTCTCGTTCAGGTGGTTGACCATCGCCGCCAGCGTGGTGCTCTTTCCCGAGCCGGTGGGGCCGGTCACCAGCACCAGCCCGCGCGGCTTGAGCGCCAGGTCGGCGAAGACCTTGGGCGCATTCAGCTGCTCCAGCGTCAGGATCTTGCTGGGAATGGTGCGGAACACCGCGCCGGCGCCGCGGTTCTGGTTGAAGGCGTTGACACGGAAGCGCGCCAGCCCCTGGATTTCGAACGAGAAGTCGCACTCGAGCGTGTCCTCGTAGTGCTTGCGCTGCGCATCGTTCATGATGTCGTACACCATGGCGTGGACCTGCTTGTGGTCCAGCGGCTCGATGTTGATGCGCCGCACATCGCCGTGCACGCGGATCATCGGCGGCAGCCCTGCGGAGAGGTGCAGGTCCGAGGCCTTGTTCTTGACCGAGAAGGCCAGCAGTTGCGTGATGTCCATGGGTGGTTGCGGCCCCGCAAGCGCTAAGCTCGGGGCATCATGACGAGCATCGAAGCGAACTTACAACAAGTACGGCGCCGCATCACACAGGCCTGCACTGCCGCGGGCCGCGCCGCGCAAAGCGTCACGCTGTTGGCCGTGACCAAGACCTTCGACGCCACAGTGGTGCGCGACGCGCATGCCGCCGGCCAGCTCGACTTCGGCGAAAACTACGTGCAGGAGGCGCTGGCCAAGATGCAGGCGCTGACCGACCTGCGGCCGCGCTTGAGCTGGCACCTGATCGGGCCGCTGCAGAGCAACAAGACGCGCGTGGTGGCCGAAGCCTTCGACTGGGTGCACAGCGTGGACCGGTTGAAGATCGCCGAGCGGCTGGCCGCTCAGCGCCCGGCCTGGCTGCCGCCGCTGCAGCTGTGCCTGCAGGTCAACATCAGCGGCGAGTCCAGCAAGAGCGGGCTGCTGCCGGCCGAGGTGCCGGCCGTGGCGCAAGCCGTGGCCGCCCTGCCGGCCGGGCGCGTGCGGCTGCGCGGGTTGATGGCCATCCCGGAGCCGGCGGCGGGGTTCGAGGCGCAGCGCCATCCGCACCGCGCGCTGCGCGAGCTGCTGGGCGCATTGAACCAGTCGGGCCTGGCGCTGGACACGCTGTCGATGGGCATGAGCGCCGACCTGGAGGCCGCAGTGGCCGAGGGCGCGACCATCGTGCGCGTGGGCAGCGCGATCTTCGGCGCGCGCGCCCCGGCCGCGCCGCTCAGTTGAGGTACATGCCCAGGTAGCGCCGGCCGCGGCTCACCGCCTCGGCATCGGTGCACAGCGTGAACCACTCGATCAGCTGCAGCCGCGCCTTCTCGCGCCACTCGGCCTTGTCGCGCAGCACCACCTCGAGCAGCTGGTCGAAGGCGGCGTTGAAGTCGCCGGCATGGGCCTGAATGGCGGCCAGCGCGAAACGGGCCTCGAAGTCCCTGCCGTTGGCCGCGATGCGCGCGGCCAGCGCAGCCGGATCGCCCTCGGGCTTGTTGCGCGCGAGCTCGATGCGCTTGAGCAGCGCGGCGCGCCGGTCGCCGCCCTTGTCGGCCGGCAGCTTGGCCAGCAGCTTCTCGGCATTGGCGAATTCGTCGCGCTCGATCCAGCGCGTGGCCAGGTCAAGCAGCACCTCGGCGTTGTCCGGCTCCTGGCGCAGCGCCTCGCTGAGCAGCATCTCGGCATGCTGCGCGTCCGGCGAGGCGGCGGCTTCGGCGCGCAACGCGTCGATTTCCGAAACCTGCTCGCCCAGATGCTTGTCGAGGAAGGCGCGCACCTGGCCCTCGGGCAGCGCGCCCATGAACTGATCCACCGGCCGGCCGCCGACGAACAGCACCACCAGCGGGATGCTGCGGATCTGCAGCGCGGCCGAGATCTGCGGCGCCTCGTCGGTGTTCAGCTTGGCCAGCACGAAGCGGCCGCCGTACTCTTGCGCCAGCTTCTCCAGGATCGGCTTCAGGTTGCGGCAGGGACCGCACCAGGGCGCCCAGCAGTCCAGCAGCACCGGCACGTCGAGCGAGCGCTCGAGCACGGTCTGCCGGAAATCGGCCTCGGTGACGTCGAAGGAGAGGTCGGGTGCGGCGGGGGACGGATTCATGGGTTTCAGGTCGGGGCGGCCGTGGCGATTGCAAGCGGGGCCCGAAGTGTACGGACTCGGCGCGCTGCGTGCGGCTGGCTACACTGCCTGCATGAAGCCCTTTTCCATTGCCTTCGTCGGCGGCGGCAACATGGCCGCGGCGCTGATCGGCGGGCTGCTGAAGCACGGCCGGGCGCCCGCATCGATCCAGGTGGTCGAGCCCTCCGAGGCTCAGCGCGAGCGGCTGGCGCAGCAGTTCGGCGTGGCGGCCCGGCAGGCGGCCGGGCCGGCGCTGGCCGGCTGCGAGATGGTGGTCTGGGCCGTCAAGCCGCAGCTGTTCGCTGAAGCCGCGGCGCCTTGCGCGCCGCACGTGGCCGGCGCGCTTCAGCTCAGCGTGATGGCCGGCATCCGCAGCGAGACCATCGTGCGCGCCAGCGGCAGCCCGCGCGTGGTGCGGGCGATGCCGAACACGCCGGCGCTGATCGGCCGGGGCATCGCGGGACTGTATGCGCGCGATGCCGTCCGCGCCGAGGAGCGCGCCGCGGTCGAGCAGGTCCTGCAGCCCACCGGCCGGTTGATTTGGGTGGCGCAGGAGGACGACCTCGACGCCGTCACCGCCCTGTCCGGCTCCGGCCCGGCCTATGTGTTCTATTTCATCGAGGCCATGATGCAGGCGGCGCGCGAGATGGGCCTGAGCGAGGCGCAGGGCCGCGAACTGGCCCAGGCCACCTTCGCCGGCGCCGCCGCGCTGGCCGAAGGCTCGGACGAGGCGCCGGCAACGCTGCGCGAGCGCGTCACCTCCAAGGGCGGCACCACGCATGCGGCGATCAGCTCGCTGGAAGCCGAGGGCGTCAAGGCCGCCTTCGTGCGCGCCATCCTGGCGGCGCAGCGCCGCGCCCAGGAGCTGGGCCGGGCGGGCTAGCCGCCGGGCCAGGCCCTAGCGCAGGGCCAGGTCCAGCGCCACCCCGGCGAAGACGCTGAAGCCCAGCCAGTGGTTCAGCCGGAAGGCCTTGAAGCAGCCCTCGCGCGTGCGTGCGCGGATCAGGCGCCAGTGCCACAGGGCCTGCAGCGCCGCCACGCCGATGCCGGCCATGAACACCCCGCCGAGCCCGGCCGCGCGGCCCAGCATGGCCCATGACAGCAGGTACAGCGCATAGAACGCCATCACGGCCGCCACGTCCAGCCGGCCCAGCGTCAGTGCCGAGGTCTTGATGCCGATGCGGATGTCGTCGTCGCGGTCGACCATCGCGTACTCGGTGTCGTAGGCCAGCACCCAGAACAGATTGCCCGCGAGCAGGCCCCAGGCCAGCGCCGGCAGCGCGTCGCCCAGCGCCGCGGCGCTCCATGCATCGCCGCCGCGCACCGCGGCGAAGGCCATCGGGATGCCGAAGCTGAAGGCCACGCCCAGCACCGCCTGGGGCATGGCCACGAGTCGCTTGGCGAAGGGGTAGCCGATGGACACCGCCAGCGCCACCACCGAGAGCAGCACCGCCGCCGGCGTGGTGCTGAGCACCAGCCCCAAGGCCACCAGCGCCAGCACCGCCCCCACCGCCAGTGCCTCGGCCGGTGCGATGGCGCCGCGCGTCACCGGGCGCTGCGCGGTGCGCTTGACGTGGCGGTCGAACTCGCGGTCGGCCACGTCGTTGACGCAGCAGCCGGCACTGCGCATCAGGATCGTGCCCAGCACGAACACCGCCAGCAGATGCCAGCCGGGCCAGCCGCCGGCGGCGATCCACAGCGCGCTCAGGCTCGGCCAGAGCAGCAGCAGCCAGCCGGCGGGCCGGTCCCAGCGGATCAGGTCGAGGTACAGGGCCAGCCGCGAGGGCGGCAGGCGCAGGGCTTCGGACATGGGCCGGATTGTGCCGCGCGGCCCGGGCCCGAGGCCTTCGCGCTCAGCCGTCCAGCTGCTTCTGGAACACCAGGCCCGCGTGTTCGCGCAACGCGTGGAAGCGGATCTTCGGCCAGTTCTCCTGCATCGCGCGCAGCTCGCCCGCATATTCCAGCAGCACGCAGGGCGCGTCCACCGCGTCCAGCGCCACGCGGTGGCTGTTGCCGTCAATGAAGCGCTTCAGCTCGCGCTCGTCGGCGGCGGCGCCTTCGCCGGTGTCGGCGGTGACCCAGCGCGCCACGTTGTAGCGCGCCGGCAGGATGCGCGCCTTGCAGCCGTACTCGTGCTCCAGCCGGTGCGCCACCACCTCGAACTGCAGCTGGCCCACCGCGCCCAGCAGCAGCAGGCTGCCGGCCACCGGGCGGAAGACCTGGATCGCGCCTTCCTCGCCCAGCTGCGTCAGGCCGGCGCGCAGCTGCTTGGTGCGCAGCGGATCAGCCACCTCCACGCTGCGGAACATCTCCGGCGCGAAGAAGGGCAGGCCGGTGAACTGCAGCGCCTCGCCCTCGCTGAGCGTGTCGCCGAGCTGCAGCACGCCGTGGTTGGGGATGCCGATGATGTCGCCGGCAAAGGCCTCTTCCAGCAGCTCGCGCTTCTGGCTCAGGAAGGACACGACGGTGTTCGGCCGCAGCTCCTTGCCGCTGCGCGTGACCTTCAGCCGCATGCCGCGCTCGAAGTGGCCGCTGGCCACGCGCAGGAATGCGATGCGGTCGCGGTGTGCCGGGTCCATGTTGGCCTGGATCTTGAACACCACGCCGCTGAACTTGGGCTCGGTGGGCTGCACCGTGCGCTGCAGCGCCGCCTTCGGGCCCGGCGGCGGCGCCAGATCGACCAGCGCGTCCAGCACCTCCTGCACGCCGAAGTTGTTGATGGCGCTGCCGAAGAACATCGGCGTCTGGTGGCCGGCCAGGAACTCGGCCTCGTCGAAGGCGGGCGCGGCCTCGCGCAGCAGCTCCACCTCGCCGGCGGCGTGCGTCCATTCGGCGCCGAAGCGCGCCGCCAGCGCCGCGTGGGCCGCGCCTTCGATCACCTCGTGGCTGCCGCCCACGCGGTCCTCGCCGGGCGTGAAGACGCGCAACTGGTCGCGGCGCAGGTCGAGCACGCCGCCGAAGAGCTTGCCCATGCCCACCGGCCATGTGAAGGGCACCACGCTCATGCCGAGCTCGGCCTCGATCTCGTCGAACAGGTCCAGCGGCGCCTTGACCTCGCGGTCCATCTTGTTCACGAAGGTCAGGATCGGCGTGTTGCGCGCGCGGCACACCTGCAGCAGCCGCCGCGTCTGCGGCTCCACGCCGTTGGCCGCGTCGATGACCATCAGCGCGGCGTCCACCGCGGTCAGCACGCGGTAGGTGTCCTCGCTGAAGTCCTGGTGGCCGGGCGTGTCGAGCAGGTTGATGACGCAGTCGCGGTACTCCATCTGCATCACGGAACTGGCCACCGAGATGCCGCGCTGCTTCTCGATCTCCATCCAGTCGCTGGTGGCGTGGCGGCTGGCCTTGCGCGCCTTCACGCTGCCGGCGATCTGGATCGCGCCGCTGTAGAGCAGCAGCTTCTCGGTCAGCGTGGTCTTGCCGGCGTCGGGGTGCGAAATGATCGCGAAGGTGCGGCGCCGCCGCACCTCGTGCGCGATGCGTTCGACGGTGTCGTTCATCGGGGTTCCTGTGGGGCGCTGCGCGAGCGGCACCCGGTGCGCGCCGCCCGGGGGCGCGGCGCTGCAAAAGGCCCCGATTATCCGGTGGCAGGCGTCGCCGCGGCGTCGTCCCCGGCCGGCCCGGGCCGGGCACGGTCGCGCCCGGGCCCGCAGCGCTGCACCAGGTCCAGCAGGCGCTCGAAGTCGATCGGCTTGGTCAGGTAGTCGTCGAAGCCGGCGTGGCGGGCGCGCTCGATGTCGCCGGGCATCGCGTTGGCGCTGACCGCCACCACCGGGATGGCCTGCGTCGTCGCCTCGGCGCGCAGGCGCCTCAGCACCTCGAAGCCGTCGATGCCCGGCAGCTGGATGTCCAGCAGCACCAGGTCCGGCGGACGGGCGCGCGCCAGCTGCAGCCCCACCTCGGGCAGCGACGCGCACTCCAGGCGCACGCCCGGCAGGCGCTCCAGCACCGCTTCCATCAGCATCGCGTTGACGGGGTTGTCCTCGATGTACAGGACGCGGCGCGCGACCGGCGCGGCCGGCGTGGGCGATGCGGCCGCGCCTCC
>Ga0209391_10001800_pt1 | contig 11189 bp, 6 predicted proteins | sample PPLLak3March2015_FD_187246 | JGI IMG/M metagenome (GOLD analysis project Ga0209391, IMG submission 187246) | Freshwater sediment microbial communities from Prairie Pothole Lake near Jamestown, North Dakota, USA - PPLs Lake P7 Core (1) Depth... | ecosystem: Environmental > Aquatic > Freshwater >... | reverse complement strand
AGTCCTACAGCGCGGACGCCGACGCGCTCGCGGCCTGGTGGAAACTGTCGGGCAACCCGGACTGGATCACGCAACGCCAGCGAGTGCTCGCGCTGCTCGAACAGCAGTCGCACCTCGAGCGGATGGCCCGCATCGTCGGTCGCGACGCGCTGCCCGCGCAGCAGCAGCTCAAGCTGCTCTGCGCCGACCTGGTCAACGAGGGCTTCCTGCGCCAGTCCTCGTTCTCCAAGGTGGACCGCTACTGCTCGCCGCAGCGCCAGGCGGCGATGATCTCGGTGCTGCTGTCGTTCATGGATCGTGCCGAAGCCGCGGTGCAGGCCGGGGTCGCGCCGGCGCGACTCGCGGAGATGCCGGTCGTGCGGCTGCTGCAGCGGCTCGGCGAGGAGTTCGGCGAGGGCGACCTGCGCAAGCTCGCCCAGCTGCCGCACCAGCTCGACTATGAATTCGACGCGCTGCACACGGTGACCGCAAATGTTCGCTGACCTGCTGCTGGAAGGCGCCGTCACCCGCATCGAGGGGCCGCTGCTGTTCGCGAAGCGTGCGGCGCGCGTGGGCCTCAACGCCGCCGTCGAAGTCATCGGCCAGGATGGACAGGCGCGCCTCGGCCGCGTCGCCGCACTGGACGAGCAGGCCATGGTCATCGAGGTCCTGCAGTCGACGGCCGGCCTCGGTCTCGAGGGGACTCGCGTGCGGTTGCGCCCGGAGCCGCTGCTGTTCGGCGTCGGCCCCAACCTGCTCGGCCGCATCTTCGACAGCGTCGGCCGGCCGATCGACGGTGGGCCGCCGGTCGCGGCGCGGGCGCGCATGCGCATCGAGGGCCTCGCGATCAATCCGTCATGGCGCGCGCTGCCGCGCGATTTCATCGAGACCGGCGTGTCGGCGATCGACCTGCTGAACAGCCTCGTGCGCGGCCAGAAGCTGCCGCTCTTCTCCGCGGGCGGCCTCCCGCACGACCGGATCGCGACCGAGATCGCGCAGCGCGCGCGGCTGCGCGGTGGCGCGAGCAGCGACTTTGCCGTCGTGTTCGCCGGCATGGGCGTGCCACACGACACGGCGGAGCAGTTCCGTCTCGCGATGGAGTCGAGCGGCGCGCTCGGCCACACCGTGCTGTTCCTGAACCTCGCCGACGAGCCGGGCATGCAGCGGCTGCTCACGCCGCGCTACGCGCTCACCGCTGCGGAGTACCTCGCGTTCGTCGAGGGGCGCCACGTGCTCGTGATCCTGACCGACATGACCAATTACTGCGAGGCGCTGCGCGAGGTCTCGGCGAGCCACGGCGAGATCCCCGGCCGCAAGGGCTATCCGGGCTACATGTATTCCGACCTCGCCGCGCTGTACGAACGCGCCGGCTGCATCCGCGGCAAGGCCGGCACGCTGACGCAGCTGCCGATCCTGACGATGCCGGGCGACGACATCGGCCACCCGATCCCCGACCTGACCGGCTACATCACCGAAGGGCAGATCGTGATCGACCGCGAGCTCGACCGCCGCGGCATCTATCCGCCGATCAAGGTGCTGCCGAGCCTGTCGCGGCTGATGGACGCCGGCACCGGCGAAGGCTACACGGACGCGGACCACCCGGCACTCGCGCACCAGCTGTTCGCAGCCTACGCGCGTGCCGTGCGCGTGCGGACGCTCGCGAGCGTGATGGGCGAACAGGGCCTGCCGGAGGCGGATCGCAAGTTCCTCGAGTTCGGGCAACGCTTCGAGGAGCAGTTCCTGAACCAGCCCGCGTCCCGCACGCTCGAGGAGAGCATGGAGGCCGGCTGGAGCGTGCTGCGCGGCCTGCCGCGCACCGAGCTCACGCGCCTCTCGGACGCGCAGATCAAGCGCCACCTCGACGAGCCGGCCCATGGCTGAAGCCGGCGGCGAGGTGCTCGCGACCCGGGTCGCCTTCCTCGAGCTGAAGGACGAGCGGCGGCTCATCCAGGAGGGCTACGAGCTGCTCGACGAGAAGCGCGTGCTGCTCGCCACGGAGATCATGCGCCAGCTGCGCACCTACGCCAGCCTGCAGCAGGCGCTCGAACGTCTCGGCGCGGAGGCACTCGCGGCCTTCGAGGCCGCCGTGGGCATGCACGGGTTCGACGAGCTGACCGTGGAGCCCAAGCTCGATCTCGGCCCATCGCTGCTGCGCGTCCACGAACAATCCTTCCTCGGGCTGCGCCTCGCCGAAGCCTCGCTCGAGGTGCGCGCGCCAGCGGCCGAGGCGGCGCCGCGCCCCGCCACGCCCGAGGCGCGCGCCTGTGCCACGGCGTTCCGGCAACTGATCGAACGCCAGGCGGAGCTCGCCGCCTGCGTTGCCAACCTGCGTCGGCTGGTGCGCGAGTACGTCCGCACGGAGCGGCGTGCCCGGGCGCTCGAGAACGTCGTGCTGCCGGAGATCGACGGCTCGCTGCGCTTCATCGAGGAACAGCTCGACGCCGTCGACCAGGAAGAAGCCGTGCGCGTGCGCAATGCCGGCGCGGCGCGGGCCTGAGGCGGCAGCTCGACGCGCCTTGACCCGCCGGCCCGCGAGAGGCTAGCTTGCCGCCCCCCGATTGGAGGCCCCATGCCCGCTGAGCCGGCCCGGCACCTCGTTTTTGGCGCGAGCGGCTACATCGGCAGCAACCTCGTGCCGGAGTTGCTGCGCAGCGGACGGCGTGTGCGCGCGACTGCGCGCAACGTCGAGGTCCTGGAGGGTCGCGGCTGGTCCGGCGTGGAACTGGCGCGGGCCGACGCGCTCGACCCGGCCACGCTGCCTGCCGTGCTGGCCGGCGTGGACGTCGCCTACTACCTCGTGCACTCGATGGCCGCGGGCCGGGATTTCGCCGCGATCGACCGGCAGGCTGCGGAGAACTTCGCACGCGCTGCAACGGTGGCCGGCGTGCGGCGCATCGTCTACCTGGGCGGCCTGATTCCCCCGAACCCAAGATCGCAGCACCTGCGTTCGCGCGCCGAGACAGGCGAGCTGCTGCGCAGCTTCCCGGTGCCCGTGACCGAAGTCCGCGCCGGCATGATCATCGGCCCGGGCTCGGCGGCCTACGAAGTGATCCGCGACCTGGTCAATCACCTGCCGGCGATGATCACGCCCGCGTGGGTGCGCTCGCGCTCGACGCCGATCGCGCTGCCAGACCTGCTCGCCTACCTGATTGCCGTCGCGGACCTTCCCGCCGCCGCGGGCCGCATCCTCGATGCCGGCGGACCGGACGCGGTCACCTACGAGGAAATCATGCGCTGCTACGGCCAGCTGGTCGGACGCCGGCCGCGGATCCTCGCGGTGCCCGTGCTGACGCCGCGCCTGTCAGCGTACTGGCTGCGGTTCGTGACATCGGTGCCGACCAACGTCGCCCAGGCGCTCGTAGAGGGCCTGGAGCACGATTTCGTCGCGGACGATGCGGAGCTGCGGCAGCTGGTGCCGCGGCACCTCATGGGGCTCGAGGAGGCCATCCGGGCCGCCATCGACGCCGACCGCCGGCACGACGCTACCGCACGCTGGGTCGAGGGTGCGATCGCGTGCCGCAACTTCCACCCCGAATACGGCTTCTACGCCAAGCGCGCGGGTGCCACGGCGGCAGGGCCCGCCACGCCCGAGCAGGTGTTTCGCGTGGTCTGCCGGATCGGCGGTGACGAGGGTTACTTCTTTGCCGACAGCCTCTGGTGGGTCCGCCGCGCGCTCGACTGGCTCGCCGGCGGGCCGAGCTTCCGCCGCAGTCGCCGTCATCCGACCGAGCTGCGCGTCGGCGACGTTCTGGATTCCTGGCGCGTGATCGCGCTCGAGCCCGCCCGGCGGCTCACGCTGCTGATGGAGATGAATGGGCCCGGCGCCGGCGTGCTCGAGTTCGTCGTCAAGCCGGGCCCGGGCGGCTCAGGCTCGAGCGTCAACGCAACCGCCTACTGGCACCCGGCCGGCGTGCCCGGGCTCTTGTACTGGTACCTGCTCGTGCCGGCACACCTGTTCCTGTTCCGCGGCCTGACGCGCGCCATCCAGCGGCGCGCGTCCGCGGAGGATCACTCCGGCAGTTCGACCTTGCGCGGGCCGAAGTAGTAACGCAGCGTGGCGCCCACGTAGTTGACTTCGTACTCGTAGGGATCGGCACCGAGCGCCAGGATCGTCGGCAGCGTCGCGGGCTCGATGCCGCCGAGCGCCCAGTCTTCGCTGTCGTACTTCTCGTACAGCCACACGAGGCCGAGGTCCATCCGCTCCGACAGCGCGTAGCTCACGTCGGCGCGCAGGCTGTCGAGCCGGCTTTCGACGGTCGGGAAGTCACCGGCGGACACGCCGAGCAGTCGCGTGTCCGAATCACCGTCGGCATTGGTGTAGTTGACGTCGACACTGAGCTTTTCACTCAGCTGCGCGCGCACGCCGGCACCGTAGGTTTGGAAATCGTCGCTGACGTCGGCGCGCCAGTCGGGCGCCCCGAAAACGGAACTGCCGCTCGTCTTCGAGTCGATCCGCTCCTCGCCGAAGGTCGCATAGGCGTTGATCTTCTCGCTGACGGCCCAGGCCATGTCGAGGGCATAGCGACGGTCGATGCCGGAGAGCACGCCGACGACCGTCTTGTTGTAGCTGTCGTCGGCGTAGAAGCCGCTCACGGAGAACGACAGCGGCAGGTTCGGCAGCGCGAAATCCGCCATGACCTCGCCGTAGCCGCGATAGCGGTAGGCCATGTGGTACTTGCGCATCGCCGTGTTCTGCCCGTTCGCCGCCGCGACGTCCAGGTCGTAGCGGTCGGGATCGCGCTCCTCGGCGCCGCCCTTGACGACGATGCCGAAGTTGCCGCTCGGCCGGTACTGCACCTGGCCCCAGCCGTCGTACAGCGTCTCGCTGCGCACTTCCTGCCGCGTGCCGGTGCGATCCGTCTCGCGGTATTCGCCGCCGACACCCACCGACAGGTCGTCGTAGACCGCGTAATCGGCGCTGCCGAGCAGCCGCATGCGCTCGTATCCGTAGACCGGGTTCGTACGGTCGTCGGTCACCGGGAACAGGTCCGTGTGCACGATCGACGTGAACTCGGCCTGGCGGGAGTCGTTGTCGCGCTCGTCGTAGGTGGCCGAGCCGCGCAGTCGCAGGCGGTCGAGCGGCCGCGAGGTCACGGTGAGGTCGAAGCGCGTCACGCTGACCTCGCCGTCGAGATTGGTCGCTGGCAGCGCATCGGTCGCGAGCTGGGGATTGATCGTGTACGGCAGGAAGCCGATGTCCTGCGATCCCTTGCCCATGGCCGCCGAGACGGCGAGCGTCGAATTGCCGGGCAAGCCGAGCCAGCCCGCCGCGACGTTGAACTCGTGGTAGTCGTTGTCCGGCGCGAGAGCCAATTGCCCGGCGTCCCCGCCCGGCACCATCGCCGTGAACGGGTTGTCCCAGCGCAGGTAAGCGGCCTTGGTGTCGTAGATCGAGCCCGCGTAGCCGGCCTCGACGAACCACTTAGCGGCCTGGTAGCGCACCGTCGCGTCGAGGCGGTCCGTCGCATCGTCCACCGGCTTGATCAACTCGCTCGAGACGCTGCCGAACGACGCGAGCTGGGTCCGTGTGCCGTCACGCTCGTCGCGGCGGTAGTCCACGTCGAACTGCACGTTGCCGCCGAGCCAGAAGCGGCCCGCGGCGCCGTAACGATCGCGGTCGAAACCGACGTCCTTGTCGCGCAGGCTGGCGTCGAGCGCGGTCATGCCGCCGGTGTTGCCGGCATCGACCCAGTTGGCCGGCAGCGAGAGGTTGCTGCTGCCAACGCCGCCGAAGACGGTCGCGGTCGTGTCCCAGATGCGGCGCGGGATCGCGTCGTAGAAGAACGCGAAATCGTAGCTGCCCTGCTTGCCGCCCTCGACGCGCACTTCGCGCGAATCGAGGCCGAGGTCGATCAGCTCGTAGTCGATCGCGTAGCCGGACTCGTGGGCCGCGCGGCCCTCCGCATTCACGATCACGTAGCCGCCGTCCTCGTCGAGGCCGGTGGCATTGCCGAACTTCGCCGAACTCTCGTCGACGTAGGCGCCACCCGCCTCCACGGTGGACCGGTAGCCGCGCTCGAATGGGCACTTGGAGCAGGTCCATTCGCTCGTGTCGGGCGCGTCCGCCGGCTGGGCCGACGCGGTGCCGGCCGCCGAGAGGATCGATGCAACGGCGAGCTGGACGAGGATGCTGCGGGTTTCCATGGGCTTCACCAGGTTCTTGGCTGCGACGGGAGGACGGCGAGCGGGGTTCACCGCGTCAGCGTCGCGCCCGAGGGATGGTTCGATCCGTGCACCTGCGAATGACAGTTCATGCAGTTACCGAGGGCCAGCGCCGACACCGCGGGACCGCCCGCGCCGGGCAGGCCGGAGGGGCCGTATGCGACGCTCGGATGACCCTGCTGTGAATGGCACGACTGGCACAGCACCGGCCCGCGCGACTTCAGCATGCCGGGGTTCGACGCGCCGTGTGGCGCATGGCAGGACGAGCAATCCTCCGCGACCGGGGCGTGCTCCCAGAGGAACGGGCCGCGCTTGTCGGCGTGGCATTCGTAGCAGGTCTGGTTGAGCGTCGCCTTGATCAGCTGGCTCTCGGCAGTGGTGCCGTGCGGCGTGTGGCAATCGCTGCAGGCGAGCTGGCCCTGCCGCACCGGGTGCGCAAACGGCTTGAGGAACTGGCTGCGCTCGGCCACGTGGCAGGCGTAGCAGACGTCGGCCTGCGTGCTCTTCGCGAGCACGGGATCCTTGCGAGCGTGGCTGTCGTGGCACGAGGCGCAGGCAACCTGCGCGGCGTCGTGCGGGCCGCTGTGCCAGGACGCCGCCATCGACTTCTCGTGGCAGTTGAGGCACATGCCGTTCTGCACCGCGACCGGCGCCTCGGAATCGGGTCCGAAGCGGATCACCGGCGGGCGGGTCTCGCCCTTCTTGACGCGCTTGGTGTGGTCGCCGGCCGGGCCGTGGCAGGCCTCGCACTGCAGCTGCCCCTTGCCGAACGGGCTGCGGGCGTCCGCCGGCTGGCCGTGCTTCGTGTGGAACACGGCCAGCACCACTTCGTCGTCGTGGCAGCTGAGGCACGTGTCGGCGCCCTTCTTGCTGAACGTGACGGCCGGGGCGGCGGCCGGTGCCGCGGGGGTCGCAGCGGCCGCCGCGGGTTCCGCCGGCGCGGCTGGCTCCTGCGCCACCAGGGACAACGGCAGCAGCATGGCCAGCGCCAACAGGCCGCGTGACAGCGTCTTTGGATGACTCATGATCTGCCTCAATTGAAGTTGAACTGGCCGATGCCGTGCACGGTCTTCACGTCCGCGCTACGTCCCGGGCCGTGGCAGGTACCGCAGTCCTCGACGGGCGCGCTGGAAATCCTGCTGTCAGCATCCTTGATGGCGCCAAACGAACCCCCGCTCGTCAGCATGTGGTTGCGGGCGGCCACGCTCGTGTGGCAGGTCGAGCACACGATTGTCGCAGGCGAAACCGCCGTATCGCCGAGCGGCGTCGAGCGATCGGGATTCGCGGCCGGCGCGGCGTCGATCGTCGTCGCCAGCGCCGTCGCCGCATCCGGCGGGTAGTACGTGTCGGGCAGATGGCAGCCCTCGCAGTTGTTGAGCTTGCCTGGGTACCGCACGTGGCTGAAGTCGTAGCCCGTGTTGCCGTAGCCGCAGACCATGTAACCGGCGAGTTCGCCCGCGTGGATCGCGTGCACCATGTACTTGAAGTCGATGCTCTGGTCATCGAGCGTGCCCGTGACGGTCTCGCAGTTCGAGCCCGCGATGCGCCGGTTGATGTCCGTCGCATTCGGATTGTGGCAAGTGGCGCAGAGCTCAGCATTGCCTGAACGATTCTCGCCGTGCAGCGACAGCTGCTTGTGGCAGTCGTTGCACTTGGCGATGTCCACGACCTGGCGGTAGTCGACCGGCATGGCGTCGGTGATCGCGAAGGTCTTGCCGCTCGCCACTACGGGCACGGCCACCGTCTCGAGGACGCCGTCGCGGTTGGTGTCGATGCGCACGTTCGGGCGGCCTTCGAGGATCGCGCTGCCCGAGCCGGTGGCGGCGGCCGGGATCGCGACCGTCGCGGTGGCCTTGAAGGCGCCTGGGAACTCGGGATCCGGCACGCCGTTGGCCTTGACGTCGATGCTGATCGGCTGCGCCGGCGTGCCAGTCGTCGCCGTCGCCGAACCGCTACCGGTGTTGGTGAAATCGGGCCGCGTCGAGAACGCGACGTCGACGCGCAGCGAAGCATTGCCGATCTGGAATGGGCCGCCCGCGGCCTTGATGTCGTACGGCGCGTCGTCGTTGGTCGGGTCCGTCACGCGGATGGTCACGGTGGGCTGCTGGCCCGGGCCGCTGTCGACCACCTTGAGCACCTCGTACCTGAACTGCTCGCCCGCGCGCAGCAGCGGATCAAAGTGCACCTGGTCGGCGCGCACGCCGAAGTTCGAATTCGGGCCGTGGCAGGCCAAGCACTGGTCATCCGTCGCCGCCACGCCGCCGTGGCCAGCGCCGGTGTCGAAATTCACCGCGTCGTGGCACGAGCCGCAGGCCTCGCGGTTCACCGTCAGGCGCCAGTTGCTGGCCTGCGGCGTGTCGGTGTCGCTCTCCTCGTGGCAGGTCTGGCAGTTGCGCTGGTCCTGCGTGAACTGGATGTCGGCGTAATCGTAGAAGACGTTGCTGTAGCCGAAGATCCCGTAAGGGCCGCTCGGCAGCTGGTCGCGGTGGATCTTGTGGATCATCACCTTGAGGTCGATCGTGTTGCCGGTCTGCGCGTCGAACGAGTACGACTCGTGGCACATCGCGCAGTACTGCAGGTCGAAGCGCGCGCCGCCGTGGAACACGAGCTGGTCGTGGCAGGCGTTGCAGGTGTCGTTGTCGACGATCTCGCGGCCGGAGTCGACCGCGCCACCGGTGGTCGGCGCCCACGTGCGCACCGCGTTGTTCGACGGGATGAACGCGGTGGCGCCCGAGGGCCGCAACCGGATCTCGAGGCCGACGCGGTGCACGAGCGACGGGTCGAACGGAATGTCGTCGATGCCCTTGAGGCTTTGCGCGAAGGTGTAGAAATACTGGCCGTTGGCCTGGTTGCCCTCGACCCACTGGCCGCGCGTGGCTGGTTCGGTGGTCGCCTGGTTCGTGGGGCCGGTGCCCGTCACCGCGCTGGCCGGCACCGGCGTCGGCGTGCCGGGAAATGCCTCGGTGCGGCGCGTGACGGCGTGCCATGTGCTCGATTTGCCGTTGACGCCGGGCTCGAGGCGGGCCAGCACGAAGCTGATGTTCGCCGCCGGCAGGCCGATGAGCGGCTGGCCGGATTCGTTCTCGAGGCGCACCTCGATGATCGGCTTGCCGTCCTCGGGGATGGTGGCGCTCACGATCGTCGAGCGGATGAACTTCGCCGAGGCCACCGGCACGCCGGTGCCGCCGGTCGGTGGTGGACCGGGAGGATCGACTGGCCCGGGCGTGCCGCCCGAGTCCGTCTTGGCGTCATCACCGGAGCAGGCGGCCAGTGCCAGTGCGGCACAGGCAAGCAATGCAACCCATCGTGGGCGGGGCCGTGCCAGCTCCCGGTCGTTCAGCAATGTCATGAGTCGAACTCCCATCCTCATCGGGGTGGAGGCCGGGCACCACGTGGTGCCCGGCCTGGCCATCACTCAGCGTGCGCCTTGGCGGTGTCCTCAGGGCGACCCGGGCCGTGGCAGACCGCACAGGCTTCCGTGGCCGACGACGGCGTGAGCGCCTTGCCGCCGGCGACGTCGAACGCGCCGCCGTTCTGGGTCATGTGCGCCTTGGCGGCCACGGAATCGTGGCAGGTGCCACAGGTGCCGGCCGTTGCGGTGCTCCAGGTGTCGTCGAAGACGTTGAACTCGTCGGCACCCGGAGCGGTGCTGATCGGCAACGCGTCGTTACGAGCGACGTTGTAGGGCGCGAAGCCCATGCCCGTTCCATGGCACGCCTCGCAGCGCGCCAGGCTCTGCGGGTAAGTCACGTCGGAGAAGCGCGGCATCTTCGCGGCGTGGATGTTGTGGATCATCGCGCCCAAGGCGATGGTTCCGGCGATGGTCGCGTCGTCCGCATACGCGCCGCTCGAGTTGTGGCACACGAGGCAGCCCTGCGGGTCGCCGTTGCGGTTGCCGCCGTGCGCGTTGACGACCTCGTGGCACTTGGCACAGGCCGCTTCCGACGCGAGCCGCACGCGTGCGGTGCCAGTGTAGTACTGGTCGTTGCGCGCCCAGGCGTTGACGGACGCCGCCCAGTCGGTCGCGCCCGGGGGCAGGGCCTTCGGGTGCCCGTCCATCACGACCATGAGGTCGGTGGTGTCCACGGGCAATGCCGTGAAGTACGGGATCGTGTAGCTGCCGTCGGCCGCCTGGCCCGCCGTTGTCGCGGCCGCGCGGATGGCGGCAATCGACATGCGCAGCGTGTAGCCGCGACCTTCCGGCGTGGTGCCGGAACGCAGGCCCGGGGTCGTACCGTCGGGCTTGGCGTTGGAAATGTCCCGGGTGTCCCAGGCCAGGTTCAGGTTGAGGTTTGCGCCCGAGCTCGTGAAAGCCGGGTCATTCACGATGTCGTAGGCCGACCCGTCGGGACGCGACACCCGGAACCTGATGTTCGGCACCTGGTCGAGGCCGACATTGGTCACGTCGAGGATCTCGTAGACGAACTGCTCGCCGAGCCGCTTCGAGAGGCGCTCGCCACTGTCGTGCGAGGCGAGGACCGAACCGGCGGCGCCGCCCTGGCGGTGGCAGTCCACGCAGCTGCCGTCGGGGACCGGGCCCACGACCGGCGGATTCGTGTGCTCGTAGGTGTAGGTGTACCGACCCGTGGCAGCATCCGGACCCGTCTTGGCAAGACCTGCGTCGTGGCAGCCGCCGCAGGAGGCTGCGGACGGGTTGCTGAGCCAGTCGTCACCCTGCGGCGCCGCCGCCGACTGGGTGTGGCAGGTCTCGCAGAACAGCGTCGACTGCGGGTAGGTGACGTCCTCGAAGCTGTACCTGGTGCCATTGAAGCCATAGACGACGTACGGATTGGCGCGATCCCCGGCCCGGTGGATCGAGTGCGCCATGTAGGCGAAGTCGACTGATTCGCCGCCGTCCGGGTCGATCGAACCGGGGTTGTGGCACACCACGCAAAATTCGTTGCTGCGGCGCGGGCCACCGTGCTCGGCGAAGCGCACATGGCAGTCCGCGCAATTCTTCGTGTCGGCGATGAGCTTGCCCGACGTGACGGTGCCGCCGGCGGGCACGAAATCCTTGAAGGGGTTGTCGGGCGCCAGCTCGCGGGCCG
>Ga0209391_10001798_pt1 | contig 11197 bp, 8 predicted proteins | sample PPLLak3March2015_FD_187246 | JGI IMG/M metagenome (GOLD analysis project Ga0209391, IMG submission 187246) | Freshwater sediment microbial communities from Prairie Pothole Lake near Jamestown, North Dakota, USA - PPLs Lake P7 Core (1) Depth... | ecosystem: Environmental > Aquatic > Freshwater >... | reverse complement strand
GGATGCTTCGTGGAGATTGAGGTCGTGGTGACCGGGGGAATGGCGCAGGCGCGGGGGCTGATGGGAGATCTGAGAGCAGCACTCGGGATTGGCAGCGCGGACCTGCTGGCAGGGTCATACGGCGACATGCCAGGCGGGAGGGAATAGGCGAGAGGCGAGGGGGAAGAGGCGAGCCGATATCCGTTGAACAGGCGAACCCCGAACCCCGAATCCCGAGTCCCGCTTGCCACGCCGTAGCCGGCCGGCGGGCCGTTGGGCGAAGGCGGGAGCCCCGATTCCCTACTGTCCCACCGGTTCGTCCTCGTCGTAGTCGCCGTTGGCCTCGTCGCCGTTCGGGAGGCGCGACATGACGGCCTTCACCAGTTCCTGGTGTTCCACTTCCTCCGCCCGCAGTTCCTCGAACAGCACGCGCACATCCGGGTTGCTGATGTAGGCCAGGGCGGAGTCGAAGAAGTCGTGCGCCTTCACCTCGGACGCCAGGGCGACGTCCATCGCCTGGCGGGCCGACATGTGCACGCGCGACTGGTCGAAGTCCGGGGCTTCGACGTCCCACAGCATGGCGCGAGAGACGCGCGTCGGCGCGTCGCCGAAGATCGCCTGGCGGCGCATCAGCAGGTCGGCCTCGTGCTTCGCCTCGTTGCCGGCCATTGTCGTGAAGAACTGCGCGGCCTCCGGCGTATGGTGCAGCGAGAGGCTGTCGGCGAACTCCTCGTAACGTTCCTTCGCTTCTTCCTCGATGAGGATGGCGAGGTCGAGGGCGTCCTGCAGCGTCAGTGAGGCGAAATCAATCGTCGGCATCCCGGTACTGTGACGGGGAGAGACGGGACCTGTCAATAGCCGGGACTCGGGGAAGAAGCAAGAAGCCAGAAGGGCCCGCTGACGCTCGTCAGAAGCAAGTAGCCGGAAGGGCTCACTGGCGATTGTCAGAAGCCAGCCGAAGACAAGCTGCTCCGGCCGGTCTTCTTCATGCTTCTGACTTCTTGCTTCTTGCTTCTGTCTTCTGGCTTCTTCTGGCTACTGAGGGTGCGCAAACGAATCCGCCGCGGGAATGAGTTCGCGGTACACGGCGTCGGGGACGCGCGAGTGCCAGTGGCCGGTGACCTGTGCGTATCCCACGATGCCGAGGAAGATGGCCGCGATGGCGGTCGCCACGGCCCAGGTGGGGATGGCGCGCGATCGGCCCACCGACAGGCGCAGCGCGCCTGCCGCAGGGCAGACGGCGACGCACTCGAGGCAGCCGGTGCACTCGGCCGACTTCACGGTGGACAGCGTGTCGACGGGGAGCAGTGACGGGCAGGCCTTCGCGCACTGGGCGCAGTCGATGCAGAGGTCCGCTTCGCGGCGGATGCGAGCGGGACTGAACAGCGAGACGAGCCCGACCAGGGCGCCGTACGGGCAGAGATACCGGCACCAGAGGTTCTTGACGAAGACGGAGCCGACGAGCAGCACCGCGATCACCACGGCGCCGGTCGTCCCGATGCGGCGGAAGAAATTCAGCATCTTCACGTCCGCCACCAGGCCATACGGGCTGGTGATGAACCCGTGAAGATCCGGCACGGTCATCGTGGCGACGGCGTAGCCGAAGAACCCGAGCAGCAGATACTTCAGGCTGCGCAGCGGGATGTCGAGCCAGCGAGGCGCCTGAACGTTCCGGCCGAACATCTCGCGTCCGCCCTCCCACAGGCATTCCGACAGCGTGCCGATCGGGCACAGCCAGCTGCAGAAGGCCTTCCGCAGCATGAAGGAGATGGCGACAAAGGCGACCAGCAGAAACATCGCGGCCGGGTGGATCTCGGGCACGCTCCCCGTCAGGAGCGCGTACTTCAGGTTCATCAGGCCGGCGATGGGCAGCCAGCCCTCGACGCCGGGCGGCCGGTCCACCCAGACAGTCTGGCCGCCGCTCTCGTAGTGGCGGACGAAGAAGTAGAACCGCGCCCCGATCCAGAGGTTCAGCAGGATGAACGCCGCCTGAAACGTCCGGCGGATGAACGGCGTGCGGTCGGGTCCGCGCCGCGTGAAGGACTTTCTGGCACGTGCTGCGGGGGAGGGTGACAAACCGCCCTTAGCGTATCCACCTCGCCGGCCCTCCGGTATGACGCCCGTCATGGCTGGGGTCAGACCCGGGTCTGACCCCACGAAGCACGGGTGGCGGTGGGAGGGCGAAACGAAGTAGAATGGTGTCAACGAATTGGCGCGCGGCCAGTGCTCTAGGCTCGTCCCGGTTGGCCGGGGGGCTTGTTTCGGAGCATCGGACGCCCGCCGCTGCTCGGTGCTTTCCCTGGAAGCCGATGCGCGTTCTCGCCCTTGGCCAGCCCAGCGCCTAGCGCCTGATCCCTGGCACCTGACCTGTTGATGCCGTCTTACACCGCCAAGGACATCACCGTACTCGAAGGCCTCGAGCCTGTCCGGAAACGCCCCGGTATGTACATCGGCGGCGTGGGCAGCACGGGACTCCATCACCTCGCCTGGGAAATCCTCGACAACGCCATCGACGAAGCCATGAACGGCTACGCGTCGAACATCCTGGCCACGCTTCACGCCGACGGCTCGTCGATGACGATTGCCGATGACGGGCGAGGCATCCCGGTGGATAAGCACCCGCAGAGCAAGAAGAGCGCGCTCGAGGTGGTGTTCACCGTCCTGCACGCCGGCGGGAAGTTCGAGCACGGCAGCTACAAGACGGCTGGCGGACTGCACGGCGTCGGCGCCAGCGTCGTGTGCGCGCTCTCGAAGGAACTGATCGTCACCGTCAAGCGGGACGGGGCGCAGTGGGAGCAGCGGTTCAGGCAGGGCGTCCCGCAGGGGGCGGTGAAGAAACTCGGCCCGGCCCGCGGCACCGGCACGACGGTGTGCTTCAGGCCGGACGCGACGATCTTCCCGAAAGTGGAGTTCGACCCTGCCGTCATCCGGGAGCGGCTGGAGGTGGCGAGCTACCTCCACAAGGGCGTGAAGGTCGTGTTCGAGGACGAGACGGCGAAGTCGCGCGAGGTCTTCGAGCACGCCGACGGCATCGAGGCGTACCTGAAGAAGCTGCTCGCTGCCGCGAACCTGCGGACGGTGCACGAGTCGGCCTTCGTCCTCTCCCGTGACAACGGCCTGCGCATCGACCTGGCGATGCACTGGACCGAGTCGACCGACGAGCAGATCCGCAGCTACGTCAACGGCATCCCGACCGGATCCGGCGGGACGCACGAGAACGGCCTGCGCGCGGGCATCGGCAAGGCCGTCCGGAATTTCATCGAGACGCACAACCTGACGCCGAAGGGCGTCACGCTCACCGCCGACGACATCCGCGAGGGCCTCGTCGGCGTGCTCAGCATCTTCATCGCCGAGCCGCAGTTCCAGGGGCAGACCAAGGATCGGCTGAACAACCCCGAGATCCTCTCCGCGGTGGATTCGGCGGTGAGGCCGGCGATTGAGCACTGGCTGAACCACAACCTGAGCGTGGCCGAGGCGATTGTCGCGCGCATCATCCTGGCGGCGCGCGCCCGCGAGGCGAGCCGGGCGGCGCAGCAGGAGGTGACGCGGAAGAGCGCGACCTCGAACCGGCTGAACCTGCCGGGCAAGCTCAGCGACTGCTCGGCGTCCGGCCGCGAAGACTCCGAGCTGTTCATCGTCGAAGGCGACTCGGCCGGCGGGTCGGCCAAGCAGGGGCGCGACCGGGGGCGGCAGGCCGTGCTCCCGCTGCGCGGCAAGGTGCTCAACGTCGAGAGCGCCTCGCTCGCGAAGGTGCTCGAGAACAAGGAACTCTCCGATCTGGTCACCGCCCTCGGCTGCGGCATCGGCAAGAGCTTCGACATCACGCGGCTGCGCTACGGGCGCGTCATCATCCTGGCCGACGCGGACTCGGACGGGAACCATATCGCCACGCTGCTGCTCACCTTCATCTACCGCCACATGACGCCGCTCATGACGGCGGGGAAGGTCTACCTCGCCCAGCCGCCGCTCTACCGGATCGACATCGGCAAGGAGACCCACTGGGCGCTCGACGACGCCCAGAAGGCCCAGATCCTGGAACGCCACGCGAAGGGCCGCGCGACGCCCGAGATCACCCGCTTCAAGGGCCTGGGCGAGATGATGCCGAAAGTGCTGTGGGAGACCACGCTCAACCCCAAGACCCGGCGGCTCCTGCGCGTGGAAGTCGCCGACCACATCATGACCGATCGGGTCATCAACGAGCTCATGGGCAAGGACGCCTCCGCGCGGTTCCGCTTCATCATGGACCGCGCCGAGGAGGCCCGCGAGCTGGACGTCTAGTCAAGAAGGACCAATGCACGCATCAGAAGACTCTTTGAAAATCGCCGTACTGATCGATTTCGACAACATCGAGATCGGCGTCAAGACCACGCTGAACCGCGAATTCGACGTGGGCGCGGTGCTGGACGCCGTGAAGGAACGCGGCGACGTCATCACCAAGATTGCCTACGGCGACTGGAAGCGCGCCGGCGACTACAGCCGCATGCTCACGCAGCACGCGGTGCGCATGGTGCAGCGGAACATGACGCCGGGCGGCGACAAGAACGGCGCCGACATCAACCTCGCCCTCGACGCGCTCGAGATGGCGTTCACCCACGACCACATCAACGCCTTCGTCATCGTCGGCGGCGACAGCGACTTCATCAGCCTGGTGGAGAAGCTGAAGCAGTACGACAAGAAGGTGTTCGTCGTCGGCGGGCGGCAGTTCACCGGCGCCGTGATGCAGAAGAACTGCCACGAGTTCATCGCCTACGAGAACCTCATCCGCCAGCCGAGCCGGCGGCAGGCGCCTGCCCAGGGCCGCGAGCGCGGCGGCGGACAGCCCGCGCCGACCCCGTCGACGCTCGCGGTGGCGCCCGTCAACAGGGCGTTCCCGCTGGTGACCCGCGCCCTCGGCCTCCTGACCGACCGCGAGGTGACACCTCAGCTGGGCCTGTTGAAGAGCACGCTGCTGCAGCTGGACTCGACCTTCTCCGAGCGCGATTACGGCGCGTCGAGCTTCCGCGACTTCGCCGAGAAACTGGCCGAGGCGGGCCTGGTTGCGCTGCGCAGCTCGGGCCGCAGCGTGCTGGTCGAACTGAAGGAGGCCGCCGCCGGCGCGCCGGAGGGCGCCGAGCTTCCACAGCCCGACGTCGAGGCCCCGGGCGCAGGGCCGGCGCCGGCCGCCGCTCCGGCAGAGGCCGACGCCACGGCCGAACCGCGCGGCGAGGCGCCGCAGACGTCCATCGTGGACGGCATCCGCCTCCTGCAGCGCGTGCTCGCCGCGCCGGGCGCCATCGCCCGGTGGCCGATGTACGTCCGCAACGTGAAGCAGGCCATGCGCGCGGCGGACCCCGGCTTCGACGAGCGCAGGCACGGCAACCTGGTCGAGATTCTGCGGTCGGTGCAGCGCGACGGCCTCGTGCGGCTCGACCGCGACCGCCAGGGCGTCCTGCGGGTGTTCCAGGGACCGCAGCTCCGCCTGCCCGTCGCGCCGGCGCACGACGAGGCCGACGAGGCGGCCGGCGTCGACGGGCACGGCACCGTCGAGATGGAGCCTGCCGGCGCGCCGCTGGATGCCGCCGGTCACGGTTTGCCCGCTGACTTCCCGCCGGCTGCCGAGACAGCCGAGGCCATCGGCGACGCGGCCGCCGCCGATGCCGGAGCCCCGCTCACAGGCGAACCCGAGGCGGACGCTTCCGCCGCCGAGGGGGCGCCGCGCCGCCGCCGCAAGGCCGGGACGGCAGCTCCCCGCACCACGTCCACCACCACGGCCCGCAAGCCGCGGGCGCGCGCGGCCACACCGCGCAGGAAGAAGACCACGGAGACCGAATGACTCTCTCGAACCTACGCCCCGCCGCCATTGTGATGTCGGCCGCGCTGGTCGTGGCGGCACTGGCCGCCACCGCCGGCGCGGGCCAGCAGACGCCCGCCCCGCAGACCGAGACCAAGCCCATCGTCCGGCCGATTCCCGCGCCGCCCGACGTGGCCGCGCCTCCTGACGACGCCGTCAAGACCAAGTCCGGTCTGGCCACCAGGGTGCTCACGCCGGGCACCGGAGCCGACCATCCGGGCGCCGACGACATCGTCACCGTCCACTACACCGGGTGGAGCACCAAGGGCGTGATGTTCGACAGCTCCTTTACGCGCGGGAAGCCGAGCACGTTCAACGTCAGGAACGTGATCCCCGGCTATGGCGAGACCGTGCAGCTGATGGTGGCGGGCGAGAAGCGCCGCGCCTGGATCCCGGAAGAACTGGCCTACAAGGGCCGCGCCGACCGGCCGCAGGGCATGCTCGTGTTCGATATCGAACTGGTCTCGTTCACGGCGAACCCCACGGCAGCGCCCGCCGATGTCGCCAAGCCGCCCGCGGACGCCCAGAAAACCAAGTCGGGCCTCGCCTTCAAGGTGCTGAGGCCTGGCACGGGCACCGTCCACCCGAAGCGCAGCAGCCAGGTCACGGTCCACTACACCGGGTGGACGACCGACGGGAAGATGTTCGACAGCTCCGTCGGACGGGGCCAGCCGGCCACGTTTCCGCTGGATCAGGTCATTCCGGGGTGGACAGAGGGCGTGCAGCTGATGGTCGAGGGCGAGAAGACCCGCTTCTGGATTCCCCAGCGCATCGCCTACGACGGCCAGCAGGGCATGCCGTCGGGGATGCTCGTGTTCGACGTGGAACTGATCACGATACAGAAGTAAGCAGACGGGATTCGGGACTCGGGACTCGGGACTCGGGACGCCAGATTTGGGCGCCCGGGCCCGGGTTCCGCGCACGTGTCCGCCGGTGCCGGAGCCTGTGCTAGTATCGAATATTCCGGTCAGACGAGGGTGAGCATGACAAAGCAGGTGTTTCGACTGGCGGCGTACGTGATCGGGCTGGCGGCGTTCGCCTCGCAGGCCTCCGCCCAGGCCCTTCCCTGGGAAGGCCGGGGGTTCATCAACGTGAATTTCGGCCTGCAGGTGATTGCCGAAGACGTCGCGACGACGACGACGAACTTCACGATTTACGACGAAACAGGCAAGATCACCACCGCGCAGACCATCGACAGCCAGGCTCCGTTCTTCGACATCGGCGGGGGATTCCGCATCGCCGGCAACTTCGGTGTCGGCTTCGCCTATACGCGCCTCAGCGCGAACGGCGCGGCGGAGGTGACCGCCCAGGTTCCGAGCCCCATATATTACGACCAGCCCCGGACCGTCTCCTCGACGCTGGACGACCTCGATCACGTCGAGGACGGCTACCACTTCCAGGCGCTCTACATGCTCCCGATCACGGACAAATTCGACCTCGTCTTCTCGGGAGGCCCGTCGCTGTTCAACCTCAAGCAGGGTGTGGTGACCTCGCCGCAGATCACCGAGGTAGGCCCTCCTTACACGACCGTCAACATGGCGGTGTCGCAGACCTCCACCACGGGCAGCGAGATCGGATTCAATGTCGGCGCGGACGCGACGTTTCGCATCGCGAACAATCTCGGGATCGGCGCCATCCTGCGCTACACGGCGGCGACGGTGAGCCTGACGCCTGAGGGCGGCGAGTCGTCGGACGTGAAGGTCGGCGGGTTCCAGTTCGGCGGCGGCGTGCGCATCCGGTTCTAGACGCGTTCGACAGGGTCAGGCGCGCGTCATGCCTGACCCTGTTCGTGTGTACGGGCGGCCGCGCGTGGAGCGGGCTGTGATAGCGTCTCGTTGATGGTCCTCACATCCATCCACCACTGTTGCTTCGGCCGCCGGTTCGCGGCGTCGATCAGCCGCGGGTAGTCCTCGAACGGGCCGAACTCGACCGACCCCGACTGCATCCCGATGAACTCGGCCGGGGCCTGACCGGCCTCGGCCTGCTCGGCGAGCCGGCGGACGCCCAGGCGCGCCAGGCGCGTCGCCTGGATGCGATCGAAGGGCGACGGGTCGCCGCCCTGCTGAAGGTGCCCGAGGATGCTCTGGCGGACGTCGAACAACCCGCCGCCCTCCTCCTCGAACAGCGCGCACATGAACGCGGTGTCGTAGACGTCGTTGGCGTGCTCGCTTCTGATCATCAGACCGAGGCGCCTGCCCTGATTGAAGCCCGCCACCAGCTGATCGAGGTCTCGCACCAGCCCCTTCAGGGTGACGCCGTCCTCGTGCAGGTACACGCGCTCCGCACCGGTGGCGAGGCCGCTCATCGTCGCGAGATAGCCGCATCGCCGCCCCATCACTTCGACGACGTAGCACCGCTGCTCGGCCCCCGCGGCCTGCTTGATCTTGTCCACGACCGACACGATGCTGTTCAGCGCGGTGTCGGCCCCGATGCTCAGTTCGGTACCCGGCAGGTTGTTGTCGATGGTGGCCGGCAGGCAGACAATCGGGATGTCGAAGGCAGGGAAGTTCGACCGCTCCTCGAACAGCCGGTGCGCCCCCGCGTAGGCTTCCCAGCCGCCGATGATGAGCAGCCCGTCGATGGCGTGCCGCTCGATCGTGCGGGCGATGGCGTAGAAGTCAGGCCCGGCGGGCACGTCGCGCGACGTGCCGAGTTCGGCTCCGCCCATCGGTGCCCAGCCGTTCACGCTCATCCAGTTCATCTCCGAGAGATGGCCTGACGCGAGGCCGGGGAACCCGCGCCGGACTCCGAGCGCGACGTGTCCATCGTCGGTCGTCAGCCGGACGGCCGCCCGGACGGCGGCGTTCATGCCCGGCGCCGCCGCGCCGGCGTGCAGGATGCCGAACCGGAGGCGGCGTTGTCCTTCGCGGGGCGGGTGAGGGAGCGCTCTCACCAGCGTGTTGAACGTGCGAAGCGCGTCGTTGAAGCTCGGGCCCCGCATGTCGCGGGCGCGCTCGAACTCGCGCGACTCGAGGGCCTCGTTGACGCGCCGCGAATCGGCCACGCACTCGCCAAGCGGGATCCGGACGACGCGGTTGCCGCGCATGCCCATCACGAGCGACTGCGTGTCGGCGGCGCCCGACAGCAGCGTGTCGATCGCGGCATGGCCCATCACCGTGCCGAGATTGCGATCGAACGCGCTCGGCGACCCGCCGCGCTGCATGTGGCCGAGCACCGTGACCCGGACCTCGTTCCCGAGCCAGACGGCAAGCGCCTGGCGGACGCGCTCGGCGGTGATCGGGACGCCCTGGCGGTCCGTCGCCCCCTCGGCCACGACGACCATCGAGTCGCGCCGCCCGGCCTCGCGCCCGGCCTTGAGCGTCGCGATCAGATCCGCTTCCCAGTCGTCGCCGGGCGGGCACTCGGGGATGAAGAGCGCGTCGGCGCCGGTCGCGATCGCCCCCATCAGCGCGAGGTAGCCGCAGTGCCGGCCCATCACCTCGACGACGAAGGCGCGCTGGTGGCTCGAGGCCGTGCTGCTGATGGCGTCAATCGCCTCGGTGATGCGGTGCAGGGCCGTGTCGGCGCCGATGGTCATGTCGGTGCCGGCGGCGTCGTTGTCGATCGAGCCGACCAGGCCGACGACGGTCAGCCGCGGATGGCGCGAGGCCGTCGCCGCGTCGACCTCGCCCCGGGCCACCAGCTCCATGACGTGATCCGGCCACTCGCCGCGAAGCACGTCCGCCCCGGTGAGCGAGCCGTCGCCGCCCACCACGACCAGGCTGTCGATGCCGTGCCGCAGGATGGTGCGGACGGCCTTCAGGCGGCCCTCCCGCGTGCGGAACTCTTCGGACCGCGCCGAGCCGATCACAGTCCCGCCGCGCTGGATGATGCCGCCCACATCCGACCATCGAAGCGGGCGGATCCTGCTGCCGCCCTCGATGAGGCCGAGATAGCCCTCGAAAATCGCGCACACCTCGAGCCCGTTGTCCAGTCCCGTCCGGACAATCGCCCTGACGGCGGCGTTCATGCCGGAGGCGTCGCCGCCGCTGGTCAGAACCCCGATCTTCCTGATCGCCATGCTGTCTCCGGCGCTCCGCTTCAGCGCGCTGTCGGTTTGACTTCGAATTTGTCCTGGATGACCTTGCCAAACGTCTGCGCCATCAGCGCGAAACCCTGCTGGGTCGGGTGGAGGCCGTCGACGCCGATGTACGGCTTCCCGCCAGGCGGGAATGCCGCGTAGAGATCGACGAGCGTCGCGCCCTCACTCTGTGCGACGGCCGCGATGCGCTGATTCAGTTCCGGCACGAACGGCGCGCCGGCGCCGCGGCTCGGCGGCGTGCCGACGAACTGCGGCGGGAACGTCGCCAGCAGCACGCGGTTCGCCGCCACGCGCGTCCTGGCCGCCCGCACCATGTCGCGAAGCTTGCCCGCGATGTACACCGTCGTCGCGCTGCTCGGGCTGTTGAGCAGGTCATTGGCGCCGTGCAGCAGGAGCACCACGTCCGGGGTGTTCGTGGCGAGCGCCGCGGGCAGGCGGCCGAGGCCGGTGTCGATCCTCTCGCCGGGCCAGCCCTCGTTGGCCACGACGAACGTCTGGTTGGCATAGCGCGCGCCGAGCGTCAACAGGAGCTGGTTGGGATAGGAGTAGGAGGGCGCGGGGATCGGGTACGCGAGGAACCCGGCCGGCGCCGAGTCCTGGCCCCAGGTGATGCTGTCGCCAATCGCCATGAACCTCGATACCGGGAGCTGCGGGGGCCTCGTCACCGTGACGGCGAACGCGCAGGTGGCCAGTTGACTGGCCGCCGCACTCGTGGCGACGCACCCCACCGTCGTCGCGCCGACCGCGAACGGCGACCCCGACGCCGGCGTGCACGTCGTCTGAATCGGCGGCGTGCCGCCCTGGGCCGTCGGTGCCGGCCACGTCACGGCAACTGGCTGACCGGTCGTCGACACGGCCGTCTGTGCGGAAGGGCAGGTCAGCGTCAGCTGCACCGGCGGCGGGGACGGATCGACCGGCGACTCTCCGCCGCACGACGCGACGGTCAAGACCGTCGCCATCGCGAGGCACGAGAGGCCGCTGCGGCGCCGCAGGCACATCCGCCTCATCTTATCGCAGCGCCTCGCCGGCGCCATCACCGCGGTTTCAGTCGCGGGAACTCCGTGATGCGGATGTTGGTGCAGCCATACGGGATGAGCGTCACGTCCTCATCCGGCTCGTCGGTCACGCTGCGTCCGGGGTCGGACCACGCCACGTCGGCGGGCGAGATCTCGGCCGCCCAGCCGTGTGCGAGCTTCCAGGCCGGGATCCTGCGGCCCGTGGCCCTGGCCACCATGCCGGCGCCCTGGGGAGAGAACGGCTGCTCGCCGACGGGCCGCTCCTCGAAGCGCACGCTCTCGTCCGGGCGCGCCGGGTCCGCCACGAGCCCGTAGTTCCAGGCGCTCTCG
>Ga0209391_10001797_pt1 | contig 11201 bp, 7 predicted proteins | sample PPLLak3March2015_FD_187246 | JGI IMG/M metagenome (GOLD analysis project Ga0209391, IMG submission 187246) | Freshwater sediment microbial communities from Prairie Pothole Lake near Jamestown, North Dakota, USA - PPLs Lake P7 Core (1) Depth... | ecosystem: Environmental > Aquatic > Freshwater >... | reverse complement strand
GGTAATCTATCTGGCCGATACGGCGAACCAGGCCGGGTGGCAGGTGCAGACGTTGCCGATCGAGCAGATCGGGTGGGTGCCGGGCAGGCAGCGGTTCGTGGATCGCCGGAACGAGCCTATCGCGGTGCTCTTCAAACTCTATCCCTGGGAATGGCTCTGTCAGGATGCCTTTGCCGGGGATTTATCCCGGTCTTCGATGCTGGTGCTGGAACCGGCGTGGAAACAGGTGCTCAGTCACAAAGGTCTGTTGGCGTTGCTGTGGGAGTGGTATCCCGATCACCCGAATCTGTTGCCCGCCTTCTTTTCAGGACCGGGGGAATGCACCGCCTATGTCCGGAAACCTTTTTGGTCGCGCGAGGGCGCCAATATTTCGATCGTGAACGGGGATCAAGTGCTGACAACGTCCGGGCCCTATGATGCGGGGACCTCGGTCTTTCAACAATACATGCCGCTGCCGCGGTTCGAAGGATGGCATCCGGTCATCGGGTCCTGGGTGATCGGGGATGAGCCGGCGGGGATCGGCATCCGTGAGGATCGCGGGTTGATCCATGGGAACCAGAGCCGCTTCGTGCCGCATTATGTGGTGAAGGACGTGCCGGTGTTCTAAAGGAGAAGGGGGCCGGTCATTCCTGTGTGCCCGCGTTGTTTTCCGTGGTTCCTTTGCTCCTGCCGTTCGTTACCGTCTTCTTCAGGCAACAATGTTTATATTTCCTCCCGCTGCCGCAGGGGCAGGGTGCGTTACGGCTGAGTCCCCGGCGCCGCCAGGGCAGGGCGGGCAGGAGTGCTTCCGTGTCCTGATGGAAAAGGTCCCGCAGCAGGGCATAAAGGGCGGGATCGCGGCGTTTCAACAGGTCGGGCGAGGTGAAGAAGTACTCGGCCAGCACCGCGAAGAATTCGTGTTCGTTCGTATAGGCGTAATCGCTGACATGGGTGCGACGGGAGGAGGGATGGGCCAGTTCCCGCGCCACGTACCGGACCCACTGTCGAACCGCCATCCAGGGGACTTCCGGCGGCAGCCCATATTCGCCGGCCTCTTTCTCGACGAGATGCGCAAATTCGTGCACACCCACATTGTGTGTGCCGGGCTGCGGGGAAAACCCTGCCAGCAGCGCCGGCTTCGAGAGAATCATCACCCCGCTGAGATGATGCAGGCCGACCATGCCGAGTATGTGTTCATCCGACCCGCCACGGGTGCGATAGGCATCGTCGAAGGCGTCCGGGTATATCAGCACTTCATGCAGTCGACGGTACTCCCAGTCGTGGAACCCGAAGATCGGGATGGCCGCACTGGCCGCCACCAACACTCGAACGGTCTCGTCCACCCCGGTGCGAATGCCGGTGATCCGGACCTCGTCGAGGAAAATCTGCACCAGTTGCCGGAACCTGCTCTTGCCCGCCTCATCGAGCGCCAGGAAGAAGGCCACGTGTGTACGAAGGATCTGTTCCCACTCATCGGGAAACGGTTGCTGCATTATTTCTATCCGACGAAGGCAGGGCCGCCGTACCCACCAATAGGTGAAGGGGCAGAGTCCGAGCAGTGGCCACAGCAGAGGGAAGAGCCAGGTCAGCCATCCCGCCGTTGCGGCTGCCAGGAGGGCGGCCGCAAGCGCTTGCCGCTGATTCCGACGTTGAGTCTCCGGCGTCACGAGCATCGAGTTGATCTCCGGGAAAGAAGCGCTTAACTCGTCGCGATTCTACTCCGAACCTCATCGCGGTGATCCCGGTCTGCGTTTTCCGGATGCTGATTCTGTCTTCAGCGCCCCGGATCGAACCCTGGAGTCAGTCCCGCGCTTTCCTATGTCCAGGACGGAATTTTTGCGGAAATATGCATGCAACTCGTTGAAAATACGTTAAAAAATTAAGTATTTTTCTATCGTGTTTTCTATGGCCTGTTCGTGCTAAGATCCCCTTGCTGCTTTCTTGGTCGCCATGGGTCTTCACCCGGCGGTCGGAAGTCGGGGAGGTGATGTGGCCATCACCTCCCCTTTTTTTTGCCTTGTGGCATTCTCGTCTTACAGTCCTTCATCCCCTTCAGTTCTATCGCAAGATGCTGCTCTTCTCCAAACTGTGAGATTGTTCATCCGGTTTTTTGGATTTGTCCGGTCCTCTCCGCATTCCACTGCATCGGGATTCCGCGGCGAGCACGACGAGACAGGGTCGAGATTGTTCGATGCTGAATCGGTCGGGAACTTTCGGGGTGAGGTGGATGGGACATGGAGGGTGAGTCACTGATGAGGATGTGTTATCGGATCGAGCGGACGATGATCGAGTCGGCGGAAACAAGACGATGAAAATATGAATGGGGAAATCTCATTCGTACTGCGAGTCGGAATTGGGGGAGTTCGATGTGAGCGTGATCGGGGGAGAGAGGTGAGGAGGCGACGTGACCGTCGCCTCCTCATGGTGCGACTACTTCTTCTTCTTCGCGGCAGCCTTTTTTACAGGCTTCTTCGCTGCTGCTTTCTTCGTGGCCATGAGTACTTCACCCCCTTTCGGTGTAAAAAGTTGTGACTCGATGTGACAGGTATAGCAGAGATTGCGCGGCGAGTAAATTACTTCCGTGCGGATTTTCTCAGCCGGCCGGAAGATGGACGGGACTCCCGAATTCCGGGATCCACTCTCTTGTGAGGGGCGAAGATCGGCCGGGGCAAGGAGACGTCTCCGGGTTGAGCCGTCGGGAATAGGGTTGTCGATGATTGTCTCGCGCATGAGGCGCGCAATGCGATCGGCGCAGATCGTTTGCTGGCGCTAGTTTCAGGCTCTCCGGTTGTTCGTGCTGCGGGGTGTGGCCTGTCGGCGAATGCCGTCGATCTGCTTATCCGGTGCTTCCGATTCTCTATCGAAGGGCTGCCGGGGAGGGTGAGATGGTCGCGCGGTCGGGTTGCGCGCGTGGTCCGATGAGTCGGGCTCATGAAAAATATTTTTTAGAAAGAGCCCTCTTCGCCATGAACAGAGGTGTTCGATGGAGTCGTTGCTCACGATCGCGACCCCTTCAGCTGACGATGCCGGGTCCATCTTCGTGGTCGACTTCATGGCCGACAAATGCTTCGGTCGCGTTCGGATTCTCATCGACATGACTGCGTTCGCATAAACGCTGGTGCGCGCATGGATCAACGGGCGGTAGCCTTCGCGCAGATCGGCTACCGGCAGGACTCTGCCCCTCTTGCGTCAGGCAGTGCCGGGGCGTAGGCTAACAGTATCTTCTTGCAGCCGCCTCATTCTGTAGGTGGTGTTATGGTCCTCCGTGGAGCCTCAATCCATCGGTCCGGACCTGCCGGGTGTTTCCCTTTCACCAGACGGGCGGTCGACTATACCCCGACGGGGCGAATGACCGGTCATTCAGCGACTCCCGTATCGGGCACCATTCCCGGTGCCGCTCCTTCACATCGCACGATCCGAATCGGGCACATAGGCCTACGGCACATCTGCCGTCTGCCGGATTGCCTGAGGCGGAAAGGAGGTTGTCATGACCTATCGCTATAGCGGTATCGACATCATCGTCGGGTTTGGAATGTGCGCCATTGTCTTCGGCGCGTTGTTTCTCTTCGTGGCCACCACCGGCACCTTCCTCGTCGCCACACCCCCGGCGATGGGTGATCAATTCTCCGGTTCGGCGAGCGGGATGGTGTGGTTGCAGCCTGCCCTGGGGCAAGCCATTGTCGAACGCACGTTACTGCAACGCCAGAGCGATCGCATCACGGCCCAGGCGACATTGGAATGGGATCAGGCGTTGCTCGCGCACTATAGCCTGCAATCCATGCCCGGTGGTCCCTTCGGATTTATCATGGACCGTGCGGCGACGATGCCTGATGATCACGCGGCCCGTGTCCAGGCTGTGATGGGGCGCTCTATCGTGAATGGCACCAGGCGTGGATTACGCAGCGGGATCCTTTCCGCGGATCACTATCTCTCTGATTACAATCGCGACATGATCGGCACCGCGGAGCGGTTGGGCGGGAGTATGCAAGGCGCATTTGCGGCGACCTGGCAACCGTTGCTCGGTCGATGGATTGTGGATGCCGGTCGGGACTATGCCGTTCGGTCGGCCGGAGTCCAGGAACAGTTGGGTGTGGCGATTGTCCATGTGGCTCAGGCGAGGACCGGGCTGGAAGAGGCCTGGGGGGCGAATCAATATCAGCTGGGGACGTTGCTGGCGGCGGTGGATCGCACGGCGACGATGACGGAACCGGTCGATAAGATCATGGTGGCGAGCACGATGCCGATGGCCGCCACGATGGTGCCGGAACCGGCGATGGCCTGGCCCGGGATTCCGCTCGGGTATCTCTTTGCGGCGATGATCGGGATGGCACTGGTGTTTTTCAGCGGGTTGAGGCTGTCCGCGATGAGTCGGGAAGCCAAAGCCCTGGCCGATGTGCGGCGCGAGCGTGATCGCTGGGTCTACCGCCTGGCGGCATAAGGAGTGGACCTGACAGGGTGGCTGACAGAGGCAAGCCTGTGTCAGCCATCCATTGACCGCCGGTTGGCGTCAAACGGGAAGAGCCTGCCGGCAGATTGTGAGGGGTATCATGGTTATCCTCATTGGTCTGGTGACGATAGGTGCCCTTGTGTGGCTGTTGGCTTGGTCGCTGACAGGAGAAAGCGATGCGGAGCATCGGCATATGGCTGAGATGAAAGGCCCGGCCGGGACAGTGCCTCCGCCTGAGGCAGGAGTGCCGTTCAGGCGGGCAGCCTAGTCCGTCGAAGCCATTCTCACAGGCCTCTATGGCTCGCTCCGGCGTTGTGTCTTTCGAGGGCAGCGGTATATTTCCGCGCTGAGCCTGTGCGGCGTCGGCCGTAGATGTTGTTGTGTCGGTATGGATATCTGGTCTGAGCTGAGAGCGAACCCGTCTGAATCGACGGAATCAACCGTTAGGTCTGTCCGCCGGCAGCAGATTCAGAATATTGTCGCCTTTGTGAAATCCGTACAGGGATTATCGAGCCTGTCGGCGGATGCCTGTTCCCGCCGAGGCTCGACCGGATCGCGGGTGGAAGGTATGACCGAAGTTATTCCGTCTCATTGTCAGGATGGCTGTGGGGACGATGTCCGGAGATCTGCTTCTGCCGGAGCAGTTTTGTAAAATAGGTGCGCTGGAGCTTCAGCGCTTCAGCGGCTCTCGTTTGGTTCCATCCGTTCTGCCGGAGGGCCGTCTCCAGCACTTTCTTGCTGTACTCGTCCATCATCTCATGGTAGGCGTGCAACGACGTGTCGAGTCCGGACTCCTGATCGGATGTCGATGAGATCGCCATGAGCGACAGCTGCGCCGGCTCAATCGTCGCGCCCGTGGAGAGGATGACGGCGCGGGTGAGCACATTCTCCAGCTCGCGGACATTTCCCGGCCAATGATATTGGCGCATGAGTGTGAGCGCGCGGTCGCTCAGGTTGTACTGGCGATGGTTTCCAAGTCCGGCGGCGCGCCGGAGGAAATACTCGGACAGAGCCGGGAGATCATCCAGGCGCTCCCGCAATGGTGGAAGAGCGCTGGTGATCACGGCGAGCCGGTAGTACAAGTCTTCCCGAAAGGCGCCTTGACGGATCGCCTGCCGCAAATCCTTGTTGGTGGCGGCAATAAATCGCACATTGGTCCGGATAAGCTGCGTGCCGCCCACCCGATAGAAAGTCTGATCCTGAAGCACGCGCAAAAGGTGGCTCTGCATGAGCAGCGGCATATCACCGATTTCGTCCAGGAAGACGGTGCCCCCTTCGGCGATTTCGATTTTGCCAGGTTCCCGCTTCAGCGCGCCGGTGTAGGCCCCTCGTTCATGTCCGAACAGTTCATTCTCCAGGAGGGTATCCGGCAAGGCCGCGCAGTTCACCGCGACGAACGGCTTATCCCGTCGCGGGCTCCAGCGGTGAATCGCGCGCGCAATCACTTCTTTTCCGGTGCCGGTCTCCCCGAGCAACAGGACGGTGACCGGCGTGGCCGCCGCCTGCTTGGCGATGGCGAGTTGCGCCGCCATTTTCTGATTAGTTCCGACGATAGGATCGTACTGTCCCTCGACTTCCTTGCGCAGGATATCGACATGGCGATCCAGCGCGAGAGTCTCAAGCGCTTTCTCGATCACGACCGTGAGGTGGTCGGCCGTAAAGGGTTTGGTCAGGAAGTCGAAGGCCCCTAAGTGCATGGCTTGCACGGCGCGCTCGATCGTGCCGAAGGCGGTCAGGATGATAATCAACGGTGTGGTATAGGCGGGCAAGGGAGCCTCCGGGTCGGGCCCCGCTGCAACGGTGGCGCCTTTCCGAACCTGTTGTAAGACTTCCAGCCCGGAGCGATGGGGGAGTTCCAGATCGAGGAGGACGAGGTCCGGCGCCTCCTGTTCAATGAGTCGCAGCGCCTCTGCCCCGTCGCTCGCGGTCAGAGGGTCGTGCCCCATCCATGTGATGCGGTTTTCCAGACCGAGCAGGATATCCCGGTCATCATCGACGAGGAGGATTTTGGCGCGCATAGCGTGTTAGTCCCGTATTCATTCTTCGGAAGTGTAGTGACATCATAGAGAAAAATACATGGCCGATCGACGGTCTATCCGGGCAAGAAGCCTCATGTCGGGCCGGCCTGCGCCGCCTCATTGCAGCTGCCGTTCCGTCTTCGGGGTCGGCGCGACCGGCAGCGTAAAACAGATGCAGGTTCCGTGACCGGGCGTGCTCTCCGCCCAGATTTCTCCCCGGTGCATGGTGATCAAGGTCTTGGTAATGAATAGGCCCAATTGAGCCCCTTGCGACGACGGCATCGACGACGGCACTTTTGAAAACTCGTTGAAGACGTTCGGCAAGTGGAGCGGATCAATCCCGCATCCGGTATCGGCCACGCAGGTCTTGACCGTCCCGGCAGCATCACAGGAGAACGTCACGGTGACAATCCCGCCGGAAGGGGTAAACTTGATGGCGTTGCCGATCAGATTCCAGAGAATTTGTTCCAGCTTGTCGCGATCGCCGAGAATCCTGGGGAGGGGCTGTTCCGGTTCGATCCGGAGGGCGATCTGTTTCTCTGCTGCGACCGTCTGCAAGCCCTCGGCGGCGACGGCGGCGATCTCCGCGATACAGACCGGTTCAGGCCGAAGCACATCTTTGCGGGTATCCAGCCGCGACCAGTCCAACAGCTGGTTGATGATGCGGGCCAGCCGCGACACGTTGTGCTCGATCCGCGTGAGGTAGGTCGTCTGCTGGCTCGTCAATGGACCGGTGACACCATCCAGCATGTTTTCGGCAAAACTTCGAATGGCGGTCATGGGCGTGCGCAACTCATGGGACACAACCGACAGGAAAGTCGAGCGCCGTCGATCGTGGGCCTGGAGCTGGTCATTGGCGCGCGATAGTTCCTCCGTGCGTTCGCGGATGCGCTCTTCCAGATGCTGGGTCAGCTCGGAGAGGTGGGCATAGGCGCGGGCGTTGTCGATCGCGGCGGCCACATGGCTGGCGATCGTCAGAAGAATATGCAGGTCTTCTTCGGTGCATATCTGGGCGCCTCGATCACCGGCGATGTATCCCAGGGTCCCGTGATGACTCTGAAGCGGAACGGCAATGAACGACGAGATGCCGGCGCGTTGCAGTAATTCCATCACCGGCGGATAGATCCGGTCGGCTGCGGTGTCGAGCGACTGGATGAGCACCGGTTCGCGGCGAAGAAACAGATCGGCGGTGATGCTGCCGTCGTCGCGTATGGGGATCTCCAGAGCATAGGCTGCCTCAGCAATCTCGGGCGGGATTCCCGTCACGCGGGCGATGTACGACACATCCCGCTCCTCAAGCCGCAGGACCAGCACCATGCGCAGGAAGCCCAGATTACCGACCAGGAGTTGTAGCACCGTGTCGAGGAGATGGTTCATGTCCAGGGTGCTTGAAATGGCGGCGCTGGCTTGATGGAGGGTGGTCAGCTGCCTGAATTGTTGTTTGATCGTCTCGAGGTTGGCTGTAATGGCCTGATTGCGCTCTTGAACCGAGCGGGCCATGACATTGAAGAGCCCTGTCAATTGGCCGACCTCATCGTTCGTGGAAGGGGACAGTTGAACCGGCGCAGTTCCCTCGGTCACCTGGCGGGCCACATCGGCGAGGCGTCGCAACGGAGTCGTAATGCGCGAGGTCAGCAGGTGAGCGCCGAGTATGCCGGCCCCGATAATGAGCGCGGTCAGGGCAAAGACATTTTGTACCATGGTCAGCACGGCCTGGCGCACGCGCTCGTCGGTGAGGCCGATTTGAATCGTGCCGTACACCGGCGGCCGTTTCATCATAGCTCCGCCGGCGGCAGGGGCTTCGGGGTCGAGCGTAAACGCGGTCACGGGATCGGGCGATGCCCGAATGACCGGCAAGGCAAAGTCATAGACCGTCTCGGAGAGAGTGGGGAACACCTGAGACATGAATGAGCCTTCATTCTGAGGGGCGAGCGTGAGCTGATCCGAGACGGCAAGCGGGGTAATCTGCGGGACCGTAGCCGGCGTTTCCGCCAGTCTCCGGGCGATGTCCGCGGGAGGGTAGATCGGATGGGAGAGGGACCTTCGCGGATCCGTCAACGACTGGCGCGTTCCCTTGCTGTACCGGGCGAGAACCTGGTCATTGGAGCCTGTGACGACCACATAGACGACTTCATCGATGGAGAGGAGACCTTCGATGTACTGTTGCAGCGTCGTCTGATCTTCCGCGACCAGGGCGGCATACCGGAAATGATTGTTGTGCGCGATATTGGTCAGAAGGATCGTGCCCAGGCGATGAAGGCTCTGCAGCATGGCGTCGCGGCGTATTTCAACGAAATACCAGCTCAGCGTTGAACAGGTCAGGACCAGAATCAGGCTGAAGAACACGACAAATTTCGTCCGCAAGCTGATGAACAACTTCGTCGGTGCGCCGGGAGGCGGTGGCAGATTCTGGAGAAGCGTCGGTTCGGTTGCCATAAGAGTCAGATCCTAATATTTCTCATCGATCAGGCGCTCAACCTCGTTGGGAAAGGTGACGCCCAGGAAGTTGGCGGTCTTCTGGTTCACGGTGATGTTCAGGCGTTCGACGGGTATCGGTTTCATCGGGAGTTTTCGATCTCCATCGAGGAGTCGTCTGGCAAGCAGGCCGGTTTCCCGGCCGACATCACTGTAGGAGACGGAAATGCTGAGGAGCGCTCCGAGCCTGGTTATCTCCGGCGAGAAACCGATGACAGGGACATGTTGTGCCATGGCTGATTCGAGGATGAAACCGACGGACTCCGCGGTCAAGACCGTTGAATCGGGCACCAGCCACAGCCCGTCGGCGGTGCTCAGGAGCGCGCGCAGCTGCTGCGGCACCTCTTTTGCGCTGCCGACAGGGAATTCCGCCAGTTTGAACCCGCTGGCAGCAGCGTAGGAAGTTATTTCTTTGATGCGGGATCCGGTCTTGGCGGGATCGAACAGGATTCCGAGCTGATGGAGCGACGGCAGGAACGAGCGAAGCGTCTTGAATTGACGTTCGGCCGGTATGTCCAGCAGCGTGCCGGTCATATTCGGCGCGGAGAGACGATGCTTCGAAGGATCGAGAATCATCATATACACGATGGGAATATCCACGATCTCCCCCTGGGCGGCCAGAGCGGCTTTGAGACCGACGGCCAGCACGAGGGACGCGTCGGAGGCCCTGATTTTCCGGGCCAGCTTTTTCCCGAGTTCCGGATCACCGCGCAAATCGTATTCGACATAGGTCATGGAGGCAGGGGCCGTGACTTTGAATCCTTCGATCGCCTGCGCATAAGCCGGCAAGTCGGAGGATTGCAGTATGGCAATTTCTCCGGCGAGGGCGTTGGCTGATCCGAGGAGACAAAATATGATGAGCAGAGCGAATCCCACCCGGTTTCTGTCGGGCGCGAGGCGTCCGGCGAGGGGGAGGCGCTCCGAGAGTTGTCTAAGGGACGTCATCATATCATCATCTCATCATCGCGTCTGATCGCGTCGCGGTTTCTTGGGGGCGTTGCCGCCTGCCAGAACGGTCTCCGACGGCGTGACCTGTCCGGGTGCGGTCGTTTGGACCGTTCCCAGGATGCGGGTCGCTGCGCCGGTCACACTCCGAACGATATGGCCCGACCAGGAGAGCCACTGGAGAGTGCCGTCGGCCCGGCACACGCGGTGCGCGAAGGCGAGTTCAGGTTGTGAGGATTGTTGTGCCGCCAGCAGCGCCGCCAGAACGGAGGCCCGATCGTCTGCATGGACTGCGGCCAGCAGATCCTGCCGGGAGAGGGGACCGGCGGCGACCGGCAGGCCGAGCAGATCGTTGACGATCGGCGACCCGTAGCAGCGGTCCGTCTCCAGGTTCCAGTCCCAGATGCCGATGCGGGCGCTCATGAGCGCGAGTTGAACCCGCTCTTCGCTGGCGCGGAGGGAATCTCCCAGACGTTTGCGTTCGGTGATGTCGGTGGAGATTCCGCACACGGCGTAGGGGGCGCCGGTTTCGTCGCAGAGCGGAAATTTGATCGAGATGTAGTGGTGAAGCCCGTCCCGGTGAGGGGCGGTTTCGTCGTACTCCACCGGAGCCTGGCGTTCCAGTACCTCTCGATCGTTGGCGCTGAACGCGTCGGCAATCTCGCGGGGAAAGAGATCGTGATTGGTGCGCCCGACGATCTGATCGGTGGTCAGGTTGAACAGCTGCTCGAACCGGCGATTCGTCAGCACGAACCGTCCGTCCGTCCCCTTCACGTAAATGACGGCGGTGGTATTGTCGATCACGTCTTTCAGCAGCCGTTCGCTGCGCCGGAGGGCTCCTTCGATCCGTCTGCGGTCGGTGATGCACTGTAAGGATCCCGCCATGCGGGTGGGACGTCCGTCGTCATCCCACACGGCCTGGCCGCGTGCGCGGAACCAGTGGTATTCGCCATGTTTCGTGCGGAGCCGGTACTCCACGTCGTATGGTTCGTGCTGTTCCAGGTGCGCGCGCAATGCGGCCAGGACTCGCTCGCCGTCTTCAGGATGCAGCCGGGACTTCCAGCTCTCCAGGATGTCCGGAAACTCCTCCTGGCTGTATCCTAACAACTCACGCACCCGCGAAGACCACCAGACCGGAGTGTGAGGATGATCCCACGGCTGGCCGGGCGGGATCTGTCCATCCCAAAACCCGTCGCTCGATCCGCGGATCACATATTCCAAACGGTCTTCCCGTTCCCGCAATCCCGATTCAATGCGCCACTGTTTGCTCGTATCATGAAAGACCACGACTGCCCCGGCGACGGTGTCCTCCTCCCACAGCGGAGAGCTGACGTATT
>Ga0209391_10001796_pt1 | contig 11203 bp, 12 predicted proteins | sample PPLLak3March2015_FD_187246 | JGI IMG/M metagenome (GOLD analysis project Ga0209391, IMG submission 187246) | Freshwater sediment microbial communities from Prairie Pothole Lake near Jamestown, North Dakota, USA - PPLs Lake P7 Core (1) Depth... | ecosystem: Environmental > Aquatic > Freshwater >... | reverse complement strand
GCGACCAGCTCATGCCGTCCCCGACCGCCGGCGCCGCCGCCGTGCCGGTGCCTTCCATCACCCTCGTGGGTGCCCAGGTCTCGCACGCGCTGCCCTGGGGCCTGCAGCTGGCGCTGGGCGTGCAGAACCTGGGCGACGTGCGCCTGCTCGAACGCTCGCCGCTGTTCACGCACGTGGAATCGCCGCGCACCTGGCGGCTGACCCTGCGCGGGAACTGGTAGGCGCCGCGTCAGCCCCCGAGCATGGCCTTCTTCAGGTCGGCCTGCACCGGTTTGTCACCGAGCCAGATCTTCATCAGCGCGTCGTTGAATGGCGCGCCGGCGATCACGCCGATCGCCTTGCCGTTGTGGCTGACGCGCGTCTCGCCGCCGACGAAGTCCAACGCCACCACGTCGCCCACCTTGGCCTCGCCGATGGACTTCATGATCGTCACCAACTGGTCCGTCTGCGCCTTCACCGCCGCCATCTCGGCCGCCGAGTTGTTCGCGTTCATGCCTTCGACCAGCGCGCCGACGAGGTCGTCGGCACCGACGTTGCGCAGCATGTTCAACTGCACGCGCCGCGTGCTTTGCGCCAGCGTGGCTGGCAGATCCGAGGCCTTCGCCGGCAGGTAGAGCGCCGCGACGTAGACCTTGAACATCAGCCGCGTGCGCACCCCGGCACCGTTGAGCACCAGGTCCTTGCCGCCGAGGTTTGCGGCGTCCTGCAATTTCACGCCAGCGACCTCGGCGGCCTGCACCGGCAAGGCCATCGCCAGCACGGTCACCCCCGTCATCAACCACCGAATGTTCATGATTCCTCCGTTCGTCCAGTGCCACGGCGAGACGCGACGCGGCCTCGCACGTGAGCAATGTAGTGCATTCGCCGGCGCGGGCTCGTTCGGGGCCCGCCTCGTTGCGGGCACGGTGGACGGACGTGGCAACATCCGCCCCCACCGACCGCAGGAAGGACATCATCGTGGTTTCGGGCTCCAAGGTGTTCCCCGACGAGATCGAGGACGGCGTGCCCATGCGCCCGGGCCTGCTTGGGTAGGGTGCGGGCACCCGGGATGCCGTCGCCTCGCCCCTATCGACCTTGCCGCGTCAGGCTGCGCGACGGCCGCGAGGTGACGCTGCGCGCCATCCGCGAGTCCGACGCGGCGAAGATCCGCGAGGCCTTCGAGCGACTGTCGCCGGAGTCGCGCTACCACCGCTTCATGCAGCACAAGAAGCACCTCAACGACGAGGCCGTGCGCCGCGGCGTGCACCCGCAGCCCGGTCGCGACTTCGTCTTCGTGGCCACGCACCCGAGGGACGGCGGCTACGACATCGTCGGCGCCGTGCAGTACGTGCGCGCCGAGGAAGGCGGTGGCGAGGCCTGCGAATTCGCGATCACCGTGGCCGAGGACTGGCGCGGCAGCGGGCTCGCCTCGCGGCTGCTGGCCAGCCTGATCCGCCGCGCGCGGCGCGACGGCTACGCCGCGATGGAGGGCTGGGTGCTGGCCGGGAACGCACCCATGCTCGGCCTGGCGCGCAAGCTCGGTTTCGACGCCGACACGCCGTCCAGCGACGCCACGGTCGTGCGCGTGCGACGCGTGCTGTAGGGCAGCACCGCACGGGCGGCGGTGTCCGCCACAATGGCGACGGCGCGTGCCAGACACCATGACCCAGACCCATTCGCTGTCGACCAAGCTCGGTGCCATCGGCGGCCTGCTGCTGCTGATGGCGCTGGCCTCGATCGGCCTCACCTTGTGGGTGACCTGGCAGCTCGAGGGCGGCGCCGCGGCGGTCAACGAGGCCGGCCGCATGCGCATGCAGACCTGGCGGCTGGCGCAGGCCCTGTCCACCGGCGACACCGAGCGCGTGCAGGCGCACCTGGCGCGTTTCGAGCAGACGCTGGCGCTGCTGCGCAGCGGCGATCCGACGCGGCCGCTGTTCGTGCCGCACGACACGGCGTCGCAGACCGCATTCGCCCACGTGCAGCAGGGCTGGCAGCTGCTGCGCGAGCGCTGGGCGGCGAGCCCGGCACCCAGCGCCGCCGAGATCACGCAGCAGGCCGAGACCTATGTCGGCCGCGTCGACGCCTTTGTCAACGCCATCGAAAGCCAGCTCTCGCGCTGGACCGCGCTGCTCAACGCCTTCCAGTTCGTGATGATGGCGCTGGCGCTGGCCAGCGCGGTGGCGCTGCTGTACTCCGCCTACCTGTTCGTCTTCAACCCGCTGGCGCGCCTGCAGGCCGGGCTGGCCCGCGTCGGCGAGGGCGACCTGGCAGTGCGCGTGGAAGCGAGCAGCGACGATGAATTCGGCGTCCTGTCCGACGGGTTCAACCGCATGGCGCAGACGCTGCAGGGCCTGTACGAGAACCTCGAGGCCCGCGTGCAGGAGAAGACGCTGCGGCTGGAGACCGAGCGCGCCCGGCTGGCGGCGCTGTACGAGGCGGCGGCCTTCGTCGCCACCGCCACCACGCTGGACGAACTGGCGCGCGGCTTCGCGCGCCAGGTGCGTCGCGTGGCGCGCGCCGACGCGTCGGCCGTGCGCTGGTCCGACGAGGCGAACCAGCGCTACCTGATGCTGGGCTCGGACTGCCTGCCGCAGCAGGTGATCGACGCCGAGCAATGCGTCACCGCGGGCGACTGCTTCTGCGGCCAGCGCCGGGGCAGCGCGCGCACGCGCGTCATCGCCATCCGCAGCACCGACGCCGAGCGCATGCCCGGCCAGTGCGAGCGCGCGGGTTTCGAGACCGTGATCAGCGTACCGGTGCGGCTGCACGAGCGCCTGGTCGGCGAATTGAACCTGTTCTACCGCTCGGTCGCGACGCTGAACGAGGAAGACCGCGCCCTGCTCGAGACACTGGCCAGCCACCTGGCGGGCGCCATCGAGGGCCTGCGCGCCGGCGCGCTGGAGCGCGAGGCCGCGGTGGCCGAGGAGCGCGGGCTGCTGGCGCGCGAGCTGCACGACTCCATCGCGCAGGGCCTGTCGTTCCAGAAGATCCAGGTCGGCCTGCTGCGCGACGCGCTGCGGCGGCAGGATCCGGCGCGCGCCGAACGCGTGCTCGACGAACTCGACGCCGGCGTGCGCGAGAGCCTGTCGGACGTGCGCGAGCTGCTGCTGCACTTCCGCACCCGCACCAACGCCGAGGACATCGAACCCGCGCTGCGCACGACGCTGCAGAAGTTCGAGCATCAGACCGGCCTGACGACGCACCTGTCGATCGAGGGCGACGCGCTGCCGCTGCCGCCGGACGTGCAGGTGCAGGTACTGCACGTGGTCCAGGAGGCGCTGTCCAACGTGCGCAAGCACGCCCGCGCGAGCGAGGTCTGGGTCGAGGTGCAGCGTGCGCCGCAGTGGCGTGTCGAGGTGCGCGACGACGGCTGCGGCTTCGCGCCCGGTGCGGCCGAGGCCGACCAGATGCACGTCGGCCTGCGCATCATGCGCGAGCGCGCGCAGCGCATCGGCGCCAGCGTCGAGGTGGTGTCGGTCCCGGGCTCGGGCACCGCCGTGGCGCTGACGCTGCCCGAGCGGCAGAGGCTGGCGGCGTGAGCGCGCACGGCCGCCCCGAAGCGCTCATCCCGGAGCGCGCAGCGCGAAGGGTGGTCCAATGACCGGCGCCCCGATCCGCGTGCTGGTGGTCGACGACCACACGCTGTTCCGCCGCGGGCTGAAGGCGCTGCTCGATGGCGACGAGCGCTTCACGGTGGTCGGCGAAGCCGGCGATGCCGGCGAGGCCCAGCGCCAGGCGGCAGCGCTGCAGCCGGACGTGATCCTGCTCGACAACCACCTGCCGGGCGTGAACGGTGTCGACGCGCTGGCCGGGCTGCGCGAGGTCGCACCGGAGGCCCGGGTGCTGATGCTCACCGTGAGCGAGGACGAGTCGGACCTCGCCGCGGCGCTGCGCGGCGGCGCCCGCGGCTACCTGCTGAAGACCGCCGACAGCGACTTGCTGGCCAGCGCCATCGAGCGCGCGATGCAGGGCGCGTCGACGATCAGCCCGGAGATGACGGGCAAGCTCGTCAACGCCTTCCAGACGCTGCGCGCCGGCGCCGACGCTGCCGAGCCGGCCGTCGACGCCGACCCCATCCACAGCCTGTCGCCGCGCGAGCAGCAGATCCTGAGCCACATCGCCCGCGGCGCCAGCAACAAGGAGATCGCGCGCGCGCTCGACATCGCCGAGACCACGGTCAAGATCCACGTCCAGCACATCCTGCGCAAGCTCAAGCTGAGCTCGCGCGTGCAGGCGGCCGTCTACGCTGCGGCGCGCACGGGCTGACGCGGTGGCCCGCAGTGAACACGACTTTCCCGCGACGCCGCTGCGGCGGCGCCTGCTCGTCGCCGCGCTCGCGGTGGCGACGGCGGTAACGCTGATCCTGATGATGCTCGAGCGCGTGGGCGCGCCCGCGCTCCCGCGCCCACCAGCGCCGCCCGGTCCGGCGCCGTGCGCCGAAGGCCAGCTGACGGGCTGCCTGGGTGGCAAGGCCGAGATCTTCCTCGTGCCGACGGCGCCGCCCTCCGCAGGGGCCAGCGCCGGCCGTTGACGGCTGTGGGCGAAGGCACAGAACCCCGACGCGGCGGCGCCATCGGGCGTGCACCGGCCGCGTCAGGCACCGACATCCAGCGCCCCGGGGGTCGTGGACCGCCGGCGACGACTCCCCGGTTCACCCGGCGACCGTCACGGCGTGCGCGGCTTGGGGGGTGCGCGCTTCCTGGCCGGCGCGTCCGCGGCGGCGGTCTTGCCCGCCGGGGTGACCGCGGTCCCCGCCTTGGTGGTGGTGGCCGTCTTGGCGGCACCGGCGCCCGCCTTCTTCGCGGCCGCGCCCACAGCCTTGGCCGCCGGCCGCGCCTTGCGGGCCGTCTTGAAAGGCTCCGCCGGCAGCACGAGCGCGCTCGCGGCATCGACCGCCACCACGATCGGGCTCGCACCCGGCCGTTCGGCACTTGCCTGCGCGACCAGTGCCTCGGCTCGCAACCAATCTTCGAGCTCGTGGCCCCCGATGCGCCCGCGCGCTTCGTACAGCGTATAGGCCATGCGCCGGATCGCCTCCTCGCGGTCTGCCGACAGGCTTGCCTTCGAGGCCGGCGTCGCCTTGAATTCTTCCTTCATCGCTCATCTCCTGGGGGTGGGATGCCATCGGTCCCGGTCCAGCGACCGCCAGCCGATGCATGCAATGGACATACCAGACTGTTTCCAGCATACGGGCCTGCGCCGGCGCACGCTTGAGCGCGATCAAGCGCGCCGGCGACATGCGGCGGATCGCACTGCCATCAGCCGGGCGGCCAGGACTCGAGCACCGCATAGCTGCCGCCGTGCGGCGCCGCGGACGCCACCAGCGCGCAGACATCGACGTCCCAGACCAGCGCGGCCGCGGCCGGCTGCGGCAGCGCGCCGACATGGCGCCGGGCCAGCGTGAGGTGCGGCCGGAAGGGGCGGGCCTCGGTGCGCAGACCGGCGCGCTGCAGTGCCTCACGCAAGGCGTGGTGCAGATGCTGGATCTCGGGCGGCGGCGCGTCGGGCGGCAGCACGAGCAGGTCGCGGGGCCAGCGCTCGCAGTGGCTGAAGGCGAGCCGGAAGCCGCGCCACGGCACGCGCAACTCGCGGCGCAGTTGCGACACCCGCTCGCGCGGCACGTCGCCCAGGAAGTGCAGCGTCAGATGCCATCGCCCGGCCGCCACCGGCCGGCAACCGCCACCACCGCCGATGGGACCGCACCAAGCTCGCAGCGCGTGCCGGAAGGTCGCCCCCGGCCACAGGGCGACGAACAGGCGCAGGACGTCCGCCATCGCGGCGCGTTCGCTGGCGCCGTTCATGGCCGTCGACGCGACGGCCGGCGTACGCGGCGCAGCAATCGCCAAGGCCCCGCGTCAGGCCTCGGCCGCGTCGGCCTCCGGCGCAGATTCCTCGGCGCCGGGCGCGCGCACCAGCGTCACCGGGACCGGGCTGCGCTGCAGCATCGCCGTCGCCACCGAACCGCCACCGCTGCCGGCGCCACGAGCGCCCATCACAACGGCCTGGCAGCCGTAGTTCTCGAGCAGGTCGACCAGCATCGTGACCGGCTGGCCGCCGGCGACCTCGCTCTCGTACGACAGTCCGGCAGCTTCCAGCAAGGCCTCGGCCGGCGACAGCAGGTCGGCGCCGGCCTCGCTGCGCACGTGCACGATGACGTCGGGATCGTGCGCCACCACCATCTCGTACAGCGACGCCGGCTCCTGCACGTTGATCAGCACGAACTCGGCCTGCAGGCCGTCGCGCACCAGCGCCAGTGCGTGACGCACCGCGGCCAAGGCGTCGGCCGAACCATCGACGGGCAGCAGGATCTTCATGGCGACTCTTCCGCTGAGTGTGGACACGGCAAGGTTACGCCGCCGCAGCCGCCGCGGCGCGGCCACGGGCGCTCGCGCTTGACCCCGGTCAACCCGGCCCCGCACCATCCGGCGCACGGCAGAATCGCAGGCGACACCGCACTGCCGCCGATCATGCCCTTCGACCCGCCGCCTGCCTTCGACGTCGAACCGATGCCGCCGGCACGCATGCTGCTCGATCCGCGCGGCCGCATCGGCCGCGCCGCATTCTGGCGTTGGGGGGTGGGCCTGCCACTGGGCATGGGGCTGTTGCTGCACGCGCTGCTGGGCATCGCGCGCGTCCCGCTCGAGGACGCCGAGACCGCCGTCAACCTGGCACTGCTGTGGCCGGTGATCGCCGTCGCGGCCAAGCGCTGGCATGACCGCGGCAAGAGCGCCTGGTGGCAGCTGATCGTGCTGCTGCCGCTGCTCGGGCTGATCTGGATGCTGGTGGAACTCGGGTGCCTGCGCGGCACGCGAGGGGCCAACCGCTTCGGTGACGAACCCCGCGACGGCAACGTGTTCTAGTCCGCGCGCCTAGTAGCGACCGGTGATGCCGGCCACGCGCAGGTACAGCGCCGCCGCCCAGGCCACCAGCGCGCGCTGCAGCCAGCCGCGCCAACCGGAGCGCAGCGGCGTGTCCGTGACGGCGACCGAGTCCGCGAAGGCGGCATCGAAGCGCACCGCCAGCGCCTGCGCGAAATCGGCGTCGCGCACCACCACGTTGGCTTCCAGGTTCAGCAGCAGCGACAGCGGGTCGATGTTGGAGCTGCCGACAGTGGCCCAGTCGTCGTCGACGACGGCGACCTTGGCGTGCAGGAAGGCCGGCATGTATTCGTAGATCTGCACGCCGTCGACGCGCAGCTGGTCGTACAGCACGCGGGCCGCCAGCGCGGCGATGCGGTAGTCGACCTTGCCCTGCAGCAGCAGCCGCACCCGCACGCCGCGCTGGGCGGCGCGGCGCAAGGCCAGGCGGAAGCTGCGCCCGGGATAGAAGTAGGGCACGGCGATGTCGATCCGCGTCTTCGCGTGACGGATGGCTTCCACGTAGCTGCGCTCGATGACGCGGCGCTGGCGCACGTTGTCGCGCACGATGAACGCGGCGCGCATCGGCGCGCTGCTCGCCTCGTCGGGTACCTCGGTCGCGCCGCGCAGCCCGCGCAACAGCGACATCGCCTTCTTGGCCGGCCGCGCGCTGCGTGCGATCGCCCGCACCTCGTCGCCCCAGCTGTGCCACAGGTGCGCGCGCGCCCACATCGCCCGCGCCGTGGCGTGCACCGACGCCGCCAGTGGCCCACGCAACTCCACCGCATAGTCCAGCCGTGGCGTGTCGAACCACCCGTGGTTCATGTCGTGGCGGTCGTCGATGAGGTTGATGCCGCCCACGAACGCGACCTTGCCGTCGCACACGCACAGCTTGTGGTGCAGACGGCGCAGCTGGCCCGGCAGCAACCAGGCATACCAGCGCTCGAGCGGGCGGAACACCTCCAGTTGCACGCCACTGTCGGCAAACCCGAGGCGCACGCGATGCAGGGTGGCGATCGAGCCGAAGCCATCCACCACCACGTGCACCGCCACGCCACGCGCCGCGGCTCGTTTCAGCGCGTCGGCAACGGCGTTGGCCGCCGGGTCGTCGTGGAAGATATAGGTCGCCAGCCAGACGTCCAGCGCGGCGGCGTCGATGGCCTGGCACATGCGCGGAAACAACGCGTCGCCCCCCTCCAGCAGCTCGATGCGGTTGCCGCCGACGAAGCGCGGCGCCGGGACGCGGGTCCAGTGCGTCAGCGTTTCGAGGTCGGCACCGGGCACGTTCGCGGTGCTCAGCGCGGTTCGAGTTCGGCCACCAGCGGCAGGTGGTCCGACATGCGGGCCCAGGACGCACCGCGCGGCACCATCGTCGAACGGCAGGCCAGGCCACGCAGGTAGAAGCGGTCGAGCGCGAACACCGGCGCCAGCGACGGGAAGGTCGCCTTGCCGTTGCGGCGGAGCCCCGGCGCCACGGCGCGCTGCAGGCCGTGCGCGCCCATCATGTCGTCCAGGCGTTCGCCCCAGTCGTTGAAGTCGCCCGCCACGACCAGCATCTCGCCGGCCGGCACCTCGCGCTCGATGAACTCCGCCAGCCGCTGCACCTGGCGCACGCGACTGCGGTGCACGAGCCCGAAGTGCACGACCACCGCGTGCACCGTGACGCCGTTCCAGGCCACGGGCACGTGCAGCAGGCCGCGCTGCTCGAAGCGGTGGTCGCTGACGTCGTGGTGGCCGATGTCACCGATCGGCCAGCGTGCCAGCAGTGCGTTGCCGTGCTCGCCCCAGCGCGTGACGGCATTGGTGCGGTAGGCGACGTCGTAGCCTTCGGGCGCCAGGAACTCCGCCTGGCCCTCGGCCGGCCAGCCGAACGTGGTGCGCGCAAAACGCCTTGCCTCGCGGCTGTGCGACAGCCGCACCTCCTGCAGGAATACGAGGTCGGCGTCGAAGGCCTCGACCGCCTGGCCCAGGTTGTGGATCTCCAGCCGCTTGCGCGGGCCGACGCCGCGCACGCCCTTGTGGATGTTGTAGGTGGCCACGCGCAGCACGCTGCCGCGCTCGGTGGACGGCAGCAGCGTGGAATTCCACGGGTTGAATGCGTTCATGGCGCAGCGCCAGCCAGGCTCGGCAATTGCAGGATGGCCTCGGCGTTGCTGGGCGAGAAGCAGAGATCGGCGGCCTCGCGCCAGGGCAGCCAGCGGTGGTTCAGGTGCTCGCGCGGATCCAGCACCACCGTCGTGCCGGGCTCGACGGTGAGGCCGAACACGTGCTCCGTGTTGCGGGTGACGCCCGGGGCGTAGCGGTGCCGCCACTCCGGGTAGATCTCGTAGACGTTGGCCAGGTCCCAGTCGCGCAGTTCGCCGCCCAGGATGCCGGTTTCCTCGAACACCTCGCGCCACGCGGTCGCTGCCAACGCCTCGTCGGGTGCGTCCAGCGAGCCGGTGACGCTCTGCCAGTAGCCGGGATGGTCGGCGCGCTCGATCAACAGCACGTCCAGTGCCGGTGTGTGGACGACCACCAGCACCGACTCTGGAATCTTGGACGGACGGGATTCAGCCATCGCGGACGGGCGGGCGGGCGAGCGTCCGGCCATCTTAGCCAATCGGCCCGCTCAGCTCGCCGGCTGGGGGTTTCGCAACCGGATGTGCAGTTCACGCAACTGACCTTCGTCGACCAGGCTCGGCGCCCCGGTCAGAAGGCACTGCGCGCGCTGCGTCTTCGGGAAGGCGATGACGTCGCGGATGCTCTCGGCGCCGGCCATCAGCGTGGCGATGCGGTCGAGGCCGAACGCCAGCCCGCCGTGCGGCGGCGCGCCGTACTTCAGCGCATCCAGCAGGAAGCCGAATTTGACCTCCGCCTCCTCGGGGCCGATCTTGAGCGCGCGGAAGACCTTGCTCTGCACCTCGGCGCGGTGGATACGCACCGAACCGCCGCCGATCTCCCAGCCGTTGAGCACCATGTCGTAGGCCTTGGCGACGCAGCGGCCCGGGTCGGTGTCCATGTAGTCCTCGTGGCCCTCCTTGGGCGCCGTGAACGGGTGGTGGACCGCGTTCCAGCGCTGCGATTCCTCGTCGAACTCGAACATCGGAAAGTCGACCACCCACAGCGGCGCCCAGCCGTCTGCGACCAGGCCGTGCTTGCGCCCGAATTCGCTGTGGCCGACCTTCAGCCGCAGCGCGCCGATCGCATCGTTGACGATCTTGGCCTTGTCGGCGCCGAAGAACAGCAGGTCGCCGTTGCGCGCCCCGGTGCGGGCGATGATCTCCACGATCGCTGCGTCGTGCAGGTTCTTCACGACCGGGCTCTGCAGGCCTTCGCGGCCCTTCCCGGCATCGTTGACCTTGATCCAGGCCAGACCCTTGGCGCCGTAGATGCGGACGAACTCGGTGTAGCCGTCGATCTCGCTGCGGCTCATCTCGGCGCCGCCGGGGACGCGCAGCGCGACGACGCGCCCGCCGGGGGTCGTCGCCGGGCCCGAGAAGACCTTGAAGTCGACACCCTTCATGAGCTCGGTGAGCTCGGTGAACTCGAGCTTCACGCGCAGGTCGGGCTTGTCCGAGCCGTACCGGTGCATGGCCTCGGTGTAGGTCATCTGCGCATACACCGGCAGCTCGACGCCGAGCGCACGGCGGAAGACGGCGCGGATCATGGCCTCGGCGATGGCGCGGATCTCCTCCTCGGCCAGGAACGAGGTCTCGATGTCGATCTGCGTGAACTCGGGCTGGCGGTCGGCGCGCAGGTCCTCGTCGCGGAAGCACTTGGTGATCTGGTAGTAGCGGTCGAAGCCGGCCACCATCAGCAGCTGCTTGAACAGCTGCGGGCTCTGCGGCAGCGCGAAGAAGTGGCCGTCGTGCACGCGGCTGGGCACCAGGTAATCGCGCGCGCCCTCGGGCGTGCTCTTGGTGAGCATCGGCGTCTCGATGTCGATGAAGCCCTGCTCGTCGAGGTACTTGCGCACCTCGATGGCGATGCGATAGCGCAGGCGCAGGTTCTTCTGCATCTCGGGCCGGCGCAGGTCGAGCACGCGGTGCGTCAGGCGCACGGTCTCGCTGAGATTCTCGTCGTCGAGCTGGAACGGCGGCGTCACGCTGGGGTTGAGCACCACCAGCTCCTGGCACAGCACCTCGACCTTGCCGCTGGTGAGGTTGACGTTCTCGGTGCCGGCCGGGCGCGCGCGCACGCGGCCGGTGACCTGCAGGCAGAACTCGTTGCGCACGCCTTCGGCGACGGCAAACATCTCGGGACGATCGGGGTCGCAGACGATCTGCACCAGGCCTTCGCGGTCGCGCAGGTCGATGAAGATCACGCCGCCGTGGTCACGGCGGCGGTGGGCCCAGCCCATCAGCGTCACGGTCTCGCCCATCAGC
>Ga0209391_10001795_pt1 | contig 11209 bp, 11 predicted proteins | sample PPLLak3March2015_FD_187246 | JGI IMG/M metagenome (GOLD analysis project Ga0209391, IMG submission 187246) | Freshwater sediment microbial communities from Prairie Pothole Lake near Jamestown, North Dakota, USA - PPLs Lake P7 Core (1) Depth... | ecosystem: Environmental > Aquatic > Freshwater >... | reverse complement strand
TAGGTTTGAAGGTATTTCGCCACCGAGATCCACGAGCCGACGTCGTCCCAGTCGAAGGTGGCCTCGATGTTGAGTACGCGGTCGGCGTGTTCCATCAGCGCATAGTCGATGGAGCGGGCGGGAAGGTGCGGAAACTTCGCAACCACGGTTTCTAACAGGTTGGGCGAAGCGTGCAGTTCGTCGATGAACGCGGCGAGCTCCGGCGCGTGCTTGGCGAGCTGGGCGGCGACCACGGGCAGCGACCAGACAAACATGCCGGCGTTCCACGAGAAGCCGCCCTCGCGAAGGAATTTTTCGGCAAGCTCGGGATTGGGTTTCTCGCGGAAGCGTTTCACCTCGTGGGGCGGATGGGCGCAGGAAAGGCCGGGGATTTCAGCGGGCGCGCCGCGCTCAATATAGCCGTAGGACGGGCAGGGCCAGGTCGGCTGGATGCCGATGGTGACAAGGCCGTCGGATTTTTCCGCAGTTGTTAGAGCATCACTCATCACTTCATGGAACGCGGCGGTGTCGCGGATCAATTGGTCGGCGGGCAGCACCATCATCACGGCATCCGGGTTGCGTGCGGCGACGAGGCCGATGCCGAGCGCCACGGCAGGTGCGGTGTCGCGTTTCGCGGGCTCGGCGAAGATGTTTTCCGCAGGAAGCATCGCGGCGTTTTCTCGCACGGCGTCGAGTTGTTTGCTGTTGGTGAGGACGAGGATGTTTTCCAGCGGGACGATGCCGTCGAGGCGGCGGATGGCCTGCTCAAGCAGGGTGCCGGTGCCGAAAAGATCGAGCAGTTGTTTCGGGCGCGAGTCACGGCTCAGCGGCCAGAAGCGGGTGCCGGAACCGCCGGCGAGGATCAATGCGTAGGTGTTTTCGGGAGCAGGCATGATGAGGTGTTTCTGGGGACCGTTTTCCGTGGGAATGCGGCGTGCGGCAACATTTTGTTTTCCGGGTTGTCCTCGGGCCGCTTGGTCGTTAGCCTTCCCATCATGTCAGACGAGCATTCCGATACCACTCCCGCATGGATTGAAACCAGCGCGCTCACGGCTCCGGCGCTTCTTGGAGCATCCGCCGGTCTTTTGCTGGGCGACCTGATGCATCGTGGCGCTCGCCGCGGCTTGGGCATCGGGCTGGGAGCGCTCGGCATTGCGGCGCTGCTGCCCTTCGCCGTTGGCGGTGTGGCTTGGCTGGTGACCGGACCCAAGAGCAAGGTCGGCGTGCGCCGCAAGATCCAACGCATCCGCGACATCGGACTTGGCGCACCGGACTACGACGAAGTGGACGAGGAGCTCCGTGAGCAAGGCCTGATCTGATCCCGATGCGCATTGCCATCACGGGAAGCACCGGTCGCGTGGGAGCCGAGTTGGTCCGGCACCTCGCCGCGCAGCACGAAATCATTCCGTTGCCGCACGCGGTTTGCGATCTGGCGGATTCCGCATCACTGAAACCCGCGCTCGATTCCCTCGAGTGCGATGTTTTCATCAACCCGGCCGCGCTCACCAACCTCGAAACCTGCGAGGACGATCCGCGCCTTGCGATGCGCGTGAACTCCGCCGCGCCGGGGAAAATCGCCATCTGGGCCGCCGAACGCGGAGTGCGCATGATTCATTTGAGCACCGATTATGTGTTCGACGGTGAAGGCAGCGTCCCGCTCACCGAGACGATGCGACCGGCTCCGCTCAGCGCATACGGGCGCAGCAAGCTCGCAGGCGAACAGGCCGTTCTCACCCATCCGGGAAATCTCGTCCTCCGCGTGGCTTGGGTTTTCGGTCCGGACAAGCCGTCATTCGTCGATCAGATCTTCGATGACGCGCTGGCCGGGAAACCACTCTCCGCCGTGGCGGACAAATTCTCGCTACCCACCTGCACCACCGACTTGGCGCATTGGATTTCCGCTTTGCTGGAAACCGATGCAAGCGGCCTGCTGCATGCTTGCAATCCAGGCGAAGCCGTCAGTTGGCATGGCATGGCGGAGTTTGTCGTGCGGGAAATGACCGCCTTCGGCGTGCTTGAAAGTTGCCCGGAAGTGGCGGCGTTGAAGCTGGATGAAATCTCATTTTTCCGCGCCCGCAGGCCACGCTTCACGGTGATGGGCACCACGCGTCTCAGCAGCATGGTCGGCGATCTTCGCCCATGGCCGGTGGCGCTGGCGGAACATGTGAAAAACCGCTGCTCGTCCGCTACGGAAACAGCACCCGCGCCGTGACCGGGAAATGATCCGAGACCATCGGTTGATCCTGATCGCGGATTCCAGCCGTCAGCACCTCGGCGCCCTCGCTGGTCATGATGTAGTCCACTTTCAGCAGCCCGGCCCGGTTGCCGCGCCAGAAATGCAGGGTGGTGCGCGCGGGCTCGGCGGGATGCCGTTGCTGAAAGGTATCGATCAAGCGCGCCTCGCGGGCCAGTCCGGCGACACCCGGGTTTTTCTCCACCGCGTTGAGATCGCCTAACAGAACCACCGGTTGTTCCGGATGCTTCCGTTTGCCGATGCGTTCCGCGAGCAACATCGCCGAGCGCTCGCGCGAGCCCTGGTGCTTGTGATCCCAGTGCGTGTTGAAGACATAGAATCCGCGCTGGGTCGAGCGGTCCACCAGCCGCAGCCAGGTGACGGTGCGGGGGATGCCGTTGCCCCAGGTCTTCGAACCGGGCTGCTGTGGCGTGTCGGATAGCCAGAAGGTGCCGCTCTCGGATACATCCGGCTCGAATCGATCACGGAGGAAAAAGATTCCGGCATACTCGCCGGAGCGCCGGCCATCGTCGCGGCCCGCGCCGAAGAATTCGTAGTCCGGCAGCGATGCCCAGAGGTCCGCCGCCTGTCCGTGCAGCGCTTCCTGCACACCGATCACATCCGGGGCCTCATCGCGGATCATGCGCACCGCGCCGGGCACCCGCTGCGGCCATGCCCGGTTGCCGACATCCTCGGCATTTTCATAGCGGATGTTGAAACTCATCAGTTTGAGCTCCAGGCGGCCATCGTCGGCGACCGCCACCGCTTTCGGCGGGCCCAGCGCGCGCTCCCTGAGGCACGCCGTGGCGGAAACGGCCAATAGCACGATGAGCAAAATCCGGATCATGATCATGAAAAAAGCCGCTTCCCGGGAGGAAAGCGGCTTGGATTGGAAATTTGTCTCAAGTGCCTCAGTTCGCTTCGGCCAGCACGTTGATGCGGCGGGAGTCCTTGTCGAAAGCCACGCGGCCATCGACGAGGGCGAAGAGCGTGTGATCGCGGCCGATGCCCACGCCCTTGCCGGGGTGGAACTTGGTGCCGCGCTGGCGGATGAGGATGTTACCGGCGATCACGGCCTGGCCGCCGAATTTTTTCACGCCGAGGCGCTTGCTGCGTGAGTCGCGACCGTTCTTGACGGAGCCTTGTCCTTTTTTATGGGCCATGGAAGTAAGTGGGTAAGTGTTGGAAAAATCAGCCGGCGATCGAGGTGATCTCGAGCGTGGTCAGGCTGCGGCGGAAGCCCTTGGTCTTGTGGAAGCCCTTGCGGCGCTTGAACTTGAAGGCGATGCCCTTGGGGCCGCGGTATTGGCTGATCACCTTGGCGGTGACCGATGCGCCCTCAACGGTGGGAGCGCCGATTTTCACGCTCTCGCCCTCGCCAACGAGCAAGGCGTCGAACTTGATTTCGGAGTCCACCTCGGCGTCGAGCTTCTCGACGTCGAACTTGGTGCCTTCTTGGACGCGGTATTGTTTGCCGCCGGTTTTGATCACTGCGTAGGCCATGGCCGTATGGGAAAAATTTGGGTCCACCCCCGTGGGCGGGCGGGGAGAACACCACGGCCCTCCCCAGCGCGCAAGATTTTTTTGCCCGGAAGGCGGGATTTTGAGGAAATATGGGGTGCTGCGGCAGGATTCGCGTGAAATCAGGCTTCCACCGCTTGGGCTTCTTAAGAAGGATGAAGCATCTTTCCAATGAATCAGGCAGAGGAATTTCGCGACACCCTCGAACGTCAAGTCCGGGCGGAATCGCGGCATGGCTGGGAAAACGCCCGCAATCGCTGGGCCAAGCCGCTGCCCGAGCGGGTGCTTGCAGGGCGGGCGATCGGCTGGCTGCGGATCCACCAAACCGAGACGGTGCGAAACCGGACCTTGGTGCATTTTGTTCCGTCGCAGGACGACATGGCGCTCTTCCGCGAGGGCGACCGGGTGCGGATGAGCCAGAACATGCCGGACGGCCCGGATTTCATCGAAGCGATATTTCTCGGGCTCACGGACAAGGGCTTGAGCGTGACGGTGCCTCACGAGGCGGCGATCCAGGCGCGGGATGGATGGTCGCTGGATGAGGAAATGATCGACCTGACGGATTTTTATCTTCGCGCGCTCCACGAGCTGGCGGGCACGGCCCATGGTCGCGAAGTGGTCTTGCCTGCCCTGCTGGGCGGGGCAGGGGATGAGATCGATTTCGAGGTTCACGGCGAATTCTGCGATGCGCTCGGGGAATCCGGTATGGACGAATCGCAGATCGACGCGGCCGCCATGTGCCTTGCTGCGGAGCGATTCCATCTCGTGCAAGGTCCGCCAGGAACCGGGAAAACGCATGCTCTCGCGGGTCTGGTGGGCAAGTTGGTGGAACAAGGGCAGCGCGTTCTGCTCACGGCGTTCACGCATCGCGCCATCCATCATGCCTTGCGAAAAGTCTTGCCGATGGTGGATTGCCCGGTTTTCAAAGTGTCCGATCCATTTCCCCACGATGGAGAGGGGATCGAGTTCAGGGATGACTTCGCCGCCACCGGTCTTTTGGATCACGAGGGGCCGTATGTGATCGGCGCGACGCCATTCGCGCTTTTTTCGAGCCGCGCATGCGAGGCGCGGTTCGATGTGGCGGTGATCGATGAAACCAGCCAGATGCGAGTCGAGGCGGCGATCATGCCGATGTTGCGGGCGCGGCGTTGGTTTTTCTTCGGCGACCGCCAGCAGCTTCCGCCGGTGGTGCAACGTCCGGTCGGCGATGCCGCGGAGGATTCGGTGTTCGCGCGGCTTTCGAAGAACGGCGGTCAGACGATGCTTAAAACCACCTACCGCTTGAACGAACCGCTTGCCCGCTGGCCATCGGAGAATTTCTATCAGGGGGAACTCGTCGCCGCCCGTGCGAACGCCGGTCACCGGTTCATTTTGAAATCCCCGCCGAAGCGTCCCGGACTTCTCGGTCCCGAGCCGTCGATGGTCCGGGTGGAAATCGGGCACGAGGGAAACCGGGTTTCGTCCACCGAGGAGGCGGACGAAGTGGCGGCGCTGATCGAGGAAATGCTGGAGGGCGGGCTCGCTCCCGGCGAAATCGGCGTGGTCGTGCCGTTTCGCGCGCAGGCGGCGCGGGTGAGGAATCTGCTGCGCTTCGAGCGCTTCGCGAAATGGCCGGAGATCGGCAAACTCGCGGTGGACACCGTCGAGCGTTTTCAAGGCCAGGAGCGCGAGGCGATGATCGTTTCCTTCGTGGTTTCCGATGACGCTTTCATGGACCGGCTCGCCATGTTTCTGACTTATCCGCAGAGATTGAATGTGGCCGTCACCCGCGCGCGGACCAAGGTGGTGCTGGTGCACTCGAAACGATTCCGCGATTGGCTGGAGAGAAACGCCGCCCATGACGAAAACCCGGCGCTGGCCCTCTCGCTGTTAGAAGCCGCTGACTGACATGGCGAAAATCATTCCATCCAAGCCGCGCGGCCGGCCAAGCAAAGCATTCGCGGCCTTCTACCGGGTTTTGAAAACCCTGCCCGACGACTTCACCGCATGGCTCTCGCTGGAGAACAAATCCGAACAGCGCCCGCAAGTCTTCCTTGTCTGGCGGGAACGCCACGCATTCCTCATCCAGGTGGCCGAGACCACCCAGCAACTCGCGGAATCCGCCTTGCAGGGGGATTTTTTCAATCAGGACGAGGCGCTTCGGCCTGAAGACCTCGGGCGGATGGAAAGCGATCTGTTGGAAAAATTCGTGGCGCGATCGAGTGCATTGTTAGGTCCGCTGGCGGGCGACCTGCCGCTCAAACGCCTCGTCGTTTTCCCGAATGTAAGCGAAGGCACGGTGGACGAGGTCGTGATGCTGAAAAGCGGAGAAACGGACGCATCCTATCTCGGCCTGCGGCAAATGCAGTCGGCCCATTTCACGCGGCGTCTGGAGGCGCTGGCCATGGCGGCCTTGCCGGAGCCGGGGCTGCACCATTTGCGGCGGGCGTTCACACCCGAGTCGGAAGTGCCGGGCTCCTTCGTCGCGCGGACGCCGATGGACCGCAACACGGCTCCAAACCTGCCGTCCCGCTTCCTTGATTTCGATCAGGAATGGTGCGTGAAGAACGACATCGACCTGCTGCCGGAGCATGAGGAAATCGTCGGCGAAAACCCCGCGTCCGTCCGCTTGGTCACGGGCGTGGCGGGCAGTGGAAAGTCGCTTGTGCTTCTTTACCGGGCCTTGCTGGCGGCCCGCTTGCACCCGGACGCGCGGGTGCTCGTGCTCACCCACAACAAACCCTTGCGCTTCGAACTCGAACGCCGCTCGAAGTGTCTCGCGGCACTCCCTAAAAACCTCACATGCTCCACGTTCTTCCAGTGGGCGGCAAGAAGTCTCGGAAAATGGGAGGAGCACATGTGGTGGCCGTCGGACATCGAGCGCGCCGTGTCGCGCATGAAGGAATCATTTCCATCACTCGCAAAATTCTCGACCGCGTTTCTCGCCGACGAGATCGGCTGGATCAAGGACCACCGACTGCTCACCAGGGATCTCTATCAGAATGCCGACCGCAGCGGCCGCGGCACTTCGTTCCGTGGAAACCAGCGTGAGGAAATGTGGAGCCTGTTCCACACCTATCAGCACGAGCAGAAGGAGAAGCGCGCCACCGATTGGCACAACATCGCGCTGCGTTTCCACGAGGCGGCCGTGATCGAGGCAAGCCTGCCGTTTCCCTGCTACGACGCGGTGTTCGTGGACGAGGCGCAATTCTTCGCCAAGGCGTGGTTTGAAATCGTCACCGCCGCGCTCAGTCCGGGCGGGCATTTGTTTCTTGCGGCGGATCCCACGCAGGGATTCCTCCGCCGCCGCCAGTCATGGATCGCCGCGGGCATCGAAGTCCGCGGGCGCACGACGAAGCTATTGCAAGCCTACCGCAACACCCGGGCCATCCTGCGTTTCGCCCGGGAATTTTACGAAAGCCGTCATGATCCGGATGAAAACGAAGCGGACCTCAACGTGCCGGATGACGCGCTCCTGGCGTCCATTTCCGAAGAGGGAGAACCTCCGGTGGAAGTCCATGTTCCAAGTCCACAGGAGGAGATCGCCCGCGCCGTCAACGAAGCGCACGCTCTGCGCGAGAGCGGTTTGCAAGCCGGGAAACTCCTCATCATCCATGCCAACAGTTCGCTCGAATCCGTGCTGCGCAAGGCACTGGAACGCAGGCTCGGCTCCGGGCAGGTCCACGATGCCAAATCCGGCCCCGTTCCGCCGCAAGCCTTCTGCACCGTGACCACCCTCAACGCCGCCACCGGTCTGGAAGCGCCGGTGGTGATGTTGTTAGGCATGGACCACCTGCTGGAGTCCGAGGGCGACCTCCGGCTTTCCGAAGACGAACGCGGCGACCTCCGCCGCGATCACACGAGGATGCTCTACATGGGCTTCACGCGCGCAGGCCAGAGGCTGATGGTGTTCAGGAGCGGGAGATTGCCGGGCATTTGAGATTGAACGCCGATTGGATCCGTTCGAACTGCTCTCGGTTCGCGTGGACATTCATGGTAGGTATCAGTTCCGATTTCGGTTCCGATTCGCGAGGCGAACACGGGTCATGCGCTCGCGCAAGCCACCTTGTTCGATGAACTCTTTTTCGAGGGTCTTGAGCTGCTGATCGAGGAGGTAATTGGCTTGGTGGATCAGGCAAATGACGATGTTCGCCACGACTTCCCGCGGACGTGTGTCCATGAAATCTCGATACAACTCGAAAGTCTGGGGTGTTTTGGAACCCAAGCGGCGGACGAAGCGGGCTTCTTTGGATTCCTTGTCCCTGAGGATGTGATCCCGGACCCGCAGAAAATCGCGATAATCGTCGAGCAGTTCCTCCAAACTGGCGCGCGCGACGTTGGTGAGCTTGATCTCCATTTCCTTGGAAGTCTGCGCGGCCTTGCTACCTTCCAGAATGTTCTGTTTCCCGGGACGCGCGGACTGGATCATTTGATCGATGGTCCGGTCGCCGCGGGAGAGATGCTTGTGCGCGAAGCGGTAGGTGATGTCATAGATGACCTCGGATTTTTGATAGGAGCGAAGAGTCCGGTAGTCGCCGCGAGGCGGGAGAACGCGCTCGGGTTCCGGCTTTGGTGAATGGGATGCATGGGAGTAATAGGAATCATGCTTCCCATCTTTCCCATCATTCCCATCCGGATAATCCTTGTTCATGAGCCTGATGTTTCCTGAAGGCCGCTACTCTCTCCGCTTGAGCAACGGGAACAAGACCACGTCACGAATCGTCGGTGCGCCTGTCAGCATCATCACCAGGCGGTCAATGCCGATGCCGATGCCGCCGGCGGGGGGCATGCCGTGTTCCAACGTTTCGATGAAATCGTAGTCCACCTTCTGTTCCTCCTCGCCGCCGGCCTGGTGTTCGAGGCGCTCGCGCTGGACGTCGGGGTCGTTGAGCTCGGAGTAGCCGGGGGAGATTTCCTGGCCGTTGATGATGAGCTCATACACCTCCACGGTTTTTCCGCCGGGAGTGACCTTGGCGAGTGGCACGAGTTCGGATGCCACGCGAGTGACGAAGCAGGGATCGAAAGTGTGCTCCTCGACTTTCTTTTCGAAGACTTGCTGGATGACCTCGTGGTCCTCCATCGCTTCGGAAATCTGCACGCCGAGCTCGTCGCACTTCGCGCGGCGCTGTGCCGGAGTGATGTCGAAGAAATCATCGCCGGCCGCGCCTTTGATGAGATCGTGATAATTGGCACGACGCCATGGGCGTGTGAGGTCGATGGTGCGGGTGACGTTGCCTTCGTCGTCCTTGTGCTCGATTTTCAGACCGCCGCAGAATTTCTCCGCGAGGTGGCAGGTGAGTTCCTCGACGAGATTAGCCATTTCCTCGAAGTCGGAAAACGCCCAGTAGGCTTCGAGCATGGTGAATTCCGGATTGTGGCGGCGCGAGATGCCCTCGTTGCGGAAGTTGCGGTTGAGTTCGAAAATCTTGGTGAAGCCGCCGACGAGCAGGCGCTTGAGGAAGAGCTCGGGAGCGATGCGGAGTGTGAGAGGCATGCCGAGCGCGTTGTGGTGCGTCTCGAATGGCCGCGCCGCCGCGCCGCCGGGAATATCCTGTAGCATCGGTGTTTCCACTTCGAGGAAACCGCGGTCCTGGAGGAAACGGCGGATTTCCGCGAGCATCAACGAGCGGGTGACGAAGAGCGTGGCGCTGTCCGGATTGCCCATCAGGTCGAGGTGGCGCTTGCGGTATTTCGTCTCGCGGTCGGCAAGGCCGTGGAACTTGTCGGGCATCGGCCGCAACGACTTCGAGAGCACGGTGAAATTCTCGACTTTTACGGTGGGCTCGCCGGTTCTTGTGAGAAAGGTCTCTCCCTCGATGCCGATCCAATCCCCGCGATCGAGGCATTTCCATGCGGCGGTTTGTTCTTCGGTGAGATTCTTGATGCCGACGTAGCCTTGGATCGAGCCCAGCACGTCGCCGAGTTGGAAAAACACGGACTTGCCCATGTCGCGCAGCGCGGTGATGCGGCCGGCGATTTTCACCTGCTTTCCCTCCTCAAAACTGGCACGCAGCTCGCCGGGCGTGGTGGAAACCTCGAAGCGCGAGCCGAAGGGATCGATGCCGAGCTCGCGGAGTTTCGCGAGTTTCTCGCGGCGGACGGCGATCAACTCTGCCTCAGTGGACTGGACTGGCGCGGTGGGTGGGGCGGCTTCGGACATGGCGCGGATGGCTTAGGCGGCGGAGCGCCCGCCCGCAAGAATGGAAAGCTCGGAAAACGGGATTCCCTCCGCAGAGATCCTCCATGCGATGTGATTTATCAGGAATCCAGAAACATCCGGCATGGTTTAAATCCAACTAATCCTTTGTTAAATCTTGTTGCTCAATGACTTACGGCCGGTTAGAGCCTTTCAAACATGAGCGACGCGGGATTTTCAACACTGGGTTCGGTCGAAGCGGCGCGCCCCGTTTTCTTGATCGTGATGGGGGTCTTCATGCTGATTTTCGCATGGCGGCTGGCCAAGACCTCGGATGTGTGGACCGCACGTGTTCTTGTCGCCGGAGCGTTGCTACTCGCCTTTGGCTACAGCCTGCTGCTGCCGCTCTATGAGGCAGGGGTGCTGGAAATTTACTCACCACTGCGCCGCCACTACCACGGCAGCGCCGCCGACGCCCTCGGCTGGCATGCCACCAAGATGGTGGTCATGAATCTCGGCTGGCTGGTTTTCGGACTCGGCCTTGCCATGCACGCGAAAATCCTCACCGCGCCATCCCCCCGGCGCTCACGTCAAATCCCGCTCCATTCCCCCCATGAATTCGTTGCTTGAAGTTTTCATCACCCGCGGCCTGTTGCTGGATGCCGTGGGCGTCATTGGTCTTGGCTTGCTGGGCATGGCCGCAGTGAAACTCGCCCGCCGCGACCAATCGTGGGGCGGCACGATGATGGCGGTCGGGGCGATCTCCCTGCTGGTGGCACGGCTCTACGTGATTCTATCGCCGCACTTCGTGAATGATGACGTGCTGCACATGATCGGGCCGGTCGGCATCAGTCTCACCATCGGACTGCCGCCGCTGCTGCTCACGCTCGGGCTGGCGGGAGTCGTTTGGGGCCTGTGGGGCCACGAGCGCTGGCTCAACGAAGATGGCCGCTGATGCGCCGTTTGGTCAGCGGACTTCCTCGCTGCTGCCGAGTGAGAGGCTGAGCTGGAGCCAGAGCGAGTGCTCGTCATCCCGGCTGGCGATCGAATCAAAGTTGTATTGCGCGCGCAGGCCGATGCGGCGGGCGTCGTCCAGCCACCAGGAAACCACCGGTGAGATCCGCAGGCGCTCGTCCTGGCCGAAATCATCGACGCCTTCCACCCAGCCGATGCGCAGGCCGGTATCGAGGCGCGCATTCCAAGTGTAAATGGCATGCGTGTAGAAGCCCCACTCCTTGTAGGTGCCGCTGTAAATTTCGTTTTCCTCCTCATGCTCGCTGAAGGCTTCCACATCTCGCCACAGCAGCTCGTTTCTCCAGCGGAAGGCCCGGCCGCCCTGCTCCAGGCCGCGCTCGCGCCAG
>Ga0209391_10001794_pt1 | contig 11214 bp, 12 predicted proteins | sample PPLLak3March2015_FD_187246 | JGI IMG/M metagenome (GOLD analysis project Ga0209391, IMG submission 187246) | Freshwater sediment microbial communities from Prairie Pothole Lake near Jamestown, North Dakota, USA - PPLs Lake P7 Core (1) Depth... | ecosystem: Environmental > Aquatic > Freshwater >... | reverse complement strand
CACCTTCGCCGACCAGCAGCTCCGCGGGCCGCAGGCGCTCGAGATCTGCGGCGACGGATTCGGCGCCTGCGGACTCGAGTGCGTGAAAGCGACCGCTCGCGAGATCGAGCCAGGCAAGTCCGTAGCGTTCGCCGGAGGTCGCGAGCGCGGCGAGCAGCGTGTCGCGCCGCGCCTCGAGCAACGCATCGTCCGTGACGGTGCCCGGCGTGACGACGCGCACCACCTGCCGCTCGACCGGGCCTTTCGATTTCGCCGGGTCGCCGATCTGCTCGCAGATCGCGACAGACTCGCCCTTGCGCACGACGCGCGCGAGGTAGGTGTCGAGCGTCTGCACCGGAACGCCCGCCATCGGGATGGGTTCGCCGCCCGACTGGCCGCGGGCCGTGAGCGTGATGTCGAGCAGGCGCGCCGCCTTGCGGGCGTCCTCGAAGAAGAGCTCGTAGAAATCGCCCATGCGATAGAAGAGCAGCACGTCGGGGTACTGCGCCTTGATGCGCAGGTACTGCTGCATCACGGGCGAATGGCCCGCCGGATCCGGAACGCTCATGGTCGCGCAGCCGGTCGGCCGCGGATCAGGTCACTGCTTCGCGGGCAGGGCGACCGGCGCGGACTGCCCCGCGACGAAGGGGTACTTCGAGAAGATGTGCCCGACCGCGCCGTCGATGGCGGCCTCGCGGTTCTCGAGCATCTTCTTGGTGACGACGCCTTCCACCCCGCCCTGGTAGACCACCTGCCGCTTCTCGCGGTCGACCACGTCCATCACGAGCGTGCCGACGTTGTAGCGGCGGGTCGTCACCTCGGTGCCGCCGTAGCCGCCCCAGGGCGAGCCGTACCAGCCCCCGTAGCCCCAGCCTGGCCCGTAGTGCGGGGCCGGCGTCGACTCGACGTCGACCTTCTCCTCGAGCTTCCCCTTGAAGTTGATCACGAGGTCCGGGTTCTCGGAGCGCGTGTAGCCGCGGGCCTCCATCTGGCGCGCTGCGGAGTTCTGGAGGAGCTGCGTCGAGAGCGACTTGAAGTCGCCCGGGTCCGTGCCGGCCTGGACCACGAAGCCGTACGTGCGGTACTTGCCGAAATCCGCGGCGCGGTCGTAGTCGGCACGCACGTCGGGACCGCTGGCGCAGCCGGTGAACGCGAGGACCGAGGCGCCGAGCAGAGCGAGAAGGGCGTTACGCGTCGGGTTCATTTCTGTCCGCTCTCCAGAAAGGTGCCTGACATATTTTCCCGGAAAACATGCCTGACAACCCTTATTTGCCGGTCGTCGACACGGGCGTCGACTGGCCTGCGACGAAGGGGAACTTCGCGAAGATCTGCGCCACCGCGTCGTTGATCGTCTGCTCGCGGTTGCGACGCATGTCCTGCGTCACGGTGCCCTGGGCGACGCCCTGGAAGACCATCTGGCGCCGCTCGAGGTCGACGAGGTCCACGACGAGCGTGCCGACGTTGTAGCGCCGCGTCGTGACCTCCGTGCCGCCCCAGGGCGACCCGGCCCACCCGCGATAGCTCCACGCCGGGCCCATCGACGGCGACGGACGTGACTGGATGTCCACCCGTTCCTCGACCCGGCCGTGGAAGTTGATCACTAGATCCGGCGTGTCCGACCGCACGTAGCCGCGGGCCTGCATCTCGCGCGCCGCGGCGTTCTGCAGCTGCAGCGTGGTGAGCGTGCGCGCGTCGCTCGTGTCGGTGCCCGCCTGCTCGACGAACCCGAACGTGCGGAACCGGCCGAAGTCCGCCGCCGGGTCGAAGTCGGCCCGGATGTCAGGACCGCCCGCGCAGCCCGCGAGAAGTGCCGCCGCCAGCAGGGCCGCCGCGCGGCCCGATCCGCCGAGTCGCATCATCGTGGTCTCCTCGTTCCCGGGTCGCCTACTTCTTGGGCGCGAGCGGCACCATCGACGCCGCCTCGTAGTCGAGCAGCGCGTTCAGCTTGTTCTCGACCTGCACCCAGCGCAGCACGTCGGAAGCCGGCAGCACCTTCCCGAGCTTCTTGGCGTACTTCTCGGTGAGGTCGTAGCGATCGTCGCGGACCTCGAAGAAGTCCTTCGTGATCGCCTTCGCCGCGTCGTCGGTCATCGAGTCGTAGTTGGCCGCGAACTTGTTCATCACCTCGGTGCCGCGCTGATAGACGTCCTTCATCTCGCGCTGGTACTCGTCGTAGATCGGCGTGAAGGCGGCGACCTCCTGGTCGCTGAGGTCCATCGCGGCGAGCACGACGGCGCGCTTGTCGCTCTGGATCTGGCTGATCAGGAGCTCGGTGTCCGAGCGCAGGCTCGAGGTCTGGGCGAGCGTGACGTCCGCGGCGCCGAGGGCGGCGAAGGCGGCGAAGGCGAGCAGCAGGGGTTTCATGTTCTTGGAACTCCGGTCAGGATGCGATCAGTTTGCGAGCGGGATCAGGCTGTAGACGTCGCGGCGGACCATGTTCTCGATGCGGGTCTCGAGCTGGGCGTAGCGCAGGGCCTTCTTCGGCGGCAGCGCCTTCGCGACCTTCTTCGTGTACTCCTGCTTGAGCGCCATGCGTTCCTTCTCGATTGCCATCTTCTCCTTCAGCACCGCGGCGGCGTCCGGATCGGACAGCGAGTCGTACTTCTCGGCGAAGGTGTTGAGGTTCGAAAGGAAGCGGTCGTCGAGCTTCTTCACCTTCACCTCGTATTCGTCGTAGATGGGCCAGAACTTCTCGGCCTCGCTCCCCGTGAGGTCGAGGTTCTTGGCGTAGACCGCCTTCTTGTCCGTCATGAGCTGGCTCAGCAGGATCTGTTCGTCCGTGGCGGCGCCAGACTGGGCCAGGGAGAGCGTCGGGACGGCGGTTACGGCGAGGGCGAGCAGCAGCGGGCCGAGTTTCATGGAAATGAACCTGCGATGGTCATGGGTGGGTGGCGCAAGGTAGCCAGCGCGCACGCCACTGTCCAGTGGGACCTCGGGCGGGCCGTGGCGTCCTTCCCCGGTTTACATAGAATGCCGGCATGACGCCGCCCGCCGATCCCGAGTTCGATGCACTGGTCGGGCGGGTTGCGGCGCGGCTGCAGGCCGGGGGGCGCTCGCTGGTGGTGGCCGAATCGTGCACGGGGGGCTGGATCGCGAAGGCGTGCACGGATGCGCCGGGCAGCTCGCGCTGGTTCCGCGGCGGCGCCGTCGTCTACGACGATGTGCTCAAGCAGGCGATGCTCGGGGTGCGTGGCGAGACGCTCGCACGCGACGGCGCGGTGAGCGAGGCCGTCGTGCGCGAAATGGCGCTGGGGGCGCTCGAGCGTCTCGGCGGCGACGTCGCGGTTGCCGTGAGCGGCATCGCGGGACCCGACGGCGGCACGCCCGCCAAGCCGGTCGGCACGGTGTGGTTCGGATGGGCCGTACGGACGGCGGACCGCATCGAGCTGCGCGCTGCGAGGCTGCGGTTCGAGGGATCCCGTGACGCGGTTCGCCGCGCTGCGGTGCGAACGGGGCTCGAAGGCGTGCTCGACACATGAGTGCACCGCAGGCGGGGGGCGAGGCTGAAGCGCGGCACGAGCGCACGCGCCGCCTGTTCTTCGCGGTGTGGCCTGCGGCAGGCCTCCGCGACGCGATCGTCGAGGAATACCTCGCGCCCGTGCCGCCCGCCGCGGGCCGGCTGCAGCAGTCCGCGCAGCTGCACCTGACGCTCGAGTTCCTGGGCTCGGTGCCGGAGTCTCGGCTGCCGCGGCTCCGCGAACTGGCGGCGGCTCTCGAGGGCGCACCGTGCGTCGTGACGCTCGATCGCGTCGCCTGGTGGCGCCGGCCCGCGGTGCTCTGCCTCGTCGCGACCCAGTGTCCGCCCGAGCTCCTGGGCCTCGTCGGGGCGTTGCGGCATGCGCTGCAGGGAGAGGGCTTCCAGACCGATTCCAGACCCTATCAGGCGCACCTGACGCTCGCCCGCAAGGTCGGGCACCCGGTCGCACTCGCGCCGCCCCGCCCGCTCGACTGGCCGGTGCACGAGTTCACGCTGGTGGAATCGGACACCCAGGCCGCCGGCTCGGTGTATACGGTGCTCGACCGGTGGCCCCTGCGCGGCTGACCTAGGCGAGCCGACCGCCCTTTGGCCGCTTTCAGAAACTATTGATTTTCATCAATTTTTGAAGTCGCTGCAGGCGGGATACTGTGAAATAATACAGTAGTTTTCGAGACCCCCCCCTTCGCTCTCCCAGCCGAGCCCCGCCGGGCTCCGAGGACACCTTTATGGAAGACAATCGCAAGAAGGCGCTGGCCGCCGCCCTGGGCCAGATCGAGAAGCAGTTCGGCAAGGGCTCGGTCATGCGCCTCGGGGACGCGAGCGCCACGTACGACGTGGAGACGGTCTCGACGGGCTCCTTAGGGCTAGACATCGCGCTCGGCGTGGGCGGCCTGCCGCGCGGACGCGTCGTCGAAATTTACGGTCCGGAGTCCTCGGGCAAGACCACGCTCGCCCTCACGGCCATCGCCGAGGTACAGCGCCAGGGCGGCACGGCGGCCTTCGTCGACGCCGAACACGCCCTCGACCCGGCGTACTCGGGGAAGCTCGGCGTCAACGTCGAGGAGCTCCTCGTCTCCCAGCCCGACACGGGCGAGCAGGCGCTCGAGATCACCGACATGCTCGTGCGTTCGGGCGCGGTCGACATCGTCGTGGTCGACTCGGTCGCCGCGCTCACGCCGAAGGCGGAAATCGAGGGCGAGATGGGCGAGATGCAGGTCGGCCTGCAGGCCCGGCTGATGTCGCAGGCGCTCCGCAAGCTCACCGGCAACATCAAGCGCTCGAACACCATCGTCGTCTTCATCAACCAGATCCGCATGAAGATCGGCGTGATGTTCGGCAACCCGGAAACGACCAGCGGCGGAAACGCGCTCAAGTTCTACGCCTCCGTGCGCCTCGACATCCGCCGCATCGGCGCGATCAAGGTGGGCGACGAGGTCGTCGGCAACCAGACGCGCGTCAAGGTCGTCAAGAACAAGGTCGCCCCGCCGTTCCGCGAGGCCGAGTTCGAGATCATGTACGGCACCGGCATCTCCCGCGAAGGCGAGATCATCGAACTCGGCGTCGCGCACAACCTGGTCGAGAAGTCGGGTTCCTGGTACAGCTACAAGGGCGAGCGCATCGGCCAGGGCAAGGACAACGTGCGCACCTTCCTGCAGCAGCACCCCGAAACCGCCCGCGAGATCGAGGATGCGGTGCGTGCCCGTGTGCTGCCGGCGCGCAAGGGCGAGGCGGCGAAGGGTGAGACGGCCGAGGAAGCCTGACGCCGACGCGGCCGGGGCGGACGAGCGCACGGTACGTACCTCGGCGCTCGCGCTGCTCGCAGGCCGCGACTTCGGCCGGGCCGAGCTCGAGCGACGTCTCGCCCGGCGAGGCTATCCGCAGGCCGTCATCACGACGGTCGTCGAAGGCCTCGCCGCGGAGCGCCTGCTGAGCGAGGACCGGTTCGTCGAGCAGTTCGTGCGCCAGCACGCCGGGCGCGGGCACGGCCCGGTGCGCATCCGGGCCGAGCTGCGGCAGCGTGGCGTGGGCGACGAGGCCATCGAATCCGCGCTCGCGGGCTCCGGCGAGGACTGGGCCGCGACCGCCCGGGAGGCCCGGCGGCGCCGCTTCGGCCTGTCGCCTCCCGCCGACGCCCGGGAGCGTGCAAGACAGGCCCGCTTCCTGCAGTATCGCGGGTTCGCCAGCGACCACATCCGGGCCGCGCTGGGGCCCGGCGACGATACCGACCCATGACCCAAATGCGCCCCCCGTCCAGGCAGATGAGCAGCGCGGAGCTCCGCGCGGCGTTCCTCGAGTTCTTCCGGGGCCACGGCCACGCCGTGGTGCCCTCGAGTTCGCTCGTGCCCGGCAACGACCCCACGCTGCTCTTCACGAACGCCGGAATGGTCCAGTTCAAGGACGTGTTCCTCGGCAAGGACCTGCGCCCCTACTCGCGCGCCGCGAGCTCGCAGCGCTGCGTGCGCGCCGGCGGCAAGCACAACGACCTCGAGAACGTCGGCTACACCGCCCGCCACCACACGTTCTTCGAGATGCTCGGCAACTTCAGCTTCGGCGACTACTTCAAGCGCGAGGCGATCGGCTACGCCTGGGAGTTCGTCACCGGGACCCTCGGCATCCCCCCGGAGCGCCTCTGGGTCACGGTGTACGAGGAGGACGACGGCGCGGCCGACATCTGGCTCAAGGAAATCGGCGTCGACCCCGCGCGCTTCACGCGGCTCGGCGCGAAGTCGAACTTCTGGGCGATGGGCGACACCGGCCCGTGCGGCCCGTGCACCGAGATCTTCTACGACCACGGGCCCGGCATCCCCGGCGGCCCGCCGGGCTCGCCCGACGAGGACGGCGACCGCTACGTCGAGATCTGGAACCTCGTCTTCATGCAGTACGACCGGGCGTCCGACGGCACGATGACGCCGCTGCCGAAGCCGTCCGTCGACACCGGCATGGGCCTCGAGCGCGTCGCGGCCGTCATGCAGGGCGTGCAGAGCAACTACGACATCGACCTCTTCCGCGAGCTGATCGCCGCCGCGGCGCGCCACACGGGAACGCGCGACACGGCCTCGAGCTCGCTGCGCGTCATCGCGGACCACATCCGCGCGAGCGCATTCCTCGTCGCGGACGGCGTGCTGCCCTCGAACGAGGGCCGCGGCTACGTCCTGCGCCGCATCATGCGCCGGGCGATCCGCCACGGCTTCATGCTCGGGCAGCGCCAGCCGTTCTTCCACAAGCTCGTGGCGACGCTCGAGCAGGTCATGGGTGCCGCCTATCCCGAGCTCACCGCGCAGCGGGCCCACATCGAGCGCGTGCTCGAGCAGGAAGAGGTGCGCTTCGCCGAGACGCTCGCGCAGGGCATGGCGCTGCTCGACGGCGCCATCGCGAAGCTCCCGGGCAAGACGATCCCCGGCGAGACGGTCTTTCGGCTGTACGATACGTATGGTTTCCCCGTAGACCTGACGAACGACATCGCCCGAGAGCGCGGCCTCGCCATCGACGAGGCCGGCTTCGAAGCCGCGATGGAAGCACAGCGGGCGCGGGCGCGCGCTGCGAGCAAGTTCGGTGTCGACCTGCGCGGCGGCCCCGCCGTCGCCGGCCAGACGAGCTTCGTGGGCTACGAGGGGGAGGAAGGCTCGAGCAGCATCGTGGCGATCTTCCGCGGCGACGCCCTGGCCGAGGCGCTCGAGCCCGGGGAGGAGGGGCGCGTCGTCCTCGAGGCGACGCCGTTCTACGCCGAAAGCGGCGGCCAGGTCGGCGACCGCGGCGTGCTGCAGTCGGGCGCCTCGCGGTTCCTCGTCGAGGACACCCTGAAGCTCGGCAAGGTGCACGTGCACGTCGGCCGGCTCGAAGGCGGGCGCCTGCGCGTCGGCGATACCGTGGAGGCACACGTCGACCGCGCGCTGCGCCAGGCCACGCGGCGCAACCACACGGCAACGCACCTGCTGCACGCGGCGCTGCGCAGGGTGCTCGGCTCCCACGTCACGCAGAAGGGATCGCTCGTCGCGCCTGACCGCCTGCGCTTCGACTTCTCGCACTACTCGGCGGTCACGCCCGACGAGCTCGTCGAGATCGAGCGTCTCGTGAACGCGGAGATCCGCGCGAATGCGTCCGCCGATACGCGGCTCATGAAGTTCGACGAAGCGGTCGCGGCCGGCGCGATGGCGCTCTTCGGCGAGAAGTACGAAGACGAAGTGCGCGTGCTGCGCATCGGCGAATTCTCGACCGAGCTCTGCGGCGGCACGCACGTCGCGCGTGCAGGCGACATCGGGCTCTTCAAGATCCTGAGCGAAGGGGGCGTGGCCGCCGGCGTGCGTCGCATCGAGGCGGTCACCGGCGAGGCGGCCTACGAATACGTGCGCGAGACCGAGCACCGCCTGCGCGACATCGCGGGCCTCGTCCGCGGCTCCCGCGACGACGTAGAAGACAAGGTGCGGCAGCTGATCGAGCGTACCCGCCGCCTCGAGAAGGAAGTGGCGCAGCTCAAGGACCGGCTGGCGAGCGGCCAGGGCCAGGACCTCGCGGCGGACGCCGAGAGCATCGGGTCGGTGAAGGTGGTCGCGACGAGCGTCGACGTCGCGGATTCCGCTGCGCTCCGCAATGCGGTCGACCAGCTCAAGAGCCGCCTCGGCTCCGCGGTCATCGTGCTCGGGTCGACGGACGCCGAGGGCAAGGTGACCCTCATCGCCGGCGTGACGCCCGACGCGACCGCGCGTGTCAAGGCGGGCGAGCTCGTCAATTTCGTGGCGCAGCAGGTCGGCGGACGAGGCGGCGGCCGCGCCGACATGGCGCAGGCCGGCGGTACCCGGGCCGAGGGACTGCCTGCGGCGCTCCAGAGCGTCCCGGGGTGGGTCAGGGAAAGGCTTATCGGCTGAGAGCCCGTTGGTGGTCCGGTTGGACCATCAGCGCCGGATTACATCCGTTACGGTCACAAACCTACGGTGCCATCTGGATTTTTTTAAGCCGTGGCGTATCTTTGCCGCGACACGAACGTATCCAGTTCTCACGAGCGTGTCGGCGAGTGGGGGGTGCAGGCGAACCAACGGGGCCGTGCAAGAAGTTCCGGCGGGCAGCCTGTCCTGAGCCGCAGGATCCGGGAGTGGATCCCGCGGCGCGTCAGATGAGGCCCATGAGGCCAGGAGTCTTGGATGCTGATTCTCACTCGTCGAGTGGGTGAAACGGTCATGATCGGGAACGACGTGACCGTGACGGTGCTGGGCGTCAAGGGCAACCAGGTGCGCATCGGCGTGAATGCGCCGCGCGACGTGGCCGTGCACCGCGAAGAGATCTACGAGCGCATCAAGCGCGAGGAACAGGAAGGTGGCGAGCGCCCGGCGAAGGGCAACGGCCAGGACACCCAGTTCCCGTAATCTCCCGATCCGGGCCTCGCTCCGAGGCTCGGGTTCCACCCCTGCAATTCCTCTTTACGCCGCTGCGGCCCGCCGCTATCCTCCGCGGCTCTCTGCACGCCGGAGAGATGGCCGAGTGGTCGAAGGCGCACCCCTGCTAAGGGTGTAAGGGTCAAAAGCCCTTCGAGGGTTCGAATCCCTCTCTCTCCGCCAGTTCCTTGCGACCGTCAGTTCGGGTTCCCGGACGCGAGCACGGTCAAGGTATCACCCGGGTCCTGCTCGAGCATCGGCGCATCGGTCACGAGCAGCGCCGTTCCCGGGACGAGCAGCGGATACACGAGCTGGGCGAACCCCTGTGGCAGGAGCAGGCGTCCACCGATGGTCGCCGCGAGTTCCTCGCCGGTGGCGCCCGTGTATCCCGGCAGCGCGACCGCCATCCAGTTGTGCGCGGCCGCGCCCTCGAGCAGCACGCTTTCGCCGGACCCCGGACCGTCCTTCACGATGAAAGCGTGCGTGCCGAAGGGCATGCCGGGATCGGCGACGGCGATGCGCGAGCGCCCGATCTCGATCCCGTTGCGCAGCACCACGGCGCGCTGGTCCGCGGCGCTGATGACGATGGATACGGGGCCCTCGGGCGCCTTTGCTGGCTCCCAGCGCCACTTCTCTCCCGCCGCGAGCCGTGCCTGGATGTCCGCCTCGCCGGTCGAGGGCGCGACCGGCGCGAGGGCCGCCGGGTGCACGACGTCGATCGGCGCCGTGCTGCGATTCGCGACGACGACCGTCGTGCCGAGCCGGGTGACCGCGAACACCTCCTCCGAGAACTTCGAGGGCAGGTGCACGCAGCCGTGGGACTCCGGGTAGCCCGGCAGACCACCGGCATGCAGCGCAACGCCGTCCCACGTGAGGCGCTCCTGGTAAGGCATCGGCGCGTTGTTGTACTTCGAGGAGTGGTGGTCCTTGTCCTTCTGCAGGATCGTGAACACGCCGGTCGGCGTATCGTGCCCCGGCTTCCCGGTGCTGACCGTCGTGTAGCCGATCTCGATCCCGTTGCGATAGACGTACGCGCGCTGCTCGTCGAGGCTCACGACGATCACGACCGGGCCGTCCGGCGCGACGCCCGGCGCCCAGACGAACTGGCCGGGTTTCAGCGCGGCTGGCGGCGTGCCCGCCGGGCTCGATTCCCGCTCGCCCCAGAAGGGGACGGCGGATGCGGGCATGGCCGCGGACAGCAGCAGGGCAACGACAAAGAGTCTGCGCAACATCCGATCTCCGGAAACACGTGTGAAACGACGCAGGGCGGGATCCTCAACGGGACACGAGTGCCTCGGGCACGTAGGTGTAGTGCCAGGGCTCGCGCGGCGAAGCCAAGGGGCCGACGAACCGGCTGCTGGCCGCGCGGACGGCCGATTCGAGTCGCAGGGTCCACCCGGCGGTATCCCAGTCCGAGGCGATGCTCGCCAGGCTTGGGCCGGCGACGATCGTCCCGCCCCGCTGTACCTGGAAATCGATCGCGCGCATCTGGCCGTGCGGCGACAGCCCAGGCGCCGCGATTGCGGGACTCGGGGTCGGGACGTAGTCCCGCAGGAAGGACTCGAGTGCCGAGCGGGCCGCCTCCGGGCGCTCCGCAGGGAAGGCCGGTGCGCCCAAGAACGCGGCCGCTGCCGCGAGCAGTGCATCCGCGGCTGCGGCAACCGACTCGTTCCCGTTCCAGTGCTCGACCTGGACGTCGAGGCTGCGTACCTGCGGGTTGACCCACAGGTCGTAGCCGGGATTGGCCTGCCGGAACGCGCCTCGTACGCGTTCGATCTCCGCATCGAGTGCCTGGCGCTCCGGCGATCCCTCGAAGGCCGAGATCTGCTCGACCGTCCAGCTCCACCGCTCGGCGAGATGGGCACCGCTGCGAAGGTAGGAGCGCAGTGCGAGCAGGCGACGACCGGTCCCGTCGATGCGGACCAGGGCGTCCTGCACCCGGGGGTCCTGGGCCGCGGAAATCGACTCGACCAGTGGGCCGAGCCGGTCATCGGGGCTGTCCGCTGCATGGGTCGCCGGACCGAGGCACGCCCACGATGCTGCCAGGGCCGCAATTCGGCGGAATCTCGTCGACTTCACGCCAACCTCAGGAACTGCAAGGAAATTCCACCGCCGAACAGCGTTCACGGAGCCGCGGGGACCCGAGCCTACCAATCACCGCGCCCGGCTACTATCCGAAAAGCGCAGGACCTGCGGTCCGCCTCGCTCGCCGAGTGGGCCTCGCGGGTGACAGCCCGTCGAGCCTGGTGATACCATTCGCGGCTCGGTCGTCGCGCACGCAGCGCGTGCCTCGAGGCCGGAAAACGCGCCCGTAGCTCAGTTGGATAGAGTGTCTGGCTACGAACCAGAAGGTCGGGAGTTCGAATCTCTCCGGGCGCGCCAGTGATAATG
>Ga0209391_10001793_pt1 | contig 11221 bp, 8 predicted proteins | sample PPLLak3March2015_FD_187246 | JGI IMG/M metagenome (GOLD analysis project Ga0209391, IMG submission 187246) | Freshwater sediment microbial communities from Prairie Pothole Lake near Jamestown, North Dakota, USA - PPLs Lake P7 Core (1) Depth... | ecosystem: Environmental > Aquatic > Freshwater >... | reverse complement strand
GGTGGCCGGGCTGGACATCCTCATCATCCGCGAGCTCACCGGCGACATTTATTTCGGCCAGCCGCGCGGCCGCCGCATCGCCGTCGACGGCCACTTTCCCGGTGCCGAGGAAGCCTTCGACACCATGCGCTACAGCCGGCCGGAGATCGAGCGCATCGCGCATGTCGCCTTCCAGGCGGCGCGCAAGCGCAGCTGCAAGGTGACCAGCGTCGACAAGGCCAACGTGCTGGAGACCTTCCAGTTCTGGAAGGACGTGGTCACCGAGGTCCACGCGCAGTACCCGGACGTCGAGCTGCAGCACATGTACGTCGACAACGCCGCCATGCAACTGGTGAAGGCCCCCAAGGCCTTCGACGTGGTGGTCACCGGCAACATGTTCGGCGACATCCTCAGCGATGAGGCCGCCATGTTGACCGGCTCGATCGGCATGCTGCCCAGCGCGTCGCTGGACAAGAACAACAAGGGCTTGTACGAGCCCAGCCACGGCAGCGCGCCCGATATCGCCGGTAAGGGTGTTGCAAACCCGCTGGCTACAATTCTGTCCGCTGCCATGATGCTTCGCCATTCGCTCCACCAGCCTGCTGCGGCCGACCGCATCGAATCGGCGGTGAAGGCCGTGCTGTCTGCCGGCCTGCGCACGCCGGACATCTGGAGCGAAGGAACGGCCAAGGTCGGCACGCGCGAGATGGGTGATGCGGTCGTGGCGGCCATCACCACCACCAAGATCACCAAGAGCTAGCGGCTCTCGGATCGTCTCGCCCCTACCTGGACCCCGGCGAAACGAGCCGGGGGCACCAGGGGTCCGCAACACGGAAAGGCGAAACTGAAATGGCACTCTCTTCAAACCCCCGCGTGGGGCTCGTCGGCTGGCGCGGCATGGTCGGCTCGGTGCTGATGGACCGCATGCGCGCCGAGGGCGACTTCGCGCTCATCGAACCGGTCTTCTTCAGCACCAGCAATGCCGGCGGCGCGCTGCCGGCGGCCATCGCCGGTCTGGCAAAGAACGAAACGAAGCTGCACGACGCCAACGACCTTGCGGCGCTAAAGGCCTGCGACGTCGTCATGACCTGCCAGGGCGGCGAGTACACGAAGGCCGTCTACCCGCAGTTGCGCGCCGCCGGTTGGAGGGGTTTCTGGATCGACGCGGCCAAGACGCTGCGCATGAACGACGACGCGGTGATCGTGCTCGACCCCGTCAACCAGCCCGTGATCGAAGCCGCGCTGGCCAGGGGCGTGAAGGACTACATCGGCGGCAACTGCACCGTCAGCTGCATGCTGATGGGCGTGGGGGCCCTCTTCAAGGCTGACCTCGTGGAGTGGATGACAGCCACCACCTACCAGGCGGCGAGCGGCGGCGGTGCGCAGCACATGCGTGAACTGCTCACGCAGTTCGGCTCGCTGAATGCCGCGGTGCGGCCGCTGCTCGACGACCCGGCGAGCGCGATCCTCGAGATCGACCGCCAGATCGCCGCCACCCAGCGCGGCCTGTCGGCCGAGGCGACGAAGAACTTCATGGTGCCGCTGGCAGGCAGCCTGATCCCCTGGATCGACGCCGACCGCGGCGACGGCACCAGCCTGGAGGAATGGAAGGGCGGCGCCGAGACCAACAAGATCCTCGGCCGCGGCGCGGGCTTCGGCAGCGCCGCGACGCCGATCGACTCGATCTGCGTACGCGTCGGCGCCATGCGCTGCCACAGCCAGGCGCTGACGATCAAGCTCAAGAAGGACGTCCCGCTGGCCGATATAGAGGCAATGATCGCCCACGACAACCCCTGGGTACGCCTGGTGCCCAATACCCGCGAAGCGACGATGCGCCAACTTACGCCGGTGGTGGTGACGGGCACCATGGAGGTTCCGGTCGGCCGCCTGCGCAAGCTGGCAGTGGGGCCGCAGTACCTGGGGGCGTTCACCATCGGCGACCAGCTGCTTTGGGGTGCAGCCGAACCGCTGCGCCGCATGCTGCGCATCCTGCTGCGGCAGTGATGCGGTATGGATTCACCGGGCCGTTGCCGCTGGGCAACAGCCCGCCCAGCCCCCGGAAACAAAGCATTTCGGGGCCGATCGTCAGCTTCTGCGTGAGCTTTTGCTCCTATATGCTTGATGTTGTTGCGATTTCTGTTGATTTGTCACCCGGCGGCGGTGCCGGTGAGGGCGGCTTGACGTGACCGCAGTTGGCGTCATGCGGAGCCGGGTCCGATCGCATGGGGGAGATGCCTTGAAATACCGTTCGACGCACCGGGCGCGCTTTGCGCTCAATGGGGTGGTCCTCGCCGCCGCCTGCCTCTGGGGCACGCAGGCCTGGTCGCTGGGGCTGGGCCGGCTGACCGTGCAGTCGGCGCTGGGCGAGACGCTTCGCGCCGAAATCGAGGTCACCAGCCTGAGCGCCGAGGAAGCGGCTTCGCTGCAGCTGCGGGTCGCGTCGCCCGACGCCTACCGCGCGGCAGGCGTCGAGTACAACCCGGCGCTGCCTTCTGCCACGGTGCAGGTCGTGCGCCGTCCCGACGGCCGTTCGGTATTGCGGGTCACCAGCGACCGCGCCATGCTCGAGCCATTCGTCGACGTCATCATCGAGGCGACCTGGGCCTCCGGGCGGCTGGTGCGCGAATACACGTTGCTGCTCGATCCGCCGGGCTCCCGCCTGGCACAGGCTGCGGCTCAGGCGGCTGCGCCGGTGATCGCACCGGCGCCGCCACCGCGCATGGCCGCGGCGCCCGCGCCCCCACCGGCGGCCGCGCCGCGGCCCGCACCGGCTGCGGCCGCGCCACCCGCACCGCGGCCGGCAGTGGCCGCAGCGCCGCCGGCCCCTGCCGACGCCGGTGCCGACGAGGTTCGTGTGCGCAACGGCGATACGCTGACCCGCATCGCCGGCCGCGTGCAGCGGCCGGGCGTGTCGCTCGACCAGATGCTGGTGTCGCTGTTCCGCGCCAACCCGCGCGCCTTCATGGGCGACAACATGAACCGGCTGAAGGCCGGGGCCGTGCTGTCGGTGCCTTCAGCAGACGAAGCCGGCCGGCTGGCGCCACAGCAGGCGCGCGAGACCATCGTCGCGCAAAGCGTCGACTTCGACGCCTATCGTCAGCGGCTGGCGTCCGGCGGCACGGCGCAGGCCGGCGCGGCGCCGGCACGGTTGGCCGCGGGGCAGGTGCAGGCCCAGGTCGACGACAGCAAGCGGCCCGCCGCGGCGACTCCCGACCGCCTGACCTTGTCGCCGGGTGCCGTGCAGGCCTCGGCGCCCGCAGGACAGGCCGCCCAGGCCGGCGAACGCAGCGACGCCACCCGGCTGGCAGAACTCGCGCGCAACGTGGAGGAGCTCAAGCGCCTCCAGGGCGGCGCGGCTCCGGCTGCACCCACAACGGCGGCGCCGGGCACCGAGGCCGCAGCGCCGGCGACGACGCCACCCCCGACGGCCGCAGCGCCCGCACCTGCCGCCGCGCCTGCTCCCACCGTGACTGCCCAGGCGCCGCCGGCGGCACGGCCCCCGGAGCCAGCGCCGGCGGAAGGCGGTCTGCTCGACTCCCTGCTCGACAGTCCGTTGTTGCTGCCTGCCGCCGGCGTCCTGGTGGCCCTGCTCGCCGGACTGGGGCTGTGGCGATTGCGCGGCCGCATGCGCAAGACGGCCGGCGAGACGTCCTTCCTCGAAAGCCGCCTGCAGCCGGACTCCTTCTTCGGCGCCAGCGGCGGCCAGCGCGTGGACACGCGCGAGACCACCGGCCTGGCCACCGGCAGCTCGTCGTCGATGAGCTACTCGCTGAGCCAGCTCGACGCCATCGGCGATGTCGATCCGGTGGCCGAAGCCGATGTCTATCTGGCCTATGGCCGCGACCTGCAGGCCGAGGAGATCCTCAAGGAGGCCATGCGTGCGACGCCGGACCGCATGGCGATCCGCACCAAGCTGCTCGAGGTCTACGCCAAGCGGCGCGACATCAAGGGCTTCGAGTTGCTGGCTGCGCAGGTGCACAACCTGACGCGTGGGCAGGGCGAGGACTGGAGCAAGGCGCAGGAACTGGGTCGATCCATCGACCCCGACAACGCCTTGTACCGGCCTGGCGGTGAGCCTGACCCGGTGCTCGGCGTGCATGGCCAGCCGGTGGATGCGCTGGGGGCAACGACGATCCCGCGCACCGCACCCAAGACGCTGCCGGTATTCAAGCCGGCGGACGACACGATGCTCGATGCGACGGTCGACGCCAAGGTCGATGATGGCGCCGGACTGGACCTCGAACTCGACCTGCCGCCCGGCGCGTCGGCGCCGCCGCCGCTGCACGATCCGACGATGCCGTATACGACGGCCGTGCTGCCGCGGGCGAGCGGCCTCATGGACCTCGACGCGACGGTCGACGACGACCGCACGCTGCCCGGCAGGAGCCAGCCGAAGGAACGCGACTCGTCGAGCATGGGTCTCGATTTCGACCTTGGCGACATCGGTGCACCGAGCGCCGCCGAGCCGCAGCGCAGCCCGCTGCCGCAGCCCGACGTCGCGCTCGACTTCGGCGACTTTCGGATGGAGGAACCGCCGGCGGCGCCATCGGCACCGGCCGACGGTGAAGCGCTGGCGCGCAAGCTCGAACTGGCCGAGGAGTTCCGCCAGATCGGCGACCTGGAAGGCGCGCGCGACCTGCTCGAGGAAGTCGTGGCCAAGGGCGACGGTGTGCTGCGCTTCAAGGCCCAGGGCATGCTCGACACGCTTGGGTCATAGCCCACCCCCGAAGCGGCTGCGCCGCGCCTGCCGCCGAAGACGGCAGGCGCTCTGGCCGTCCACGCCGACGCAGGTCGGCATGGAGCCGCGGCCATCGCCCCCCTCGAGGGGGCGGCTCCAGAGGCCCGCCAGAGCCGGTTCCGCGGCGTCCGCTGGGTCAGCCGATCTCCCGGTTCCATGCGTCTTGCCCTCGGCCTGAGCTACCGCGGCCAGGCCTACCACGGCTGGCAGTCGCAGCCCGACGGCCGCACGGTCCAGGATACGCTCGAACATGCTCTGGCGGCCTTCGCCGCCGAGCCGGTGGCCACGGTCTGTGCCGGCCGCACCGACAGTGGCGTGCACGCGTTGAACCAGGTCGTGCACATCGACACCGCGCTCGAGCGCGATGCATTCTCCTGGGTCCGTGGCTGCAACCGCTACCTGCCTCGAGATGTCGCGGTGCAGTGGTGCTGCCCCGTCGGGGGTGACTTTCACGCCCGCAACAGCGCGCGTGGCCGGCGCTACCGCTACATCGTGCTGGAGTCGCCGACACGACCGGCACTGGAATACGGCCTGGTGGGCTGGGTCTTCCGCCCGCTCGATGCGAGGGCCATGGAGCGGGCCGCGGCCCACGTGGTCGGCAATCACGACTTCAGCTCCTTCCGTGCTGCCGGCTGCCAGTCGCCAACGCCAGTGAAGACGCTGCGCGATGTCCGTATCGGCCGCCGCGGCGCCTACTGGCACTTCGATTTCGACGCCAATGCCTTCCTGCACCACATGGTGCGCAACCTCATGGGCTGCCTGCTGATGATCGGCAGCGGCCGCCAGCCCCCGGACTGGATGGCCGAGGTGCTGGCGGCGCGCAGCCGCGATGCCGCAGCGCCGACCTTCCCGCCGCAAGGCCTTTACTTCCTGGGTCCGTACTACGATCCCGTCCATGGCATTCCCGAACAGGTCGCGGCCTTCAACTGGTTGCCCTGACGCATGAGCGCGCGTGGCCGCTCCAAAGCGCTCATCCCGGAACGCGCAGCGTGGAGGGTAGTCCAGTGAGCGCGCGTGGCCGCTCCAAAGCGCTCATCCCGGAACGCGCAGCGTGGAGGGTGGTCCAGTGAGCCGCACCCGCATCAAGATCTGCGGCCTCACGCGCGAGGCCGACGTCGACGAGGCCATCGATGCCGGTGCCGACGCCCTGGGCTTCGTGCTCTACGCCAGGAGCCCGCGTCACGTGCCGCTGGCACGAGCGGCCGAACTCGTGGCGCGGCTGCCACCCTTCGTGACGCCGGTGCTGCTGCTGGTCAACGCCTCGCCGCACGAGGTGCGGCAGGCCACCGAGGTGCTGCCGCAGGCGCTGCTGCAGTTCCACGGCGACGAGACGCCGCCCTTGTGCGAGGCGGCCGGCCGGCCCTACCTGCGCGCCGTGCGCATGGCCGCCGGCGTCGATTTGCTAGACTTGGCACGGCAATTTCACAGTGCACAGGCCCTGCTGCTCGACGCCCATGTCGAGGGCTACGGCGGAGGCGGGAAGGTCTTCGATTGGTCACAGATTCCACCCGGCGTGCCCCTTCCGGTCGTTTTGTCTGGTGGGTTGAGTCCTGCCAACGTGACCGATGGGGTGCTCGGCGTCCGGCCCTGGGCCGTTGACGTGAGCTCCGGCGTGGAGATCGGCAAGGGCATCAAGAGCGGCCCGCTGATGCGCCGGTTCTGCAAGGCGGTGCGCGAGGCGGACGACCGGCTCGGCACCTGAGGGGGTGGCGGCAGCGCCGCTCTGCCGCCAGATCAAGGAATCATCCCGTGTTGAACTACCACCAGCCCGACGCCCGCGGGCATTTCGGGCCCTACGGCGGCACCTTCGTCGCCGAAACGCTCATCCACGCGCTGCACGAACTCGAGGCGAACTACGACAGGGTCCGCCAGGACGCCGAGTTCATGGCCGAGTTCCGGCACGAGCTCCAGCACTTCGTCGGCCGGCCGAGCCCGGTCTACCACGCGGCGCGGCTGTCGCGCGAGATCGGCGGTGCCCAGATCCACCTCAAGCGCGAGGACCTCAACCACACCGGCGCGCACAAGATCAACAACACCATCGGCCAGGCGCTGCTGGCGCGGCGCATGGGCAAGCCGCGCGTCATCGCCGAGACCGGCGCCGGTCAGCACGGCGTGGCCACCGCCACCATCTGCGCGCGCTACGGCATGGAATGCGTGGTCTACATGGGCAGCGAGGACGTCAAGCGCCAGAGCCCGAATGTCTATCGCATGCACCTGCTCGGCGCGAAGGTGGTGCCGGTGGACAGCGGCAGCCGCACGCTCAAGGACGCGCTCAACGAGGCGCTGCGCGACTGGGTGACGAATGTCGAGAATACCTTCTGCATCATCGGCACCGTGGCCGGCCCGCACCCTTACCCGACGATGGTGCGCGACTTCCAGCGCGTCATTGGCGACGAATGCCTGCTGCAGATGCCGGCGCAGATCGGCCGCGAGGGGGCACAACCCGACGCCGTGATCGCCTGCGTCGGCGGCGGCAGCAATGCGATGGGCATCTTCTATCCCTACATCCCCCACGAAGGCGTGCGACTGATCGGCGTCGAGGCGGCGGGGCAGGGCCTGCAGAGCGGCAAGCACGCGGCGTCGCTGTCGGCCGGTTCGCCGGGCGTGCTGCACGGCAACCGCACCTACCTGCTGCAGGACGCCAACGGCCAGATCACCGAGACGCACTCGATCTCCGCCGGGCTCGACTACCCGGGCGTGGGCCCGGAGCACGCCTACTTGAAGGACATCGGCCGCGCCGAGTACGTGGCAGTGACCGACGACGAGGCGCTGGCCGCCTTCCACCGACTGTGCCGCACCGAGGGCATCATCCCGGCGCTGGAGTCCAGCCACGCCGTGGCCTACGCGATGACGCTGGCGGCGACGATGCGACCCGACCAGCACCTGCTGGTGAACCTCTCGGGCCGCGGCGACAAGGACATCGGCACCGTGGCCGACCTGACTGGCGCAGAGTTCTATTGCCGGCCCTCGTGCCGCGGCCAGACGGTGAAGGGCGGTGCACTGTGAGCCGCATCGAGGCCACCCTCGCCGCGCTGAAGGCGCAAGGCCGCACCGCGCTCATCCCCTACGTCACCGCGGGCGACCCCTATGCCGACGCCACGCCCGAGATCATGCAGGCGCTGGCCGACGGCGGTGCCGACATCATCGAGCTCGGCGTGCCGTTCAGCGACCCGATGGCCGACGGCCCGGTGATCCAGAAGGCGAGCGAGCGAGCGCTGGCACGCGGCATCGGCCTGCCCCAGGTGCTGGCGATGGTGCGCGACTTCCGCCGCGACAACGCCCGCACGCCAGTGGTGCTGATGGGTTACGCGAACCCGATCGAACGCTACGACCAGCGGGAAGGCGACGGCGCCTTCATCGCCCACGCCCGCGCAGCCGGCGTCGATGGCGTGCTGGTCGTCGACTACCCGCCCGAGGAATGCGAGACCTTCGCAGCGCGGCTGAAGGCCGCCGGGCTGGACCTCATCTTCCTGCTTGCGCCGACCTCGACCGAGGAGCGCATGGCGCAGGTCGGCCGCGTCGCCACCGGCTATGTCTACTATGTGTCGCTGAAGGGTGTCACCGGCGCCGGCCACCTGGATACGGCCGCGGTGGCGGCCATGGTGCCGCGCATCCGCGCCCACGTGAAAGTGCCGGTGGGTGTGGGTTTCGGCATCCGCGACGCCGCCACGGCGCGCGCCGTGGCGCAGGAGGCCGACGCGGTGGTGATCGGCTCGCGGCTGATCCAGATCCTGGAGTCCGAGACGCGCCACAATGCAGAGGCCGCGGCGCGTGCCTTCATGGCCGAGATCCGCGCCGCCCTCGACGCTTGAACCGCAGGAGGTCAGACCGATGAGTTGGCTCGAGAAACTGCTGCCGCCGAAGATCCAGCCCACCGACCCGGCCGAGCGCCGCGCCGTGCCCGAGGGCCTGTGGATCAAATGCCCGGCTTGCGAGACGGTGCTCTACAAGACCGACCTCGAGCAGAACCTCAACGTCTGCCCCAAGTGCGACCACCATCACCGCATCGGTGCGCGCGCGCGGCTCGACGCCTTCCTCGACCCCGAAGGCCGCTGGGAGATTGGCCAGGAAGTGTTGCCGGTCGATGCCCTGCGCTTCAAGGACAGCAAGAAATATCCGGCGCGCCTGAAGGCGGCACTCGAGGCCACCGGCGAGACCGACGCGCTGGTGGTGGTCGGCGGTGCGGTCATGAGCGTGCCGCTGGTGGCCGCCTGCTTCGAGTTCGAGTTCATGGGCGGCTCGATGGGCTCGGTGGTGGGCGAGCGCTTCGTGCGCGGCGTCGAGGCCGCGGTCGAGCAGAAGGTGCCCTTCGTCAGTTTTGCCGCCACCGGCGGTGCGCGCATGCAGGAAGGCCTGCTGAGCCTGCTGCAGATGGCCAAGACCAATGCCGCGCTGACGCGGCTGGCCAAGGCCCGACTGCCCTACATCAGCGTGCTCACCGACCCGACGATGGGCGGCGTATCGGCCAGCTTTGCCTTTGTCGGCGATGTCGTCATCGCCGAGCCGAAGGCGCTGATCGGTTTTGCCGGCCCGCGTGTGATCGAGAATACCGTGCGCGAGAAGCTGCCCGAGGGCTTCCAGCGCAGCGAGTTCCTGCTCGGTACCGGTGCGCTCGACATGATCACCGACCGCCGCCAGTTGCGGCCGACGATCGCCCGCATGCTGGCGATCCTGCAGCGCCAAAGCGCCGACGCTGTCGCCTGACGCTTTCCTGCTGCGGCCACCGATGCGGGGCCTGCAATGCTCGCCGTACGGGTGTACGGCTGCTCTTCTCGGCCCCGCCTCGGCGCCCTCGCGACGGAAATCGCTCCAGGCGACAACTGCCCATTCATTCACGAACCGATGACACCTGCCCGCTCGCTCGCCGACTGGCTCGCGCACTGCGCGGGCCTGCACCCCAAGACCATGGACTTGTCGCTGGAGCGCACGGTCGAGGTGGCGCGGCGGCTGGGCATCGCCTTCGGGGTGCCGGTGATCACGGTCGCCGGAACCAACGGCAAGGGGTCGACCTGCGCCATGATCGAGTCGATCGCGCGCCATGCCGGCTATCGCACGGGGCTGTACCAGAAGCCGGAACTGGTGCACTTCGAGGAGCGCTGCCGCATCGGCGGTGAGCCGGTGGCCGCCGAGGCGCTGGTGCCGCACTTCGCCGCCGTCGATGCCGCGCGCGCCGAGATCACCCTGACGCAGTTCGAGTTCAGCACGCTGGCCATCGTGCGGCTGCTGTCGCAGGCCGATCTGGACGTGGTGATCCTGGAGGTGGGCCTCGGCGGCCGCTACGATTCGGTGAATGCCTTCGACGCCGACTGCGCGGTGATCACGAGCATCGCCCTCGACCACCTCGAATTCCTGGGCCCCGACCGTGAGTCGATCGGTTTCGAGAAGGCTCACGTCATGCGCCGCGGCAAGCCGGCCATCGTCAGCGACCCCTTGCCGCCGGCCAGCGTGCCAGACTATGCTGATGCGATCGGCGCCGACCTGTGGCTCGTGGGGCGCGACTTCAACTATCGCGGCGACCGCCAGCAATGGTCCTGGAGCGCCAGTCATGGCCCACTGCGCCGGCGCTACCACGGCCTGTCCTACCCGGCGCTGCGCGGCGCCAACCAGTTGCTCAACGCCGCGGGCGCGATCGCTGCGCTGGAGGCCCTGCGCGAGAGGCTGCCGATCACCGCGCAGGCGGTGCGCAACGGGCTGGCGATGGTCGAACTGCCAGGCCGCTTCCAGATCGTTCCCGGCCAGCCGGCGCTGGTGCTGGACGTCGCGCACAACCCGCAGGCGGTGGCGGCGCTGGCGCTGAACCTGGACGCGATGGGCTACTACCCACGCACCCACGCGGTATTCGGTGCCATGCGCGACAAGGACATCCCCGGGCTGCTGGCCAGGCTGGTGCCGCTGGTCGACGCCTGGCACTGCTGCGACCTGCCGACACCGCGCGCCGCCCCTGCCGGCGAACTCGTGGCGCTGCTGCGGTCGAGCCTGGCCGGACGCGCCGGTGCGGCGGTCGAGGTGCACCAGCATGGCAGCCCGGCCGCGGCCCTGGCCAGCGCTGTGGCCGGCGCCGACCCCGCCGATAGAATCGTGGTCTTCGGCTCCTTCTACACCGTCGGAGGCGTGCTCAAGGGGGGCCTGCCCCGACTGGGCTCGCCCCACCTGGGTTCAGGCCTTCACGGGGCTTGAACCGGCCGGCCCGCCCTCACGGCTTTTCCGCCCACTGCATGCGATTGCCCTTTCAGCGTTCCAAGGACCCGGCCAACGAGCGCAGCCCACGTGCTGCGGCCGTCGATGACACGGCGGCGGTGGAAGCGGCGCGCACGCGCGCCAGGCGGCGCTTGATCGGCGCCGGTGTGCTGCTGGTGGCCGGGGTGATCGGCTTCCCCATGCTGTTCGAGACCCAGCCGCGACCCTTGCCGATGGACACGCCGATCGAGATCCGGCCGCGCGACCTGGCTGCCGCAACACCGGCCACGCCCTCGACGAGCCCCGCCGCGCCTGAACCGTCGAGGG
>Ga0209391_10001791_pt1 | contig 11223 bp, 10 predicted proteins | sample PPLLak3March2015_FD_187246 | JGI IMG/M metagenome (GOLD analysis project Ga0209391, IMG submission 187246) | Freshwater sediment microbial communities from Prairie Pothole Lake near Jamestown, North Dakota, USA - PPLs Lake P7 Core (1) Depth... | ecosystem: Environmental > Aquatic > Freshwater >... | reverse complement strand
TTGATGATCCCATGCAACCCGAAGTCCATACTCGGCTGACCGTTCAAGCAGGGATCGAAATGCCGGCATTGAAGTCCGCGGATCTGGAGTACGTCGGCTTCTGGCCGCGTGTCGGCGCAGCGCTGATCGATACGCTGCTGATCATGGTCGTCACCGTGCCACTGGTGACCGCGGTCTACGGCAAGCAGTACTGGATCTCCGACTCCTGGATCAAGGGTCCGGCCGATTTCCTGATCAACTGGCTCCTGCCCGCCGGCGCGGTGCTGCTGTTCTGGATTTACCGGCAGGCTACGCCCGGCAAGATCGCGATCGGGGCACGCATCGTCGATGCCGAAACGGGCGAAAAGCCGAGCACGCGGCAACTCGTCGGGCGCTACCTGGCCTACTACGTTTCGATCATTCCATTCATGGCGGGCATCGTCTGGGTCGCCTTCGACCCGCGCAAGCAGGGATGGCACGACAAGCTGGCCGGCACGGTCGTGGTGCGGCCCAAGCATCGCGGGCCAGTACCGGTGAGTTTTGCTTCCGACTCCAGCAGCAAGGAGGGCAGCCAATGATTCGCATCCTCGGGATTTCCGGAAGCCTGCGCGCAGGCTCGTACAACACGGCCTTGCTGCGGGCGGCGCGGGCCGTGGCGCACGATTCGATCGAGCTCGAGATTGAGACGCTGCACGGCATCCCGCTCTACGACGGCGACCTCGAGCAGCGCGAAGGGCTGCCGGAGGGCGTGACCGCGCTGAAGGAGAAGATCGTCGCCTGCCACGGCGTGCTGCTCGCGACGCCTGAGTACAACAACGGCATTCCCGGCGTGTTCAAGAACGCGATCGACTGGCTGTCGCGCCCGTCGAGCGACATCCCGCGGGTCTTCGGAAATCGGGCTTTCGCGTTGATCGGCGCGTCTCCCGGTGGATTCGGCACGATCCTGGCCCAGAACGCGTGGTTGCCGGTCATGCGCACACTTGGAGTGCGTCAGTGGACCAGCGGACGGCTGATGGTCTCGCGAGCGTCGCAGCTGTTCGATGAGCAGGGCCAGCTGCGAGACGAGGCGGTGCGCGGGCAACTGACGAAGTTCCTCGCGGGATTCGCTGCGTTCGCAGCCGGCGGCGTCTAGTCTTCCCGCCACTCACGCCGGACGGCTGACTCGATCAACCGGAACACCTTCCCGTCGTCGTTCGCAGTCGTCCGCCCGAGCAGTCCCATTTGCCAGCGCCCCGGCAGCGCCGCGCGGCCGTGCAGTGCGCCAACGGCTGCGCCGACGATCGCGGCGACCGTGTCGTTGTCCGTGGTGTCGTTGACGGCCCGGACGATCGCTTCTTCCGGATCATGCGCGTGATTGGCGAGGATCCACAGCACGCTCGGCACGGTCTCGAGCAGGTAGGCGCCCGAGCACCACGCATCGCAGGCTTCGCGCGTGCTCCAGCCGTGTCGCCGGGCGTCGCCGAGCACGCGCTCGAGGTAGTCCGGGAACGTCCCATCCCAGTCTGCGTAGCGCCCGCCGCGGGTCCGATAGGCCTGGTCGGTGCAGACCTGGCGAACGGTGGCGACGAACGACGTGATGATCCACTCCGGCTTCGGTGGCGCGGACAGACGCAACAGCCGCGCGAGCAGGTCCACGAACGCGACGCACGATGCCACCGAACTGGCATCGCGGTGGGTGACGATCGAGGCGAGGGCCGTGTCCAGCCACAGGGCGGCATTGGTGCCCGCTGGTTGCAGCAGCACGAGCGGCGCGATCCGCATCAGCGCGCCGTTGCCGGCGCTCTCGGCGCCGCAGTGATACCAGGGCGTGACGCCCTGTTCGCGGTTGCTGAGGAACTTGCGGACGGATTGGCCGATGCCGAAAATCTCTCGCGACGCGAAACGCGCGGAGAGATCGTCCGGATCGAGCCCGCCGCACTCGAGCAGGCTCTCGAGCGTCCAGAACGCGAGCTGGCTGTCGTCCGAAGGGAGGCCGGCACGGTGGCCAGAGGCGTGACGATTCGGCAGGTAGTCGCGGATCTCGCCATGCACCTCTGCGCGCTGAGTGACGGGCAGGCTCTCGCTGGTGTTGCCGAGCGCGTCACCGATCGCCAGGCCCAGCAGCATGCCGCGGATCCGGTCGGGTGGAGCCGGGCCCATGATCGGTTCGTGAGGGCCTTGCAGCAGCGCCAATCGTGCAGGGAGGTACCCCTCCGAGATGACGCGGGCGGCGAGGGCGAGTTTGTTCGACACGGTGGCGAGAGTGTCGCAGATCAGAGCTGCAGGTGCCGGTGGTCGGATCCGTCGGATTTGTGCCGCAGTGCAGTACGAATCCGACGGATCCGACCACCGGCACCGCTTAACTGGCCAGCCGCAGCTGCCGCTGGATCTCTTCCTCGCGCGCGTCCTCGATGACGAGCATGACGTCGTTCGGATCGACGGCGGTTTCATCCAGCGAAAACCGTCCCGTGAGCGGGCTGTCGGCGCGCAATTCACCCTGCTCGAACAAAGACCACATCTCCCGGGCGAACTCGGTGGCCAGCAGCTTCGGCGCGAAGCGACCGAGCGTGGACCGCAGGTTGTTGACGTCACGCTCGAGCATCGCAAACGCGGCATTGTTGCCGGCGGCGTTGACGGCCTGCGGCAGGTCGATGATCACCGGCCCGTCGGGATCGACCAGCACGTTGAACTCCGACAGGTCGCCGTGCACGAGTCCGACGCACAGCATCCGCACGACCTGCCGGATCAGGAAATCGTGGTACTCGAGGGCGGTCTCGGCGGAGAGTTCTACCTCCCCGAGCCGCGGAGCAGGGTGACCGGCCGCATCGGCGACCAGTTCCATGACGAGGACGCCGTCGAAATAACCGTAGGGCTTCGGCACGCGCACGCCGGCGGCCGCGAGCTGATACAGCGCATCGACCTCGGCGTTCTTCCAGGCCGTTTCCTGTTCCTTGCGGCCGAAGCTCGTGCTCTTGCCCATCGCGCGCGACTGCCGGCTGCCACGGACCGCGCGACCCTCCTGGTATCGGGCGCGCTTCTGGAAGCTGCGCTGCGCCATGTCCTTGTAGACCTTGGCACAACGCGTCTGCGTGCCTGCGCGGACCAGGTAGACGGTCGCCTCCTTGCCGCTTTTCAGCGAGCGGAGGACTTCGTCGATCACGCCGTCATCGATCAGGGGCTGCAGGCCGGGAGGGGTTTTCATGTTTCGCCAAGGCACCGCTTGGCGGGCCGCCACGGGGCAGGAGGGCCGTGGATCATACCGATTGGCGCGAACCGCCGCATACTGGCGTACGAATCGGGCCGCAGGGGAGGGAGACACGGTTGAGCGATTGGGACGAGGAACGGGAGCGGCCGCTGCCGGTCGAGGTGCCGCACGACGAGCTCTCGGCGGAGGCGCTGCGTGGCGTCGTCGAATCATTCGTGCTGCGCGAGGGCACGGATTACGGCGAGCGCGACGTGTCGCATGAAACCAAGATCGCGCAGGTGATCCGCCAGCTCGAGCGGGGCGAGGCGCGGATCCTGTTCGATCCGCTCGACTCGAGCATCACGATCGTGGTCGTGAAGCCGGGCGACCGGCACCGGGTGGGGTAGGATCGCGGGCATGAGACGGTGCGTTCCAGATCCGCGAGGGGGATTGTCTGCAATGCTGAAGTTGCGCGTCGCGGCGGTGCTCCTTGCACCGCTGCTTGCGTGGACATCGACTCAAAAGGCCGCGTCTGGGTTTTCCACCGCGCCGGCCGCGAGTGGTCCGAGCCATTCCCGGCCGATCCGATTCCGCAAGCGACAGTGTGGGTCTTCGACGCCGTCACGGGCCGCCGTCTCGAGTCCTGGGGCGCGGGACTGTTCATCATGCCGCATGGCATCACGATCGACCGCGATGACAACGTCTGGCTCACCGATGTCGGCCGCCACCAGGTATTCAAGTTCTCGCCAGACGGCCGTCCGCTACTCACGCTTGGCGAAGCAGGCGTACCCGGAAACGACGAGCGGCACTTCAACCTGCCGACGGACGTCGTCGTGGCCGACGACGGCTCGTATTTCGTCAGCGATGGCTACGGCAACGCCCGAGTGCTCAAGTTTGCGGCGGATGGCCGGTTGCTGCAGACCTGGGGCGTATCCGGAACCGGACCCGGTGAATTCGACCTGCCGCACGGCATCGCGATCGACCCAGCGGGCCGCGTGCTCGTCGCCGATCGCAGCAATGCCCGCATCCAGGTCTTCGACCAGGCCGGGCGATTCCTGGCGCAGTGGCAATCGGAGGAGTTGGGGCTTCCGTATGCCGTCGATCCGGCCCCGGGCGGTCGCGTATTCGTCGCGGACGGCGGTGACCAGCCGGACACGCCACCGGACCGCAGTGGTGTCGTGATCACCGACGTCGAAGGGCACGTGCTCAGTCGGTTCGGTCGCTTCGGCAACCAGGACGGCCAGTTCCGACTCGCGCACGACCTGGCCGTCGCCCACGATGGGGCCGTCTACGTCGTGGACGCCTGGGGTCAGCGAGTGCAGAAGTTCATCCCGCAGTAGCGTCTCCGGGGGAGGAAGCACATGAGCAAGCCGACCGTCCTGATCACCGGCATCTCCGGCTTCATCGCGAAGCACTGCGCCGTGGAGATGCTCAACGTCGGTTACGCCGTTCGCGGCACCGTGCGATCGCTGCAACGTTCGCCCGAGGTGCGGGACTCGCTGGCGCGTCATGCCGATGTGGCGCAACTCACGTTCGCGCAGGCGGATCTCGAATCCGACGCCGGCTGGGATGCAGCCGTCGCCGGCTGTGCGCACGTGCTGCACGTCGCGTCGCCGTTCCCCGCGAAGCAGCCGCGGGACGAGCAGGAGCTGATCCGCCCGGCGGTGCAGGGCACGCTCAGGGTGCTGCGCGCTGCGGCCGCCGCCGGCGTCGAGCGGCTGGTGCAGACCTCGTCGATGGCGGCCGTGGCTTACGGTCACTCTCGCGAGCGATCCGCGCCGTTCACGGAGGCGGATTGGACGCAGGTCGAAGATCCGGGCGTCACGGCCTACACGAAGTCGAAGACGCTGGCGGAGCGCGCCGCACGCGAGTTCATCGAGCAGGACCGGTCGGGCATGCACTACTCATCGGTCAATCCGGGTCTCGTGCTAGGCCCGGCCCTCGACCGCGACATCGGCACTTCGGCCGAAATCGTTCAGATGATGCTGCAGGGCAAGTATCCCGGCGTGCCGCGCATGTCGATTGCCTGCGTCGACGTGCGCGACGTGGCGCGCATGCACCGACTCGCGGTCGAGGTCGACGCCCCGAGTGGCGGGCGTTACCTGGGATCCGCCGACTGCCTGTGGCTCATCGAGATCTCGCAGGCGATCCGGGCGAGCCTCGGTGACGCCGCGCGCAAGGCGCCGACCCGTGTGCTGCCGGACTGGGCGGTCAGGCTGGTCGCGATCTTCGATCCGGCGGCGCGCCTGGCGGTTCCCGAGCTCGGCAAGAAACTCAGGGTAGATGCCACGCTGACGCACCGCACGCTGGGCATCACGTTCATTCCGGCGCCCGAATCCGCCGCCGCAATGGCGCAGAGCCTGATCGAGTTGAAGCTGGTTTGAGCAGCGGGTCCGCGCGACTCAGGTGCCGCGCACGAGCAGGCTGCAGCACGTCACGCCGGCCTCAGCCTTGGCGAGTTCCGTGAGCGCGATTGGACGGACGCGCAGTCCCTCAGCTTCGAGCCGCGCACGGGTCCGCGGAAAGTGCTGCGCGTGAATGACGGCGCCGCCGAGCGCCAGCGCGTTGCCGGCGTGCGGCTCAGTCGGATCGACTTCGACCGTGCAGCAGCCAGCGAAGATTGAAGGGTCGACCCAGGCGGGATTCAGCAGCAACAGGCTCTCACCCACCTGCGTGACACACGACTTCAGGTGCAGGCAGCCACTGAAGTCGACCGCGACGACCTCGTAGTCGAAAGGTCGCAGCAGCGTGGCGAGTTGCTCGATTGCGGTACGGCTGGAGCGCGTCGAGAGGCCCACGTAAAGACGGCGGCCCGCGACCAGCACGTCGCCGCCGTCGAGCGTAGCCGGACCCTCGATTTGCGCCAGCGGCCGGTGCGCGGCCAGCGCTGAGGCGACCGAGGGCGTTTCGGGACGTCGCGAAACGGCGCCGGGTCGCGTGATGACCGCGATCTCGTCGAGCACGACGGCGGTGTCTTCGACGAAGACTGCATCCGGAAGACCCGGCTCGGCGGGCAGGCGGCTCACGGTCGCCCCGAGCTGCGACAGCAAAGCCTCGTAGGCATGGTGCTCGGCCGCGGCGCGCGCGACTTCCAGCGGCTCGCGCTCGAGATGCGTCAGTTCGCAATCGGCGAGCGTCGGGCTGACAGCGCGCGTGTAGGCGATCAGCGTCATCTCAGGTGGCTGCCAGTTGGCCGGGCAGCGAGATGGTCAATCGCCCGAGCAGCGAGCCCAGCGTCGCGACTTCCTGTGCGGTCCAGCGGTCCGCGAAGACCGCGGCGGCCAGATCGGCCAGGGTCTTGGCGCCGTCGCGCGCGAGGCGCCGGCCGGCGCGCGTCAGCACGACGTAGCCGACGCGGGCATCGCGGGTGTCCTCCCCACGCGCCACCAGGCCGGTTTTCTCGAGCGGTACCACCATGCGAGTGACGCTCGACTGGCTCAGGTCGAGCCGGTCGGCGAGGTCAACGCGACGCAGCCGGCCCCCAGCCGACTGGTCGAGGTGCATCAGCAGCATCAGCTCGTTGAGCGAGAGGCCGTGCACGCCGCCGAGTTCGGCGGCAAACCGGCCCTGCAGGTAGGACTGCGCCCGGATCAGGCGCAGCACGGCGTTCGTGGCTTCGATTTTCATGACGCGCATCGTAGCTGCATATACTTGCATACGCAAGTAGTCCGGAACAACATAGCAATAAACTCGCGCCGACCGCGCGATCCCGGCCGCGGAGTCGGCGACGGACACCGTGGTTTGCGGATCGCCGCGACCAGCCTGTAGTCTGCGTCCGGTCATCCCGGTGGACCGATCAATTGCAGCTTCCCACCCAAACCATTGCGGGCTGGCTGGCCGGCCGGTTCGTCCTGTTGCTGGTCATCCTCGCGGCGCTGGTCGCACTCGACGCGTATCGCGACGAATCCTCGTTGCTGACGGCGCAGCTGAAAGGACTGATCCCGGACGCGGAACTCACCGCTCGCCTCGAGCAAGGCAGGGATAGCCTGGCGGACTTTGCGGCGGCTCAGGTGCAGGAGGTCAACGAGCGATTGCGGGCCGCGCAGACGCAAACCGAACGCGCCCTCGACCTGCGCATCGCCGTGCTGGCGCGGGAGATCGCAGCGACGGAGAGTCGCCGACGCACGAGCACGCAGAAGACGCTGGCCCTGTTGACCGGCAAGGGGTTCGAGGAGGACTTGCGTACCGAGATCGAGCTGCAGTTGTTGACGGCCGAGCGGGACGCGCTGCAACGGCTCAAGGGGCAGCTGACGGAGCGCCGATCCTTGCTGCGGACCACTGCGGAGGATTTCGAGAACGCCCGGCTGCGCACGCTGCAGACCTACGACGCCTACCGCGCCCGGAAGGCGGCGCTGGACCGCTTCGAAGCCGGGCAATCCATCCTGGGGCGCGTGCCCGGCTCCGCGCCGTGGCGCGAGCGCAATCGGCTGGTCCAGGACGCGAATCGCGCGGCTCGCGAGTATGAGATGGCCGGCACCGGCTTCTACGTGGCTCGGGAACGCCTGGGGAAAGCGCGCAGCGTCAGTCGTATCGAGGCAGAGCTGGTCGAGTCGGCGGGTGCGGCGATCCTGACGCCGCTCGACGACCTGATTGCCACCAAGCGCGCGACGCTCGAGTCCGCCGAGCGCCAGGCGGAGCGGATCCAGCGCACGGTACGGAAGGTCTTCGTCAATGCGCTGCTGATCCTCGTGCTCGTGACGCTGGCGCCGGTGGGGATCAAGGCGTTCTGGTACTTCGTCGTCGCACCGGCGGCGTCACGCCGGCCGCCGATTCGCCTGCGCCAGCACGCCGGCGCTGCGGAGAACGCGATCCCTGGCGATTCCCCGGACGCGGCATGGCGGGCGAAAGTCTCCGCGGTCTCGCAGGAGATCCGCATTGGCGAGCACGAGGAACTGCTCGTCCACCCGGACTTCCTGCAGAGCTCGGCCGATCGCGGTCGCAAGGACACGAAATGGGTGCTCGACTGGGGCTATCCGCTGACGAGTCTGGCCGCCGGCATGGTGGCGTTGACGCGCATCCGGGCGGCCGGCGCGGAATCGTTCGTCGTCTCGAGCAAGACCGATCCGTTCGCGGAGATCGGTGTGCTCGAGTTGTCCGACGGCTCGGCCCTGGTGCTGCAACCGCGCAATCTCGTCGGCGTCGTGCAGAACGTCGGCCGGCCGATCCGCATCACGCGCCACTGGCGATTCGGCCTCGGCGCGTGGATCACGTTCCAGTTCCGCTACCTGATCTTCGAGGGTCCCGGCCGATTGATCGTGCAGGGCTGTCGCGGCGTGCGGATCGAAGCCGCGAATCGCGGGCGCAGCATCGACCAGGGCGCCACGATCGGCTTCAGTGCGAACCTCGACTATTCGCGGCGCCGCTCGGAGACGTTCGGCGCCTACCTGATGGGGATGCGCGGCCTCTTCAACGACAATTTCTCGGGCGGCCCCGGGTGCTACGTGTACGAGGAAATGCCGTATTTCGGCAGGAAATCCGGCATCACGGGTCGCGGTCTCGAGGGCCTCACCGACGGGTTGCTGAAAGTATTCGGAATCTGATCCTGGAGGGTCAGCCGTTGGCCCACTTCATGATGTCGTCGACCGCGGCCTCGGGCACGTCGAGCGCCGTGCCGAGATCCTCGATGCGTTGGCGGCCGAGATGGCGCGCTCCGCCGCGCTCCAGCCAGTCCTCGAAGTCGCGCGCCTTGAGCGGCGGGGAGACGTGCTGGCCCTGGATCTCGTCGCAGCCGAGCGCGCGCAGCATGTCGACCGTCCCGGCGTCGTCGATGCCGTCCGCGACCGAACGGATCTGCATGGCTCGAGCCATCGCCAGCACCGCAGCCGTGACGCCCTGTGCCCACGGGTCCGTGTAGAGGTCGGCCATCAGCGCGCGATCGAGCTTCATCGAGTTGAACGGCACGCGGCGGATCTGGCCGAGCGAGGAATGTCCGGTGCCGAAGTCGTCGATGCCGATGCGTACTCCGCGCTTGCGGAGATCCGCGAGCACGGCGTGGGCTGCGTCCGGAGCGTCGATGATGCTCGCCTCGGACAGCTCGATCTGCAGCGCGTCGGCCGGCAGCCGGTGGCGCTCGATGGCGGTCTGGATCATCGTCACGAGCCGCGGATCCCGCAGCTGGCGGCCGGACAGGCGGGTGGACGCGAAGAAAATCTGCTCGTAACGCTCGTGCCATCCAACCAGCGTCCGGCAAGCTTCCTCGAGCATCCAGCGCTCGATCTCGTCGATGATGCCCGCTTCCTCGGCGATCGCGGTGAACTCCTCGCGGCGGATCGCGCCGAATTGCGGGTGATCCCAGCGCACCAGGCACTCGACGCCGGTCAGCTCGAACGTGCTGATCGAGACGCGCGGCTGGTAGACGAGCTGCAGCTCGCGGCGCTCCACGGCGCCACGCAGCGAGGATTCGATCAACAGTCGGCGGCGCAGTTGAGCCTGCGGCAAAGGCGAATAGAACGTGCAACTGCGCGGATCCGAGGCGAGATCGGCGGCCGAGTGCGCGTTCACCAGCAGCTGCTCGGCGCTGGTGGGGTCGCCCTCGGCCAGCGCGACGCCCGCGCTGATCGCGGGCACGTAGTCGGCGTCGGCCTGCAGGGCCTGCGCGGAGATCGATTCGAGCACGGCGTGCGTGACGGTCGCGATGTGCTCCGCCGAGACCCGGCTGCGCAACAGGATCGACAGCTCGCCATCCGCGGTGCGACAGACCGACGGCAGGTCGGTGCGCCACAGGATGGTGCCGCCATGGCTGATGCGCTCGAGCTCGCCTTCGATGCGGCGGGCCATCTGCACGATCAGCTTGTCCGCCGCCTCGATGCCCTGCGCCTGCGCGACGCGATCGAAGTTGTGCACGCGGAACGCGACGACGCCGAACGCGGCTGAGCTCGATGCCTCCTTGAGGGCCAGCGCGACCTGCTCGACCAGGTGGCGGCGGTTCGGCAGGCCCGTCGGCGTGTCGAAATAGGACAGGAGCCGGACGGTCTCCTCGGCACGGTGCAATCGAGTGAGGTCCTGCAGCGTCACGATGACGACGCCATCCCCAGGGCCGCCCGCGCCCACGACGAGGTCGGCCTCCTGGTGCACGCAGATCACGCTGCCATCCGGCTTGCGGATCCGGTGGTCGAGGCCGAAGCGTCCGTGGCCCGTCGCGCAGGTGATGAATGCCTTACGGGCGTCGTCCCGCTCTGCCGAGTCGAGCAACGCTGCGAAGTCCTCGTAGCGGGCCAGGCGGCTGGCGTCGACCCCGAGCAATTCACCGAGCATCGGCGAGACGTGCACCGTGCTGCCATCGATCGCGATTTCCCAGTGCCCGACGCGCGCGATGCTCTGGGCGAGCAGCAGCTTCGAGCGGCTCGAGCGGAGTTCCTGTTGCAGCGCGCGATCCCGCAGCAGGAATCGCACGCGCTCGACGAGCAGGCGGGGATTCATGCCCTTCTGGGCGAAGTCGCTGGCACCGGCGGCATAGGCGTCGCTGATGGCGGGCAGGTCGTTGCGACTCGTCAACATCAGGACGGGCACGAACTGGCTGTCGGCCTGCGCGCGGATCTGGCGGCAAGCCTCGATCCCGGTAAGCTTCGGCATCATCACGTCGAGCACGACGCAGTCGGGCTTCACCACGGCGAACTGCTGCACGGCCTCTTCGCCGTCCGCGGCCGTGTGCACGAGGAATCCTGCGCCGGCGAGCGCGGCCTCCGCGAGCATCAGGTGCGACGGATCGTCGTCGGCGATCAGGATGGTCGTCATCTCGGCGGTCTGTTTCATGGGTCGTGTGTTCCTCAGCCGGTGCCCGTGCCGCGGCGTGTCTCGGCTTCGAGCGCCGCGACCAGCGCGGCATAGTGTGGTTTCAGTCCGGTGGCCGCGCGCCGCACGACCGCGAGATCGGCATTTTCGAGCGCCGCCGTCTCGCAGCGCTCGAGCAGGTCGGCGAGGCGCCGTCCGCCGAGGTTGCTCACCGGCGACCTGAAGGCGTGGGCCGCCGCGGCGACCTCCTCGAGATTGCCCTCGGCCAGCGCCGTGTCGAGGCGGGCAAAGGCATCCCTGGACGAACTGAACAGCATCTCGCACAGGCGCTCGAACACCAGCGGCTTGCC
>Ga0209391_10001789_pt1 | contig 11225 bp, 9 predicted proteins | sample PPLLak3March2015_FD_187246 | JGI IMG/M metagenome (GOLD analysis project Ga0209391, IMG submission 187246) | Freshwater sediment microbial communities from Prairie Pothole Lake near Jamestown, North Dakota, USA - PPLs Lake P7 Core (1) Depth... | ecosystem: Environmental > Aquatic > Freshwater >... | reverse complement strand
CATCCATATCGGTTTCCCGCGCCGGGAAGGGGCATTCCCGCTCCTATAATCCGCCAGCTTCGTCTCGAGGCGCCCGCCCGGTCGCCTGTTCGCTTCATGCTGGTTCTTCTGTTTCTGCGCCTGCCGTTCGCGTCGCGCGCGCATCCGTGTTCGATGCAGGCCCCGCATGGCTAGGCGCTGGTTCCGCGGTCGTCGCCGGTCCAACGACGAGCTGTCGTTCGGGTCGAGTGTCGCGGCGATGCGAAATCCCGAGCGCGAGGTGCAGCACTTTCGCATCCGCGTGCTCGTGGCGAGCGCCTTCGTGCTGTCGGTGTTTGCGATCCTGGTGGCGCGCCTCGCCTGGCTGCAGGTCGTCAAGCACGAGGCATTTCGCGAGCGCGCCGAGGCGAACCGGATTGCCGTCCTGCCGGTCGCGCCCAACCGCGGGCTGATCAAGGACCGCAACGGCGCGATCATCGCCCGCAACTACTCCGCGTACACGCTGGAGATCACTCCAGCGAAGGTCGAGAACCTCGAGCAGACGATCGACGAACTGGCGGAGGTGGTGGACATCCAGCCGCGCGATCGCCGTCGCTTCAAGAAGCTGCTCGAGGAAACCAAGCGCTTCGCCTCGATCCCGATCCGCACGCGCCTGTCCGACGAGGACGTGGCGCGCTTCACCGCCAACCGTTTCCGTTTTCCGGGTGTCGAACTGCGCGCGCGGCTGTTCCGCGACTATCCGCTCGGCGAGATTGCTTCGCACATGATCGGTTACATCGGCCGGATCTCGCCGCGCGACCTCGAGCGGGTCGAGAGGCTCGCCGCAGCGCGCGGCGACCCGGCGATCTACAACGGGACGGAACACATCGGCAAGGTCGGCGTCGAGCAGAGCTACGAGAGCGAGCTGCACGGCACCCCGGGCGTCGAGGAGGTCGAGATCACCGCGGGCGGGCGCGCGGTCCGCACCCTGTCGCGCAAGCCTTCCTTGCCCGGCAACAACCTGATTCTCTCGGTCGACATCGAGCTGCAGAAGATCGTCGAGCGCGCGTTCGGGGACCGGCGCGGGGCGCTGATCGCGATCGAGCCGTCGACCGGCGACATTCTCGCGTTCGTGTCGAAGCCGACCTTCGACCCGAACTTGTTCGTCGACGGCATCGACCCGAAGTCCTGGGACGAACTGAACAACGACCCGGACAAGCCGCTGCTGAATCGCGCCCTGCGCGGGACCTATCCGATCGGTTCCACCTACAAGCCCTTCCTCGCGCTCGCGGCGCTGGAGACCGGCAAGCGCCGCCCTGAGCAGGTGATCCAGGACAATGGCACGTTCCTGTTCGGCAACCGGGTGTTCCGCGACTCCAACAAGGTTCCCCTCGGCCCGGTCGACCTGCACCGCTCGATCGTGAAGTCGAGCGACGTCTACTACTACCAGCTCGCCAATGACCTCGGCGTGGATGCCATCCACGACTTCATGAAGCCGTGGGGGTTCGGCCAGATCACCGGCGTCGACGTCGAGGGCGAGCAGACCGGGATCCTGCCGTCTTCGGCATGGAAGGAGAAGCGCTTCAAGCAGAAGTGGTATCCCGGCGAGACGATCTCGGTCGGCATCGGGCAGGGCTACAACGCGTTCACGCTCCTGCAACTCGCGCACGCCACGGCGAACCTCGCGAACCAGGGCGCGGTGATGAAACCGCACCTGGTGAAGGCGATCGAAGATCCGCGCACCGGCGAGCAGCGGCTGACGGTGCGGGACAAGAGCTACCAGATCCCCGTCAAGCCCGAGCACCTCAGGTTCGTGCGCGATGCGATGGTCGACGTCAACATCAGCGGCACCGGCCGCGGCGTGTTCCAGGGCGTGCCGTACCGGGTGGCCGGCAAGACGGGCACCGCGCAGGTGGTCGGCATCAAGCAGGGCGAGAAGTACAACGAGGCGCGGGTTGCGGAGCGGCATCGCGATCACTCCCTGTTCATCGCGTTCGCGCCCGCCGACGAGCCGAGGATCGCGTTGGCGATCCTCGTCGAGAACGGCGGGTTCGGCTCGCGTGCGGCGGCGCCGATCGCGCGCCAGGTGCTCGACTACTACCTGCTCGGCAAGGTGCCCGACGCGCCGGCCAGGGAAGGCCCGGACGAGGAGGCCCCGGCCACCGCCTCGCCTGCGGCGAAAGCGAAGGCTGCGCAGTGAACGGCAACGGCGTCCTCGGCCACATCGGCCGGATCCTGAAGCCTTACTTCAGCGTGTTCGATCCCGCGCTGATGGCCGTCGTCGGCAGCCTCGCGGTGATCGGCCTCGTCACGCTCTACTCGGCAGGCAACGACTTCCCGTGGCGCGTCACCGACCAGGCGCGCAATTTCGGAATCGCGTTCGCCGTGCTATTCGTCGCTGCCAACGTGTCGCCGCACCTGCTGATGCGGCTCGCGGTGCCCGTCTATGTCGTCGGCGTGGCGCTGCTGGTCGCGACCGAACTGAAGGGCGTCACGGTGAAGGGGGCCACGCGCTGGCTGGACATCGGCATCGGACGCATCCAGCCGTCCGAGATCATGAAGCTCGGCCTGCCAATGATGCTGGCGTGGTACTTCCACAAGCGCGAGGGGGGACTGCGCGCGTTCGACTTCCTCGTGGCGACGGTCATCGTGCTCGTGCCGGTCGGCCTGATCATCAAGCAGCCCGACCTCGGCACGGCGCTGCTGGTGCTTGGCGCCGGGTTCTTCGTGATCTTCTTCGCCGGACTGCCCTGGCGCTGGCTGGCGGTGATGGCGGTCGGCGGACTGGCCATGCTGCCGGTGGCGTGGACGCTGATGCACGACTACCAGCGCCAGCGGGTCCTCACGCTGATCGACCCCTCGGCGGACCCGCTGGGCAAGGGCTTCCACACGATCCAGGCGATGATCGCGATCGGCTCCGGCGGCGCGTTCGGCAAGGGCTGGATGCAGGGAACGCAGACCCACCTGGAGTTCATCCCCGAGCGCACCAGCGACTTCATCTTCGCCGTCTACTCCGAGGAATTCGGCTTCGTCGGCAACGTCGTGCTGATCGTGCTGTTCTTCGCGCTCGTCGCGCGCGCGTTCCAGATTGCGATCAACGCCCCGACCCTGTTCGCGCGCCTGCTGGCGGCGGCGATCGGGATGATCATGTTCACCTACGCGTTCGTGAACATGGGGATGGTGAGCGGAATCCTGCCGGTGGTGGGCGTGCCGCTGCCGTTCATCAGCTACGGAGGCACGGCGCTGGTGACGCTCGGCATGGCATGCGGACTGCTCATGGCGATTGCCGCCAACCGCAAGCTCGTGCAGTCGTGAGCGCTGGCCGAGCCGCCTCGTCGCGCACAATCCCGAAGGCTCTCGACCGGAGCCTGCACCTGGTCCTGTGCGCGGTGCTGCTCGCAGGCTGCGGCTCGCCGTCGAAGCGCAGCGTCTACTACCAGAACGACGGGCCGCCCGACCGCACCCCGGCGGATCTCGCCGATGCCGCGGACGCCGTGCCGCGCGTCGAGCCGCTGCATCCCCGCGCCAACCGCCCGTATACCGTGCTCGGTCGCAGTTATGCCCCGCTGACCGCCGACGTCCCCTTCCGGCAGAAGGGCGCGGCCTCGTGGTACGGGCGCCAGTTCCACGGCAACCACACCGCGAGCGGCGAGATCTACGACATGTTCGCGATGACGGCGGCGCATCCGACGCTGCCGATCCCGAGCTACGTGCGCGTCACGAATCAGCGCAATGGCCGCAGCGTGATCGTCCGCGTCAACGACCGCGGTCCGTTCAAGGACAGCCGGATCATCGACCTCTCCTATGGCGCGGCGACCAGGCTCGGCATCGCCGCCGCAGGAACGGGCGAGGTCGAGATCGAGCGGCTGACGTCTGCGCAGATCGCGTCGGGCTCCTGGCGCGGCCCGTCCGCGGGGGGCACGGCAAACCCGCCGATCGTCGCTGCCGGCGCCTTGCCTGCCGGGGCAGGCGGCGTTCCCGCGTCGCTGCCGGCGCCAGCGCTCGCTTCGGCGCCCGCGCCGGCCACCGACACTCCGCGCTGGTCCGTGCAGGTCGGCGCGTTCGCGCTGCAGGCGAGCGCCGAGGATCTCGCCGTGCGCGTCGCGACGGTGCTCGGCTTCTCGGACGGCGAGTTGCCCGCGAAGCATCGCGAAGCCCGCGTCGAACGGGACGAGGACCTCTTTCGCGTGCTCGTCGGCGCGTTGCCCGACCGCGCGACCGCGCTCTCGCTGGCGCTGCACCTCGAGCGCCTGCTGGGCCAGCCGGCCGTTCCGTTCGCGCGCTAGGGCCTGCTAACGCTTGGCTCGCGCATGCGCCGGGCCTTGGCTGGCCCTAGCGCGCGGGCTTCAGCTGAAGCGCGAGCCGGTACAGCGCGTCGCGCGGCTGGCCGCTCGCCTTCGCGGCAACGGCGGCCGCGCGCGCCGGCGGAAGATCCTGCAGCAGGGCCTCGAGCCAGCGTCGAGTGGCGGCGTCGAGATCGGCCGCGTCCTCCTCGCCGGCATCGACGAGCACCACGTATTCGCCGCGCTCGTCGGCCTCGAGCGTGGCCAGCTCGCCGGCCAGGTGCGCTTCGATGGTCTCGAACTTCTTCGTCAGTTCACGCGCGAGAACGACCCGTCGCGTCGGCGCAAGCACCTCGGCCATCAGTGCAAGCAGCTCGCGCACGCGGTGCGGCGCTTCGAACAGCACGAAGGCCGACGACTCCGCTGCGAGCGCGCGCAGCTGCCGCTCGCGCTCGGCGCGCCCGGCCGGAAGGAAGCCGACGAAGCGAAACGGTCCAGGCGCGAGCCCTGCCGCGCAGACCGCGGCGACGGCGCTGCTCGCTCCGGGAACGGGAACGACGCGGTACCCGGCGTCGAGGACCGCGCGCACCACGCGCGCGCCCGGGTCGGAAACGCCGGGGGTGCCCGCATCCGTCACCAGCGCGATCCGCTCCCCGCGCGCGAGGCGCTCGATCAAGCGGGCCGCCGCCTCCTGCTCGTTGTGCTGGTGCGCCGCCGTGAGCGGCGTGCCGATGCCGAATCGCGCGAGCAGGGGACGCGTCACGCGCGTGTCCTCGGCGGCGATCACGTCCATGCGGGCGAGCAGCCAGAGCGCGCGCAGCGTGATGTCGGCTGCATTGCCGATGGGTAACGCAACTACATACAATGAGCCTGCGGGCAGTTCCTGCTCCGTGACTCCGGAGACCTCGAACAGCCGTTCGTGCCTGTTGTCTGCTCGTTCACCCATGATTCCCACAACCACCGTCGCACGCGCCCGGCACCTGGTTGCCGCGCTGGTGCTGGCTAGTGTCGCATGCAGCCTCCGGGCGCAGGTCACGACGATCCCCGCGCAGCCGCCCGCTGCACCGCTCGCGATTGAAACGACGCCATCGATCGCGCTGATCCTTCCGAACCAGCAGACCGTGTTCGCGCGGGCGGCCGAGGCGGTCCGCCTCGGCTTCTTCGCGGCGCACGAGGCGGCTCGCGGCATGGCCGCCATCCAGGTGATCGAGGTCGACGACGACGCCGCGCGGCTGCAGGCTGCGATCGGCGGAGCGCACGAGCGAGGGGTGAAGGTCGTGGTCGGACCGCTGCTGCGAAGCGAGGTCAATGCCGTGTTCGACGGAGGCTACGCCGCGGTGCCGCTGGTGGCGCTCAACTATCCGGATCGCGGCGCGGGCGCGCCATCGACGATGATCGCGCTGGGACTGTCCGCGGAGGCCGAGGCCCAGTACGTCGTGCGCGTCGCGCTGGCCGAGTTCGTCGGCCTCCGCCGTTCCCCGTCCGTGGCGCCGCGGTTCGTCGTGCTGTCCGGCGCCGGCCCACTCGAGCGACGGATCGCGCAGGCCTACGTCAGCGCGCTGCGGGCAGGCGGGGAGGTGCCGACGGTCGTGGACGTCGCCGTGGGGGGCGGCGACCGCCTGGCGAAGCTGCTCGACCCGAACCGGCACGAGGCCGTCTTCCTGGCGCTCGATGCCCGCTCGGCGGCGCTGCTGCGGGCGCGCATCCCGCGGCCCATCCCCATTTTTGGCACATCGCTGCTCAACCCCGGGGGCGGTGCTTCGAGTCCAGAAACAACCGCGCTCGCGCATGATCTCGACGGCGTCCGCTTCGTCGACATGCCGTGGCTCGTGCGCGGGGACGCGGCAGCCGGAGGCCCGCTGCCGCCGCCGTCGATGCCTGCGGAGCTGGCGCGGCTCTATGCGCTCGGCGCGGACGCCTACCAGGTCGCGCAGCGCTGGAGCAGCGGCGAGACCCGCTTCACGATCGAGGGGATGACGGGCCGGCTGAACGTCGATCGCGGATCGGGGCCGCGCGTGGAACGAACGCCCGTCGCGGCCATCTACCGCAATGGAGCGATCGAGCGCGAGGAGATCGGGCGCTGATGCCGAAGCGCGGTCCTGCGCTGCGCACGACCGGCGTCCGTACGCCGAAGCAGCGTGCGGGCGCGGCGGCCGAGGACGCCGCGGAACGCCACCTGTCCGCGTCGGGGTGCCGCGTCCTCGCGCGCAACGCGCGTTACCGCGACGGCGAACTGGACCTGGTCGTGCGTGAGCGCGACGTCGTCGTGTTCGTCGAGGTGCGCCTGCGCGCGAGCGAGCGCTACGGCGGTGCGCTGGCGAGCGTGGACGTCTCCAAGCAGAAGCGACTGGCGCGCGCGGCGCAGCGCTGGCTCGCCGAGCACTTTGGAGAGCGCTGGCCGGCGTGCCGCTTCGACGTCGTCACCGTGGACGGCAGTGGCACAATCGACTGGATTCGCGACGCGTTCGCGACGTAGAGAGTTCAATTGAGGGAGAACAGATGAAGTTGGCGAAACCCCTGTTTGTCGCAGCCATCGTGGTGTCGCTGCTGTCGTCCTGCGCGGTCGCTGTCATCGGAGCCATCGCGGCCGGCACGGCGATCGTCGCCACCGACCGGCGCACCACCGGGGCGCAGATCGACGACCAGGCGATCGAGCTGCGGCTGAGCAACGAGCTGGGCACGGCGTTCAAGGCCAACCCGAGCGACTTTCACATCAGCATCAACAGCTTCGAACGCAAGGTGTTGCTGACCGGAGAGGTGCCCACCGAACAGGCGAAGGCGCAGGCCGGCGAGATCGCCGCGCGGTCGCAGAACGTGCGGACGGTCGTAAACGAACTCGCGGTCGCGAAGCCGTCCACGCTCGGGCAGCGCACGAACGACGGCACGATCGGCACCAAGGTCCGCGCGCAGTTCGTCAACACGAAGGAGATCCCTTTCAACTCGATCAGCATCGTGACCGAGCGCGGCATCGTCTACCTGATGGGTTTCGTCACGGCAAAGGAAGGCGAGGTTGCCGCGTACGTTGCGAGCCGTGTCGCCGGAGTGCAGCAGGTCGTGAAGGTGTTCGACTTCGGTGCGCCGGAAGAAGTGCAGCGGCGTCGGCTGGGAGCAGGCCAGCCGCCCGCGCCGGCAACGAACGCCGCGCCGGCCGCCGGCGCGCCGCCTGCATCGAGCTCGGCACCCGACGCTTCATCGGCCGCCGTCGCATCACCCGTGGCCGCACCGGGCACCGCGAAGTGACGCGCGTGTCGCATTTTGGCGTCAGCTGATGTGCGGCGGCTTCCGGCGCCCCGTCGAGCCTTGCCTCGCGGGGCCGTTGTCTTATAGTCCGCGTCCCTGTCGCCTGGCGAGGACAGGGCCAGGGTGCCCCAGGCGCCTTGTGCGAGCCGCGTCGGCGTTGGATCGGCGCGCGCTCGGCCGCGCGCCCGCGCTGCGGGTGACAAAAGGGTTGTCCGACTCGGGAGGGTGACATGGGCTGGATCGTCGTGCTGGTGATCATTGCGGTCGTCGTTTTCTGGGCGGTCGGCGCGTACAACCGTCTCGTCAGCCTGCGCAACAAGTTCCGCAACGCCTTCGCGCAGATCGACGTGCAGTTGAAGCGTCGCTACGACCTGATCCCGAATCTCGTCGAGACCGCCAAGGCCTACATGAAGCACGAGCGCGAGACGCTCGAGAACGTCATCAAGGCCCGCAACACGGCGGTGAGCGCCAACGCGGCGGCATCGGCCGATCCCGGCTCGGCGTCCGCGATCCAGGGACTGGTGGCGGCCGAGGGCGTGCTGTCTGGCGCGCTGTCGCGCCTGTTCGCGCTGGCAGAGGCGTATCCCGACCTGAAGGCCAACCAGAACATGATGCAGCTCACCGAGGAACTCACGGGCACCGAGAACAAGATCTCGTTCGCGCGCCAGAGCTTCAACGACGCGGTCATGAGCTACAACACGTCCGCGCAGCAGTTCCCCACGAACGTCATTGCGAGCGCGTTCTCGTTCGCCCCGGCCGAACTGCTCGAGTCCACCGAGAGCGACGAAGAGCGTCGGCCGGTGAAAGTGCAGTTCTGACGAAGATGCGAGGGGCGGTGGCGGGCGCCCGGTGCGCCCGCGCGCCCTGACAGACGCATCCCGTGGACTTCTTCGAGCATCAGGAGGTCGCGCGCCGCGCGAGCCGGCGGCTGATCGTGCTGTTCGTGCTCGCCGTCCTGTGCGTCGTGGTCGCGGTGAACGTCGTCGGCGCCGGCGTCTACTTCACGGCTTTCCTGCCGGCCGGTCTTCCGTGGGGAGCCGCGGCTCTTCCGAACGGCTTCTTCCTGACCAACACGCTGGTCGTGCTCGGCCTGATCGCCGGCGGCACGGCGGTGGAGATGAGCGCGCTCGCGTCCGGGGGCGAGGCCGTCGCGCGGATGGTCGGTGCCCGACCCGTCGATCCGTCGACGCGTGACCTGCTCGACCGCCGCCTGCTGAACGTCGTCGAGGAGATGGCGATCGCGTCCGGCGTCGCGGTGCCGCGCGTGTTCGTGATGGATGACCAGAATTCGATCAACGCGTTCGCGGCGGGCCACTCGATCAACGATGCCGTGATCGCCGTGACCCGCGGCACCCTGACGCGCCTGACCCGCGACGAGCTGCAGGGCGTCATCGGGCACGAGTTCTCGCACGTGCTGAACGGCGACATGCGGCTCAACATGCGGCTCATCGGCGTGCTGTTCGGGCTCACGATGGTCGCGATGGCCGGTCGCTTCCTGCTCCAGGTTGCCGGCCGCGGCCGCGGCGGCAGTGACCGCGGCGGCGGCATCGCGGTGGTTGCCGTGGCCGGGGTCGTGCTGTGGGTGCTCGGTTACATCGGCGTGTTCTTCGGACGGTTGATCAAGGCCGCCGTTTCGCGCCAGCGCGAGTTTCTCGCCGACGCCAGCGCGGTCCAGTTCACGCGCAACCCCGACGGCATCGGCGGCGCGCTGCGCAAGATCGGCGGCCTCGGCGCCGCCGAAGGACTGGGCACGCGCATCGATCATCCGCAGGCGGAGTCGCTGTCGCACCTGTTCCTCGGGGCGGCGCGTCCCGCGTTCGTCAGCGGCCTTTTCGCCACGCATCCGCCGGTCACAGAGCGTGTCCGGCGAATCTATGGGCGCACGCGGGAGTTCCTGCCCGCGCCGGAAGACCGTGTCGCGCTGGCGCTCGACGGCCGTTCTGCAACCGAAGAGGAGCGTCCGCCGATTCCGTTCATCTCTCCGGCGGCGGCGGCCAGTGCAGCCGAGCCCGCATCCGCGTCGTTTCCCGATGCGTTGTCGCCGGTGGCTGGCCTCGTCACCGCATCCGCGGCGGCGGCGGCGCAGATCACCGATGCCGTGGGCAAGGTCGGCCTGCCGCGCTCACGCGACTTCGCGCTCGACGACGCGCAGCGTGCGACGCTCGCCGCCCTGCGCGCCGCAGCCGCGGATGGCTCGCGCTCGCAGTTGCTGGCGCTGGCGCTGCTGGTCGATCTCGACGTCGACCTGCGCGCGCAGCAGCGCAGCGTGATCGCGGAGGCGTACGGCAGCGAAGCGTTGCCGATCGTCGACGACTACCACGGCCGCATCCAGCAGCTGCCGCCGGGTGCTCGCCAGCCGCTGGCCGACACAGCCATGCCGGCCTTGCGCAAGCTTCCGCAGGACGCCAGGCAGCGGCTGCTGCGGGTCGCGCACATGCTCATCGTCGCCGACGGTCGCCTGTCGGTGCCGGAGTTCCTGCTGTTCACGATCCTGAAGCGCCGGCTCGGCCCCGATGCGGGCCGGGCCGTTCCGATCAGCTTTCGCACCGTTCGCGAGTTACCCCGGGAGGCCGCCCTCGTGCTTTCGCTTGCTGCGGCCGTGCGCCTTCCGGAGCGCGCGGAGCACGCGTTCAACGCGGGCGCGCTGCTGCTTCCCGGCGTCGACACGCCGTTCACGCCCGGCGACTCGATCCGGCTCGATGCCGTCTCGGACGCGCTCGACCGGTTGAACCAGCTCGCGCCGCTCGCGAAGCCGCAGCTGATCAAGGCGGTGACGGCGACGGCGTTCGCGGACGACGCCACGAACTGGGGAGCTGCGAGCACGCTGCGGATGATCTGCGCGGCGCTCGATGCGCCGCTGCCGCCGCGGCTGCTCGCCATCGAGGCCGGCTGAGCAGTTCGCCCGCGGCGCTGCTTCAGGGGCGCAGGCCCCGCTGCGGCCGATGCGCGTTGGCGCGAGGCGTCGCGATGGGAGTGAAGCCCTCTTGCTAGGCGACGCCCGCCGCGTGCGCCTGCTGGTCGGCGTGATAGCTGGACCGCACCATCGCGCCGCACGCCGCGTGGGAGAAGCCCATGGCAGCTGCTTCGGACTCGAACATCCGGAACGTGTCCGGGTGCACGTAGCGGCGGACCGGCAGGTGGTGATTGGTCGGCGCCAGGTACTGGCCGACCGTGAGCATGTCGACGTCGTGCGCGCGCAGGTCGCGCATCACCTGCAGGATCTCGTCGTCGGTCTCGCCCAGCCCCACCATCAGGCCGCTCTTGGTCGGCACGCCGGGCACCCGCTGCTTGAATTCCTTCAGCAGCGCCAGCGAGTGGTGGTAGTCCGAACCCGGGCGCGACTCGCGGTACAGCCGCGGCACCGTCTCCAGGTTGTGGTTCATCACGTCGGGCGGCGCCGTCACGAGGATCTCGAGCGCACGGTCGAGGCGGCCGCGGAAGTCTGGCACCAGCACCTCGATGCGGGTCGGGGGCGAGGCGGCTCGGGTCGCGCGGATGCAGTCGACGAAGTGCCTGGCGCCACCGTCCTTCAGGTCGTCGCGGTCGACCGAAGTGATGACGACGTAGTTGAGCTTCAGTGCCGCGATCGTCTTCGCCAGGTTGGCGGGCTCGTCGGGGTCGAGCGGGTCCGGGCGGCCGTGGCCGACGTCGCAGAACGGACAACGGCGCGTGCACTTGTCGCCCATGATCATGAACGTCGCCGTGCCCTTGCCGAAGCACTCGCCGATGTTCGGGCAGGTCGCT
>Ga0209391_10001786_pt1 | contig 11229 bp, 6 predicted proteins | sample PPLLak3March2015_FD_187246 | JGI IMG/M metagenome (GOLD analysis project Ga0209391, IMG submission 187246) | Freshwater sediment microbial communities from Prairie Pothole Lake near Jamestown, North Dakota, USA - PPLs Lake P7 Core (1) Depth... | ecosystem: Environmental > Aquatic > Freshwater >... | reverse complement strand
AAGCGCCAGGTGGTCGGGTTGAGCTGCTCCCACGACGTCGCCAGCCCCGGAATGAGCTTCAGGTCCTTGTCGCGCATCACCAGCGTCTCGTGGATCAGCTGGTTGATGTTGTTGGTGAGGTTCTCGTTCTGCGAGAACGGGTCCATCGTCTGCGGGTCGCCGCGGCCAGCCCAGCGCAGCGTCTTGGCCTCCGCGAGGCCGGCGGCGAGCAGCGTGGCCGCGCAGGCGAGGGCAAGCGCGCGGGGAAGTAGGTTGGGCATCGCAGTGCTCCTGGCGTGGATCGGGGCGGACCCCGCAATGGCGCGAGAGCATACTCCATCGGCCGCGTAGAATCACCGTCCCCGACTCGTCGCCCACAGCGCGACACGCTGTCCATGCCTGCCCCCGCCGACCTCCTGCGCGCGCGCCTCGCTCACACGCTGCTGGCCGACGAGCGCCGCCTCGCGCCCCGGATCGCCCGCGCTCGCGAGGTGAAGGCGGGCGAGGCGGCGTGGGCGAAGCTCGCCGCCGAGGTCGATGCGGCGGTTGGCCGGTACGAAGCGCGCAAGGCACGGCGGCCGGCCGTCGCCTATCCGCCGGACCTTCCCGTTGCGCAGCGTGCGGCGGACATCGCGGCAGCCATCCGCGCGCACCCGGTGGTCATCGTCTGCGGCGAGACCGGCTCGGGCAAGACCACGCAGCTGCCCAAGATCTGCCTCGAGGCTGGCCGGGCTTCCCGCGGGCTGATCGGGCACACGCAGCCGCGGCGGATCGCCGCTCGTGCGGTCGCGACGCGGATCGCGCAGGAGATGGGCACGCCGCTTGGCGAGGCCGTCGGCTTCAAGGTCCGCTTCACCGACCAGACGCGGCCCGACGCGTTCGTCAAGCTGATGACCGACGGCATCCTGCTCGCGGAGACGCAAGGCGACCGGCTGCTCGCCGCCTACGACACGATCGTCGTCGACGAGGCGCACGAGCGCAGCCTCAACGTCGACTTCCTGCTGGGCTACCTGAAGCAGCTCAAGCGGCGGCGGCCGGACCTCCGGGTGGTGGTCACCTCGGCCACGCTCGACGCGGAACGCTTCGCGTCGCACTTCGGCGAGCCGGGTCGCCCCGCGCCGGTGATCGAGGTCTCCGGCCGCACGTACCCGGTCGAGGTCCGCTACCGCGCGCTCGGCGCCGCCGACGACGTGGCCGGCGAGGAAGCCGACGACGAGGAGGCGATGGAGGACGCGATCGCCGCCGCGGCCGAGGACCTGTGGCGCGAGGGACCCGGCGACATCCTCGCGTTCCTGCCCGGCGAGCGGGAGATCCGCGAGACCGGCGACCTGCTGCGGCGCAGCCTCGCGCGCCGACCGTATGCCGGCGACGTCGAGATCCTGCCGCTCTACGCGCGGCTCTCGGTCGCCGAGCAGCAGCGCGTGTTCGCGCCTTCGCGCGGCCGGCGGATCGTGCTCGCGACCAACGTCGCCGAGACCTCGCTCACCGTGCCGGGCATCCGCTACGTGATCGACACCGGGCTCGCGCGCGTCAAGCGCTACAACGTGCGCAACAAGACCACGCTGCTCGGCATCGAGAAGATCGCGCAGTCAGCGGCCAACCAGCGCGCGGGGCGCTGCGGTCGCGTGCAGGACGGCATCTGCGTGCGCCTCTACGCGGAAGCGGACTACGCTGCGCGTCCGCAGTACGCCGACCCCGAGATCCTGCGCAGCTCGCTCGCCGCGGTGATCCTGCGCATGACGGCGCTGGAGCTGGGCGCGGTCGACGCGTTCCCGTTCCTCGACCCGCCGTCGCCGCGGGCGATCACCGACGGCTTCCAGCTGCTGGCCGAGCTGGGCGCGGTGGACGATGCCCGCCAGCTCACGCCTGCGGGCCGCGAGCTCGCGCGCCTGCCGCTCGACCCGCGCATCGGGCGCATCGTTCTGGCGGCGCGCGACGCCGGGTGCCTGCCCGAGGCGCTGGTCATCGCAGCCGCGCTGGCGGTGCCCGACCCGCGCGAACGGCCGCTCGACAAGCAGCAGGCCGCCGACCAGGCGCACCTGCGCTTCCGCGACGAGCGCTCCGACTTCCTCTCGCTGGTGGCGCTGTGGGAGTTCTTCGACGACGCGCTCGCGCAGAAGCTCGCGCACCGCAAGCTCGTCGACGCCTGCCGCGCGCAGTTCGTCAACCAGCTGCGCATGCGCGAGTGGCGCGACGTGCATCGGCAGCTCGCCGACCAGCTGACCGAGGCGGGGTGGAAGTGGGCCCCGGAGCTGCCGAAGACGTTCGACGACGCGCGCTACGCCACGCTGCACAAGGCACTGCTCGCAGGTCTCGTGACCAACGTCGGCACCCGCGCGAGCGATGGCGACGGCTTCGAGGGGACGCGCGGCCTGCGCTTTCACCTCCACCCCGGTTCGGGATTGGCGAAGAAGGCGCCGCGCTGGGTGCTGGCGGCCGAGTTGGTCGAGACCTCGCGGCTCTTCGCCCGCGTGGCGGCCCGCGTCGAGCCGGAGTGGATCGAGGAGGTGGCGGGGGAGCGGGCCACGCGCGAGTACTTCGAGCCGCACTGGGATGCGCAGCGTGGCGAGGTGGTCGCCAGCGAACGCGTGCAGCTCTATGGCCTCACGCTCGTGCCGCGCCGGCTGCGCTCGTTCGGGTCGATCGATCCGGCGCTCGCGCGCGAGGTGTTCATCCGCGAGGCGCTGGTGCCCGGAACGCTGGCGACGAAGGGCGCGTTTCTCGCGCACAACGCGAAGCTGGTGGGCGGGATCGCCGAGCTCGAGCACAAGGCGCGGCGGCAGGACGTGCTGGTCGACCCCGAGGCGATGGCCGCGTTCTACGCCGAGCGGCTGCCCGCCGATGCGCACTCGCTCGTCAGCTTCGAGCGCTGGCGGGAGTCTGCAGAGAAGCGCGATCCGCGCATCCTCCACTTCACCCGCGAGGCGCTGATGCGCCACGCCGCATCGGCGGTCACCGAGACGCTGTTCCCCGACGCGCTGGAAATGGCGGGCACGAAGCTGTCGCTCAAGTACCGCTTCGCGCCCGGCCACCCGCTCGACGGTCTCACGCTGACCGTGCCGCTCGCGTTGCTCAATCAGCTCGACGACGCGCGGCTCTCCTGGCTCGTGCCGGGCATGATCCGCGAGAAGGTCGCGTGGTACATCAAGGCCCTGCCGAAAGCGCTGCGCAATCGCCTGGTGCCTGTGCCCGAGCGCGTCACCGCTTTCCTCGAGGCCACGCCGGCGGGCCGCGAACCGTTGCCCGAGGCCATTCGCGGCTGGATGAAGGCCACGCTCGGCGACGCCCCCGCGGCCGATGCATGGGACGGGCTCGAACTTCCGGCGCACCTTGCGATCCTCGTCCGCGTGGTCGACGCCGCGGACCGGGAGCTCGCCGCGGGCCGCGACCTCGCCGCGCTGCGCGCTCAGCTCGGCGAGGCCGCCCAGATGACCTTCGCCGCGAGCGGTGCCGCGTTCGAGAGGAAAGGGATGCGTTCGTGGGAGATGGGCGACCTGCCGGAGCGGCTGACCATCGCGCGTCAGGGCCAGCGGGTCACCGGCTATCCGGCGCTCGTCGACGAAGGCGACAGCGTGGCGCTGGCGCTGCTCGACACTGCGGAGGCCGCCGAGGCGTCGACTCGGCAGGGCGCGGTCCGCCTGATCGGGCTCGCGCTCCGGGAGGTACTGGCCCGCTACGCCAAGGGGCCACCCGGCTACACGCAGATAGCTGGCGCATTGCGCTCCGCGGTCCTGCCCGACCGGCTGCTCGACGACGTTCTCGCAGCCATTTGCGACCGCGCCTTCGTCGGCGACGACCCGCTGCCGCGCTCCGAGAAGGCGTTCGCCGAGCAGGTGAAGCGCGCGCGGACGCGACTGCCCGCTGTCGCGGAAGGCGCCTTCCGCCTGCTCGGCGCCATTGCGGCCGAGCACCAGGCGCTGAGCCAGCGGCTTGCCGCGCTGCCGCCGGTGCACGCGCGCTTCGCTGCCGATTTGCGCGCCCAACGCGACGCGCTCGTCCATCCCGGGTTTTTCGGCGCGACGCCGTGGGCCTCGCTGCAGCACCTGCCCCGGTACCTGAAGGCGCTCGAGCGCAGGCTGGCGAAGTACCTCGAACAGCCGGAACGCGACCAGCGTCACGCCCGGCATGTTGCCGAGTTATGGCATCGCTACCGCGAGCGCCTGGAACGCAACGCAGCGGCGGGACGGCGGGAGCCGGCTCTTGTACAGTACCGGTGGCTGCTCGAGGAGTTGAAGGTCTCGCTGTTCGCCCAGGAGCTTCGCACGCCGTTCCCGATTTCTTACAAGCGGCTGGACAAGGCGTGGGTCGAGTTGGGACGATGAGACAAGGCGACGGGCGGCGCGCGGCCGGACATGGCGGGAAGGGCGGCTGCGTGCTACAGTAAGTTGACGAAAAAGTGCCCCAAGCTCTTGAAGGATTGGTCGATTCGGCAGGGGAACCGGGCGCGAGAGCGTCCGCCAAGGGATTAGCAGCCACTTGAACCCGACGTCGGAAGCTCCCGCACGGCGCGCGCCTCCTCGCGAGGCGTCGAAGATCCTGGGCGATTGCAGGGACATCGCCACGGGACGCATGCGCACGGCCTTTGCCGCCATCCTCGGCAAGGTCGACGACGTGCTCATGGACCGCGCGATGCGCACGGAAGTGCGCGAGGAGCAGCAGATGCTGCTCGACGCCCGCGCAGTGCTCAAGTCGCAGAAGGAAGCGCTGCTCGCGGACTTCGAGAAGCGGCTGAAGCGCCGCGTCGACGACGGCTTCGCCGGCCGCGACGACGAGAAGCGCGACTTCGCGCAGGCCCGCTCCGACGACCTCACGCTGGTCGAGACCTCCGCGATGGACGAGTCGGTGCTGCGCGGCAACCTGAAGCGCGTGGTCGAGAACCTCTGCTACGAGGAGCTGCAGCTGCTCAACCGCGGCGTCGGCCACCTGCTCGGCCGTCCCGACCTCGAGACCGACGGCAATCCGATGGCGCCGGGCGTGGTCGTCGACTCGTTCGCCGATGCGCTGAACGAGGTCAAGACCGAGACGCGCATCAAGTTCCAGGTGCTGAAGGAGTTGAACCAGGCCTCGCTCGCGGACCTCGCCGCGATCTACGGGGACCTCAACAAGCACCTCGCGTCGCTCAACGTGGTGCCCGCGGGGATGCGGGCACGCAATGTCGGCGGTCACGCGCCCAGGGGCGAAGCGCGCAAGGACCCCGCTGCGGCGGCGCCTGCCCCACCGCCAGCGGCGGAAGTCGACGTGATGGCGCTGTTCCAGCGCATGTTTGCGGGCGGCGCCATGATGCGCGCGGCTGCGGCGCAGCCGCAGATGCCGCAGATGCCGTCGATGCCCGGCTATGCGCCGGAGACGCCGCAGATGCCCGGCTATCCGCCGGACGCGCCGCGTATGCCCGGAGCCGGCGGGGGCTTCGACACCGGGTCCGCCGGCGACATGGACTTCCCGCAGATCCAGGCGCCCGGCGGGGCTCCGGGGGCCACGCGGTCGTTCATGCCGATGCCGCCGACGCCGTCGGGCTACGTCCCCGGCGCGCCGATCATCTCGACCGCCGACCTGCACGAGGGCCTGACGCGCCTGCAGGCCGGCCAGACCAACTTCGACGTCGGCGGCGCGCAGGTCGCGTTCACCGGCATCCCGTCGGGCCTGCACAACGTCCTGCGCGACCTGAAGGACTCCCCGCTCGGCCACAAGGCGAACCAGCTCGAGTCGATGACCATCGAGATGGTCGCGATGCTGTTCGACTTCATCTTCGAGACCAAGGACCTGCCCGACGGCATCAAGGCGTTGCTCGCGCGCCTGCAGATTCCCGTGCTGAAGGCGGCGATGCTCGACAGCGAGTTCTTCGCCAAGAGGACGCACCCGGCGCGCCTGCTGGTCAACGAGCTGGCGCAGGCGGGACTGGGCTGGTCGCCGGTGATGGGCTCCGACGACCCGCTGTACAAGGTGGTCGAGCGGATCGTCCACGCGATCCTCGACAAGTTCAGCGACGATCTGACGCTCTTCGAGGACCTGCGCGGCGAGCTCGAGGCGTTCCTCTCCGAGGAGGAGAAGGCGGCCGAGCAGAACATCGCGGCCAACGCCGAGGAAATCAACACCCGCGATCGCCACGACGTCGCGATCGCGGTGGCGCGCGCGGAGATCGAGAAACGCATCGAGTCCTATCCGTTGCCCGCGTTCCTCGCGGCGTTCCTGCGCCAGTACTGGGTCGGCGCGCTCGCTTCGATCTACGTCGCCGGTGGCGAGGAGAGCGAGGCGTGGTCGTCCGCGGTCACCACGCTCGAGGACCTCGTCTGGAGCGTGCAGCCCAAGCGCAGTACGGAGGATCGCAGGCACCTGATCGCGATGCTGCCGTCGCTGCTGAAGCGGCTGAACGCGGGCATGCAGAAGCAGCGCTGGATGCCGGAGGAGCGCGAGCCGTTCATGTCCAACCTCGTCGAGGCGCACGCGGCGGCGGTCAAGCCCTCGCTCGCGCACGCCGAGTCGCCGACCGCAGCGGTCGCCGAGCAGGCGAAGGTGCAGGCGGAGGTCGCCAAGGCCGCGGGCGACGAGCGCGCGGCGGAGAAGGCGCAGGCGCTGGCCGAGGCGATGGCGCCCGCGCCCCCGCCCGAGCCGGAGCGCGAGGTGCTCGAAGACGAATACCTCGAGATCGCGCGCAGCCTCGAGCGCGGCATGTGGGTCGAGTTCGAGAGCGAGGACGGGCAGCTCGCGTTCGCGAAGCTCGCCTGGGTCAGTCCGCTGCGCGGCACCTACCTCTTCACCAACCGCCAGGGCCAGAAGGCACTGTCGATCACCGCCGACGAGCTCGCCGAGTACTTCCGCGAGGACCGCGCGCGCGTCGTCGAGGCCGAGCCGCTGATCGACCGCGCGTTCAGCAGCATGATGCAGCAGATGGAAGGCAAGATGGAGGCGGAGGCGGCGTGACCGCCATCGGCGCCTACGTCATCGGCGACGAGATCCTCTCCGGCAAGCGCGCCGACAAGCACCTTGCGCACCTGATCGCCACGCTCGCTTCGCGCGGCCTCGGGCTCGACTACGCGCACTACGTCGGCGACGACCGCGGACGGCTGACGGCGCTGCTGCGCGATTCGTTCGCGCGCGGCGACCTCGCTTTCAGCTTCGGCGGCATCGGCGCAACGCCCGACGACCACACGCGGCAGGCGGTGGCCGCGGCGCTCGGCGTGCCGCTGGTCGCGCACCCGGAGGCGGTGGCGGGCATCGTCGCGCGCTTCGGCGCCGAGGCCTATCCGCATCGCGTGCTGATGGCGCACTTCCCGCAGGGTGCTGCGATCGTTCCCAACCCGGTGAACAACGTCGCGGCGTTCTCGATCCGCGACCACCACTTCCTGCCCGGCTTTCCGCAGATGGCATGGCCGATGGTCGACTGGGTGCTGGCGACACGCTACCCGGCGCTCAGGCGCGAGCCGAGCGTCGAGCGCATGGTCGTGGTCTGGGACGCGGGCGAGAGCCAGCTGCTGCCGCTGATGACCGAGAACGTGGCACGCTTTCCGCGCGTGAAGCTGTTCAGCCTGCCCTCGTTCTCCGGCGACGGCGGCCGCCGTCGCCTGGAGCTTGGCGTGCGCGGTACGACAGCCGACGTCGAGGAAGCGTTCGCGCACCTGTACGCGGGCGTCGCGGCGTCCGGCTTTCCGTTCGAGGCCGGGGAGGGCGCATGACGCGCGCTCCGGGAGCCGACGCCCAGGGATTGCGCTTCGACGAAGCCGTCGTCGGCGAGGCGTTCACCAGCTCGCTGACGGTGACCGAGACGCACCTCGTGCTGGGCGCGGGACTGATCGGCGATTTCAATCCGCACCACGTCGACGAGACCTACGCGCGCGGCTCGCGCTACGGCGGGCGCATCCTCCACGGCATGCTGACCTCGGCGATCATGGGCGCGTCGGTCGGCATGCGCTTCCAGGGCACCGCGATCGGCTACCTCGAGCACCACGTTCGCTTCCTGGCTCCGGTGTACCCGGGCGACACGCTCGCGACGACGTGGACGATCGTCGAGACGCACGCCAAGCCGAAGCACAGCGGCGGCGTGGTCGCGCTGCACGCCGAGTGCCGCAACCAGGACGGGGCCGTCGTGGCGACCGGCGAGGCGAAGATCCTCGTCGGCAACGACCCGACCGGCAGGGGATCAGCCGGCTGACACGGCGCTGCCGGCTCGCGCGCCGAAGCCGCGCGTCGCACGGACGCATTCGGCGACCAGCGCGGGACCCCGGTAGACGAGCCCGGTGTAGAGCTGCACCAGCGTCGCGCCGGCCTGGAGCTTTTCCCGTGCGTCCGCGCCGCTCATCACGCCGCCCGAGCCGATGACCGGCAGCGCGCCGTCGAGGGCGCGGGAAAGACGCCGGACCACCGCGGTCGCGCGCTCGCGCAGCGGGGCGCCGGAAAGCCCGCCGGCCTCGTTCGCGTGCGGCAGCCCTTCGACGCCGGTGCGCGCGATCGTCGTGTTCGTCGCGACGACGGCATCGATGCGGTGACGCGCGCACAGCCGGGCGATGCCGTCGATTGCCACCGGCTGCAGGTCGGGGGCGATCTTGAGCGCAAGCGGCGTGTACTTGCCGTGGCGGTCGGCCAGCTTCGCCTGCTCGCTCTTGAGCGTGGCCATCAGCGCGGCGAGCGCGTCCTCGTGCTGGAGGTCGCGCAGTCCCTTGGTGTTCGGCGAGCTCACGTTGACGGCGACGTAGCTCGCGCGCGCGTAGCAGCTGCGCAAGCCGGCGAGGTAGTCGTCGACCGCGCGCTCGTTGGGCGTGTCGAAGTTGCGGCCGATGTTGAGGCCGACAATGCCCTTCCAGCGCGCGCGGGCACGGTGCGCGAGGAACGCCTCGAGCCCCTCATTGTTGAAGCCCATGCGATTGATCAGCGCCTGCGCCGCGACGATGCGAAACAGCCTCGGCGGCGGGTTGCCCGGCTGTGGGCGCGGCGTGACCGTGCCGCACTCGATGTGGCCGAAGCCCAGCGCAGCGAGCCCGTCGATGTGCTCGGCGTTCTTGTCGAGGCCGGCGGCAAGCCCGATGCGGTTGGGAAACGAGAGGCCCATCGCCTCGACCGGGTCGTCGGGCACGGACGGGAAGGCGAGCGAGGCAACGCGCAGATGCGCCGCGATGTCGAGGCCGCCGAAGGAAAGGCGGTGCGCGGTCTCCGGATCGAGGCGGAAGAGGAGCGGACGAACGAGCGGATAGAGCATCGAAGGCTGCTTTTGCCCTCTCTCCGAAGGCGCGCGATGATACCATCGCCGCGAAGCCGCACGCCGTTCTCACCGCGCCATCCTTCCCTTCGTGATCCGCCGATTCGCCGCCGCAGCGCTCGCGGCCCTCGTCGCGCTCGCTCCCGGCGCGAGCGTCGCGCAGCCGCGCCAGGCCGCGCCCGCCGAGGCGCGCGCTGCGTATCCCGCGCGCGAGGACGTGCGCGCCTTCATCGCCGAGATGGTGGCCGAGCACGGCTTCGTGGCTTCGGACCTCGAGCGCTGGCTCGCGGCGGCGAAGTTCCAACCGCGCATCGTCGAGCTGATGAACCGCCCGGTGCTCGAGCCGCCGAAATGGTTCGAGTACGCACCGCCGTTCCTCTCCGCCGAGCGCGTCGACGCGGGACTCGCGTTCTGGGCGGCGAACGCGGCCGCGCTCGCGCGTGCCGAGCAGGGCAGCGGCGTACCCGCCGAGTTGATCGTGGCGATCATCGGCGTGGAGACCTATTACGGCCGCATCACCGGCAGCCATCGCGTCGTCGACGCACTGGCCACGCTGGCCTTCGACTACCCGCGGCGCGCGGCGTTCTTCCGCGGCGAGCTGAAGGAGTTCCTGCTGCTCGCGCGCGAGCAGGGCATTTCGCCGCTCGCGCCGCGCGGCTCGTTCGCCGGCGCAATGGGCCTGCCGCAGTTCATGCCCGGCAGCTACCGGCGCTACGCGGTCGACTTCGACGGCAGCGGACGCACGGACTTGTGGCGCGGCACCGATGACGCGATCGGCAGCGTGGCGAACTTCCTCCTGCGGCACGACTGGAAGCCGGGCCAGCCGGTGCTCGCGAAGGCGTACGTCGATGCCGCGCAGCGCGACGCGGTGCTGCGGCGGCTCGACGGAGGCCTGTCGGAACGGCGATCGCTCGCAGCGTGGAACCTCGACGGCGTCACTACGCATCCGCTGCCGGTCGACGTGCAGCCGGACCCGATCGGCGTGCTGCTGCTCGAGGAGTCGGCGAACGCGTCGAACACGTGGTTCGCTTTCCACAATTTCTATGTGATCACGCGCTACAACCGCAGCCGCCTCTACGCGGCCGCGGTGTGGCAGCTCGCGCAGGCGCTGCGCACAAGGCGCTGATCAGCCGGAAGCAAGCCGGCGCGCGTGCGCTGCGAGCGCCGCGGTCGAGGCGTCCGTACCCGCCGGCAGCGGCGCGCCTTCGCCAAGCGCGGCGGCGATCGGCTTCGCCAGGGTCTTGCCCAGTTCGACGCCCCACTGGTCGAACGGGTTGGTGCCGGCGAGCGCGGCCTCGACACAGGTGCGGTGCTCCCAGAGCGCGATTAGCGCGCCGAGATTCCAGGCGTCGACCACCGGCAGCATCACGGTCGTCGACGGCCGGTCGCCCGGACACACCCGCGCGGCGACGGCTGCGGCCAGCGCATCGCCGGCCAGTCCGCTACCCGCAAGCTCCGCCTCGACCGCCTGCGGTTGCCGGCCCGCGAGCAGCGCCTGAGCCTGCGCGAGCGCGTTGGCGACGAGCTGCCGCTGGCGCTCGTCGTCGCCCTGCGGCGAGCGCACGGGCACGACGAACTCCACGCTCGCGCGCTGCGTGCCCTGGTGCAGCCACTGGAAGAACGAGTGCTGCGCGTCGGTGCCGGCGGCACCCCACAGGCCGATCGCGGTCGGCCCCTCGCACGGCGAGCCGTTGCGCGTCACGCGCTTGCCGTTGCTCTCGAGCACGAGCTGCTGAAGGAACGCGGGGAAGAGGTCGAGCGCGTGCGCGTAGGGGATGACCAGGCGCTGGCGGACGCCCATCCAGCGCGCGTTCCACCACGCGAGCGCGCCGATCACGATGGCGGCGTTGCGCTCTGGCGGCGCGCTGCGCACATGGGCGTCCATGGCCGCGGCGCCGGCGCGCAGTGCTTCGAACTTCGCGGCACCGTGCGCGACTGCGATCGGCAGGCCCGCGGCGCTCCACAGCGAGTAACGGCCGCCGACCCAGTCCCACATCGGCAGCACCTGCGAGGGGGGAATGCCGAATTCCCGTGCCCCGGCGACGTTGGCGGAGACGCCGACT
>Ga0209391_10001784_pt1 | contig 11233 bp, 10 predicted proteins | sample PPLLak3March2015_FD_187246 | JGI IMG/M metagenome (GOLD analysis project Ga0209391, IMG submission 187246) | Freshwater sediment microbial communities from Prairie Pothole Lake near Jamestown, North Dakota, USA - PPLs Lake P7 Core (1) Depth... | ecosystem: Environmental > Aquatic > Freshwater >... | reverse complement strand
TCGACGTCCACCGTCTGGCCCTGGCGGAAGAAGAAGGTGTGACCGGCGACGTACTGCGGCGGCGCCATCCGGTGCAGCGCCGTGGTCGCGGGAACGACGAGCACGTCCATTCCGCCGGCGGCGGGCTGGCTCAGGCGGTACAGCGTCTCCAGCCGCTCCGAGACGAGGTCCTGGTGCGGCGACAGCGTGTCGTAGGGCAGCGTCTCCCAGTCCGGCAGCGGGCGGACGGTCAGCGCGGGCTCGAAGTAGCGGACTTCATCGACGAGGCGCTGCGCGTCGAGCGCGTCGGCCGCGACCACGACCAGCAGGCGCTTTGCCGTCCGCGCAGCGGCCGCGGTTTCCGCCAGCAGCAACGCGTCGCCAGAGCCCGGCGGCCGCGCGATGGCGACACGGGTCCCTGCGGACGGGAGTGTCTGCGAGGAGAGGCCCGACAGCGGGGCCGCGGGCGCGGCGGTGGAAACTTCGTGATTCACAAATGAAAAACGGCAGCGGAGCCACGCTCACGAGCTGCCGAACTCGGTCGCTATTATACGAAGCACATTTGAAACCACCCGGGCCGGGATCCGCGTTGCGTCACTCCGTTCGTTACTTCGGACTCATCCCTGCGGCGGGCGTGGGCTCCCGCATGGGAGCCGACCGCGGTCCGAAGCAGTACCTGCCGCTCGGCGGCAGGTCGATGCTCGAACACTCGATCGACGCGATGCTGACCGATGCGCGCGTCGATCGTGTGTTCGTCGTGGTCGCCCCCACTGACACGCGGTGGCCGTCGATTCGCGTGGAGGCCGGACGCGTCGAGTTCCTGCCGGTCGGCGGCGCGTCGCGCGCGGAGTCCGTGCGCAACGGACTCGATTCGATCGCGGGCCGCGTGAACGACGACGACCGCGTCCTCGTGCATGACGCCGCGCGTCCGTGCCTCGGCGTGGCCGAGCTCGCAAGACTGATCGACGAGGCCGGCGGCGAGGAGGGCGGCGGCCTGCTCGCCGTGCCTTTGCGCGACACGCCGAAGTGCGGCGAAGCCGGCCGCGTCGCGACGACGCTCGACCGCTCGTCGCTGTGGTGCGCGCAGACGCCGCAACTGTTCCGCGTCGGATCGCTGCGCGCCGCATTGGCGTCCGGCAAGCTGGCAGGCATCACCGACGAAGCCAGCGCGATGGAGCGGGCCGGCCACGCGCCACGGCTCGTCGCGGGCGTTTCGTCGAACTTGAAGGTCACCACGCCCGAGGACGTCGTGCTCGCCTGCGCGGTCCTCGGGGCGCAGGGACGTATCCATATCGGGAAGGACGGCATGAAGATCCGGGTGGGGCAGGGCTTCGACGTGCACGCGCTGGTTCCTGGCCGACGGCTCGTGATCGGCGGCGTGGAGATTCCGCACGAGCGAGGGCTGCTCGGGCACTCCGACGCCGACGTGCTGCTGCACGCGATCACAGATGCCATCCTCGGCGCCGCCGCGCTCGGCGACATCGGGCGGCTCTATCCCGACGATGACCCGAAATTCCGCGACGCGGACAGCCGCGGGCTGCTGCGAACCGCCGTGGCGCGCGCCGCTGACGCCGGCTGGCGTGTCGGCAACGTCGACGCGACGGTGATCGCGGAGCGGCCGAGGATCGGGCCGTATGTGGCGGCCATGCGGGCGGCGGTCGCGGCCGAGTGCGGCATCGACGTCGGCGCCGTCAACATCAAGGGCAAGACCAGCGAGAAGCTCGGCTACGCGGGGCGCGGCGAAGGCATCGCGGCGCAGGCCGTGGTGCTGCTGTCTGCCGAATGACGCGGATCAGTAGGGCCTGTTAAATCACATGCCCTAGAGCGCGGGCAGTGCCAGTTCGGCGCGCAGCCCGTGCGGCGCGTTGGCAAGCAGGCGCAGATCGCCGCCGTGCATGCGCGCGATGCGCTGCACGATGGGCAGGCCGAGTCCCGCGCCGCCGCTGCCGGAACGGGCGGCCTCGCCGCGCTCGAACGGCCGCATCAGCCGCTCGATCTGGTCCGTGGGCACGCCGGGACCATTGTCGGCGACGCCGACGATCGCCATGTCGTCGTCGCGCACCAGGCTGACGGTGACGTTCAGTGCGCCCGAGCTCGGATCCCGTCCGTAGCGCACCGCATTCGTCAGCAGGTTGTCGACGGCGCGATCCAGTTCGGTGCGGTGCCCGCGCACTTTCACCGCGGGCGCCAGGCGCAGGTCGACGCGCGACTGCGGCTGCACGTCGATGCGCGCGCGCCGCACGGCCGCCTCGAGCAGCGGCCCGAGTTCGATGTCCTCGGCCGGCGCCTGTGGCTCCTTGCGCGCGTAGTCGAGGAACTGATGCACGATGCTGTCGATCTGTTCGATGTCGCTGGCCATCGCGTCGCGCGCCTCCGGCGGCACGTTGGCCAGCTCGACTTCCAGGCGCAGGCGGGTCAGCGGCGTGCGCAGGTCGTGCGAGATCCCGGCGAGCAGCACCGCGCGGTCGGCTTCGAGCTTGCCGAGGTCGGCGACCATGCGGTTGAAGTTTTCGTTGACGGTGCGGATCTCGACAGGTCCGGTTTCCGGCAGCGGCGGCGGCTGGCGGCCGCTGCCGAGATCGGCTGCCGCGCGCGAAAGCTGCGCCAGCGGCCGGTTGATCAACCGGGTGATGAGGACGGCGCCGATCAGCGACAGCAGCAGCGCCACCGCGGCCCAGCCGATCCACTGCGTGCCGTACGTGCGCGCCGCCGGATCGCGGTCGATGAACACCCAGTACCGGTCGTCGTCCAGCGCCAGGCTCACCCACAGCCCGCGAACGCCATTCACCCCGGATGCGACCTGCGTGTCGGGACCGAGCCGCTCCGCGATGCCCCTTGCTGCCATGCGGATCAACGGCCCCTCGGTCACCGGCACGACGATGTCGGTCGGCTCGAGCGGGTAGATGCGGATGCCTTCGTTGGCGGCCAGTTCGGCGAGCAGGTCGCGCCGGACGAAGGGATCCGAGTAGAGCAGCGCGGCGCGCGTGACATTGACGACGGATACGACCTGCTGCGCGATGTTCTGCGCGCGCGGAGCACGCTCGAACACGCGGAAGCTCTGGATCCACGCCCCGAGGCTGGCGACGATCAGCAGCAGCACGAGGAGCAGCGTTCGCCAGAACAGCGAGGGCGAACGCAGGAACGGGCCTGGCATGGGCTCTAGCCCTGGCCGTCGGGGATGAACACGTACCCGAGCCCCCACACGGTCTGGATGTGGCGCGGCTTCGATGGATCCGTCTCGACGAGCTTGCGCAGCCGCGAAATCTGGACGTCGAGGCTGCGGTCGAAGGCTTCGTACTCGCGGCCACGCGCCATTTCCATCAGCTTCTCGCGCGACAGCGGCACGCGCGGGTGGCGCGCGAAGGCCTTCAGTACCGCGAACTCGCCGGTGGTCAGCGGGACGTCCTCGCCGTTCTTGGTGAGGGACCGCGTCGCGAGGTCGAGCACGAACTCACCGAACTGCACGGGCTCGGTGTCGGCGTCTGGCGCACCCGGAGCGTCGTCCGGCGTGCGGCGTCTCAGCACCGCGTTGATGCGGGCGAGCAGTTCGCGCGGGTTGAACGGCTTCGGAAGATAGTCGTCGGCGCCCAGTTCGAGGCCGACGATGCGATCGACGTCCTCGCCCTTGGCCGTGAGCATCACGATCGGCGTGTTGTCGCGGGCGCCGCGCAGGCGGCGCATGATCGACAGCCCGTCCTCGCCCGGCATCATCAGGTCGAGGATCAGCAGGTCGAAGCGCTCGCGCATCCACAGCCGGTTCATCGACGGCCCGCCGTCGGCGGTGACGACGGCGAATCCGTTTTCGCCCAGGTAGCGCCGCAGCAGGTCCCGCAGGCGCGGGTCGTCGTCGACGACGAGGATCTTCGGTGGACCGTTGCGCGTCATGGTGTCCGGACGTGATCGAATGCCGTGATGCTAGGCGGAGGGGCCGCCGCGGACCCGCGCCCCACACAAAGTGTTACAGAATTTACCTGGTGCTCGCATCCGTTGCGTGGACAATTCTTCACTGTCGTCGAGCCACCCACCAGCATTCCGTCCATGCTCCCGCTGTACCTTCGTCACCGTCGCTCCGCACTGACGCGCGTCCTCGCGTGCGCGCTGATGGTCGCGATTGCCGGGCCGGCGATCGCGGCCTCCGGCGTCGATCCAGGCCAGCGGCTGCGCCTGAGCCCGGAGCAGCGGCGCGAGATGTGGGAGCGCATGTCGCCCGAACAGCGCGAGGCCTGGCGCGGCGCGCGCTCGCAGGACGAGCGCCAGCGCGCCTGGGAGGGACTCTCTCCGGACCAGCGGCGCGGCATGTGGGAACGGCTGTCGCCCGAGCAACGCGAACTGATGCTGCGCCGGCTGCCGCCCGAGCAGCGGCGCGACATGTGGCGGAACATGTCGCCCGACGAGCGCGACGCGATGCGCCATCGCTTCACCGAACAGCGTCCGCCAGAGCCTGGCGCCGGTCCGCCGCCGCGTCCGATGCACCAGATGTCGCCCGAGGAGCGGCAGCGTCTGCGCGAACAGATCCGCGACGCGCAGCGCGACGTCTACCGGGGAAAGGGCAGGGACGGCGGGCGGTGAACGCGACGCGCGCCTGCCGGCGCGGCTGACCGCGTTTGCCGCGCGGCCGTTCGCTAGAATCGGCCGACTTCTCCTGTCCGCCGGACTGGCTTCGGCGGCTCCCGCATGACCGCCGCTGTCATCCTCGCGATCGATACCGCGACCGAGCTGTGTTCGGTGGCTTTGCTGCACTCGCAACTCGTGGAACGCAGCGAGGCGGTCGGACAGAAGCACTCCGACCGCGTGCTGCCGCTGATCGACGCCGTGCTGCGCGAGGGCGGCGCGCAGCTGCGCGACGTCGACGTCTTTGCCTTCGGCGCGGGCCCCGGCTCGTTCACCGGGCTGCGCATCGCCTGCGGGGTCGTGCAGGGGCTTGCATATGCCTGCGAGCGGCCGGTGGTCGGCGTCGGCAACCTGCGCGCGCTCGCGGCCGCGGCGTTCGCCCGGCATCCGCGTGCCGCCGTCGCCCTGGTCGCGATCGATGCGCGAATGCGCGAGGCGTACTGCGGCGTGTACCGCAACGACGACGTCGTGTCGGAGCTCCGTGCGCCCGCGCTCGAGTTGCCCGCGGCGCTCGATTCGGTTCGCCGCGAAGCGGGCGCCGACGTCGTGGCCGGCGATGCGCTCAGCGTCTTCCCCGAGGCCTGGGGCGGGTTGACGGGCGACCTGCTGCCGGAGCTTCGCGGCGGCGCCGGCGACATCGCGCGGCTCGCCCGCATTGATTTCGGGCGCGGCCTCGCCGTAACCGCTGCGGAGGCGATGCCGCTCTACGTCCGTGATCGCGTGGCCCTGACGATCGACGAGCGACGGCAGAAGGTAGCCCCGTGAGCGCGCTGCCGCGGACGGACGAGGATCGCTACGTCCCCATGACGGAAGCGGATCTCGACGAGGTCGCCGCCGCGGAGACGGAGATCTATCCCTTTCCGTGGACGCGCGGCAACTTTTTTGACGCGCTGCAGGCCGGTTACAGCGCGTGGGTCCTGCGCGACCGCTCGCGCCAGGTGGCGGCGTACAGCGTGATGATGATGGCGCTCGACGAGGCCCACCTGCTGAACCTCAGCGTCGCCCGCCATGGTCAGCGCACCGGCCTGGGTTGGCAGACGCTGGACTGGATGGCGGACGTCGCCCGGGGCCATGGCGGCCGCTCGATCCTGCTCGAGGTTCGGCCGACCAACGAAGCGGCGCTGCGCCTGTACCAGCGCTACGGGTTCGAACGCATCGGCGTGCGGCGTGGTTACTACCCGGCGCACGGCGGACGCGAGGATGCGCTCGTCATGAGGATCGCACTGTGACCCTAGACGCTCGCCGGCACCAGCTGTGGCAGGCGATGGGCCTTGGCCCCGTGTGGCAGCAGCGATATTCGTCGGCGACAGCGTCGGGTGGCAAGACCGTCGACCCGCGCGCCGATCGCATCGCGCATCTCGAGTGGGACGAACTGGTGGCCGAGACCGCGCAGTGCCGTGCCTGTCGGCTCGGCGAGACGCGCCGGCAGGCCGTGTTCGGCGTCGGTTATCGGCACGCGGAATGGATGCTGGTCGGCGAGGCGCCGGGCGCGGAGGAGGACGCGCGCGGGGAGCCCTTCGTCGGGCAGGCCGGCAAGCTGCTCGACAACATGCTGGCGTCGATCGGGCTGACACGCGAGGGCGCGACGCCGCAGTCGGTGTTCATCGCCAACGTGCTGAAGTGCCGGCCACCGAACAACCGGAACCCGGAGTTGGCGGAGGTGGCGCAGTGCGAGCCGTTCCTGCGTCGCCAGGTCGAACTCGTCAGTCCGACGCTGGTGCTGGTCATGGGCCGTTTTGCCGCGCAGGCGCTCCTCGGCACCGACGCCAGCATCGCCAGCCTGCGCGGGCAGGTGCATCACATCGATGTCGCCGGTCGGCGCCTGCCGGTGGTGGTGACGTACCACCCTGCCTACCTGCTGCGCAACCTCGGGGACAAGGCAAAGTCCTGGGCCGACCTCTGCTTCGCCCGCGACGTGCACGCGCGCGCGGCCACGGGTTGACCGCGGGCGTCAGTGCTTCAGCTGGCCGATCAGCGCGATCGAGTCGAACTGCCGCTGGTTGTATCGGTGCCGAATCATGACGAGCACCATCGACACCGCCACGAACAGGCCGAACAGCAGCATCACCGACCCGATCGACAGGTCGAACCACACCAGCAGCGCGTAAAGGCCCAGCATCACGAGGATGCTGAGGTTCTCGTTGAAGTTCTGCACGGCGATCGAGTGGCCGGCCGACAGCAGCACGTGGCCGCGATGCTGCAGCAGCGCGTTCATCGGCACGACGAAGTAGCCTGCCAGTCCGCCGACCAGCACGAGGATGATGCACGCGATCAGCAGGAACCAGCTCATCGACGCGAATCCGAAGTTGACGCTGCCGGCCGGCGCGAGCGCCGGCGTGTAGAAGGCGGCCAGCGCCACGATGAGTCCCATCGCCACGCCGACCGGCAGCACGCGCATCGACTGCTTCAGCGCGACGGTGGAGGCGGCGTAGACGGCTCCGATGGCGATGCCGAGCGCAACCACGGCCTGCAGGATCGCCGCGCGCGACAGGTCGAGCCCAAGCACCTGCTCGGCCCACTTCAGCACGATGAACTGCAGCGTGGCGCCCGCGCCCCAGAAGAGCGTGGTCACCGCGAGGGAGATCTGGCCGAGCTTGTCGCGCCACAGCACGCTGCAGCAGTGGGAGAAGCCGACCAGCAGCTTCCACGGATGGACGTGCTGCTTCGCATAGCGGGCGCCGGTGTCCGGTATGCCCAGGTTGAACAGCGTGGCGATCACGTACACGCTCGTGATCACCGCGATGGCCGATTCGGCAGGCAGGTTGACGCCGGTGTCGAACATCGGCAGGTCGAAGGCCAGCAGCCACTCGGCGACGCGCGGGCTGATCAGGATGCCGCCAAGCAGGAAGCCGACGATGATGGACGTCACCGTCAGTCCTTCGATCCAGCCGTTGGCGACGACCAGCTTCTCCGGCGGCAGCAGCTCGGTCAGGATCCCGTACTTTGCGGGCGAGTAGGCCGCGGCGCCGAAACCGACGACCGCGTAGGCGAGCAGCGGGTGGGCGCCGAACAGCATCAGGAGGCAACCGCCGATCTTGATCAGGTTCGTGATGAACATGACCCTGCCCTTGGGGAACGAGTCGGCGAAGGCGCCCACAAAGGCCGCCAACGCGACGTAGGACACGACGAAGAACAGCTTCAGCATCGGCGTCATCCACGCCGGGGCGTCGATCGCGCGTAGCAGCGCGATCGCGGATATCAGCAGCGCGTTGTCGGCCAGCGACGAAAAGAACTGCGCGGCCATGATGGTGTAGAAGCCGCGGTTCATGGGCGTGGCGGGTCCGCAGCGAGAAGCGATGCGGGCAACTCGAAGTGTCTCCAGTGTGGCAGCAACCGCGGTCCGCGCTCTTCACCGATGGCGCGTTGACCGGCTGATCCTTATAGCACGGGAGCCCTCTGACGGACCCGTCGTCGGCATCGCTATGCTATGCGCCGTCGTCACTTGCGCCTTCGTCGCTCGCCGTGCCCCGTCCCATCCTCGCCACGATCGATCTCGGCGCATTGAGTCACAACCTCGCCCGGGCGCGCGAGGCCGCGCGCGGACGATTCGTGTGGGCCGTGGTCAAGGCGAACGCGTACGGACACGGACTCGCGCGCGCGGTGCGTGCCTTCGCGGAAGCGGACGGACTCGCGCTGCTCGACCTGGACGAAGCCCGGCGCGCGCGCGAAGCGGGCTGGCGCAAGCCCATCCTGCTGCTCGAGGGCTGCTTCGAGGCTTCCGACCTGACCGTCTGCTCCGACCTCGACCTGACGACCGTAGTGCACTGCGGCGAGCAACTCGAAATGCTCGAGCACCATCGCCCGGCGCGCCCGCTGTCCGTCCACTTGAAGTTCAACACCGGCATGAACCGCCTCGGGTATCGGCCGCAGGGCGCCGTCCAGGCGTACGAGCGGCTGCGCGGACTTCACTCCGTGCGCGAGCTGACGCTGATGATGCACTTCGCCAATGCCGACCGGCCGCGCGGCGAAGCGGGGCCGGTCACGGTCGTGGAGCAACTCGAGGAGTTCGAGGGCGTGACGGCCGAGTGGCCCGAACCGCGCAGCCTCGCGAACTCCGCCGCGCTGTTCCTGCAGCCCGAGGTCGGCGGCGACTCGGTGCGCCCCGGAATCTCGCTCTACGGCGGCGCCACCGACGAACATCACCCAGCGGTGTCGCTCGGCCTGCGCGCGGGAATGGCGCTGACGTCGCGGATCATCGGCGTGCAGACCATCGAGGCGGGCGCCGCGGTCGGATACGGCGCGCGCTTCGTCGCGTCGCGACGCGCACGGATCGGCGTGGTCGCGTGCGGCTACGCCGACGGTTATCCGCGCCACGCGCCGGACGGCACGCCGGTCCTCGTCGCCGGCGTCCGCGCTCCCCTGGCGGGTCGCGTTTCGATGGACATGATCACGGTCGACCTCACCCACGTTTCCGAGGCCGGCGTCGGGTCGCACGTCGAGTTGTGGGGCGCGCAGCTGCCGATCGACGAGGTGGCCAATGCCGCGGGCACGGTCGGGTACGAACTGATGTGCGGCGTGGCGCCGCGCGTGCCGGTCGCCGAGGTCGGCTGATGGCCAAGGTCAAGACCCAGTACGTCTGCGGGGAGTGCGGCGGGACCAGCCCCAAGTGGCAGGGGCAGTGTCCGCACTGCAACGCCTGGAACACGCTGGGCGAGTCGCGCGTCGAGGCGACGGTCGAGCATCGGTATGCGCCGCTCGCGCCGACGGCGGCGGTGCAGTCGCTGAAACAGGTGCAGGCGAAGGAGATGCCGCGCGTGCCTTCCGGCATCGACGAGTTCGACCGGGTGCTCGGCGGCGGGCTGGTCGAGGGCGGCGTGGTCCTGATCGGCGGCGATCCGGGCATCGGCAAGTCGACGCTGCTGCTGCAGTCGCTCGCCGCGCTGTCGTCCACCACGTCGGTCCTCTACATCAGCGGCGAGGAGTCGGCGCCGCAGATCGCGCTGCGCGCGCGCCGGCTCGGGCTGGAGGCGGGCGGCGTGCGGTTGCTGGCCGAGATCTCGCTCGAGCGGATCATCGCGACCGTGCTGCAGGAAAAGCCCGCGGTCGTCGTGGTCGATTCGATCCAGACCGTGTACTCGGAGCAGTTGCAGTCGGCTCCGGGGTCGGTGTCGCAGGTGAGGGAGTGCGCGGCCCAGCTGACACGGATGGCAAAGCAGGCCGGTCTGACGCTGATCCTCGTTGGCCACGTCACCAAGGAGGGCTCGCTCGCCGGGCCGCGCGTGCTCGAGCACATGGTCGACACGGTCCTGTACTTCGAGGGCGATACGCATTCGTCCTTCCGCCTGATCCGCGCGTTCAAGAACCGCTTCGGCGCGGTGAACGAACTCGGCGTCTTCGCGATGACCGACCGCGGACTGAAGGGCGTCAGCAATCCTTCGGCTCTGTTCCTGTCGCAGCACGACGCGCAGGTCGCGGGATCGTGCGTCATGGTGACGCAGGAGGGCACGCGGCCGCTGCTGGTCGAGGTCCAGGCGCTGGTCGACACCGCCCACATTCCGAACCCGCGGCGCCTGTCGGTCGGGCTCGATCCGCAGCGTCTCGCGATGCTGCTCGCGGTCCTGCATCGCCACGCGGGCATCGCGGCCTTCGACCAGGACGTGTTCGTCAATGCGGTCGGCGGGGTCCGAATCACAGAGCCGGCGTCCGACCTGGCGGTGCTGCTCGCCATCGTCTCCTCGATGCGCAGCAAGCCGCTGCCGCGCGGACTGGTGGCCTTCGGCGAAGTGGGACTCGCGGGCGAGATCCGGCCGGCCCCGCGCGGCCAGGAGCGATTGCGCGAAGCCGCGAAGCTGGGCTTTTCGATGGCGTTGATCCCGAAGGCGAACGCACCCAAGCACACGATCGAGGGACTCGAAGTCATCGCCGTCGACCGGCTCGAGCATGCGCTGGCGCGCGTGCGCTCGGAGCACTGACGGTCAGTTCAGCAGCAGACGCGCGGCGGCGACGCCGCTGCGCACGGCCGATTCCAGGGTGGACGGATAGTCGCTGTGCGTCCAGTCGCCGGCGAGCACGAAGCCCGGGATCCGCGTCGCACTCGGCGGCCGCCGCAGGCCCGGACGCGCGGCCAGCGTCGCCCGCTTCTCGACGATCGCGCGCGCCGCGCGCGGCTTCGGGAACCCGAGCTCGCGCGTGAGCTGCCGGGCGACGGCCTCGCACAGCGCGGACAGCGGCTCGTCGTCGTGCGCGCCGCTCGCGCTGACGACGACGGCGATCACGCCGCGGTTCGCCGGATCCAGTGCGCCGCGGTCGAATGCCCACTGGCCGTAGGCGCGCTGCCCGGCGTCATCGAGGAGCGCGGTGAATCCGCGCGGCAATGGCACATCGACGTCGTACTTCAGGTAGACGGTGCAGATCGGCTGGTAGGCAAAGCCCTGAATGGCTTCGAGCGCATCGGAGAGCACGGGGGCGAAGGCCGAAGCGACGCGGCCGAGCTGGCCCGGCAACGCGGCGTAGACGACGGCGTCGAACCGGCCGAGTCCAGGGTCGAGGCGAAAACCTTGCTCGGCCGGACCGATGGACTCCACCCGAATGCCGCGCCGCACGGCGCCGCCGTGCGCGCACACGAAGCGTTCGACGGCCTCGGGCAGCAGTGCCGAGAGGTCGCTGCGGGGCAGCCACAGCATCGAGGCGGCGCTGTCCGCGC
>Ga0209391_10001783_pt1 | contig 11233 bp, 11 predicted proteins | sample PPLLak3March2015_FD_187246 | JGI IMG/M metagenome (GOLD analysis project Ga0209391, IMG submission 187246) | Freshwater sediment microbial communities from Prairie Pothole Lake near Jamestown, North Dakota, USA - PPLs Lake P7 Core (1) Depth... | ecosystem: Environmental > Aquatic > Freshwater >... | reverse complement strand
GCGTTGTCGTCGCTCGATCTCGCCTATCCGCGAGTCGACGAGGCGAAGCGGGAGGAACTCGCCGTCGCGCGCGACGCGCTCACGCGGGAAGCTCGAGGCGGGCGAGCGTCTCGACGTGGTGGGTGAGTGGGAAGAAATCGTAGGGCTCGACGCCCGTCACGCGGTACCCGGCGGTTTCCAGCAGCGACAGGTCGCGCGCCAGCGTCCCGGCGCTGCACGAGAGGTAGGCGATGCGCGCGGGGCGAAGCTGAGTCGCGAGCGCCTCGGTGACCGGCGCCTCGAGACCCGGACGCGGCGGATTCACGTAGGCGACGCGCTCGCCCGCCTGTTCGCGCCACCACGGCAGGACCTGCGGCAGCCGCTCGGTGCAGGTGCCGCGCAGCAGTCGCGCGTCGGGCGCATTCGCCGCCGCGAGCTCGACGGCCTCCCCCGACAGCTCGACGCCGAGCGCCGGGCTGCCCGCCGCCGTCCACTCGCGCAGGCTGGCACCGAGACCGCAGTACAGGTCGAGGACCGACACCCCGGCACCCGGCCGCAGGTGCGCGCGCGCCGCGGCGAGTGCGGCGAGGTGCAGCTCGGGCAGCGCCTGCGCGAAGGCGGTCGGGCCGTGCAGCAGGCCGTGGGCGTCGCGCGAGCGCGCCTCGCCCCATAGAAGCTGCCAGCCGCGCCGCGCAAAGAGGCGTCGTCCGGCCGACGGGTGCAGGTGCAGCCAGCAGCCCTCGAGACCCGTGCCGGCCAGCCCTTCGAGCAGGCCCGCGAACACCTCCGGTGCGACCCGGTGTGCCTTGACGATCAGCGTCGCCTGCGCGCCGCACACATGCAGGTAGGCGAGCGGCAGGACCTCGGCCGGCGGCAGTCGATCGGCGAGCAGCCGCACCAGCGCCCGCACCCGCGCCGTGTGCACGGGGCAGTCGTGGATGGCGATGAGTTCGTCACGGCGTACGAGCCCGAAGCGCCAGCCGGTCCCGGGCGTCCAGCGCGCGGTGAGCGTCACGCGATCGCGGTAGCCGAGCCGCCGCCCGGGGGGCGGTCCCACGATGGGCGCGATGCGTTCCGCCCAGGGTTGCAGCACCCGCGACAGGTAATCGGTCTTCTGCGCCAGGCTGGCTGCGACCTCGAGCCGCCGGTGACGGCAACCGTGGCAGGTAGGCTCGCAGCCGGGTGGCAGGGTTTCGTGTAGGCTCACCCGCGCATGTTGCGACGAGGTACGGGACCCACTCAATGGCGATAGGCAATGCGGGGCGGCTGCCCGCGTTCGAGGACGTCCAGGCCGCTGCCGTGCGGCTCTCCGGCCACGCCCGCCGCACCCCCCTGCTCCACGGCACGCCGCTCGACGAGCGCACCGGCGGCCGCATCCTGCTCAAGCTCGAGACGCTGCAGCACACCGGCTCGTTCAAGTTCCGCGGCGCCTACAACCGGCTGTCGCAGCTCGACGGTGGCCAGCGCGCCGCCGGCGTCGTCGCCTTCTCGTCGGGCAACCATGCGCAGGGAATCGCGGCCGCCGCCCGCCTGCTCGGCATCCCGGCCACGATCGTCATGCCGGCGGACGCGCCGCGCGTGAAGATGCGCAACACCCTCGCCCTTGGCGCCGAGATCGTCGAGTACGACCGGTTGCGGGAGAGCCGCGAGGCGATCGCCGCCCGGCTCGCGGACGAGCGCGGTGCGGTGCTGGTGCCCTCCTTCGACGACCCGGACATCATCGCCGGCCAGGGCACGGTCGGCCTCGAGATCGCCGAGCAGGCGGCCGAGGCCGGCCTCGCTATCGACGAGGTGATCGTCTGCACGAGCGGCGGCGGGCTCATCGCCGGTACCGCGCTCGCGATCCACGCGCTGTCGCCCGCGACCCGCGTCTGGAGCGCGGAGCCCGAGGGTCACGACGACCACCGCCGCTCGCTCGCCTCGGGACGCCGCGAGTCGAATGCGCCGGGCACGCGCTCGATCTGCGACGCGCTGCTCGCGCCAGAGCCGGGCGCGCTCACTTTCGAGATCAACCGCAGGCTGCTCGCGGGCGGCGTCGCGGTGACGGACGACGAGGTCCGTGCCGCGATCACCTATGCCGCCCGGACGCTCAAGCTGGTCGTCGAGCCGGGCGGCGCCGTCGCACTCGCCGCCGTGCTGGCCCGACGCCTCGAGGCACGCGGGCGCACGGTCGCCGTGGTGCTCTCGGGCGGCAACATCGACGACGCGTTGCTCGCGGAAATCCTCGCGGGCTCCACCGCCGAATAGCGGTCGTCGGCAGCAATCGCGGCCACGGGAGAAACAGGCATGCCGGAACTTCGGATTTGGCTCGCGGCGCTGCCGGTCCTGCTGGTCGCGGGCGCGATCACTTGGGCCCTCAGCGTGCCGAAGCGCAACGTGACCATCGTGGACACGCTCTGGCCGCTGCTGTTCGTGTTCGCGGCCGCGGCCTACGCCCTGGCGACCCCCGATCGCGGCGCACGCGCCATGCTGCTGCTGGTGCTGGTCACCGCCTGGGGCCTGCGGCTCGCGGCCTACCTCGCGTGGCGCAACCGCGGCCACGACGAAGACCGCCGCTACCAGGCCATCCGTCGCCGCAACGAGCCCAATTTCACGTTCAAGAGCCTGTACCTGATCTTCGGCTTCCAGGCGCTGCTTGCGTGGGTGATCTCGCTGCCGCTCGCGGGCGGCATCGCGGGTAGTGCCCCGCTCGGCTGGCTCGATGCGCTCGGCATCATGCTCTGGGCCGTCGGGATGGTGTTCGAGGCGGGCGGCGACTGGCAGCTCGCACGCTTCAAGGCGGACCCCGCGAATGCGGGCCGCGTCATGGACCGCGGGCTTTGGCGCTACACTCGCCACCCGAACTACTTCGGCGACTTCTGCGTATGGTGGGGCTTCTACCTGATCGCGCTGTCGGCCGGGGCGTGGTGGAGCATCGCCGGACCGCTGATCATGTCGTTCCTGCTGATGCGCTTCTCGGGCGTGACGCTGCTCGAGAAGGACATCGTGGAGCGGCGTCCGGCCTACGCCGACTACGCGCGCCGCACCAGCACGTTCTTCCCGGCACCGCCGCGCAAGTCAGCCGGCCCTACTTGAGCGCACGCAGCCGTCCGAGCGCCTCGCGGATGCGGATCTCGAGCCCGCGCTCGACCGGCTCGTAGTAGCGCGCGGGCTCCATCCCGTCGGGAAAATAACGCTCGCCCGAGGCGTACGCCTCGGGCTCGTCGTGCGCGTAGCGGTAGCCCTCGCCGTAACCGAGTCCCTTCATGAGTGCCGTGGGGGCGTTCCTGAGCCGCAGCGGTACTTCGAGCGACCCGTGCCGCTTCGCGTCGGCCATGGCAGCCCCGAAGGCGACGTATACGGCGTTGCTCTTTGCCGCGCAGGCCATGAACACTACGGCCTGGGCGATGGCGAGCTCGCCCTCGGGGCTGCCGAGTCGCTCGTAGGTCTCGCAGGCCTCGAGCGCCAGCGCGAGCGCGCGCGGGTCGGCGTTGCCGATGTCCTCCGAGGCCATGCGCAGCACGCGCCGCGCCACGTAGCGCGGGTCGCAGCCGCCGTCGAGCATGCGGCACAGCCAGTAGAGCGCCGCATCGGGATCGGTGCCCCGCACCGCCTTGTGCAGCGCCGAGATCTGGTCGTAGAACTGCTCGCCCTTCTTGTCGAAGCGGCGGTAACCGCCCGCGGAGACCTCGGCTGCGATCGCCTCGGTGATCACGCCGGAGGCGCCCGCCGCACGATCGCCGGCGAGGTCGGCCGCAACCTCGAGCAGGTTGAGCGCGCGGCGCGCGTCGCCGTCGGCAGCCCTCGCCAGCGTTTCGAGCGCCTCCGCCTCGAGCTCGAGCGGGGCGCCGCGCGCCTGCGCCTCGTGTGTCGTCGCGCGGCGCAGGACCTCGCGGATGTCCTCGACGGTGAGCGAGCGCAGCACATACACCCGTGCCCGTGACAGCAGCGCGCCGTTGATCTCGAAGGACGGGTTCTCGGTGGTGGCGCCGATGAAGCACAGCGTGCCGTCCTCGACGTACGGCAGGAACGCGTCCTGCTGCGACTTGTTGAAGCGGTGCACTTCGTCGAGGAACAGCACCGTCTGGCGGCCCTGCTCGCGGCGCAGCGCCTGCGCCCGCTCCACCGCCGCGCGCACGTCCTTGACGCCGGCCATCACTGCCGACAGCGCGACGAACTCCGCATCGCAGGTGCGCGCCACCAGCCGCGCGAGCGTGGTCTTGCCGGTGCCGGGCGGACCCCAGAGCAGCATTGAGTGCAGGCTGCCACCCTCGAGCAGGCGCCTGAGCGGCTTGCCGGGCGCCAGCAGGTGCGACTGGCCGACGAACTCCGCGAGCGTCGCCGGGCGCATGCGGTCGGCGAGCGGCCGCCAGCCCTCGTCGCGTGCTGCAGGAATCACGTGCGGTTCAGCCATGCCTCCATCCTGAGCGCCCAGCCGCCCGTGCGCCACCAGGCGAGCGCGAGGCCTGCGGCGATGCCCGCGACGTTGGCCGCGACGTCGTTCGGGTCGCCGCTGCGGTTGCGCGCGACGAGGTCCTGCAGCACCTCGAGGCCGATCCCGAGCAGCGCAAGGCCGATCGCCACGCCCCAGTACCGGCGGCGCGCGAACAGGCCGCCGAACCACGAAGCGAGTGCCGCGTAGGCGAGGAAATGACCGAGCTTGTCCATGTTGCCGACGTCGGGGCCCGATCCGCCGGGCATCAGGCTCGCGACGATCACGGCGGCGACGAGCAGGGCGCTCGCCGCGAGCCAGGCGGGCGCATGGGTCAGTGGCAGCACGGCCGGCTCAGGGCGCCGCGCGCCCGATCACGTCCGCGCCGGGCGGCGGCTCGAAGCGGAACAGCGCCGCGTCGAGCGCGGGATTGCGCCGCACGTTGCCGAACTCGATGACCGTGGCCTGGCCGAGCTTGTCGCGCAACTCCATCGCCGCGAGCTCGCCGCGCGCGTCGAAGGCGAGCCCGACGCGGTCGAAATCCGAGTTCTCCTGCTTCGGCCGCAGGCGGGCCCAGGTCCACTCGCCCTCCCGCTCGAGCGCGAGCGCGGTGAACGCGTCGCCCACCTTGCCCGAGCCCGACAGCAGCATCGCGGGCGTCGAGCCGAGGCCTGCCTCGAGCGCCCGCACGGTTACCTGCTCGAGGTCGCTGTCGTAGAGCCACAGCCGCTCGCCGTCGGCGACGATGGTCTGCAGGTAGGGCTGGCGGTAGTCCCAGCGGAAGCGGTTGGGCCGCGACAGCGACAGCGTGCCCGACGCACGATCCACCACCTGCCCGTCGCGGTTGCGGACCACCTGGGCGAAGTCCGCCGACAGCGTCTTGAGCGATGCGAGGTAGGCATCCACTCGCGCCACGGCGTCACCTGCGCCCTGCGCCGACGCGGCCGGCGCGAGCAGGCAGGCGAGCCAGCCGAGAATCCAGCGTGCGGCGTGCGGCACGGCTCAGTCCGCCTCGGGCGGCGGCGGCGCGATCACCTCGCGGCTGCCGTTCGACTGCAGGGGGCCCACGAGACCCGCGGCCTCCATCGCCTCGATCATGCGGGCGGCGCGGTTGTAGCCGATCTTGAGCCGGCGCTGCACGCCCGAGATCGACGCCTTGCGACTCTCGGTGACAATGCGCACGGCCTCGTCGTAGAGCGGGTCCTGCTCCGGGTCGCCGCCGCCCTCCTCGCCACTCGGCTCGCCCGGCAACCCCGGGATCGGCGCCGACGGCCCGTCGAGCACCTCGTCGAGGTACACGGGCGGGCTCATGACCTTGAGCTTGCCTACCACGCGGTGCACTTCCTGGTCGGAGACGAACGCCCCGTGCACGCGCACCGGCAGCGACGTTCCGGGCTGCAGGAACAGCATGTCGCCGTGGCCGAGCAGCGCTTCGGCGCCGCTCTGGTCGAGGATGGTGCGCGAGTCCACCTTGGCAGAAACCTGGAAGGCGATGCGCGTCGGGATGTTCGCCTTGATGAGGCCGGTGATCACGTCCACCGAGGGCCGCTGCGTGGCGAGGATCAGGTGGATGCCCGAGGCGCGCGCCTTCTGCGCCAGGCGCGCGATCAGCTCCTCGACCTTCTTGCCGACGATCATCATCAGGTCGGCGAGCTCGTCGACGATCACGACGATGTAGGGCAGCGGCTCGAGCGGCGGGATCGACGACGGATCGGCGTCCGGTAGCAACCGCTTCATCTCGATCGGGTCGCGCAGCGGCTTGCCTTCCTCGGCCGCGTCCTTGACCTTGCGGTTGAAGCCCGCGAGGTTGCGCACGCCGGCGTACGCCATGAGCTGGTAGCGGCGCTCCATCTCGGCCACGCACCAGCGCAGCGCGTTCGCCGCCTGCTTCATGTCGGTGACCACCGGCGCCAGCAGGTGCGGGATGCCCTCGTACACCGAGAGCTCGAGCATCTTCGGGTCGATCATGATGAGCCGGACCTGCTCGGCGCTCGACTTGTAGAGCAGCGACAGCACCATCGCGTTCACGGCGGTGGACTTGCCCGATCCCGTGGTGCCGCCCACCAGCAGGTGCGGCATGCGCGCGAGGTCGGCGACCACCGGGTTGCCGCCGATGTCCTTGCCGAGCACCAGCGCGAGCGGCGAAGCCATGTCGTCGTAGGCCTTCGACTTGATGATCTCGCCGAGCGTCACGATCTCGCGCGACTCGTTCGGGATCTCGAGACCCATCGTGGACTTGCCCGGGATGATTTCGACGACGCGCACGCTCACGGCGGACAGCGCACGTGCGAGGTCCTTGGCGAGGTGCGAGATCTGCGCCACCTTCACGCCCGGCGCGGGCCGCAGCTCGAAGCGGGTGATCACTGGCCCGGGGTGCACCTCGACCACCTCGGCCTCGACGCCGAAGTCTCGCAGCTTGAGCTCCACGAGCCGCGACATGGCCTCGAGCGCCTCGGCTGAATAGCCGCCGGCGCGCGGCGGCGCGTCGTCGAGCAACGAGAGCTCGGGCAGCTCCGTCGAACCCGGCCGCTCGAATAGCGCCACCTGCTTTTCCTTCTCGACGCGCTCGCTCTTCTCGACCCTAGGCGCGGGCGCCTCGATCTTCGGCGGCTTGCGGTCGGCGGCCTTCTTCTGCTCCTCGCGCACCACCTCCTGGCGGGCCTGCTTGACCTCGCGACCCACCTTGACGTCGCGGGCGGTGGACATCCGCTCGCGCGCCCAGGCGAGCCCGGCGAGCACGCCGAGCCCGATGCGGTCCATGACGGCCAGCCAGGAGATGCCGGTGAACAGCGATACTGAGGCGAGCCAGACCGCGAGCAGCAGCAGAGTGGCCCCGAGGAAACTCATGACCGAGGCGAGGCCGTCGCCGACGAGTGCGCCGAGCACGCCGCCAGCCGAGCTCGGCAGCGACCCGCCGGCGTAGTGCAGGGTGGCGAGCCCGCAGCTCGTGGCCAGCGCGAGCGCGAACCCGAGGCCGCGCAGGCCCAGCGAGCGGCGGCTGGCAGGCTGACGGTCGCCCCGCTCGCGGTAGAGCGCCCAGCCGGCGCCCGCGAGCATCACCGGGAAGAGGTACGCTGGGGCCCCGAACAGCACGAAGAACAGGTCGGACAGCCACGCGCCGATCGGCCCGATCAGGTTCGCGACGGGACCCTGCTGGCCGGTCGAGGAAAAGGCGGCATCCGACGGGTCGTAGCTTGCCAGTGCCACGAACAGGATCAGCGCCAGCGCCCCGAAGATCCACAGCGCGCTCTCGCGCAGGCCGCGGGCGATCACGGCCGACTCGGCAGACGGATCGCTTTTTGTTTCTGCTCTAGCCACCGCACATCACCTGAAAGCTCAAGGCCTTCCAGTAAACAGCTGAATAAAATGAGGTTATCTTCAAGAGGGCGGAGCCGCCAGGGCTTCCGCGCAACGCGCCGGCGTCGCGCTGACCGGCCGCTCTTTGCCGTGCGGCGGGTTGTTGCTTACCATGCCGCGCCCCACCCGGACGCGATGCGACAAAACGCGAGGAAGTATACATGAGCACCCCCCGACACTCGCGGCTGATCATCCTGGGCTCCGGGCCTGCCGGCTACGCCGCGGCCGTCTATGCGGCCCGCGCCAACCGCAAGCCGCTGCTGCTCACCGGCATGGAACAGGGCGGGCAGCTCATGACCACCACCGAGGTGGACAACTGGCCGGGCGACCCGCACGGCCTCACGGGCCCGGGCCTCATGGAGCGCATGCGCGAGCACGCCGAGCGCTTCGACACCGAGATCCTGATGGACCACGTGAACGAGGTGGACTTCTCGGGCCGTCCGCTGCGGCTCGTGGGCGATCGGGGCGAGTACACCTGCGATGCGCTCGTGATCGCCACCGGGGCGAGCGCCCGCTACCTCGGGCTCGAGTCCGAGCAGGCCTTCCGCGGCCGCGGGGTGTCGGCCTGCGCGACCTGCGACGGCTTCTTCTTCCGCGGCCAGCGCGTGGCGGTGATCGGCGGCGGCAACACCGCCGTCGAGGAGGCGCTGTATCTGTCGAACATCGCGGCGCACGTCACGCTGGTGCATCGCCGCGACCGCCTGCGCGCCGAGAAAATCCTGCAGGACCGGCTGTTCGAGCGGCAGCGCGCCGGCGTGGTGGACATCGTGTGGAACCACGCCGTGCAGGACGTGCTCGGCGACGATTCCGGCGTCACCGGCTTGCGCATCGCGGCCACCGACGGCGGAGCCACCCGCGACCTGTCCGTCTCGGGCGTGTTCATCGCCGTCGGGCACACGCCCAATACCCAGATCTTCGAGGGCAAGCTCGAGATGAAGGGCGGCTACATCGTGGTGCGCTCGGGGATCGCCGGCAACGCCACGGCCACCAGCGTGCCCGGGGTGTTCGCGGCGGGCGACGTCGCAGACCACGTCTACCGCCAGGCGGTGACCTCGGCGGGAACAGGCTGCATGGCAGCCCTCGACGCGGACAAGTACCTCGAGCAGTTAGACGACGCCGGCGGCTGAGCCGGCCTGCCCCGCACCGGTGCGCGTGCGCACGGAGACCGTCGGTCGCCTGTCGGAGATTCCGGCCGCCGAGTGGGATGCACTCGACGTGGCCGGCAACCCCTTCCTGAGCCACGCCTTCCTCGACGCGCTCGAGACGCGGGCCTGCGTGGGCGGCGACACGGGCTGGGTGCCGCGGCACCTCTTGCTGCGCGACGAATCCGGGCGCCTGGTCGGCGCCGTGCCGCGCTACGAGAAGGCGCACTCCTGGGGGGAGTTCATCTTCGACTGGAGCTGGGCGCAGTCGTACGCCCGCGCCGGACTCGACTATTACCCGAAGCAGCTCGCGGCGATCCCCTTCACGCCCGTGACCGGCCCGCGCCTGCTCGTGCGGCCGGGCCCGGAGGCGGCGACGCTGCGCGGCACGCTCGCCGCCCTGCTGCGCGAGAGCGCTGCGCGCGACGGCGCCTCCGGAGTGCACGTCAATTTCACCACCGACGACGATCAGGCCGCCCTCGAGGCGGCGGGCTTCCTGCGCAGGCATGACTGCCGGTTCCTGTGGCGCAACCGCGGTTACCGCGACTTCGAGGACTTCCTCGACGGCTTCCGCTCCGACAAGCGCAAGAAGCTGCGCCGCGAGCGGCGGCGGGTGATCGAGGCCGGCATCACGTTGCGCAGCCTGCCCGGCGAGGACATCGACGCCGATCTGTGGCGGACGATCTTCGCCTTCTCGGAGCGCACCTTCCTGCGCCACGGCAACGGCCATTACCTCAGTGCCGGCTTCCTCGCCGAGGTGGCGCGCCGCCTGCCCGGCGCGGTCATCGTCAATCTCGCCGAGCGCGCGGACGTCCCGCTGGCAGCGGCGGTGTTCCTGCAGGGCGGCGGGACGCTGTACGGGCGCTACTGGGGCTCGGCCGGCCATGAGGACTGCCTGCATTTCGAGGCCTGCTACTACCAGGGCATCGAGCACTGCATCACCCACGGCCTGGATCTCTTCGATCCCGGCACGCAGGGCGAGCACAAGCTCGCGCGCGGCTTCGCCCCGACGCTCACGAGCTCGGCACACTGGCTCGCGCACGAGGGATTCCACGGTGCGGTCGCGCGGTACCTCGAGCGCGAGCGCGCCGGCGTGCTCGAGTACCTGACGGCGGCCGGGCAGCACCTGCCCTTCCAGCGGGGTCCGGACACGTGATTCCATGGCTGCGGCCCGGCGACCCGCCGACGGCGTTCCCGCCGGTCGAGACCGCACTGACCGAACCCGACGGCCTGCTCTGCGCCGGCGGCGACCTCGCCCCCGAGCGACTCATCGAGGCCTATCGCCGCGGCATTTTTCCGTGGTTCTCGGCCGGCCAGCCGATCCTCTGGTGGTCGCCGGATCCGCGCACCGTGCTCTATCCGTCCGAGCTGCACGTCTCGCGCAGCCTCGCCAGGACGCTGCGCAAGCGCGGGTTCGCCACCAGCGTCGACCAGGCCTTCGATGCCGTGGTCGACGGCTGCGCCGACCCGCAACGCCGCCCCGAGGGCACCTGGATCACGCCGCAGATGCGCGCCGCCTACCTGCGACTGCACGAGCTCGGCTACGCCCACTCGGTCGAGACGTGGGACGGCGGCCGGCTGGTGGGCGGGATCTACGGCGTCGCGCTGGGGCGCGCGTTCTTCGGAGAGTCGATGTTCAGCGCCGAGCCGGACGCCTCGAAAGTCGCGATCTGCGCCCTTTCACACTCGTTGCAGGAGCGCAACTTTCGTTTCATCGACTGCCAGGTTGCGAGCCCGCACCTGGCGAGCCTCGGCGCGCGCAGCCTGCCACGGCGTGAATTCCTGCGCGAACTGGCCGCGGCGACCGCGGGGCCGCTGCCGCCCGACCCGACCTGGCGAAGCGCGTCGTTTGCTTTGCCACAGCCCTTTATGCAGAATTCGCGCGGCCCGCGGGGCTGCTGAGAGGATGCATGGCGAAAGAAGACGCAATTCAGATGGAAGGCCGGGTGGTCGAGACACTGCCCAACACGACCTTCAGGGTCCAGCTGCAGAACGGGCACATCGTGACCGCGCACATCTCGGGCAAGATGCGCAAGAACTACATCCGAATCCTCACCGGCGACAGCGTCACCGTGGAGATGACGCCTTACGACCTGACGAAAGGCCGCATCGTCTACCGGGGCCGCTGAGCCCAGCTACCTCGACGGCAGGCGCGACGCCAACCCCTTCACGTCCGCGCCCCGCCCACTCCCTCGGGCAGCTTCCCGAGCGGTCCGACCTCGCCGCCCTACCTACTCGAGCAGCGCCGGCTCTTCCGACGAGCGGGTCTCGATCCTGAGCTGCTCGTCCGTGCCCACGCTCACGAAGGCGTGCCCGCCCTTTTCGAGCTGCCCGAACAACAGCT
>Ga0209391_10001782_pt1 | contig 11234 bp, 10 predicted proteins | sample PPLLak3March2015_FD_187246 | JGI IMG/M metagenome (GOLD analysis project Ga0209391, IMG submission 187246) | Freshwater sediment microbial communities from Prairie Pothole Lake near Jamestown, North Dakota, USA - PPLs Lake P7 Core (1) Depth... | ecosystem: Environmental > Aquatic > Freshwater >... | reverse complement strand
ATGCCACCGGCTCAGTCCAAGCCAGCCGTGGGAAGCGGTAACAAAAGCCGCCAGGGACAGTCGAACACCCCGGCGATGCTCACCAGCCTGGATGCCGAGATGTCGATAGGGTCCGTTTCCTATGGCAACCTGATGATCGGGCCCGGTCGTGTGACCGCAAAAGGAACCGGGGACCGGTTGGAGGCCACGTTGGAATCAACGGGATTTGCCGAAGGCCGAGTAAATGCGAGAGTGCAACTCTCCCGGCAGAAGGGGCACCAGGAACTGACCTGGTCCGGCAATGGCCAGGGGTTGCGCGTCGACACCATCATGCAGGCAATAGAACCGGGCCGGGAAGCCCGCCTGAAAGGAACGGGATCGCTCAATATGTCGGGAACCGGTCTTCTGAATGAAGACCCCTTCAGAAAGCATCTGAAGGGAACCATGGATCTCACCATCGCGGACGGACAATTCCTGCACGCCCCGCTTTTTGAATTTCTCTCGACATACACGCACGTCAAGGAACTCGAGGATATGGGATTTGACGAGTTGCGAAGCAACCTGCGCTTGGACAATCAAGGGTTGTATGTCGACTCTATTACTGTGATTGGACCGCTCGCCAATCTCAACGGCAATCTGTCGTTCCCGCCTGACAACACAGTCAATGGGCGGATATTTGTAAAAGTCGGTCCATCCATTGGCGAGAAGATCAAAATTCCCTGCATGTCGGCGCTTCTCAAAACGCCTGACGGATTTACGGCCCTACCGTTTGCCGTCCGAATCACAGGCCCAACGGAACAGCCTGCATTTAGCGCAGATACCGCGGCATGGAACTACGTCACAGGCGGGCTCACATCCCTGGCAGACCCGATGAAGGCCCTCCTTCGAGGCTGTCGCGAGAACCGCGCACAGTGAACCTGCCGGCCGTTTGGAACCATCGATCAAGACCATCGGGACATTGAATAGCGTACGCACCAGGCAGGCACCAGCATACCTCGCGTATCGGCAGGAGCGGATATCGAATTACTTCAGATACCGCGACTCGAATCGCGCCAGCAACTTGCCGTTCGCGTCATAGAGGTCCAAGGCTTCTCCGACGATCTTGTGGCTCGCGGTCCCTTCGAGCACGCTGAGAAAGGCCTGCTCCTGCTCCATCACCCCCTCACAGAACATTCTGGTCGTGGCCATGCCCGTGAAGCGTAGACTGTTCTCCTTGACGTCATAGCGGCCCAGGAATTGGTTGCAACCGGCGAAGCCGCGCAGTTTGTTCTCTCCCGGCACCAGCATGAGATGCGGCTCGCGCTGCCCGCCTTCGACGACGACGGGTTTCCCCGCAAGCTCGACCGGCCGCCAATAGGTATTCGTCAGCGAGGCGCGACTGAACGCCTGCCGCGCACAGGTTTCACCGGACCACACACGGTCGAACCGCTCGACCACCGCCGCGTCTTTCAGGGCCTCGCCCTCCCCGACCGGACGGCTCGTCAAGCGTCCATCGAACGTGACCAGCAGCGGTTCACCGGGAGTCCGTCGCGCAGCAAGGTACGCCCGCTCCAATGCAAGGTAGCCCTTTTCCTGTGCGACAGGAAAGCGCATGCCTGTCCGGCACTCGGTAAACGACGCGGCATCCGCCAGATAACTGAACATTCCGCGAAGGGGCATCGTGTCATCGATGAGATCGACCCGTTCCGATCGGGTGAGGTCGTAATTAAGCTGCGACCGGATTTCCTGAGCGTCAGTGCCGAGCAGGCTGAGCCGATTGGCGTCTTTTATGGCAAATTGACGGGGCGATTCTGGGCCGCTCTGCAGAATAAGTCTGGAGCGATTCTCAGAGACCACCCACCGGCCGAGCTCAAAGAAGTGCTCGTCCTTTCCCGCAGTAACGCCGACATAGGTCTGTCGCGAGAGAAACATTCCGCCGGGTCGAAGCGTCAGGGTGAGTCTCTGTCCTGAACAGTCTGCGCAGGGCAGGTCTCCAGCAAAGGTCGCCGGAAGCGGCGCAATCCCTGGTTCTGTTGAAGCGGTTCTGTACGGTCGCGCACGCTCTTCGTGGTACATGCACCCGACGGCCAAGAAGAAAATGGCGACCCACAACGTTGTCGATGCGAAAGCTCCAAGTGAATGTCTTCTTCTCACGGCGTTCAAGCGCGCCTCCCTCCTGGCCAAACCGCCACTGGTGTGTGCTCAAATCAGCGTTGTGAGCAGCTTCAGCAGCATCTCCTTCACAGGTATTTGGATTGCAAACACGGGAATCACCGGGAGCACAGCCGGCAAGACGATGGCCAGCAACGCCCGCTTCCCGATCGGGGTTGGACGGATGCCGGCGACTACTTCGTAAATGGACACGGTATCAATCACCCCAGCTCGGCCGCCTGGAGTAACGGCGACTCCACAACCGGTTCCCGGGCGATCCACCGCATTCTTACCAACCGGCCGTGCTGGCCCACCAGGCCCCCATACTCCAGCAACCCTTGTCGCTTGAGAGGGAGCAAACTGCGGAAAAACAAGGCGAGAGGCAGCACCAGCATCGCGACGACGAACAGCGGGAGGGGAATCTTGAACGAATGCACGTCCACGTCGTGATAGAGGATCTCGTGTCCCCAACGGGGACTTGCACGGTTGAGCATCGTGGAGTTTCACTGGGTCCTGTGCCCCGCCCGAGCCGAGACGTTCCAATTCGTTACCGACTCGTTGACACTTACCCCTCCTATTTACACTCGGCAGGGTTGGTGCCAGCTAGGTCAACAAGGGGACGCCACAGATGAGAAATCTCATAAGGGGATGGGGATGAGGGAAGCGTCGGTACCCTCATCCCCATACTAAGATCAGATGCCAAGTCTCTGACATCTTCTCGCGGTCAGCGAGCGGGCACAGCTGCCTGTGGCGTCAGATCCACGAATTTTATCCCACCAGCCAGTGAGAAGTTCTTGCGAGCTTCTCGAACGTAATTGGTCGCCTCCTGCACTGAAGCAGCTGCACCGGTTGACCCTGTTAGTTTTGACCCTGCTAGTTCCTTTTGATGCCTTTGCTCTATCATTTCATGAGCGGCACCGATCCCGGTCTTTGAATCCTTCAGCTGCTCCTGACATACCGGTGAAAAGTTGCCGATCTTGTCTTCAAAACACTTTTCGAGACGCCCGCCGCCAGGCTGAACCCCCCCGCATTGCATTTCAAGCTCATTGACACATTGAGGATTTACGCCCTGGGTCATAGAAGGAGAGGCCTGTGCCGGGGCTCCCAGAGAAGGAGAAGCCTGTGCCGGGGCTCCCGGAGGGAGTCCCAACGCTTTTCTCAAAAAGGCAAGCCCTTCATTCATGCCAGGCACACTTCCCGCACGCTGCGCCTCCCGGGCATAGTCCAACGACAGTTGAGCATGTTGCAGCAATTCTGGAGCCTTTCCCAGGTTACCAGCCATCTCCGCTTCACGGGCATGTTTCACCGCCTTATCAATACGGGAGATGAAGAAGGGATTTTCCTTAGTCAAGTAAATGCGGTGGGGGTCGCTCACCGTCGGAGGGTCACTTACGATCGGAACGTCCGCCCCATAAGAGGTTGATCCGAGTACCAGGAGAAAAGCTCCAGTACCGATAAGAATTGATACTTTCTGTTGCATAGACGCCTCCTTTTGATGTGTCAGTAATCGGATCAGCCACCTTAGTGCGACTTACTGGGGAGATCATGCAGCTCCAATGCCAGCTAACATTTAAGAAACCATCGATTAGAAGAACCTTGGCCCATAAATAATTTGTCTCCTTCAGAGAGTCAACGCCGCAGAAAGACTCAACTGATAAATGAGGCGTTTCGGGGCAGCGCTTCATGATCAACTGTAGCTAGTTTCACCAGCTGGAACAGGAACTGACTTAGCATCGAATCTTACAAATAGCCTTCTCAGTAGTTTCAATCCCGACCGGCCTCTATGATGATTGTCGACAAAGTTTCAAGATTTACACGCATCGCAATACCCCCAAGATGTCGGCTATAGTACGGACGCGACCCACCCATCAGCCGGAATAGCCAGCAAGGGACAGGGGGACTGCCGGAGCACTTGCTCCGTGTGGCTGCCTCGCAGGGCGTCGAGGAAACCGTTACGGCCTTCGGTGGACATCACAATAAGATCGGCCTCCGTTGTGCGAGCGGTCTCCAGAATGACCTGCGTGACGTCACCCTTCTGTGACTTCTTCGTCCACTCCCATCCCGCCAACTCTGGATAGGTGAGATCGGGCATCTCGCTGTCGTCACCGACGGAAAGGATGGTGAATTGTCCGGTGGGACAGTTGAGCCGCTGCGCGAGCCTGACTGCGGCTTCAATTGCAGGCTGTGCCGTGGGAACCGGTGCGACAGGAATCAGAACGCGCTTCAGCGACACGGTGCCGTCCTGAAACGACACGAATCCCTTCACGCCTGCTGGAACAAAGAGCGTCATCTGACGCGATTTCCTGGCCACCGGCTGGGCGACGGAGTTCTCCAGCCACCGCGCTCGCCCCTTGTCCTGCTCCGTGGCGAGGACAATCATGTCGTTGGGATGGCGCTCAAGGTACCCCAGGACTGCTTTCACCGGATTCTTGTCCTGAGCCACGATTTTCTTGACCTGAATGCCCAGTTCAGGCACGGCAGACTGCGGGCTGTTTTTCGGCAGGAGCCCCCAGCGCTCAAGCGTCTGTCTCACGCCGGGAAACTCCGACCAATTCCGCTCCCCGTCGGACGACACGTGGAGCATCGTGAGCGTGGCCTTGGCGATCAGCGCGGCTTTCAGCGCATGGGCGAAAGCGGTTTCACTGGCCGGGCTAAAGTCGGAAGGATGAAACACGTGCTGCAGAACCGGCAGGCTCAAAGGCGTCTTGCTCATGGGGGCTCCTCCTATTCAGTGGAGCACCTTCTAACACAAGAATGATCGAGAAGTCATGAAGCCCGGGACTCACCATCGTTTCCGCTTGATTGATCGGGATCCTGACAGCAGGCAACCGACCTCAGAACCGATAGGTCGCCCCCACGGACACGTTCGTGTTGTAAACAGTCTCATGTTCAAAACTCTGACTGCGATGCCCGCGCTGAAAAGCTGCCGTCAGGCCGAGTTGTTCCGTAAGGCGATACTTGAACAGCATCTCTCCCTGGAAAATCTTCTCGTGCCCGCCGTTCCGTTCATCCCCCGCAATAGTGCTCGTCCAATTATTGCGCTCAAAGTGCAGGCCAAACTCCATTTCAAGCCGTTCCGCCACTTTGGCCTCGAAGCCGAGAGCCACGTAGTGATTGACATAGGACGTGTCGTCCTCGAATTGAGGCTGGTTCCGGCCATCCGCCAGACCACGTTCGTAGTGATACCCGAGGAACAGTTTGAAGCGGTCTGTCACACGCCAGTCCAGATGGGGGCCGATCGTCCAGAAGGTCGTATCCCGTTGGGCGAAGGCCTCGTTGTAGGTGCGAACTCCGACACGCCCCAGGATGCGCACTTCCCAGTTCTCGGAGAGCCGTTGATCGAACCTGACCGATCCGATGTGCGAGGTGACATGCTCTTCTTGAAGGGAGCGAGTGCCGCTCCGACGCTCTTCGTTGTCACCGAGTAGCTGATCGGGGGCGGTATAGTACCGCAGTCTGATCGCCGTATCCGGCGTGAAGGAGTGCACAGCTTGCACTCCGACGCTCGCCTGGTTGAACCGGGGATTCACCGCAAAGATGAACCCCTGAGCCTTGACGGACAAAACCGTTTTCCCCCAGGACGAAGCAATCAATTTGGAGAGGATGAGGTCCGGCTCGAACACCATATCCGAGCCTTTCCTCGTCAGGGCGGTGTCCAAAGCCGGCTGGGTCGGATCCTCATGCACACTCAAACGGCGGGTGGCAGAAAACAGAGCGACGTCGTCCGTGTAGAAAAGAGTCGCGCGGCTCTCGACCGTCACTTCTGCGAGAGCCGCTGTCTCGCCCAACCATAGCGTCACGAAGAGGGCGAAGAACAGAAGCCCGATCGCCTTCTCCACGATGCCTGTTCTTCCCTTTTCAGAAAGAGCGCCCACCGTTAGAACACTCCTGCGAGAGGCCAACCCTGCTGAGATGAGTACGAGCACGCTACCCGTTGGCCGCATTATAGAAGTGTGCAGATACCATTCAGAGGAAGGTAAGTTCTATCACCGGCTGTCCCGGCATGTCTGAATAGCGAATACTCTTATTCCATGGCGGGCTCCTTCTGGAGCCCGCCATGACGTCATCGGCTGCGCGCTTAGTTCACGAGCGGAATTTGCGCCGCAAGTTCGTACTTGATCACCGCGCGAATCTTGTTCTCCATCTGGATGCAACGGGCCGTCTTCGTGGCCGGTAATACCTTGCCGACCTTTTCTGCGTAGGAGCGCTTGAGCTTGACCTCTGCCTCCTCCACCGCAAGCACCTCATGCAACAACTTCTTAGCCGTGTCTTCCTTGATCGTGCCCTGGCCCTGGGTGTAGGCCTCGGCATAGGCCGCAATAGATTTGGCGAGCCGCTCGTTCACCTGCATCAGGTCCTTCTGGTAGGCGTCGTACAAGGGCCAAAACTTTTTGCCTTCCGCTTCACTGAGACTCATGTTGGCGGCGACGAGCAATTTCTTGTCGGCCTTCAGCTTCTCCTTAAGGATCTCCATGTTGGTATCCGCGCCAGGGGCAGCGGCGGCGCCACCGGCCTCCTGGGCCAACACGGGCAGAGCCGCAAACACGAACCCGGCAAACATCAATGCTGCAACCGATCTCATCTTCATCGTCAAAACTCCTTTCTGTTAAGTGAATGTATGGACGCCGCATGTTATTGACCTGGAAGAGCGAGCAACGACCTCACGCAGGCCACAGCGGTCTTCCGGTCAACCATGACTAACAAGGCGTACTAAAGCCTGGCTATGCAGTGAATGTCAAGGACACGGGACAGGCGGGCACGGGACAAGACACCGGGGACTCAAAATATCTGATAGGGAATGAACCTGACCTCATCGATCAGCCTCGGCATTTACATGTGATGTGCTGTCGCGTATCATCGCGCGCGTAAATCATTACGCACCGATACGAGTCCGGCTTGGACACATCACACCACATTCAACGGCGACCGAACGACCAGGATAAGAGGGAAATGATGCAGCATCGATCACATGCAAGGACATGCCCGGTTCGTACCGTCGTCGGCCTGTTGAGGGCAGTCATTCCGGCAGTCTTCCTGCTGATCTGGCTCCTAAGCCCTCCCCTGCTCCTGGCGGATTCCAATCTCGTCATTCCGAAACCGACCGACGTCCTCCTGCCGCCGCCCCCACCCCCCGCACTCGAACCTTCCGTCGTCAATCTGAAGATCGGAAAAACCCTCCGGGAAATGAGGGAAGCCGTGGAATCGGCGGTTACGCTCCATCATGAGCATGAGAAGGAATGGATCCCGGGCAAGCGGCAACTCAATGGAGTGCCGTTCGATTATCAGTACTATATCTGGCGAGGACCGGTGAGTCTCAAGGTGGAACGCGGCCGGCTCGTCACCGAATTTCCCGATGTGCGCTATCGCGTGCGGGTTCGGATGAAAGACCTGAACGGAGGCACCAGGATCGCAGAATGCGGGTATGGAGAGAACGCAAACCTGCGCATGAAACTGGAAGCCGTGTCGGAAGTGCAATGGAATGAAGACTGGGTCATTCACACCAACACCCGGTTCGGTCGCCCGCAGTTCGGAGAACCCTGCCGACTGAGTCCGATCGACCTCGATGTGACCGAATTGCTGGACGAGTGGTTTAATCAGCGGCTGCCGTCTCTGGCCTCGGCCATCGATCAAACGTTCCTCACACATGTCGAGGCGAAGAAACGGGCCCAGATCATCTGGGGAAAACTCCAGGAACCGATGGAACTCAGGCCCGGCACCTGGTTGATATACCGCCCCCAAAACCCCCGGCCAGGGCCGTTAACCCTGAATGGCGACCAATCAGTCCAGACCACCATCAGCCTGGCCTTCGATCCGATGATCGTCGTCGGTCCCAAACCACACCTCGACAGCAATCCGCTGCCATCCCTCCACATGGGGCCATCCGCGCCGGAAGGTTTTCACCTGGCGGTGCCGATGCTCGTTCCCTACGAGGAGTTGAATAAACGGCTGGCGGAGGAGATCGTGGGCCAGGAAATTATCCCTCCGGTCGGTTCCAGGATCAAGATCACCGGCGTCCAGGCCTACGGAAGCGGCAACAACCTCATCACCGAAGTCACGGTCACCGGAGGAGTGAACGGCAAACTCTATCTCCAGGGCAAGCCCACGCTCACTCCAGACGGGCAGACCCTGGAACTGAGAGATTTTAATTTCACGATGGATACCTCCAACCTGCTTGCAAAATTCGCCAATCGCACGATGTACGACGCCATCCGCGAAAAAGTCCTTCCCAACACGAAAATTGAAGTAGGCGACCGCATCGCAGGGCTCCGCTCGCGGATTCAACGACACATGAACCGCGAATTGGCTTCCGATATTTGGATTAAAGGCGCTGTCGCGAGCTTTGCCCCTCGCAGCATCTACCCCGTCCCAGGGGGTATCGAACTGCAGTTCGTCATGGATGGCACACTCAACCTGACCATTCAATGATCACCCTTCGGGTCTTCCGGATGAGGACGTCCCAAGCCACGCTTGCCTGGGCAAGTGGCGGGGTGCTGGCACTCGTCCTTGCCTGTCCTCCGGCCGGGCTGGGACAGGACTCACGCCCTGAACCGCCGGTGAGGAGCGCCCCGGAGGCGGGCCCGCAGGTGGAGATGGACCAGCCGACGGAAGAGCCCGAGGTCGTCCCCAAGAAACGGGTCCTCTTCAAACGGCTGGGGCCGCAGCCGGTGACGCCGGAGCAACGGGAAGAGGCGGAACGTCTCAGAAAACTAGCCGCCAAGTATGGGACCGACCCCACCGCCATCGTGGGTCGCCTGCAACTGGCTTCCGGCTACAACGACCTCCATCAGGGGGCACAAGCCGTCGATACCGTCGCCCGTGTCGATCTGCCCTTCAGGAAGGATTTCCTGCTCCGCGTGGATGCGCCGTTTTTGAAATGGAGCGAACCGGGCCGGCCCGGCACCACCAGCACGCAAGGCCTCAGCGACATCGCCGTCACAGCCGGATGGCGCGCCTATAATACGCCCGAATACGCGGTCCTCGTCGGTATGATCTCGACAATGCCCACCGCCTCCGAGCCCAACCTGGGCTTGGGTAAATACACCATCGGCCCCACGATTGCCACCGCCCGGTTTCTTCCCCAATGGGACTCCTTCCTGATCGGGTTGTTCACCCAACAGGTCTCCATCGGCGGCGATCCGGCCAGGAGTCCCTTGAATCGTTCGAAGCTCATCGGACAAATCAATTCATTCTGGGCGGAGCGATGGTGGACCATCGCCCAGGCAGTGTGGCAGGTCGATTGGGAACGGAACGGGAAAGGCAGTATGACCCTCGAACTCGAAGTGGGACGGAGTCTCGTTGGACGTTTTGGAATGTTTATCCGGCCGGGGGTCGGGGTCTTCGGGCGGGATCTAGCAGGGGCCTATGACTGGAATGTCGAGGCCGGCGTGCGCTACATGTTCCCGAGTTTCTAGCAGGATACGGAAAAAGTCTGTCCAGCAAGGCCGCAGCGAGCGAGATGAGACGAGACTGAGGTCAAGGTTGAGCAAAGTCCCGACTTTTTGTACTCAGCCTCAGCCTTAACCTTCCAGTAACGCTGGCGGACTTTTTCAGCATCCTGTTAGAACGCGTAGAGGGTTGCATACACATAGGCCAGGTTATAACTGAAGTTGACGTTAAACCCCTGCTCGCCATTCCCCTTCAATCCAGCTTGCAGCCGGTCGAACGCAGCACCCATCGCGAAGTGTTTATGGAGCCGATATTCAAGCCCTGCATAAAACTCAAACATCGCACCCGTGTAGTCGCCTATGGTCAGATAGAAGATGTCATAGCGGCTCTGAAACTGTAGCTTCGGTGTGATGTTATAGTTTGCGACCAGGCCGATCGACGGAAGTGGAAGAGTCACCTGCTCATTCACGATCGTTGAATTCCCTGCTGTGGATCCCCCCGGGCCTTTGATCGTGCCCTGAGCGGCAAAGTTAAACTTGGTCTGCATCATGTAGAGCCCTGGAGAGACCGCCAACTCCACTTTGTCGTTCCGGTAAAACGAGTAGTTGTAGATCAACCGGTAGGTATTAAAGCTCAAGCTGGTCTGGGTAGCACCACCGGCTGCAATGGTTTGGTCGTTGATGAGAATGTCCTGGTTGAGTGATTTGCTTCCACTCAACCCCACCCGATAGTAAGACATTCCAATGGCATGCCGGTCGTTGAACCGATAGAGGCCATCCAATCTGAAGGCATCGGTACTGCTGTTCACACCCAGGGTGGTCGTCAGGTCCACGTTTGCGCCAACCCCTAACGCAGGGCCGCCGATCGACACGTTCGCGTTGGCCCCGAAGACGTAGGCCCACCCGCCGCGGAGCATCAGCTTGTCGGTCTGTTCCGGTGTAGTCGCCTCCTCTGCCAGGACCATCGCAGGCCCCACAAAGAGCAAGCCCAGGGTAAAAGTCGCCAGAAGTGGCTGAACAGGGAGCCGCGAGAAAAACCGACGCGCTGACCTCATAGCTTCACCTAGCCGCATAGTCATCCCCTTAGTATTTTGCCCGTTCTAGACACCCGATCATCCACTGATACGCTCGCATAGCCTGATGAGGCGGATCATTGTCCTGTACTCGCCTGACAATGACCAATGAGGCGGCAGCATAGCGAGACGGCTTTCGCCCGTCAAGAAGCAGAGGCACCGGACGGCCGACAACTGGCCTAGACTGTTGGCCCTTCCGGATCTTCTGTGGGTTAGAGAACGATCGCGAAACTTCGGCTTGACGCTATCCACGCCTTCGTCATCCCCCTCCTTCGTAAGGAGGGGCCAGGGGAGGTCGAAGACTGGGGGCCATGCGGACCAGCACGGCACACGCGAGCGCGCGCCAGACTGCGGAGACTCGACCCCTCCTCCCCTCCCCTTACGAAGGGGAGGAATCGGAAAGGGGGATGCGACACGGTAGACCGAGCTCCAGGCTCTTGATCCACTCGATTTCCGAAAGTGCCAGACTTTTTATAAATCCGGTCAGCCACCTGTCAGACCGACGCGTGAGCATGGCGGCATTGAATGCCTGAGCGCCTCTGCCTGGCTAACGCGAGGCCTCATCGAGCAGACGATTGACCAGACGCGAAGTCACCACGCTGTCGAGGATGCCCATGTGCGTCTCGTCGAAGCCGTAGAGCCGGCCGGCATCCTCCTGTGCGCCCGG
>Ga0209391_10001780_pt1 | contig 11237 bp, 10 predicted proteins | sample PPLLak3March2015_FD_187246 | JGI IMG/M metagenome (GOLD analysis project Ga0209391, IMG submission 187246) | Freshwater sediment microbial communities from Prairie Pothole Lake near Jamestown, North Dakota, USA - PPLs Lake P7 Core (1) Depth... | ecosystem: Environmental > Aquatic > Freshwater >... | reverse complement strand
TGGCCCGGCGGCGGATCGAGCAGGCTCAGCGAGCCGACGTGCATCGGCATGGCCGGCGTTTCCAGGTGCAGGAACGCACCGTCGATCCCGCTCAGGATCTTCATTCGTGTCGTCTCGTCGTGGTCGGGCTGCGCGCGCCGTTCGCGCCCGCGCAGTCGGGGAAATCGGGAAAACAGGGGACATTCTCCGATTTTTTGCGAACCGCAAAAAATCGGAGAATGTCCCCTGTTTTCTCAGAGCCGATCGATCAACCAGCCCGGGAACAGCATGATCAGCACGGACGGCACCAGGCACAGCACGCTGGCGAGCACCGCCATGCGGCGCGGCGCGCCCCGCGCAGCCTCGGGCTGCTGCTCGGCCATGAACATGTACTGGATCACGCGCAGGTAGAAGTACAGGCCGAGGTAGCTCGCCACGAGGCCCGCGACCGCGTACCACGTGTAGCCGGCGGCCAGCACGTTCTTGAACACCAGGAACTTGGCGGCGAAGCCGGGCAGCGGCGGCAGGCCGGCCAGCGACAGCATGGCGAACGCGATCATGATCGCGGCGAACGGCCGCCGGTGGTACAGGCCCTTGAGCGCGTCGAGGCGGTCGTGCCGCTCGTCGTCCGCGCCGCGTGGCAGGGCCGCGAACGCCAGCACGTTCGCCAGGCCATAGACCACCAGGTAGAACACGATCGCCTCCCAGCGGCCGCGTCCGTCGCCCAGCAGGGCGTAGAACAGGTAGCCGGCGTGCGCGATCGACGAATACGCGATCATGCGGCGGAAGCTCACCTGCCGCAGGGCGGCAAGGTTGCCCCACGCCATCGACACCAGCGGCAGCACTACGATCAGGCCCACCACCGGGGCCACGACCGGCACGGTGCCGTACAAGCGCAGGGCAGCGAGCAGCACGCCCGCCTTGATGATGGTGGCCATGTAGGCCGTGACCGGCGCGCTCGCGCCCTCGTAGGCATCCGGCGCCCAGGCGTGGAACGGCACCACGGCCGCCTTGAGGAACAGCGCCGCGGTGATCAGCGCCACGCCGGCCAGCGCCAGCGGGTCGGTCGAGCCGAGCGCCCCGGCGAAGGACGCCAGCCCCAGCGAGCCGCTCCAGCCGTAGATGAACGCGATACCCATCAGCAGCGTCGCCGTGGCCACGCCGCCCATCACCAGGTACTTGAGCGCGGCCTCGGTGCTCTGCTCGCGCAGCAGCCCGAGCAGCACCAGCGCGTACACCGGCAGCGACATGATCTCGATGCCGAGGAACAGCGTCAGGAAGCTGTCCGACGAGATCACCAGGCAGGCCCCGTACAGCGAGGCGAGCACCAGGGTGTAGTAGGGCGTCTCGGCGAAGTCGTCGCGCGAGATGAGCAGCACCGGCACGGCGAGCGCCAGCAGCACGGCCTTCGGCAGGGTGCTGGCCGGGTCGACCGAGAAGTGGTGCAGGAACGGCGCGCCGTGGAAGCCCGTGGCGTACAGCCACAGTGCAGCGACCGCGGCCGCAGCCACGAACGTCACCGCGAAGCCGAAGCCGTCGCGCGACCGGCCGCTCTTGATCTCGAGGCCGAGGATGGCGAGCATGCCGACGAGCAGCAGGTGCTCCGGCAGCATCGAGGTGAGGATCAGCGACCAGTTCACGGCGCGACCTCCACCGGCAGGCGGGTGCTCATGACGCGTTGCTGGTAATCGCGGGCCGCCAGTTCGGTCTTGGCGAGCGGCTCGCGCGGGAACAGCCCGAGCGCGAAGATGGCGACCACGAACGCGACCAGGATCGCGCGCTCACGCGCCACCAGGTCCTGGAACGGCTGGTGCGGCGCCTTGACCGGGCCGAACAGCAGCCGCTCCGCGAGCCACAGCATGTACAGCGCTCCGAGCACCACGCCGCTTACGGCAAGGATGGCCATCGCCAGCGGCAGCGAGTTGCCGGCGACGTGCTGCGGCCAGAACGCGTTGAACGCGCCGAGCAGCGCCATGAACTCGCCGGTGAAGCCACTGGTCGTGGGCAGGCCGATCGAGGCGAGCGTCAGGATCGCGAAGAACACCGAGTACACCGGCAGCAGCTTGGCGAGGCCGCCGTAGTCCGCGATCGCCCGCGAGTGGCAGCGCTCGTAGATCATGCCGACCATGGTGAACAGCCCGCCCGCCACGAGGCCGTGGCTCACCATCTGCACGATCGCGCCCTGGATGCCGATCAGGTCGAGGCTGAGGAGGCCCAGCATCACGTAGCCCAGGTGGCTGATCGACGAGTAGGCGATCACCTTCTTGATGTCGGACTGCACCAGCGCCAGGCAGGCGCCGTACACGATGCTCACCACCGACAGCACCAGCAGCGCCGGCGTGAAGGCGCGGGTCGCGTCCGGGAACAGCGGGAAGCCGAGCTTCATGAAGCCGTAGGTGCCCATCTTGAGCAGCACGCCCGCCAGGATCACGGAGCCCGCGGTGGGCGCCTCGACGTGCGCGTCGGGCAACCAGGTGTGCAGCGGCACCATCGGCACCTTGATGGCGAAGGACAGCGCGAACGCGCCGAGCAGCCACGACTGCGCCTCCAGCGACAGCGGGTGCCCGCCGAGGTCCGCGAACGCGAACGACAGCGCCCCGGTGGCCTGCTGCTGCGACCAGACGAGGTAGATCACCGCCGCCAGCATCAGGATGCTGCCGAACGCGGTGTAGAGGACGAACTTGACCGTGGCGTAGATGCGCCGCTCGCCGCCCCAGATGCCGATGATCAGGAACATCGGGATCAGCATCGCTTCCCAGAACACGTAGAACAGGAACAGGTCCTGCGCCAGGAACGTGCCCAGCATCGCGAACTGGATGAAGAACACCATCGAGTGGAACAGCTTCACGCCCTGGGTGATCGCGCTGAACGCGCCGGCCACCACCAGCGGGCCGAGGAACGCGGTGAGCGCCACCAGCAGCACGTTCAGGCCGTCCAGGCCTATGTGGTAGTTCACGCCCCAGTCGCCGATCCACGACACCTTGCTCTCGAACTGCAGGCCCGGCACCGCGCCGTCGAACCGGGCGTAGAGCCAGGCCGTCAGCACGAGCTGCAGCAGCATCACGCCGAAGGTGAAGCCGCGCACGGCCCGGTCGGTGATCCGCGGCGCCAGCGCCAGCGCCAGCATGCCGAGCACCGGCAGCCACAGGACCAGGTTCAGCACGGTGGACTCAGCCATTGCCCCACATCCACGCGAGCGAGAGCGCCACTCCGATGACCGCGAGCAGCAGGTAAAACTGCAGGTTGCCGGTCTCGACCCGGCTCAGTCGCCCGGCGGTGCGCTGGGCGAGGCTGGTGAGCCCGTGCAGCGAGCCGTCGATCAGGGTCCGGTCGCCGACGTTCAGGAACACGTGCTCCGAGACCCAGTGCAGCGGCTTGCCGAGCACCGCCTCGTACAGCTCATCGACGTAGTACTTGCCCGACAGCACGCGGTGCAGGCCGGCGAAGCGCTGCTGCAGGCGCTCAGCCGTCGCCAGGCCGCCGCGGTAAACCAGGAAGGCCCCGGCCAGCCCCGCGAACGCGACCGCGATGGCGATGCCGATCAGCGGCAGCTTCAGGTGCTCGAGCGCCTCGTTCTCGACGGGCATGGGCATGACGGGCTCGAGGAAGTCGTAGACGTGGAAGAAGCCGCCGATGGCCGACAGGATCGCGAGCACCACCAGCACGCCGGTCATCGACACCGGCGACTCGTGCACGTGGTGCTCGGCCTCGTGGTCCATGCGCGACGGCGTGAGGAACGTGAGCCACAACAGCCGGAACATGTAGAACGAGGTGAGCAGCGCCGAGAACGAAGCCAGCGCCCACAGCACCGGCGAGCCGCCGTACTCGCTGGCGAACGCGAACCAGAGGATCTCGTCCTTGGAGAAGAACCCGGCGAGCGGCGGGATGCCGGCAATGGCCGCCGTGGCAACCGCGAACGTGACGAAGGTGATCGGGATCTTCTTCGCCAGGCCGCCCATCTTGCGGATGTCCTGCTCGCCCGACATCGCGTGGATCACGCTGCCGGCGCCGAGGAACAGGCAGGCCTTGAAGAACGCGTGGGTGTAGACGTGGAACACCGCCACGCCGTACGCGCCGACGCCGAGCGCCAGGAACATCAGGCCGAGCTGCGACACGGTCGAGTAGGCGAGCACCTTCTTGATGTCGGTCTGCACCACGGCGATGGTCGCGGCGAAGAACGCCGTGGCGAGGCCCACCACCGCGATCACCTGCGAAGCCTCGGGCGCATGCAGGTACAGGCCGTTGAGGCGCGCGACCAGGTAGATGCCCGCGGTCACCATGGTCGCCGCATGGATCAGCGCCGAGACCGGGGTCGGGCCGGCCATGGCGTCCGGCAACCACACGTGCAGCGGGATCTGTGCCGACTTGCCGGTCGCGCCGACGAACAGCAGCAGTCCCACCAGGCTCGCCGACACCGCCGGGGCCACCGGCCCGTTGAAGGCGGCGTTGATCGCGTCGAAGTCGAGCGTGCCGAGCGCGTGGTAGATGAGGAACATGCCGAGCAGGAAGCCGGCATCGCCGATGCGGTTGGTGATGAAGGCCTTCTTGCCGGCCGCGGCCTTGGCCGGGTCGTCGAACCAGAAGCCGATCAGCAGGTAGGAGGCGAGGCCGACGCCCTCCCAGCCGACGAAGCACACCAGCAGCGAGCGGCCGAGCACCAGCAGCAGCATGAAGAACAGGAACAGGTTGAGGTACGAGAAATAGCGCGCGTAGCCCGGGTCGTCCTTCATGTAGCCGGTGGAATAGATGTGGATCAGCGAGCCGACGCCGGTGACGATCAGCGTCATCAGCGCGCTCAGCCGGTCGAACCAGAACGCGATCTCGAAGCGGAAGTCGCCGACGATCGCCCAGGTGTAGGCGGTCTCGGCCAGCGCGCCGGCGTCACTGGCCTGCAGCTGGGTGAAGGCGCGCAGCGTGGCGAAGAACGCGAGGATCGGCAGCCCGCAGCCCACCACGCTCACGAAGCCCTTGCCGAGGCGGGGCCCGAGCAGGCCGTTCAGGAAGAACCCGGCGAGCGGCAGCAGGACGATGAGCGTGAGCAGGTCCATCCTCATCCCTTCAGTCCGGAGTAGGCGCCGACGTCGAGCGTGTGCCGTTGCCGGGCGAGCAGCAGCACGATCGGGATCGCGATGCCGATCTCCGCCGCGGCGACCACGAACACCAGGAACACCAGCACCGCGCCGGACAGCGTGCCGCTGTGCGCGGCGAAGGTGACGAGGCTCAGCACGACGCCGTTCAGCATCAGCTCCATGCACATCAGCATCACGAGCGCGTTGCGGCGGATCATCACGCCCACCAGCCCGAGGCAGAACAGCGCGATCGACAGCGTCAGCAGCAGCTGCGTCCTATCCATCGTGCCTCCGGCCGGCCTTGATGACCGCGATCGCCGCCACCACTGCCGCCAGCAGCAGCACCGAGGTGAGCTCGAAGTGCAGCCAGTAACCCTCGAGGAACTCGACGGAGAACGGCTGCACGCCGAACTCGGCCGGGCTGCGGCCCGGGTGCAGGCCCGAGAGTTCCGCGGCCGTGATGATGCGGCCGCGGCTCACGGCGACGCCGAGCGCCATGGCGAGCAGCGCCGCCGCGGCGACCGACGGCACGATGGCGCGGCCGTAGCGGTCGAGGAACGACGCGTCGCGCACGTCGAGCAGCATGATCACGTACACCATGAAGACCATCACCGCGCCGACGTAGATCAGCACCTGGAACACGGCGATGACGTGCACGCCGAGGATGGCGTAGATGGCGCCGAGCGACAGCATGGAGCTGATCAGGGCCAGCGCGACGCGCATCGGGTGGCGCGCGACCAGCATCAGCACCCCGCCGGCGAGTGACGTGGCGGCGAAGAAGTACAGCAGCAGGGTCTCGACGCTCATGGCGCTCCCACCGTCCGGCCCGCGCCCGCGACCGGGTAGGGCTTGGCGACGTCCTGGCGCGGCTGCCAGTTGAGGAGCTCCTCCTGCCGGAGCCACATGCGGTCGCGGTCGAAGCCCGGCAGGTCGGGGGTTTCCTTGACCATGCGGATCGCGTCCTCGGGGCAGGCCTCGACGCACAGCCCGCAGAACACGCAGCGCGAGTAGTCGATCTCGAAGCGCGACGGGTACCGCGGGTGCGTCGGGTCGTCCGGGTCGAAGGCGGCGTCGATTTCGATCACCTGCGCCGGGCACACCGTGGCGCACATGTTGCAGGCCACGCACTGCGGGCGGCCGTCGGGGCGCTGGGTGAGGATGTGCTTGCCGCGGTTGTGCGCGGCGTAGTCGGCGCGGGTCTCCTCCGGGTAGTACGCGGTCAGCGCGCCCTTGCGGCCGGTCATGAACTTCCACAGGTTGGCGAGGAACACGCCACCGGTGATGCGCATGCCGCGCCAGACCTCGAAGAAGTACGCGCGCTCGTACCAGCCCATCTCGGGCTCGTTCCAGTAGCGCTTGCGGACGTAGGGCTTGCGGCTGCTCATCGCGGTGGCCTCACTGCAGGGCCCAGACCGCCAGCGCGGTCACGGCGAGGTTGGCGATGGAGAGCGGCAGCAGGAAGCGCCACGCGAAGCTGAGCAGCTGGTCCCAGCGGAAGCGCGGCAGTGTCCAGCGGATCAGGATCTGCAAGCTGCAGAGCAGGAATACCTTGCCGAGGAAGGTGAGCAGCTGGATGACCACGACCCAGCCGTGGGCGAGCGCCAGCGTGCCGCCGCCCGGGAACACGAAGCCCGCGTCGGTGAGCCACGGCAGGTTGTAGCCGCCGAGGAACAGCGTGGTGAACAATGCCGCGATGATCGCGATCTCGATGAACTCGCTGAGCATGAACATGCCCTGCTTCATCGCGCTGTATTCGGTGAAGTAGCCCGAGATCAGCTCCGACTCGGCCTCGGGCAGGTCGAACGGGATGCGCTTGTTCTCGGCGATGCCCGCGGTGAGGAACAGGATTGCCGCGAACGGCTGGTAGAAGATGCCCCAGGCGGGCAGGAACCCCAGCAGCGTGCCCGACTGCTGCTGCACGATGGCGTTCAAGTCCACGGTGCCGTAGATCAGGATCAGCCCGATCACGGTGAGGCCCATGACCAGCTCGTAGGAGATCATCTGCGAGCCGGCGCGCAGCGCGCCCAGCATCGAGAACTTGTTCGACGACGACCAGCCGGCGAGCATCGCGCCGATGATCGCGATGCCACCGAACGCGAACACCACCAGCAGCCCGGCATCGAGCGGGGCGATCTGCATCGGGTAGGTGCGCCCGCCGAACCAGTCCGCCAGCGACGGGAACAGCCGTCCCGGATCGAGGACGCCGCCGAACGGGATCACCGCGAACACCAGCACCACCGGCGTGAACGCGAGCCACGGCCCGAGCACGTAGCCGAGCTTGTCGTAGGTGACCGGCTTGAAGTCTTCCTTGAGCAGCAGCTTCAGGCCGTCGGCCATGCCGTGGAACAGGCCGAGCCAGATCAGCTTCACGTTGGTGAACGGGATGCGCAGGTAGGCGCGGTTGGCGCCGATGCGGTCCGACATCAGCGCGGCCTGCTTGCGCTCCACCCAGGTGAGGACCGCGCCGAAGGTGAGCAGCACCGCGAGCGCGTAGCCGACGTAGACCAGGGTGATGGCGAGGCCGGGGCTCATGGGTGACCCCGTGCCGGCCGGGCCAGCGACTTGAACAGGCCCTCGGCGTCGAGTACCGCCTCGCCCTTCGCGAAGCACGGCTCGAAGCGGCTCACCACGCCCTGGAAGTTGGTGTAGTGGCCGGCGCGCTCGGTCTGGATGCTCAGCGGCAGGAACACGTCCGCGTGCCCGTTCTCGGGCGCCAGGTACGAGTTCAGGAAGATGATCTTCGCCTGCGGCGGGATCCGCGCGAAGTCGTAGCCCTCGCCCCAGACCAGCACGAGGTCGGTGCCGTCGTGGTAGGCCGGATCGGTGTCGTCGAACAGCTCGCGGGCCTTCGCCGAGTTCGGGTTCTTGTCGGGGCGGATCAGCAGGTCGTCCTCGACGCGTTCGCCTTCCTGGGGCAGCCAGTCGCGCTTCATGTGCGCGCTGAACACCTCGCCGAGGTGGCGCTTGAAGGCCTCCAGTTCCTCGTTCGAGCCCCAGTTCGACACCAGCGCGACCGGGTGGCGCGCGGCGCCGATCAGCCGGCGGGCCGTGTCGACCGCCTCGGCCACCGTCACCGGCCGGCCCTTGAGCATCGGCTGGTCGGCCCGGGTGCGCTCGAAGATGCGGGCGAGGTCGCGGCCCTTGTTGCAGATCCAGGGCCCGTTCACGGCCGGGTTCTCGAGCGGCGTGATGCGCGCGATCGCAGTGTTCTGCCGCGCGTCCAGCGACTTGAGGAACCACTCCGGCTTGCGGTGCCAGACCTGGATGGTGCAGCCGCGCTCGCAGCCCGGGCACACCGACGGGGTCGGCTGCAGGTACCAGACGCGTGACTTGTACAGGAACTGCCGCGACTGCAGCGCGCCGACCGGGCAGAGGTCGACGATGTTGTCCGAGTACGGGTCCTCGGCCAGCGGCCGGCCCTCGACGGGGCGGATGTTCGACACGTCGCCACGCCGCTCGACGCCCAGCGCCATCGACTTCGACACCTCGTGGGTGAAGCGCGTGCAGCGCAGGCAGAGGATGCAGCGCTCGTTGTCGAGCAGGATGCGGTTCGAGAGGTTGTAGTACTTGGTCGAGCGCACCTTGGCGTCGAGCGACAGCGAGGCCTCGCCGTTGTACGTGTAGTGGTAGTCCTGCAGCGTGCACTCGCCGGCCTTGTCGCAGATGCCGCAGTCCACCGGGTGGTTGAGCGTGATGAACTGCAGGATCGCCTTGCGGTGCGCCTTGACGTCGTCGGAGTCGGTGAACACCTTCATGCCGGTGCTCACCGGCATGTTGCAGGCGATGTCGAGCCCGCGGCCCTCGACCTCCACGAGGCACATGCGGCAGTTGCCCACCACCGAGAGCTGCGGGTGCCAGCAGAAGTACGGCACGAAGACGCCGTTCTCGAGCGCCACCTGCAGGACCGTCTGGTCCTCGCGCGCCTGGATCGCCTGCCCGTTTATGAAGATCTCAGGCATTCCAGGTTCCCGTCGTAACGCGAGCGCTTGTGCTCGATGTAGTACTCGAACTCGTCGCGGAACTTGTCGAGGATGCCGCTGCAGGCATAGCCCGCGGCGTCGCCGAGGCCGCAGATGGTGGTGCCGTCGTTGAACTTCGAGATGTAGTAGAGGCGCTCGATGTCCTCCGGGCGGCCCTCGCCCGCGACGATGCGGTCCATGATCCGGTGCAGCCAGCCCGTGCCGTGGCGGCAGGGCGTGCACTGGCCGCAGGACTCGTGGTGGTAGAAGCGCATCAGGACCTGCAGCAGGCGCACCATGCAGGTGCCCTCCGCGATCACGATCATGCCGCCCGAGCCGAGTGTCGAGCCCGCGTCCCACAGCGCCTCGTGCGACAGCGTGAGTTCCGCGATGTCGGCGCCGGTGAGCACCTTGGAGGACACGCCGCCGGGCACGACGCACTTGATGGCGCGCCCGCCCTGGATGCCGCCGCAGTCCTCGTCGAGGAACTTCATCCAGGGGTAGCCGAGCTCGACTTCGTATACGCCGGGCTTGTTGACGTGCCCCGACACGGAGAACAGCCGCGTGCCCGGGCTCTTCGGCGTGCCGACCGCCTTGTAGGCGGTGGCGCCGTTGGCAATGATCCAGGCGATGTTCGACAGCGACTCGACGTTGTTGACCACGGTCGGGCGCTGGTACAGCCCCTTCACGGTCAGCCGCGGCGGGCGGTTGCGCGGGTAGCTCTTCTTGCCTTCCAGCGAGGAAATCAGCCCGGAGGCCTCGCCAGCCACGTACGCGCCGGCGCCGCGGTAGACGACGATGTCGCAGCAGAAGCCGCTGCCGAGGATGCGCTCGCCGAAGAGATGCGCCGCATAAGCTTCTTCTACTGCCCCGGCGAGGCGCCGGTAGGGCAGGTCGAACTCGCCGCGGATGTAGACGAAGCAGTTGCGCACGTTGAGCGCGTAGCTCGCGATCAGCATCGACTCGAGCAGCACGTGCGGGTTGTTCTCGAGGATCCAGCGGTCCTTGAACGTGCCGGGCTCGCCCTCGTCGGCGTTGGCGATCAGGTAATGCGGCTGGCCGTCGTCGTAGGTCACGACCTGCCACTTGCGGCCGACCGAGAAGGCCGCACCGCCGCGGCCCTGCAGGCCGGCCGCGGTGACTTCCTTGACCACGTCCGCGGGCTGCAGCGTCCCGAGCGTCTTCTCGAGGGACGCGTAGCCACCGCGCGCACGGTACTCCGCGAGCGAGTGCGAGGTCGCGGTGACCGGGAAGCTCATGATCAGCTGGCGGCCGGGCATGGCTATTTCAGCCCCTCCAGCAGCTCGTCGACGCGGGCGTGGGTCAGGTTCTCGTGGTAGCCCTCGTTCACCATCATCATCGGCGCGGTGCCGCAGGAGCCGAGGCATTCGACCACCGACAACGTGTAGCGGCCGTCCGGGGTGGTCTCGCCGGGGCGGATGCCGAGCCGGTGCTCGACGTGCGCGAGGATGCGCTCGGCGCCGTTCATCGAGCAGCTGATGTTGCGACAGAACTGCAGGTGCCAGCGGCCGATCGGCTTGCGCCGGAACATCGTGTAGAACGACAGCACTTCCTCGATCTGGATCTGCGGCACGCCGAGGTAGGCGGCGAGCTGCTCGATGTCCTCGTCGGCGACGTAGCCACGGTCCTCCTGGATGCGCCGCACGCAGGGCAGCACCAGCGACGACTCGAAGCCCGCGGGAAAGCGCTCGCGCAGTTTTTCGAACTCGGGGATCAGGTGCTTCACCGATCGCACTCCCCGCCGATCATGTTCACCGAGCCGAACGTGGGCACGATGTCGGCCAGCTGGTAGCCGTCGAGCATCCGGTGCACGCCACCCATGTGCACGAAGCTCGGGGACCGGCAGTGCACCTTCCACGGCACGCCGCCGCCGACGCTGACGATGTAGAAGCCGAGCTCGCCATTGGCCCCTTCGTGCGCCGAGTAGACCTCGCCCGGCGGCACCTGCGGGCCTTCCATCACCAGCTTGAAGTGGTTGATGAGCGACTCGATCTCGGTGTAAACCAATGATTTTTCTGGGAAAGTGCAGCGCCGGTCGGCCACGCACAGCGGGCCCTCGGGCAGCAGGTCCACGAGCTGGCGGATCATGTGCGCCGACTCGTCGATCTCGCGCATGCGCACGTAGTAGCGGTCGTAGTTGTCGCCCTTGATGCCCACCGGCACCTCGAAGTCGAGCTCGCCGTAGGCGAGGTAGGGCGTGTCCTTGCGC
>Ga0209391_10001779_pt1 | contig 11239 bp, 10 predicted proteins | sample PPLLak3March2015_FD_187246 | JGI IMG/M metagenome (GOLD analysis project Ga0209391, IMG submission 187246) | Freshwater sediment microbial communities from Prairie Pothole Lake near Jamestown, North Dakota, USA - PPLs Lake P7 Core (1) Depth... | ecosystem: Environmental > Aquatic > Freshwater >... | reverse complement strand
GCTGCAGGTGGTACAGGGCCATGAGCACCCGGCGCTGCAGTCGCGCACGCTGTGGGCCGACGACTGCAGCTGGGTCGCCGGCAGCGCGCCGCCGCCGGGCGCCTATGCAGCCAAGTCGCGCTACCGACAGTCCGATGCCAGCTGCAGGCTGGCACTGCCGGGCGACGGCGGCATCCGGATGGACTTCGATACGGCGCAATGGGCCGTTACGCCAGGCCAGTCGGCGGTGCTCTACGACGGCGAGGTCTGCCTTGGCGGCGGCGTGATCCAGCGCACCGCAGCCTGGGCCGCAGCCCGGCCGTCAATGGCCGGCGAACCAGTCGATCAATAGCTGGTTCACACGCTTCGGCTGTTCCCAGGTGAGCAAGTGCCCACACTGGGGCAGCATCTCGAGCCGGGCACCAGGGATCAGCGCCGCCATCTCCTGGGCATGCTCGGGCGGTGTCAACAGGTCGGACCGCCCCACCACCACCAGCGTCGGGCAGGCGATGCGCGGCAGCAGCGGGCGCTGGTCGACACGGGCCATGATGGCGCGGTTCTGCGTGATCAGTTGCGCGGCGCCGGCGCGGTCCATCATCGCCAGGTAAGGCGGCGCCAGCGCCGCGGCATGGGCCGGGTCGAAGGCAAAGGCCACGTTGGCCTGCAGCACTTCGTGCATGCGCCCCTGCTCGAACAGCTCGATCGCGTCGCTGCGCAGGCGGATCAGCTCCGGCGTGTCGGGCCGGGCGCTGCTGGCCAACAGTGCCAGCGCCTTGACGCGCTGCGGCGCCTGGCGCAGCACTTCCAGGGCCAGCATGCCGCCCATCGAGGTGCCGCACAGCAGCAGGTCGCCGCCGCTTTCGGCCAGCAGTGCTGCCGCCATCTGCGGCAGCGTGGCACAGCGGGTGTGCACGTCGCTCACCCGCACCGGCCGCAGCGGCGTCAGCGCGGCCACCTGGTCGCGCCACAACTCGGCGTCGCATGCCAAACCGGGAAGCAAGGTGATGGGCTGCATGGCCGGCAGTCTGACAGAGCCACAGGCTATGCTCGCGGACCTCGTCGTGGTGGAGCCTGAGCCTTGCGCCGTCTGTGGTCCCTGTTGATTTGCCTGGCACTGGGCGTGTGGGGCCCGGCTGCACTGGCCAACGTGGTCAAGACCGACCATGTCACGGCCGAGCTGGTGGCCGAGCGCAGCGCGGTGCAGCCCGGCCAGAGCCTGCAGATCGGGCTGCGGCTGCAGCATATCCCGCATTGGCACACCTACTGGCGCAACCCCGGCGACTCCGGCTTGCCGACCACCATCGACTGGCAGCTGCCCGCGGGCAGCCAGGTCGGAGAGATCGAATGGCCGGCGCCCAAGCGCCTGCCGATCGGCCCGCTGGTCAACTACGGCTTCGAAGGCGATCTGTTGCTGCCGCTGCGCTTCACCGCGCCAGCCGATGCCCGACCGGGCAGCGACCTGCGCCTGCGCGCCGAAGCCCGCTGGCTGGTCTGCCACGACGTCTGCATTCCTGAAAGCGCCACGCTCGAGCTGCTGCTGCCGGTGGTGGCCGAGGGCACCACGCCGGGCACGACGGCCTGGACCGCGGCCTTCGAAAGCGCCGCCGCCGCGCGCGCCCAGCCGCTGAAAGGCTGGACCGCCAGCGTGCAACGCCACGGCCGCGAACTGCTGCTGACGCTGGAATCCGAGGCCGAGCGAGCGGCCGGCGCGGCGCCGCCGGCGGTGGAGGTATTTCCGTTCGCCGAACAGCTGATCGAGCCGGCCCGGCACGAGCTCTACGCCACGCCGCGCGGTTATGCGCTGCGCCTGCGGCTGATGGCCGAGGCCACGCCGCCGGCCGAGCTGCAGGGCGTGGTGGTGGCCCAGGGCGGCAAAAGCGCGGTCTGGGGCGGCGGCAGCGCGATGGCCGAGTTCAGCGCGCCGCTGCGCGAGGTGCCGCGCATCGCGTTGCCCGAAGGGGCACGCCTGCTGGACGGCGCGGCGCCGGGCCAGGCCGGGGCCGCATCCGGCGGCATCGGCACCAGCCTGTGGATGGCGCTGCTGCTGGCCTTCATCGGCGGCATGGTGCTGAACCTGATGCCCTGCGTGTTCCCGGTGCTGTCGATCAAGCTGCTGGGCCTGGCCAAGCAGGCGGCCCAGCCGGCGGCGCTGCGCGCCCATGCGCTGGCCTATGGCGCGGGCGTGCTGCTCAGCTTCCTGGGGCTGGCGCTGGGGTTGATCGCGCTGCAGTCGGCCGGCAGCGCCGTCGGCTGGGGCTTCCAATTGCAGGAGCCCGGCATGGTCTTCGTGCTGGCGCTGCTCTTCTTCGCCATCGGCCTGAACCTGATGGGCGCGTACGAATTCGCCAACCTGCTGCCGCAGCGCGCCGCCACCTGGCGCGCGCAGAGCCCGGCCACCGACGCCTTTGCCTGCGGCGTGCTGGCGGTGGTGGCCGCCAGCCCCTGCACCGCCCCGTTCATGGGGGCGGCGCTGGGTTATGCCATGACGCAGTCACCGGCGGTGGCGCTGGCGGTGTTCGGCGCGCTCGGTCTGGGCATGGCGCTGCCCTACATGGCGCTGGTGGTGGCACCGGGCTGGCGCAGCCGCCTGCCTCGGCCCGGTCCCTGGATGGAGCGGCTGAAGCAGGGCCTGGCCTTCCCGATGTTTGCCACCGCGGTGTGGCTGCTGTGGGTGCTGGGCCAGCAGGCCGGCGTGGGGGCCATGTCCCGGGTGCTGATGGCGCTGGTCGGGGTGGCCTTGCTGCTGTGGGTGGCGCACATCGGCGGCCTGCGCGGCGCGCTCGGCAAGGGCCTGGGCACGCTCGCCCTGGCCGGCCTGCTGGCCTGGAGCTGGCCGGCCGTGCTGCCTGCGGCCGACCCGAGGTCGAGCACCGCCCAGGCCGCCGAAGGCGACTGGTTGCCCTACGACGAAGCCGCGCTGGAGCGCTTTGCGGCCGAGGGCCGGCCGGTGTTCGTGGACTTCACCGCCGCCTGGTGCGTGAGCTGCCAGGTGAACAAGCGCCTGGTGCTGAACACCGACGAAGCCCGCCAGGCCTTCAAGCAGGCGAACGTGGTGTTGGTGCGCGCCGACTGGACGCGCCGTGACGACGTCATCACCGCGGCGCTGGCCCGGCTGGGCCGCAACGGCGTGCCGGTGTATGTGCTGCTGCGCCCGGGCCGTGAACCCCTGCTGCTGCCGGAAATTCTGAGCCAGGGTATCTTGCGCGAAGCGCTTTCCACCCTGCAACCCTGAACCGGAGCCGACCATGCCGAGCCTGAAGCTTCCCCGTCGCCAGGTGCTGATCGCCGCCGCCTTCACTGCGCTGGCAGCCCCCGCCGTGCTGGCGCAAACCGCCGCCGTCGGGCAGCCCGCGCCCGCCTTCCAGCTGGCCGATACGCAGGGCAAGCCGGTGAAGCTGGCCGACTTCCAAGGCAAGTTCGTGGTGCTGGAATGGACCAACCCCGGCTGCCCCTTCGTCGTCAAGCACTACGGCTCGCAGAACATGCAGGCATTGCAGAAGGAAGCCTCGGGCCAGGGCGTGGTCTGGCTGAGCATCAGTTCCACCGCGCCGGGCCACTCCGACTACCTGGAACCGGCCGCGCTGGCGGCCCAATACAAGACCTGGGGCGCGACGCCGGCGGCGATGCTGATGGACGATGCCGGCCAGGTGGGACGCGCCTATGGCGCGCGCACCACCCCGCACATGTACGTCATCGACCCGAAGGGCGTGTTGGTCTATGCCGGTGGCATCGACGACAAGCGCAGCGCCAACCCTGCCGACGTGAAGACGGCGAAGAACTTCGTGCGCACGGCGCTGGCCGAGGCCCTGGCCGGCAAGCCGGTGAGCACGCCCACCGCCACGCCCTACGGCTGCAGCGTCAAGTACGCCGCGGGCTGACGCCGCCCCGCGTGGCCACGCCGCGTTATGCGCGTGGCTTCTTTGCTTAGAAGCTTTTATTCGGTTGTCGGCGCAGACGCCTGCCGATAATCCGGAAATCGCATAAGCATCGCCGCGCCTCGGTGCGGTCCGCCGTGAACTTCCAGCAACTGCGCTCCGTGCGCGAGGCCGTGCGCCAGGGCTTCAACCTGACCGAGGTGGCCGTAGCGCTGCACACCTCCCAACCTGGCGTGAGCCGGCAGATCCGCGAGTTGGAAGACGAACTCGGCATCACGCTGTTCCAACGCGCCGGCAAGCGGCTGACCGGGCTGACGGCGCCGGGCCAAGCGGTGCTGCCGATCGTCGAGCGGCTGCTGCTCGAGGCCGACAACCTGAAGCGTGCGGGCGAAGACTTCGCTGCCGCGCACCGCGGCACGCTGACCATCGCCGCCACGCACTCGCAGGCGCGCTATGCGCTGCCACCGGCGGTGCGCGACTTCAGCGCGGCCCACCCCGCGGTGCAGTTGCGGCTGCACCAGGGCTCGCCCCGGCAGGTGGCCGAGATGCTGCTGGCCGGCGAGGCCGACATCGGCGTGGCCACCGAGGCGCTGGCGCAGTACGAGGAGCTGGTCGCCTTGCCGAGCTACCGCTGGACGCATGCGGTGGTGGTGCCGCGCGGTCATGCGCTGGCCCTGCAGGCCGAACAGGGCGCAGCGTTGACGCTGGAGCAGCTGGCGCTGCATCCGATCATCACCTACGAGCCGGGCTACACCGGCCGCACGCACATCGACGAGGCCTTCCAGCGCCGCGGCCTCGGGCTGAACATCGTGCTGTCGGCGATGGACGCCGACGTCATCAAGACCTACGTCGAGCTGGGCATGGGCGTGGGCATCATCGCCTCGATGGCCTTCGACGAGCAGCGCGATGCCGGCCTGCTTTCCATCGATGCGCGCCACCTGTTCGCCAGCAACATGACGCGAGTCGCCGTCAGGCGCGGCGCCTTCCTGCGCGGCTATGCCTACGAATTCATCCGCTGTTTCGCGCCTCCGCTGACACGTGCGCTGGTCGACCAGGCGCTGGCCCAGGCACCCGGCAGCCGCTTCGAGATCTGAGCAGCCGTCGACACAAAACCCCGCGCGCGGCGCCGTGGCAAGCCTCCGACAGTAGACAATCCGCAGCTGCGAACGAATTCCGTCGAGGGCGCGGCCCGGCTGGTGCGTCGACCGCTGCGACATCGGGCGCAGGGCGCCCTTGCCGGGCGGCATGCGCCCGTCACTCACCCGCTGCGGATGTACCTATGCTCGAGCGCCTGAAACGGCTGCTTCCTACCCACGAGTCGATTGCCGGCAACCGCTGGCTGCGCTGGCTGGGGCCTGCGCTGCTGCACCGCAGCCTGTGGCACATGAGCCGACGCGGCGTGGCGCTGGGGGCGGCCATCGGCGTGTTCTTCGCCTTCATCACGCCGATCGCCCAGATTCCCGCAGCGGCAGGGCTGAGCGTGTTATTGCGCGCCAACATACCGGCGGCCGTGGCCGCCACGCTGGTGAACACGCCGCCGACCTTCGGCCCGGTCTACTACGGGGCCTGGCGCGTCGGCAGCTGGATGCTGGGCGAAAAGGCCGACGAGGCGCACGCGCCGCAAGCCTTGCGCCCGGGGCAGCCCGGCGCTTCCGCCGAAGCGGCCCTCAGCGCATCCGCCACCGTGGAGGGCTGGCAGCGCTACTGGAACATTGCGCAGGAGGTCGGCAAGCCCCTGCTTCTGGGAGCCCTGGTCTTTGCGGTGGTCTTTGCGGCGCTGGCCTATGCGCTGGTGAACCTGGTGTGGCACTGGCGGGTGCGGCGCAAGCTGCTGCGGCGCCAGCGCGAAAGGCTCTCACGTCAGCGCGTGCGCTGAGAAGGCGCGACGCGGCAGGCACCGCCGCGTGATCAGATCATCGCCGCCGGGTCGGGCAACTCCTGGGCCGGCGCGGCGGTCTCGGCAAAGTGGGTGACGCGCCGTGCACGCAGGTGCACCGCGCTGCCGCGCTGCAGCTGCAGCCGATCGCGCAGCGCGGCAAATTGCGTGCGCGGCATTTCCACGTCGACATAGGAACCATCGTCCTCGCGCCGGAACTCGATGCGCGTGTTCGCCCCGACGCTCAGCACCTGCGACAGCGTGGCCGGCAGCGTGCCCGGGCTGGCCGACTCGACGATATCCAGTTCGTGCGGGCGCACGTACAGCGCATCAGCCTGGCCGCCGACGCCGCCGGGGCCGTGGCCCAGACGGCCGTGGAACAGGTTCACGTCGCCCAGGAACTGCAGCACGAAGGGGCTGGCGGGGTGGTCGTAGACCTCGTCCGGGCTGCCCTGCTGCTCGATGCGGCCCTGGTTCATCACCACGATGCGGTCGGCGACCTCCATCGCCTCGTCCTGGTCGTGGGTGACGAACACGCTGGTGACGTGCATCTCGTCGTGCAGCCGGCGAAGCCACCGGCGCAGCTCCTTGCGCACCTTGGCGTCGAGCGCGCCGAAGGGTTCGTCCAGCAGCAGCACCTTGGGCTCCACCGCCAGTGCGCGCGCCAGCGCGATGCGCTGACGCTGCCCGCCGGACAGCTGGTGCGGGTAGCGATCGGCCACCCAGTCCAGCTGCACCAGCTTCAGCAGCTCGGTGACCTTGGCCTTGATCTCGCGCTCCGCCGGCCGGCGCTCCTTCGGTCGCACGCGCAGCCCGAAGGCCACGTTCTCGAAGATCGACATGTGGTTGAACAGCGCGTAGTGCTGGAAGACGAAGCCGACGTTGCGCTCGCGCACCGTGGTGTGGGTGGCGTCCTCGCCGTGGAACAGCACGTGGCCCGAGTCCGGCACCTCCAGCCCGGCAATGATGCGCAGCAGCGTGGTCTTGCCCGAGCCCGAAGGCCCCAGCAGCGCCACCAGCTCGCCGGCCGGGATGTCCAGGTTAAGGTTGTCGCAGACCACGGTGGCGCCGAAGCGCTTGTACAGATTGCGGATCTCGATGCTCATCGCTTGTCCTCACTCGGCACGATCGCCGACCGAACGCTTCTGATCCTTGACACGCTGCTCGATGAAGTGCTTCAAGCCCAGCGTCACCAGCGCCAGCAGCGCCAGCAGCGAAGCCACCGCAAAGGCCGCGGCGAACTGGTACTCGTTGTAGAGGATCTCGATGTGCAGCGGCATGGTGTTGGTCTGGCCGCGGATGTGGCCGCTGACCACGCTGACCGCGCCGAACTCGCCCATCGCCCGCGCATTGCACAGGATCACGCCATACAGCAGCGCCCACTTCACGTTGGGCAGCGTCACCCGCCAGAACATCTGCCAGCCGCTGGCCCCCAGCACGCGGGCGGCCTCCTCCTGCTCCTGTCCCTGCGCCTGCATCAGCGGGATCAATTCGCGAGCCACGAAGGGGAAGGTGATGAACACCGTGGCCAGCACGATGCCCGGCACCGCGAAGATGACCTTCAGGTCGTGTTCCTGCAGCCAGCCGCCGAACCAGCCCTGCAGCCCGAACACCAGCACGTAGATCAGGCCGGCGATCACCGGGCTCACGCTGAAGGGCAGATCGATCAGCGTGAGCAGCAGGTTCTTGCCGCGGAAATCGAACTTGGCAATCGCCCAGGCCGCGCTGATGCCGAACACCAGGTTCAGCGGCACGCTGATGGCCGCGGCCGTCAGCGTCAGCCCGATGGCCGAACGCGCATCGGGCTCGATGATCGCGGCCAGGTAGACGTCCCAGCCTTTCTTGAAGGCCTCGAAGAACACCGCCACCAGCGGCACGAAGAGAAACAGCGTCAGGAAGGCCAGCGCCACGCCGATCAGCAGCCTGCGCACCCAGGGCGCTTCGCTGGTGGCCGCGCGCGGCGTGGCCAGCGGCCGGGCCGGCGCGGCGGCGGTGTCGGCGCCGTTCTTCGGCAGGGCGATCGTGTTCATACGCCCCCCTGCCGCTTGCGGGCCCAGGTCTGCAGGCTGTTGATCAGCAGCAGCAGCACGAAGCTGATCACCAGCATCATCACCGCGATGGCGGTGGCGCCGGCGATGTCGTACTGCTCCAGCTTGGTGATGATCAGCAGCGGCGTGATTTCGCTGACCATCGGCATGTTGCCGGCGATGAAGATCACGCTGCCGTACTCACCCAGCGCGCGCGCGAAGGCCAGCGCGAAGCCGGTCAGCAGCGCCGGCAGCACGATCGGCAGGATCACCTTGGCAAAGGTCTGCCAGCGGCTAGCGCCCAGCGTGGCCGCGGCTTCCTCCAGCTCGCGGTTCACGTCCTCCAGCACCGGCTGCACGGTGCGCACGACGAAGGGCACGCCGATGAACACCAGCGCGACGAACACGCCCACTGGCGTGAAGCTCACCTTGAAGGGCAGCCACTGGCCGATCCAGCCGTTCTCGGCATAGATGGCCGTCAACGCGATGCCGGCCACCGCGGTGGGCAGCGCGAAGGGCAGGTCCACCAGCGCGTCGATCAGCCGCTTGAAGGGGAAGTCGTAGCGCACCAGCACCCAGGCGACGATCAGCCCGAACACCGCGTTCAGCGCCGCCGCCGCAAAGGATGCGCCGAAGGTCAGCCGGTACGAGGCCAGCACGCGCGGGGAACTGACCGCGTCCCAGAAGGCGGCCCAGGTCATCGTGAAGGTCTTCAGGAAGGCCGCCGACAGCGGCACCAGCACGATGAGGCTCAGGTACAGCAGCGCGAAGCCCAGCGCCAGGTCGAAACCGGGCAGCACGCTGTGGCGCTTGAGCAGGCTGCGCGACAGGAGCATGTCAAAAACCCCAGGCGCCGCCACGGCCCTTGCAGCCAGGACGCTCGGCCAGATCGAGCGGGCGCCGCGGAACCGGCTTTGCCGGGCCGTTGGGGACGCCCCCTCGGGGGGGAGCGCCGAAGGCGCTTCGGGGGGGAATCATCGTCTCGCGGCCAGGATCTGGTCGTACAGCGCGCCATCGTCGAAGTGCTCCTTCTGCGCCTTCAGCCAGCCGCCGAACACCTCGTCCACAGTGAAGGCATTCACCTTCGGGAAAGTCTTCGCATGCCGGGCCAGCACCTGCGGGTTGCGCGGCCGCAGGCCGTGCTGCGCGGCAATCTCCTGCGCTTCGGGCGACCACAGCCACTTCAGGTAGGCCTCGGCCTGCTTGCGCGTGCCCTTCTTGTCCACCACCTTGTCCACCACTGCCACCGGGTTCTCGGCCAGCACCGTCCAGGCCGGATAGACCACGTCGAAGACGTCGCCGAACTCCTCGCGGATCAGGTCGACCTCGCTCTCGAAGGTGGCCAGTGCGTCACCGATCTTGCGCTGGACGAAGGTGGTGGTGGCGGCGCGGCCTCCGCCGTCGAACACCGGCACGTTGGCGAAGATCTGCTGGACACGCTCACGCGCCTGCGCCGGTGTGCCCCCGGCCTTCAGCACCGCGCCGTAGGCGGCCACGTAGCTGTAGCGGCCGTTGCCGGTGAGCTTGGGGTTGGGGATCACCACCGACACGCCGGGCCTGGCCACGTCGGCCCAGTCCTTGATGCCCTTGGGGTTGCCCTTGCGCACCAGCAGCACCGTCACCGAGGTGGTGGGCGCGGCGTTGTCCGGGAAGCGCTTGGCCCAGGCGGCCGGCAGCATGCCGCCGCGCAGGGCCAGCATGTCGATGTCCAGCGCCTGGTTCATCGTCACCACGTCGGCCGCCAGGCCGTCGATCACCGAGCGGATCTGCTTGCTGGAGCCGCCGTGGCTCTGGTTGACGACCAGTTCAGCGCCGCCGCCTTGCTTCCACTGCGCCAGGAAGGCCTTGTTGTAGTCCTTGTAGAACTCGCGCGACACGTCATAGCTGACATTGAGCAGCGTCTGTGCCGAGGCCAGCGCAGGCCAGGCGGCGCCCAGCAGCACGGCAAGGCACAGCGCACGGCGGGCGCGTTCAGGGATCGAGCGGGTCATGGGAATCCGTGGGAAAGCACAGGAGGCGCTCATCGTAGGCAGCGCGCCCACGCAGCCCAACGAAGCGATTCGCGTTTGCTTATGCGGATTCCGAGGAAACCCGGTCTTTGCCGAAGTGCGCAATGCCGCCTACGATGCTGCGGCCCCGCCCAGCTCGGGCCGGGGACGCGCCGGAAGCGGCCCATTTAAGGAGAAGCGTTGTGTACAAGACCATCGTGCTGGCCTACGACGGCTCGGAATCGGGGCAACGCGCCCTGCTCGATTGCCAGGAAATCGGCCAATGGAGCCAGGCGCGCCTGCACCTGGTGGCGGTGATGGTGCCGCCGATGGCGATGGTGGCGGTCGATGCGTGGGCCTTCAGCCCGACAGTGGAAAACGACGAGCGCGCGCACTACCAGTCGGTGCTCGACGGCGGGCTGCAGCGCCTGCGTGCGGCCGGACTGGAGGCGCAGGGCGAGGTGGCGGTGGGCAACGCGGTGGACGAGATCGTGAACGTGGCCAAGACGGTGAAGGCCGACCTGATCGTGCTCGGCCACAAGCACCTGGAGAGCTGGGCCGCACGCTGGTGGCGCGGCGCCTCGGTGTCGCAGAGCCTGATCGAAGTGGCGCCTTGCAACGTGCTGATCGTCATCACGCACTGACGCAGGCCGCGCCGACTACAGCAGCGGATAGGGCTGGTCGTCGGGCGTGTGCAGCGCGATGTCCCGGTAGTAGTCCCAGCCGCGGCCTTCGGGGTAGCTGCCGGGGTCGCGCTGGCACAGGTAGCGCACCATCTCGAAGTGGTTGATCTTGTGGCCGGCGGGCACCCTGTCCAGCCGCGCCGTGCCGCGGATGTGCGACATGACCGAGCGCGCGATCAGCATGTAGCCCCAGGTCGCCGAGCCGATGCCGTCCAGCCCCACGCCGGGAAAGTACAGGTCCGGCGCATCCAGGCTGCGGAAGATGCAGCCGCAGCGCGCACACAGCTCGTTCACGCTGGCGATCGAGGAAATCTTCGGGTCCTCGAAATAGCGCAGGTCGGTGCCGTAGCCGGTGCCCCACAGGATGGTGTCCACCTCCAGCCGCGTGCCGTCGGCCAGCGTCACGCGGCGGCCATCGATGGCCGCCACCTCGCCGCGGTGTCGCTCCAGCTGCGCATAGTGCTGGATCATGCGCGGCCGGCCCGGGAACAGCTGGTCATGCAGCACGTCCACCGGCCGCTCGGGCTGGATCGCCTGCAGGCCGAACTTGGCGTAGCGCGCCACCATGTCCTGGCCGAGCAGCGCGCTCTGCTCGGCCGCGCTCAGGCCCTGTGCCTGCATCTTGGCGAAGGGCCGCACGCTGCCGGCGATGGCCTTGGGGCGAGTGGTCGGCAGGAACCAGCGTGTGCCGCGATACACCCAGACGATGCGCCGCGCGCCGTGTTCGATGCACTGTTCGATCAGGTCGAAGGCCGAGGCGCCGCCGCCCACCACCAGCACGTCGCGGCCGGCCAGCGCCGCCGGCTGATGC
>Ga0209391_10001776_pt1 | contig 11252 bp, 8 predicted proteins | sample PPLLak3March2015_FD_187246 | JGI IMG/M metagenome (GOLD analysis project Ga0209391, IMG submission 187246) | Freshwater sediment microbial communities from Prairie Pothole Lake near Jamestown, North Dakota, USA - PPLs Lake P7 Core (1) Depth... | ecosystem: Environmental > Aquatic > Freshwater >... | reverse complement strand
ACGCTGTGCGCGGACGACCGGATCGCGCCCGGGGACATCCAGCTCAAGCAGGGGGCAGGGCCGGTCGAACTGCCCCCGCTCGGCGAGGACGTCGGGTCGGACGGGCTGGAGGGGCAGCTCGAGCACATCGAGCGCGAGGCGATCGTCAAGGCGCTGGAGCAGACGCGGTATAACAAGACCAAGGCGGCGGCGCTGCTCGGGATGACGTTCCGGCAGTTGAGGTATCGGGTGAAGAAGTTGGGGATTGAATGATCAAGCTAATCACACCGCCGGGAATGCTCGTAACAGTTGCGTTGCTGGCGATCTATAGCGTTTACGCGTTTCTTATCGGTTCCATCGAGAAATCGTCGCTCCTAACGGCGGGCGGGGTCGTCTCGGTCCTCGCCGGTTATGGCACCGCGATGCTCCGGCCTTGGTCTCGTTACCTTGTGTACCTACTGGCCGTGGGCTTCATCGGCAAGCTCGGTGACTCGATCATCTCTGCTGTCCGCGCTGGCTACTTTGGCTTCCAGTTCGGATCAGTAAAGGACGCTCTCTGGTCGTTGACACCAAGCCTATTGATGACCCTGCTGTCACTTGCGTGCTGCGTGGTTGTCTATCGGCAATTCGCACCGAAACGCCCGGTGGCGAACGAAATCGACCATATGACTAGCAGAAACGAACCGACGGCCGGTTCGACGTCAGACTGACCGGGCTCCCCGCATCCAAAAAAGCGTGCGTCCGTTCGGCAATTGCTCGCGCAGTTCTATGCGGCCATGAGCCGACAGGAGGGCCTCGCAATGTTCGACTGTATTGTCGGCATAGAGCGCCTCTCGACCGCGCGCGATGGCACGAAACATCGGATCGGATACCGGCACGAATTCGAACAGTAACGATCCGCCGCCGAGTTGTACGCCAGTCTCCAGAATCTGGGCGAGCGGGACGCCGGCCGTGACACGCAGGTGGTGACCAACGGCAAGCATGAGAGCAAGGTCGAAGCGCCCTGTCGCCCGCTGCAGAAAGGACTGACGTTCGGCGTTTCGCCAGCCGCAAGCCGGCGTCGGTTGCGACAGGTCGACAACCAGCGGCTGAATCGACTTCCCCGAAGCCCGAACTCGGGCGTAGATCGCGCTGACTGACACCTCGTCAAGATCCACCGCGACAACCGACGCGTGCGCGGCAGCCATCTCGCTGAACTCTCCGGTATTTGCCCCGACATCCAGCACCCATGCACAACCCGCGCTCCGCAGCACTCGACCGACGAACTCGCGCTTAAGCCTAAGATCGTCGTCGGCGTAGTGAGCACGACTAACGGCGTACCCGCTCCAATGCGAATGGCGTTGTTCAATGCGGTTCGCCAGTTTCTCTACGGCGCGTCGCAAGCCCTTCATGGAATGAAGCTGAATGAACCTCGATTTCTCCAGGTCTTCCCCGCCTGTCACCGCACTGTTGGCCCGTCGATCGGACTCAGACGCTGCTGCCTGTCCACCCACGCGGCCCAATGCTGCAGCGAGCGCGACATGGCGAATGCGCGCGGCACTCAGCCAGCGTCGCGGACCCAGCATCTTCGCCAGTTGCTCGTGGGCCAGCCCGACAGCAGGATTTGAAAGCGACCACTGCAACGGACACGAAAGGTCGACGCTCGCCAGCAGCGGCAACAGAAACGTAGTCTCGAACTGGTGCCGCGCGACCCATAGATTCTGCCCAGGCCGCAACGGCTCTATGGACGGCACGTCGACAAACGTGGGTCTCCCGCCCTCAAACAGGACATTGGCCGGCGTCGCATCCTTGAGCACAAGGCCGTGACGCAGCAATTCCTCATTGAGATCGAGAGTGTGCAGCGCCGCCTGAGCCAGCATCGCGGCGGACCACTCCGCTGGAACGGAGACGAAGCCGATTCGCGCGTGCTCAAACCACTCGCCCGGCAGACTGCGTAGCGAGCCCGGAACGTCCGCCATTGCCACGGGGCGCGTGGCTACCATCGCGCCGCGCTCGACGAGACCTCGGACAACGTCGGTCGCCAGCAAATTACGAAAGGTCAGCGCTTCGGACGGCCGGATCAACCGCAGGATCCGTGCGTCCACGTCAAACAGCGATCCCGAAGGATCGCGAAACGTTCCCATCACGTGAGCAACCTGATCGTGCGTCAGTCGGTCAGATCGGACGCCAACGGTTTTGTATCTCGATCCGGGGCGACTGACTTCTGGCGAAGAACCGTCCGGCGAAACCAGTCAAACGCCACCATGCGGAATTGCCGGAAATAGAACATAGCGCCGGCAATTACCGCTAGTGCCATCTGCAACAACATGCTGCCGGTACCCGGATCGACATAAGCCAACGCAGGCGTGACAGACAAAACGGCCAGCACCGACACTAGGCCAGAGCGTGCCTGCAGCATCCGGAAATCAGTGTGCTTGTTCATTGGTCGACTCCAATTCAGAGACTCTGGACATAACAGGACCTTGATCTTGCGGCACTCCATCGAGTCGCGTCCACCACTCCCGCAAACTCTCGTGCGGCAATTCTCGAAATGCGTAGGGCTGACTGTAGGCCGACATGAAATGCCGGTCGGGCAGCATTGGCAAATCTGCAGAAAAGTAGTGACCCAAAATTGCCCGGAACAGGTTCACCGAAGATGTGTCGGGCGGAAGCAGATCGTCCGGGGCCCCGGGTAGGTGGTAGGCCCCGAGTGTCGCGAAGCGCATCGCGAAGTGATCCTCTGTCTGCAACCCGGCAATCAATCCAGGGCCGTGATCGGACACAAGCACGATGATCGGTGGTACGCGCGACGCTTCGAGAATGCCACCGAATGCGCGCAGGATCTCGCGGTTCACGAACTCAAGCTGCGACCGGTAACTGTCCCGATCTTCCCACAGCTTCTTCTGGAACTCGAACTGGTTCGAAACCACTGCGTTCCGAAGTATTTTGCCGTCGCGGTCGAACAAATACGGATGGTGCGGCAAGACGAAGTGAGCGAACACAAATTTCGGTCCCGACCGCGAGCCCATCGCATTGAGCGCCTCAAAATTGGCAAGGTGGCATCGCGCAAGATCGACACCGGCCTTCGAATGAAAGGCACCGAGCCAGGTCGCCTCAGCCAGCGCACGCACAAATTCATTGGTGTAAACGCTGAATTCGCAGCGTACTTCCTCGTCTGCGTGCGGGTTCCTCGCAGTCGCCCCCCATGTGGACTGCAAATGCACGATTCGGTAGCCGCGGTCCCGCAGAAAACGGGCGGTGAGGCTGTTGCGGATCGCCTCGTAGAGTAAAGAGCGATCAGCACTGTCTGCACCAATGCCGGACTGAAACATCTCGTGTAGATAGCCGAGGTTCAGTGTCGACGCCAGCGAAAGAAACGTCCAGTTGTAGTTCGACGAGCTGGCAGTTGCGACTCGAAACCCTTTCCCTCGAAGGGCGTCCAGGAACGGCGCATTATCGAAACCATAATACTTGGCGAGCACGTCTTGGCGAGCGTACCCGTCCAGCACGACGAAGTAGACGTCCGGCTTGCCTCCGACCTCGGCGTCGATCGCTGTATCCTCGGCAGTAGATGCCTGTCGCTCATGCGTCACTTCACCCGTCTGCGCGAAGGTCGTCACGAGTGTAGTGCCGAGCAGTATGATGGAAGCGAATGTGATTGCCCGGCCGAGATCGGCCTTGCCGGCCCAATGTGATCGGGCAACCAGCCCGGCACCGAGCAGCGCGAGCAGCGCCCAGACAATCGCCATCGCTGGCCGTATGATAGGTGCCGAATCTAGAACGTTCGGGGTCTGGTTGTCGCCAAGCCGCAGCGATATCGCGTATGCATCTGCCCAGCTCGCGAGTTGCCCGTACGAGAAGAACATCAACAAGACGATTATTATGGCAACGGCGGCACTGGTCGATGACCGGGCAAAGGCAGCCAGCAGCCAGAAGAGCAGTAAGGTCAGAACAATGGTTGCCAAGGCTACGCCGGCTACCACACGCCAATCCACCTGGCCCGGGTTCGCAACAGCAAGGAAGATGACGGGATAAGCCGCAAGCAACGGGAGAAACAGTGGCGGTCGGCGAATGACCTTTGGCATGTTCAATTCCCCGCACCCGCAGTCATTTCCGTCGCCACAGTGACATGATTCTCCTCATCAAGGCGCTGGCGTGTGCGTCCATTCCGCGGGCTGAAGAAATCCCGCCATTCCTGGTCGATTCGAGGCCAATCCTCGCGCGTTACGGCGACGGCTGGCTTGAGTTCCGCGCCAAAGTGGGAATGCAGCGCGTCCCACAATCGCTGCGACTCTGGCTGCTCGGATCCCGGCCGCTCCAGCAGCAGCCGTCCGTTGCCTGTCGCCAGGTCGAACAAAAGATACTGATGCGCATCCGGCCCCGCCGGCAATGCTGCAAGTAACTCGTCCTTAGAGAACGCCGCACGCTCTTTAAACGCAACAGCGAGAGGCTCGACGGGTTCACTAATCTCCAGGCGACCAGTGGATTGGTCAACTCTGAAAAACATGGAGTTCTTGCGCGCGGTGCCAATTTCATCGACACCACCATCAGCAGCGGGTAGGACCGAAAGATCGGTTTCCGTGAATCGGACTCGATCCATAGCAAACGTCGGCTCGTCCGGCTGCTCATCACGCAATACGTGGAAAAGCGACATTCCGGTGGCGTTCAGTGGATCTCCAGGCACGGCTAGCAGATTCAGAATCGTCGGAGCGATGTCCTCAACGGTTACCGGTATGTCCCATTCGCGTCCGGCTGAGCGAAGCCCTTGGAACTCTCCGAAAGACCGGAACCCAAGAAGCACCTTAAATTGGGCCGGCGACAGCACGCTCTGCCCGTGCCCGAAAGCGTTCATCTTGATAGGTGCCCGCAGGCCCTCGACGAAAGCATGGAGGTTCTCGCCGAATAATCTGTCGCCCGGTAGACCGAAGGCCTCGCCATGGTCCGAGAGAATGACGACTAGCGAATTCTCAAGCGCGCCTTTGCGGCGCAACAGTGCAATCATCTGGCCGAACATTTGGTCGGCGGTCTCGAGTCCTATGTGGTAGAGCGGATGCTCGCCGACGCCATCCGGATCAGATATGCCAAAAGGCGTATCCGACACGTAATAAGGCCAATGCGCGGCCGTCAGGTGAGCGATGAACAAGGTGGGACTTTCGAACGACAATTCCCGATCCACCCGACCCAAATAGGTCTCGGGTCTAAACATCGTCGCCACCCCCCGGTTCGCGTGAGAGAAGGGAAACAGCCAATGCCCGAGGCGGGTATTGATGACAACCGACGCAAGTGGTAGCTCGTTGTAAGTACCTATCAGGAAATCCGAGGCGCCGATTCGCGGCGTGATGACCTGATCGAAACCGAATGTTTCATCGATGTTTGCGAATCGAACCTCGTCCGTCGAATACACCGCCCGATAGCCCCTCTCCCGCAGTACGTCGCCAATGGTCGGATTGGCGGCCACAGAATTTCGCGCGGCCAGATTGAACCGCGCGCCGGTCACGGTAGGGCTCCGGCCAGTTAGGATGGCCGTCCACGACGAGAATGTACGGGCCGCGGGCGTCGTCGTGTCCCGCAGCAAGTCCGCCTCGGCCAGAAACTGGTCGATGTTCGGAGTTGCACCCGACCCACCGAAACGTTTCAAGTGCTCAAGGCGCAGAGAGTCCAAGCCAAGGATGATGACGTGGGGTCGCCGCTCGCCGCCGTTCCGCTCCAGCAGCGGACCCGCTTCCGCCCAAAGAACACTTGCGACCCCGGCTACGATCGCTGTCAACGCAACTAGGGCGCCACGACTGGGTCGGGCGACGACTGCCGGTCGACCGACTCTCCATATCGCTGCGGCCGATATGATGGCCGCGAAAGCAACCACGCCCCAATACACGAGTTTCGCGACAGGCCAAGGACCCACGCTGACCGAAACGACGTCGTTGTAATATGCGCCCATCAGGGTGCGCGGGTACCAATACGCGTTGTAGGCGATGGTCGCCGCAGCCAAGAGACTGAACCAGCCAACGACGATACGCCCGAACTTCTCCCGGGCGTTCTGCCAGATCATGGCACTGGCTATTGCCAGGCCCCATGCCGCTGCGGCGAAAGCGACGTGCAAGGCGACTTGCGCCGTTAGGAACCAAGCCAGTTCGACGCCGATGCGGCCTGAAACCGCCGCACCAGACGCGGCTCGCATGACACTCGTCTGCTCGATGCGGCTGAAAAGTGTTGCGGCGGATTGGTACGCCGTCAGGATCAGGAACAGTATTGATAGCCCCAACGCAATCAGGAAGCCTCGCGTGAGGCGCAGGTGCCTGAGCGCTTGGGGGCCGCCGGTCGAAATTGTCATTTCTGGCAAGTTGCTGAACTCCGTTCCTACGTCGTCCTGAGCCCAGGTGAACGCCGAGGTACCCCTGGTTTGTTGGTCGACCGATAGATTAGACATAAATCTGTTCGACATGATCGTGACGACGTACACAGTCTGGAGGCGGTCATCGGCAAAGCCTGGGACGACCTGTCGCCGCTGTAACAATGCAACAGCGGTGCGCCTAAAGCCGGACACTGCTTCAGACACTTGAGCGCCGTGGAATGTCAGTTAGTGACAATTGGTGTCATTCCGTGGGTCCCGCAGGCCGGTCGGAACCGACAAATTCGCCACCGATCATGCGCTTAGGAACAGCGATCCTCTTGGCACGTCATTTGCTTCGTAATTAACGCCGGCACATTGCCGCTATCGTTCCACGTCCGATTTTCGACAACTTTGGAGTCAACAATGCTCAAGAACATTAGTAAGTCGTTGCAGAAGGGCTTCACGCTCATCGAACTGATGATTGTCGTCGCGATCATTGGCATTCTCGCCGCCATCGCGATCCCGGCCTATCAGGATTACGTGATCCGGTCGCAGGTGTCGGAAGGCTTGGCGATGGCTGCCGCCTCGAAGGTGGCTGTGGCCGAGTTCTATGCGAACCGCGGCACGTGGCCAGTGGACAACTCCGAGGCCGGCATTGGCGTGGGGTCGCAGATCCAGGGCAAGTATGTCAGCGGGATCACTATTGCCGCCGGCGGCATCACCGTGTTCTACGGCAACGACGTCAATGACAACATCACATCTGCCACGATCGGACTGACGCCGGGCGCCAGCCGCAATGGCGACGTTGTTTGGGCGTGCGGGAACTCTACCTTCCCCTCTGGTGCTTCGATTATCGCCTCCGGTGTGACGCCTGGCGTCACGGCTGCACTGGCCAACAAGTACATGCCGTCCAGCTGCCGTCCGTAACGGTCTTGGTACGGGGTCGCCATCAATAGATGGCCCCGCCGAACCAATGGGCGAGAGCGGCCCCCGCGCATTGCGCGGGGGCCTTTCTTTGGTAGCTTCGAAATTCTGAGTACATTTGGCCTGGGCGGTCCATATGGAACAAAGTTGGTGGATCCACGATCTACCGTTGCCCCCCAAAGCCTCAAGATAATCTTGCCGCACGCGCAGCTTGACCGCGCTTAGAGGTTACTTCCCGGACGGGGCTCCGACGGACGGACGACAGGTCAGTAAGGAAGGCGTGGATGGAGTCACAGTCTCCGTTCTCGCGCGGGCCCCTTCATCACTATTACCGGTCGACATTTGGTAGTCTTGCCCGATCCTTGAGTCCCCAGCGAACACGGCAAAGACCACGTAAGTCCATGAACGAATTTGCAATTTCCACGGGCAGCGCAAATCGACCTGGATTCCAAGGCCTGCCTCAGCGACTGGTTGCGGACGGTCTCGTGGCCGAGACCAGCATGCTCGAGGCGCTCGCCGGCGCTCGGGAGCGCCGCGTCTCCATCGTCAGTTACCTCGTCGAATACAACCTGGCCGACCCCCGCGAAATCGCCATCGCCGCCTCGCAGGAGTTCGGCGCACCACTGCTCGACCTCGACGCCATCCAGCCGGACTATGAAATCGTCCGGCTTGTCAGCGAAAAGACCCTGCGCCGACACCGCGTACTGCCGCTCGTCAAGCGCGGCAAGCGGTTGTTCGTCGCTGTGTCTGACCCTACGAACCTCTATGCGCTCGATGAGGTGAAGTTCGCCACCGGCCTCTCGGTCGAGGCAATCGTCGTCGAGGAGGACAAGCTAAGCCAGCTGCTCACGAAGTCGCTTGAGCAGGTCGACACCGCCATGCCTGAATTGGCGGGCGAGGACTTCGAACTCGACAGTCTGGAGGTGACGTCCGACGATGAGACTGCGGACGAGGGCGTCGAGCGTGCCGACGTCGAGGACGCGCCGATCGTTCGCTTCGTCAACAAGGTGATGCTCGACGCCATCAAGCGCGGGGCCTCGGACATCCACTTCGAGCCCTACGAACGCGCCTACCGCATCCGCTTTCGCCTCGACGGCGTGCTGAAGGAGGTGGCCTCGCCGCCGGTACAGCTCGCCATCAAGCTCTCCGCCCGACTCAAGGTCATGTCCCGGCTCGACATCGCCGAGCGGCGCGTCCCGCAGGACGGCCGCATCAAGATGCGCATCAGCAAAAACCGGGCGATCGACTTCCGGGTGAGCACCTGCCCGACGCTGTTCGGCGAGAAGATCGTGATGCGTCTGCTCGACTCCTCGAGTGCGATGCTCGGCATCGATGCGCTGGGCTACGAGCCGTTCCAGAAGAAGCACTACATGGACACACTGGCGCGGCCGCACGGGATGATCCTCGTCACCGGCCCGACGGGCAGCGGCAAGACCGTCTCGCTCTACACGGGGCTCAATATCCTCAACACCGAGGACACCAATATCTCGACGGCCGAGGATCCCGTCGAAATCATGCTGCCCGGCGTCAATCAGGTGAACATCAACCCGAAGGTGGGCCTCACGTTCGCCGGCGCGCTGCGCGCCTTCTTGCGCCAGGATCCCGACGTGATCATGGTGGGCGAGGTGCGCGACCTCGAAACGGCCGAGATCGCGATCAAGGCCGCGCAAACGGGCCACCTCGTCCTCTCGACCCTGCACACCAACGACGCCCCCAAGACCCTCACCCGCCTGGTGGACATGGGCGTGAAGCCCTACGCCATCGCCACCTCGGTGAGCCTGATCATTGCCCAGCGTTTGGCGCGTCGGCTGTGCAAGAACTGCAAGGTGAAGCTCGATATTCCCGAGGACGCCCTGCTCAAGGAAGGCTTCACCCACGAGCAAATCGCGACGGACCTCCAGATTTTCGGGCCCGTCGGTTGCCCCCAGTGCACGGACGGGTATAAGGGCCGGGTGGGAATCTACGAGGTGATGCCGGTGACCGAAGAAATCGGCCGCATCATCATGGCGGGCGGCAGCGCCATGGATATCAAGGAGCAGGCGGCGGCTGAAGGCGTATGGAACCTCAGGCAGTCCGCGCTCAAGAAGGTTGCCGACGGCGTCACGAGCCTCGACGAGGTCAACCGCGTGACGGTCGAGTGAAGTCGTAGTTCATAGGTTTCAGGACGCGAGACACCATGGCTGAAGTCATCGCTGGCAAGCAGTTCCCCTTCCTTTGGGAAGGCAAGGACAGGAAGGGCAACAAGATCAAGGGCCGCGGCCTCGCGAAGACCGAGGTCGAGATGCGCGCGGACCTCAGGCGACAGGGCATCGCCGCCACCAAGGTCAGGAAAGAGCGCAATCTCTTCAAGAGCGACGGCAAGGTCAAGGCCGAAGACATCGCGCTTTTCGCTCGTCAGCTCGCCACGATGCTCACCGCCGGCATCCCGATGGTGCAGGCGTTCGAGATCATCGGCGTGGGGAACGACAAACCCGCCGTTCAGAAGCTTGTCCTGGCCATCAAGGCTGACATCGAGACCGGCAACGCGCTCAACCAGGCGCTCGCCAAGCATCCGCTATATTTCGACGACTTGTTCGTGAACCTCGTCGAGGCGGGCGAGCACGCCGGCGCGCTCGAAACGGTGCTCGACAAGATCGCCACCTACAAAGAAAAGACAGAGGCGCTCAAAAAGAAGATCAAGAAAGCGCTGGTCTATCCCGCCGCGGTGCTGGGCGTGGCCGTGATCGTGACCGTGATTCTTCTGCTGTTCGTCATTCCTCAGTTTGAAAGTCTATTCAAGGGTTTCGGCGCCGACCTCCCTGCTTTCACTCAATTCGTCGTTGATCTGTCGCGCTGGATGCAGAACAACGGCTGGATGCTGCTGGTCGTTGTGGTCGCGATCGTGTTCACTTTTGCCTACTTCTACAAGAGATCGCGCCCGATGCGGCAATTCATCGACCGCATGTCATTGCAGATTCCGGTGATTGGCCCGATCCTGAAGAAAGCCGCGATCGCCCGCTTCGCCCGCACGCTCGCCACCATGTTCGGTGCCGGCGTGCCGCTGGTGGAGGCAATGAAGTCAGTGGCGGGCGCCACGGGCAACATCGTGTACCAGGATTCCGTGCTGCGGATGCGGGACGAGATCTCGACGGGTCTGCGTATGCAGCGCGCCATGGAGAACACTGGCCTCTTTCCCAACATGGTGGTGCAGATGATCGCGGTCGGTGAGGAATCGGGCTCGCTCGACGAGATGGCCGCCAAGGTGGCCGACTTCTACGAAGCCGACGTCGACGCCGCCGTGGACGGCCTCTCGAGCCTGCTCGAGCCGCTCATCATGGTGATCCTCGGCGTGCTCGTGGGCGGCCTCGTCATCGCTATGTACCTACCGATCTTCAAGCTGGGCGCGGTCATCTGACCGCGGCCGACGTGCTGCAGGAAATCCCCGCGCTGCTCATCGGCAGCGCGTTCCTGCTGTCGCTGCTGGTTGGCAGCTTCCTGAATGTGGTCATCCACCGCCTGCCGGTCATGCTCGACCGGCAGTGGCGAGCTCAGGCGGAGGAGATGCTGGCGGAATCAGGGACTGCTGCCCCAGAACTCCAGGCTGACCCCGCGAGCACCCCGGCCCCGGCAAAATACAACCTCGTCACGCCCCGCTCCGCCTGCCCACACTGCGGCGCCCCGGTCCGCGCCCACCAGAACATCCCGGTCGTGAGCTACCTGCTGCTGGGCGGCAAGTGTGCCAGCTGCAAGTCCCGCATCTCGCCGCGCTACCCGATCGTCGAACTCGTCACCGCGCTGCTCTCGGCGGCCGTGGTGTGGCGCTTCGGCTACCACTGGCAGTCGGTCGCAGCGCTCGTCGTCACCTGGGCGCTGGTGGCGCTCACGGTCATCGACCTCGATCACCAGATCCTGCCGGACGCAATCACCCTGCCGCTGCTGTGGCTCGGCCTGCTGGCGAGCCTCGCGTGGCACGCCGGGCTCGCCCCGCCGCTGCCCACCGACCCGCGCTCCGCGATCCTGGGCGCCGTGGCGGGGTATCTCATCCTGTGGAGCGTTTACT
>Ga0209391_10001775_pt1 | contig 11253 bp, 10 predicted proteins | sample PPLLak3March2015_FD_187246 | JGI IMG/M metagenome (GOLD analysis project Ga0209391, IMG submission 187246) | Freshwater sediment microbial communities from Prairie Pothole Lake near Jamestown, North Dakota, USA - PPLs Lake P7 Core (1) Depth... | ecosystem: Environmental > Aquatic > Freshwater >... | reverse complement strand
CCCCAGACGCGCGTGGGCATGTAGCCGATGCGCGCGTCCTCGGCCATCACCAGCAGGTCGCAGGAGAGCGCAATGTCGCTGCCGCCGGCCACCGCCGCGCCGTGCACCTTGGCAATCGTCGGCTTGGCGCTCTTCCACAGCGTCATGAAGTCCTCGGTGTTGCGCTTCATGTAGGCGTAGTCGACCATCGGGTCCCAGGGCGTGCGCTCCTGCTGGCAGGGGTGGTTGATGTCGGCGTCGCCAAACACATTGAGGTCGTAGCCGCCACAAAAACCCTTGCCCGCGCCCTCGACGATGATGACGTGGATGCCGGGCTCGGCGTTGGCCCACTCCACGGCGGCGCGAATGTCGCGTGGCGTCTCATGGTTGATGGCGTTGAGCCGCTCGGGGCGGTTGAGCAGCAGGCGGGCGATGCGCGGGTTGGTCGCGTCGGGGGCGATGCGCAGGGTGGAAAAGTCGGGCATGGGGGGATCTCCGTAGTGGTTTTCGCGCAGTCTAGGCTGAATGGAGGCTTGCCGCTGTCTCCGGGACGGCACGTTGCCGTTTGGAAGGCGTCTGGGAGCGTTCCAGAGCAGGAAAATTGACACAAAGAGGCCTTCCCCAGCGTCAGATGGCCACGAGATGCTATTGTTTTTGATGATTGCAGGGGGTCTATTTCGCCCGAAAGTGCGTGGTCAGGCCCAATGGTGGGGGGGGCCGGATCAGGCTTCCATGCCGATCAGGCAGGGCCGCAATGGGGCGATGAGTTCGACGAGTCTGGCGCGTGGCACTTCGGGGCGCACCAGGGCGGGCTTGCCGGGCTCATCCACGTCATGAACTGCGAAGACGTTCAGTCTTTGCCCCATCGATTCCACCGGTTAGGATGGTCATGATTTCCCCTTTCGCTTGAGTTGATGAAAAGTTTGACCTCTCCATCGTGGCACTGCGTTTCCGTCAACCGTAAGCCCAACGGCTCGCGGCTCGCCTGGGACGGGGAAGTCCCTTTCATTCGTTAGACATACCAGCTGGCATGACAAGAACCTCCACGCTTGCTCGACTGAGCGTCGTAGTGCTCACAGCACTGTTCTTGATTGGCTATTGGATGTATCAGAATGACTTCCGCGGCGACACCCAGGCAGGTCGAATTCAGTTGGAGGTAGACCAAATCAGTGGCGCAAGCGTAGACGAGGTCACGAAACTTCGACTCCACCCGGGACTTGGTGGATACCAGAAGGTGCTGCTACCTCGTCTACCGGTCGGTACGCAGGTCACGGTCGATGTATCGGTTGCGGAGTTCGGCTTCTACCGCCTCGGTGGTGGCTGGATCTTCCGTGGGGAACGGTTTCTTGGCCGGTATCCCGTTGCCGCTTCCGCCCTGACGGTGAAATCGAGCAACCCCAGCAGTCTGGAAACGCAACTCGAATCGACGCCGGGTTTACCCACTCGCAACCGAATCGTGCTGCGTGCCGTTCGACCCGGCACGAGCCGTATCTCGCTCAGTGTGCTTAAGCTCGATGCAGCGTTCAAACCGACTGCAAGTGAGCCGGTCTCTGACTCGCTGGAGATCACGGTCCAATGAGCCTCGTCGATCAGAAGACCGGCGACAGACTACAGCGTTGGTGTCTAACGCTTCATTCCATCCGACCGCCGGTGGCAGCGGCTGAATTCAAACGTTATGCGTAAAGTAGGCTGCCATGTCGAATAACTGGAACATTCCTTCTTGGCTCGAAATGGAAGTTCGCACCAGAGACAAGGCTTGCGTCTACTGCGGCACCCCATTCACCCCTTCCAAAGTATCTAAGAAATCAGCAGCAAGCTGGGAACACATCATCAACGATGAAAAAATCATTACCAGAGAAAACATCGCCCTTTGCTGTTGTGGATGCAACGCGAGCAAAGGGCAAAAACAGCTCTCAATATGGTTGCAGTCAAAGTACTGCCAAGAACGCGGAATAACAAAAGGGTCTGTAGCCCCAATAATTAAACAGGCAATTGCCAATGGCCTATAAGTTACGCATCACAAATCATTCCAGCGGATCGTCGAAAGCTGCGCTTTTACCGCCCGCTGAATTCCAACGTCAAACCTCTTCGCTCCATCTCGCGACCCCTCATGCCGGAAAAGCCGAATCCAATCGCCGTCGTCGCTACCGACGTTGCGCCGCGCAGCAAGCCCTCGGTCTACCCCGAGCCGTTCGCGTCCCAGATGGCGGGCCGGGAGAAGCGCCAGCTGGGTGAGGTCTTCGGCCTGACAAACTTCGGCGTCAACCTCACCCGCCTGGCGCCCCAGGCGGTGTCGGCCCTTCGCCACGCCCACACGCGGCAGGACGAGTTCATCTACATCCTGCAAGGCCGGCCCACGCTGCACACAGACGAGGGGCGGCAACAGCTCGATCCGGGCATGTGCGTCGGTTTCAAGGCGGGCACGGGCAACGGACACCGCCTCATCAACGAAACCAGTGAAGACGTCGTGTACCTCGAAGTCGGCGACCGAACGGCGGGCGACGAAGGCAGTTACCCCGATGACGACCTCAAGGCGGTGCTGGTCGACGGCGCCTGGACGTTTGTTCACAAGGACGGGTCGCCCTACCTGTGAGGCAGAGGCCGGGGCGCCGGCGTCGCGATCACGTATGGGCGATCCCGCGTTTTACGGGAAGCTTGGATTTGAACCGCTCTCGGAAAGCGTGATACTCGCGCCTGTGGCTTTGTCCATGCCTGAAGGGTGGCTCGGTCAGTCTCTGAGCAGGCTGTCCATTCAGCCCAGACATGAGCGTCCACAATGTGTTGAAGCATTCCGAAACTCTGCATACTGGTAGAACCGGGTGCCGTCCGACGTGTGGCTTCCTGCCGCTTGATGAAGAGCTGATCCCCTCGACAATGAAGACCCAAGACCAACCGAGCCAGGGCGTGGCCGAACTGACTGACGATGTCCAGACCCATCGCTACGCCATATCGGCCGAGGCCACGGAGCGCGAATTGCGGCTGTGCGGGTTCGCAATGTTGAACCACTTCCTGACGATGCATAGCGTGATCGCCGAACACGTGCGCCTCCCGCCCATCGAGCTGCTGATACTGATCGCCACGACCACTGGCAACGTGCAGCGGGCCTTGCGAACCGAGTCGCTCCCGGAAGTGCTTCGAGGCAGCAAACCGCTGCCAATGGAACAGGTCGTGCCGATGTCGCGCCGCGCCATCGCGAGAGTCACCAACCTGCCGACGGAGACCGTGAGACGGCATGTGGCCAGCATGGTCAAGCGCGGGATCCTGGTGTCGATGCCCAAGGGCGTCCGTGCGCCGAGCCGGCTGACCGAAGGCTGGGCCCTGGCTGCAACGCTTCGGCTCATCGAATCGCACGTGGACTGCACCGAGAAACTGATGGCGCTGCAGGCCATCGCACCGCAAGCGCCCCGATCCGCCAGGTCGAAGCGGGCGTGATCCTGGCGATCACCGTGGCGCCGGCCTAGTGACCCGGATCGGGTCACTAGGCCGGCGCGTCCCGGGCCGGGTGCGCTAGCCTTTGCGCGGCAGGGGCCGACAGGGGCCGCCACGCGCAACTTCACATCATCAGGAGCAATATCGATGCGTCACACCACCGCAACCTTGGCTGCCTTGCTTGTCGGGCTGTTTTCGGCTTCCTCCGCGATTCCGTGCTCGCGCGTCCTCTGGGATTCCGGAACCGGGCAGGTGTTCGTGGGCCGAACCCAGGACTGGACGGAACGTACCAACTCGGCGTTCCGGGTGTACCCCCGCGGCATCGAGCGGCGCGGCGCGGTCGCCACAAATCCCCATCGGTGGACTTCGAAATACGGGAGCCTGGCCCTGTCTGCCTATGACGAAGGCACACATGAGGGCGTCAACGAAAAGGGCTTGAGCGCCCACGCCTTGTATCTGGCCGGAGAAACCGACTTCGGCAAGCGCGACCCCAAGATGGAAGGCATTGGCATCATGCAATGGGTGCAGTACTACCTGGACAACTACGCAACCGTTGCCGAAGCCGTCGAAGCACAGAAGAGCTTCGCGTTTCAGATCGAGCCGCTCATCCTGCCGAATGGCTTCCCGACCCTGGTGCACGTTTCACTGTCTGACAAGTCCGGCGATTCCGCCGTGATCGAATACATCGGCGGCAAGGCGAGGATCTATCACGACAAGCGGTTCACCGTGATGACCAACGAGCCGACCTACGACAAGCAGATCGAAAACCTGCGCCAGTACCGCACGTTCGGCGGCGACAAGCCCTTGCCCGGCGAGCGGACTCCGTCAGACCGGTTTGTGCGCGCGGCGTACTACGCAAACGGCCTGCCCAAGACGACCGACCGCGCAGAAGGGGCCGCGTACATGTTCAGCGTCATCCGCAACGTATCCGTCCCCTTCGGTAGCCCGGACCCGAACAAACCGAACGTCGCCAGCACCATCTTTCGCACGGTGCAGGACCTGACCGGCGGCCGTTATTATTTCGAGAGCACCTATGCGCCGAACGTGGTCTGGGTCGACTACGGCAAGCTCGACTTCAGCAAGGGCTCCGGAGAGCGGGAACTGCAGGTTGAGAAGAAGATCTTCTCGCTCAGCGGCGACGTGACCAAGCTGCTCAAGCCCGCGAAGCCGTTCGTGTTCGGCATGAACAAAGACAAAGGCTGAACCCGGACAGGCCTCCTGCGAGCGTGTCGGGCTCGTCGAGCCGAACCATCCCGTCACTGCACCTGACCAGGGCCGCAAGGCCGTCCCCGGCAGGTGAGCGCGCTCGTTCGGCCTTCCAGTCAAGGAACATTGCGCGCAGAATGGCCCCGGGCGCGTTTGCCCGGACAAGAATGAGGAGACGGATCGATGTTCAAGCCTGATACCTGTTGCACCCTGGTTCCCTACTTCGAGGTGCCGGAAGGGAACCTCGCGGCCTTCAAGGCGCTCGGCCCCCAGTTCGTGGAGCGCACCCGCACGGAGCCGGGATGCATGCACTACGCTTTTTCCTTCAATGGCAATACGGCGCACTGCCGCGAGGGCTACGCCAATGCCGAGGCCGTGCTCGCGCACCTTCAGAACGTCGGCGAGCTGCTCGGGCAGGCGCTGCAGATCGCCAAAATCGTGCGGCTGGAGGTGCATGCCCCGGCGTCCGAGATCGAGAAACTCCGCGCGCCGACGGCTTCCCTCAGCCCGCAGTTTTTCGTACTGGAGCCGGGCATCCGCCGCGCCAGCGAGGCTTAGCCCCTCGCCCAACCGGCCCTGCGACGCCATACGGGCCGGATTACCGATCGCCAAGGCCTTCCGAGACCTGTTTTCGGGATTTTTCCGTTCCTTCCCAGCGCGGAACGGTCATCGTCAGCTATCGTTTCAGGAGTTCTCAGGACGGCCGCAACAGCCGCTGCGGCGCCAGCGCCCGCGCGTGGCGCAGCGGCACGGGCAGCGGTTCGCCTTCCAGTTGCGCCGCCAGCAGCTCGCCGCACAGCACGGCCAGGGTCATGCCGCGCGCGCCCATGCCGGTGCTGACGAACAGGCCGGGCAGGGCGGCGGCGTCCGGCGCGCCGACGACGGGCAGGCGGTCGGGCACGGTGCAACGCACGGCGGCCCAGGCCTGGGCAGCGCCGCTGGCGATCTGAGGCGCCAGGGCGGCGGCGCTGGCGGGCAGCAGCACGGCGAGCTTGGCGGCCACTTCGGCGGTATCGGCATCGCGCAGCACGCTCTCGCGGCAGCCGCGCTCGAAAGTGGAACCCAGCACCCAGCTGGGGGTGCCGTCCACTGGCACGCCGGTGATGAAGTTGCCCAGGCCGTTGACCGGAAACGGCGGCAGCGGGTGCGGCGGCGCGGGCATGGGCCCCCACAGCAATTGGCCGCGCAGCGGGTTGAGCGGCAGCGCCGGTGCGCAGGTGCTGGCCAGCAGTTCCAGGCTGTCGAAACCGGCCGCCACCACGACCAGGGGCGCTTGGGCTAGCACCGTGCCGTCGGCGGCGAGGGCGGTCCAGCTGTCTCCATCCGCACCGCCGCTTTCGGCCTGAGGGCGCTCCTGGCGCAGCGCAGTCACGGCGGCGTTGGGGTGCCAGCTGATACCGGGCGCCGCCAGCATCGCGGCCACGAGGGCGGGGGCGCGCACCCAGCCGCCGCGGGCGTGCCAGTGGGCGGGGCTGTCGTCGCTCAAGGCGGCGGCGCTGCGCTGCGCCGCATCGGCCACTCGGCTCCACGCGTGGCCAGGTGAGGCGGGGTCCGTCCAGGCGGCGGGCAGTTCATGGCTGTCTTTCAGGCGGCGTTCCAGCACGCCGCAGGCGGACCAGGCCTCACCTTCGGGCAGCAGCTCGGCGGCGCGAGCCAGGGTGGCCATCAGGCCGCTGCGGCTGAGCTGCGAGAGCAGCCGGTCGTCCGGCGAGACATGGGGCGCTACCACGCCCGCCGGCAAGCCCGAAGCCCCCGCCGCCGGGCTGCCGGCACGGTCCAGCACGGTGACCTGCCAGCCGCGCTGCGCCAGGCTGTAGGCCGCTGAAGCGCCGGCCAGGCCGGCGCCGATGACGATGGCGCGCCGGTCGGCTCCGGCCCAAGGGGCCACCGGGGTGCCGTCGGGGCGGCGCGGGCTCCAGGGCGGGTTCCAGGTGCCGCGCAGGCAGTCGCGCTTGGGCGGCAGGCCGGGCGCTTTGTCAACGATGAAGCCGTTTTGCGCCAGGCCGTCGCGCACGCTGCGGGCAATTGTCCAGGTGGCCACGCGCGTGCCGCGCCGGCACAGGTGGCTGACCGCCTTGAGCGTGTGCATGTCCCACATGTCGGGGTTCAGGGCCGGGGTGAATCCGTCCAGATAGACGGCATCGGCCTCAAAGCGCAGCTCGCGCAACATGGCGCGCACCTCGCCGACGCACAGCGTCAGCTGCACCCGGCCTTCGTCGAAGGTCAGCCGGTGAAAGCCGGGCAGCAGGCCGGCCCAGCGCTGGGCCAGTTCCTGCGCCAGCGCGACGAGTTCGGGGTAGGCGGCCACGCCACGTTGCAGGTCATCGGCCGTCGGCGGCCAGGCCTCGATGGCCACGTAATGCAGATGGCGAGGGGCCTGCGGGTGGGCGCGCCAGGCCTGCCAGGTGGCGAGGAAGTTCAGGCCCAGGCCAAAGCCGGTTTCAAGAATCGTCCAGCGTGGGGCTTCGCGCCAGGCGCGCGGTAGTTCGCAACCATGCAGAAACACATGGCGCGCCTGCAGGATGCCGCCCCGCCCGTCATCGCCATCGCCGCGGTAACGGTCGTTGAATCGGGGGTTGTGCGGGGTGCCGTCGGGCAGCCATTGCACCGGACTGGCGAATGCGGTCATTCAGGCTGGGCGCGTCAGCGCCGGGGGGCGGGGTCTTCAGGCCGTCGGAGGCACGTAGCCTTGCGCGGCATCGGCGCCGTCGCCAAAGAAGTGGTTTTCCATCTGGCGCGCCAGGTACTGGCGGGCACGCGCGTCCGCAAGATTCAGGCGGTTTTCATTGACCAGCATGGTCTGGTGCTTGAGCCAGGCGGCCCAGGCCTCCTTGCTGACGCCCTCCCAGATTCGCTTGCCGAGTTCGCCGGGGTAGGGCGGGAAGTCGAGGCCTTCGGCTTCCTTGTCGAGCTTGATGCAGTGAACGGTGCGTGCCATGGGGAGCCTTTTGAAAGTTGTCGGTTTAACAGGAGCACGACAGTTGAAGCGGGCTTTTGCCCGCTTCGAGGACCTGGTCCGGGTTCGATTTCATCGCAGTCATCGACACCGGGGGGCAAGTCATGCCGCGAAGGCTGCACTTTATCAAGCTTTCAAAAGCCGTGGCCGGCGCCATCAGGGCCCGGCCACTCTGTGGGGTGATCCTGACGGGATTCAGGCCGCCTGCGCGGCGCTGGCTTCATTCGCCGCGCTCGCCGCAAGGGCCTTGATTTCCCGGCTGGCGGCAGACAAGGCTTGCGCACGCGCAGCTTCGCCCATGGCCAGGCCTTCAGCGCGCACAAAACGCACGTCGGTCATGCCGAGAAAGCCCAGCACCGTCTGCAGGTAGCTCTCCTGGTGCTCCATGGCCTGACCCGCCTCACTGGTGGAATAGGCGCCGCCACGGGTGGACGCGACGATCACGGTCTTGCCGGTGGCCAGCCCCTTCGGACCCTTGTCGGTGTAGGTGAAAGTACGCCCGGGCTGGGCAATGCGGTCAATCCAGGCCTTGAGCTGGCTGGGGATGGAAAAGTTGTACAGCGGTGCGCCGATCACGACCACGTCGGCGGCAAGCAACTGTGCCACCAGCTTTTCCGACACGGCGTTTTCACGTTGTTGCGCCTCGGTCAGGGGCTGCGCGCCCGGCGCGCTGCGAAAGCCAAGTGCGTCGGCCGACAGGTGGCTCGGCGCGTCCACGGCCAGGTCCAGGTGGTCGACGACAGTGCCCGGGTGGCTGGCACGCCATTGGGCGACAATGTCGCGGGTGAGCTGGCGCGAAACGGAGTTGGCGGCAAGGATGCTGGAGTCGATGTGAAGCAGTTTCATGATGAGGTCCTTTACGGGGTTGGGGCCACGCTCTGTGACCATGGATGAAGTATGTGGACAGATCGATTGATTGATAAGTCAGCGAATTTGCGTTAGATTGTCCTGAATTTGGAACAATCAACGCCAGGAGACCAAGGTGCAGGATCTCAACGACATGCTGTTTTTTGCCGAGGTGGTTGAGCGCGGTGGATTTGCCGCTGCCGGCCGGGCGCTGGGCTTGCCCAAGTCGCGCCTGTCGCGCCGCGTGGCCGAACTGGAAGGGCGCCTCGGCGTGCGGCTGCTGCACCGCACCACGCGCCGGCTCTCGCTGACCGACGTCGGTGCGCAGTATCTGCGGCATTGTGTGGCGGTGCGAGAAGAAGCCGAGGCCGCGGCCGACGTGGTGGCCCTGGTTCACTCCGAACCACGCGGCACCCTGCGCGTGAGTTGCCCGGTCACGCTGGCGCAGACCGTGGTGGGCGAACTGGTGCCGCGATTCATGGGTTTGTACCCGCTGGTTCGCATGGAAATGCAGGTGAGCAACCGGGTGGTCAACCTGGTGGAGGAGGGCATCGATGTGGCCTTGCGCGTGCGCCCGACGCTGGAAGACAGTGGCAGCCTGGTGATCAAGCCGCTGGGCATCAGCCAGGGTCTGCTGGTCGCCAGCCCCGCCCAGCTGGCGCGCCAGGGGCACCCCGCCACGCCGCAGGACCTGGCGCGGCTGGACACCCTGTCGATGGCGGCCAACGACGGCCGCGCCGCCGTGCGTTTGTTCGGACCCGACGGCGCGACCCATGAGTGGGCGCACCAGCCCCGCTTTGTGGCCGATGACTTGCTGACACTGAAATTCGCGGTGCTGGACGGTGTCGGCATCTGCGTCTTGCCCGACTACATGTGCCGCGACGAGATTCAGGCCGGACGCCTGGTGCCCGTGCTGCCGGGCTGGAATCCGGCGCCCGGGCGCGTGCACGCGGTGTTCGCGTCGCGCCGCGGCCTGGCACCGGCGGTACGGCGCTTCCTGGACTTCCTGGGTGAACACATCGGGAATACAGTGCCGGGGGGAACCTCGGTGATCAGCCCACCAACGGCGCATTAAAAGTGGCTCGCGCGGCGGCGCCAGGGCTCTTTTTGCGGAAAATAGTCGAGAAAGTGCCATTCTCCAGCGTCGAATGGTCATGTATCGCTATGATTTCAGGACTCAAATGAGTCTTGCAACAGGTGCGGCCGGGCGTTCCTGATCCCCCGCGCGGCGGGCTCCAGGGTGACCGGACCGATCACCCCGAGGAAACTAAACCCGGCGCCTGCAACTCAAGCCTGTGCCGCCGAACGGGATGAAGCGGCTTGTCCTGCGCAACAATCCAGGGTTCCCGGTTTGCATGAAGTCGCAAGCGGGTTACGACAGCGTGCTCAGCCCGCAATTTTTGGAAGCTTGATGATTTCTCTGACCTGGTTTGAAACCTATCCCCGGCGCCTGTTCGCCGCCCTGTGCCTTGCCTGCCTGGCCATGCTGGCCTTCGGCCTGTACCTGCAGCATGTCGTGGGGCTCAATCCGTGTCCGATGTGTATCGTGCAGCGGTATGCGCTGATGCTCGTGGCCACTTTGGCCGGACTGACGGCGCTTAGCGGCCGGCGAGCGCTGCACCTGGGCGGCGCGGTGCTGCTGGTGGCGGTCGCCGGGTTTGGCGGCTTTACCGCAGCGCGGCAGTCCTGGCTGCAGTGGTATCCGCCCGAGGTAGTGAACTGCGGGCGCGACTTCTACGGAATGATCGAGACCTTTCCGCTGCAGCGCGTGCTGCCGATGATCTTCAAGGGCAGCGGCGATTGCAGCAAGATCGACTGGACCTTCCTGGGCGGCACGCTGGCCAACTGGTCGTTTGTCGTCTTCACCAGCATCCTTGCGCTGTCGCTGCTGATGATATGGCGCACCGCCCGGGCGCCGCGCTGACCGATCAGAGCGGCAGCGTGTCCAGCATCTCGTAGGTGGATTTCAGCCAGGTCTTGACGCGCTGGCGCTCCAGGAGGCCCAGTGAATCCGGGCCGCCGCGGTGGTTGATGGCGGCCCAGAAGCTGGCGTTCTGCCGGTCGATCTTGCGCATGCTGGCCTCGTGCAACTGGCCCAGCGTGGTCACTCGGGCACCCAGTGCCAGGGCGTTCTTCAATGCGGTGGATTGCTCCAGCTCCGAAAAATCCGAACCGCGCCCCAGGTTCTTGATCACCAGGTAGTTCGGCCCCTGCCCGTAGGTGTCGATCAGGCGCTGCAGCAGGTCCACCGAATCCTTGCCGGCATCGGCCAGATGCCAGAAATTGACGGTGATTCCCATGTCGGTGAGCACGGCAATCAGGTCCGAATCCTTGACCCAGCGCGAAAGTGGCGCGGCGGTCTGCGCGGCCAGGTCCACGATCACGCTGGATTGCTGGCCGTCGGGCAAGGTCTCCTCGAAAGACCCCACGACCCGATCCAGGCCCTCGTAGCTGTCCACCACCACCGGCGAGGCGTAGTCGGCATAGAAGCGGGTGAAAGAGGTATGGGAGCGGTCGGTGTCGAAGCCGATGAAGGGCAGGCCCTTGTCGAGGTAGTACTGGGCCAGAACCCGTGCCGCGACCGATTTGCCCACGCCGCCCTTTTCGCCGCCGATGAAATTGAGTGAACTCATGTGTCTTTCCTGTGGTTGGCCCACGATGTTGATTGGAGGGTTGGCTGCCGCCAGGGCTGCCTTGCAAGCTTGCCGCGAAACAGCAGCAAGAAACGTGCTCGGCGGCCCGGGTCAGCCCAGTTTCTTGACCAGCACCTGGCTCTTGCGGTCCCAGTTGTACTTGCGCTTTCGGGCTTCGGGCAGCCAGTCGGGGTCGACCTGCAC
>Ga0209391_10001774_pt1 | contig 11256 bp, 11 predicted proteins | sample PPLLak3March2015_FD_187246 | JGI IMG/M metagenome (GOLD analysis project Ga0209391, IMG submission 187246) | Freshwater sediment microbial communities from Prairie Pothole Lake near Jamestown, North Dakota, USA - PPLs Lake P7 Core (1) Depth... | ecosystem: Environmental > Aquatic > Freshwater >... | reverse complement strand
GCCTTACGCGGTGCCGGCGATGATCTTCAGCGTGATCGTGAAGGTAGGCTTCGACATCATCATCGCGCTGGGGTTGTTCGTCCTGGGCTGCGTCTCGATGTTGCTGCTGCACCTGTTCGGCACGATGTCGCTGTGGTTGAAGTTCCTCGCCAAGCGCAGCCCGGCCGAGTTCTTCCGACAGATCAAGGATGTGCTGGTCACCGCGTTCTCGACGAGTTCGAGCAGCGCCACCCTGCCCGCGGCGCTGGCAGCAGCCCGCGAGCGTCTCGGCGTTGCGCCGTCCACGGCCGGGTTCGTCCTGCCGCTCGGCACGACGATGAACATGAGCGGCACCGCCCTGTTCGAGGGTTGCGTCGTGCTGTTCGTTGCACAGGTCTTCGGCGTGCACCTCGACCTGGCGCAGCAAGTGACGCTGGTGCTGCTGTCGGTGCTGAGCGCCGTGGCGGTGGCCGCGATCCCCGGAGGCTCGTTGCCTTTGATCGCCGGCCTGCTCGCCACCTTCGGCATCCCGCCCGAGGGCATCGGCATCGTCATCGGCGTGGACCGCATCCTCGACATGACGCGCACCATGACCAACGTCGGCGCGGATGTCGCGACGACGGTCGTCGTGGACGCGCGGCAGAAGGCGGCGGCCAGGGCCTGACGCGCCGGTCCCGTCGTCGACCATAGGTAGAACCCGCGAGCAGCGGCGGCCCGCCACGACGGCGGCGCGGCGTATCCTTGGGTTTGGAGCGGCGGGTCCCCGTCGCGAGGAGGCGCCCATGGAAGCACTCCGCAACATCCTCGTCCTGATGGAGCCCGGCAGCGAGTCGCAGCCCGCGTTCGACGCGGCGCTGATGCTGGCGCAGCGTTTCGGCGCACGCCTCGAACTGCTGATGAGCGACTACCAGGACCTGCACGCGGCGTATTTTTCCCCGCCATCGGCCACGGTGCAGGAGTTCCACGACGCCGTGATGTCCGCGCACCGCGCGGTGCTCGAGAAGTACGTGCAGCGGGCCGAGGCGGCCGGCGTGCCGGCCATCTGCGAGGCGCTGTGGGGTACGCCGTTCCACGAGGTGGTGCTCGGGCGGGTGGCCGCCACGCAACCCGACCTCGTCGTCAAGCACAGCGTCCACCACAACCGCATCGAGCGCACGCTGTTCACCGGATCCGACTGGCACCTGATTCGCGAATGTCCGGCGCCGCTGCTGCTCGTCAAGGCGCCCGACCGGCTCACCGGCGCGAAGATGCTGGTCTGCGTTGACCCGCTGCATGCGCACGACAAGCCGGCGGCGCTCGACCATCGCCTGCTGCGCACGGCGGCCTTTTTGGCGGGGCCGCTCGGCGGCGAAGTGCATGCACTGCACGTGTTCTCGATCCCGACGCCGGTGACGGTCGTGGGCGATGCCTACATCGCAGCGGCTGCCGTGCCGCCGCCCGAAGCTACGGTGGCGGCCGCGACCGCGGCATTCCGTCAGTTGATGGCCGTGAACTCGCTGCCCGAATCGCGGGCGCACCTCATGGTGGGTGCGCCGGCGCGCGACATCCTGGCCGAGGCCAGGGCGCTCGATGCCGGTCTGGTGATCATGGGCGCAGTGTCGCGTGGCCGGCTCGACCGCTGGTTCGTCGGCAATACGGCCGAGGCGGTGCTCGACAGGCTCGCCTGCAACGTCTGGGTGGAGAAGCCACGCGCGTCCTGAGCGCGGCCGCTCAACGGCGTGCCAGCGCGGCGAGCGCCTCGATGGCAGCCGCGACTGCGGACGGATCGTTCGTGTCGACCTCGATCACGCGGGGCCGTTCCTCGCTTGCGAACGGCTCCCAGTACCCGGGTTGGCGCGCGAGCACGTCGAGTCCGGCCTCCGAGGCGTCGTCGCGCGTGGCAGCGCGTGCCGCCACGCGATCGCGCAGGACGGCGTCAGGCGCGCGGCAAAACACGATGGCGAAGGGCAGGTCCCGCCGCTGCGCGACCGCGAGAAAGCGCCGTCGCTCGTCCCCGCGCAGGAATGCTGCGTCGACGATGGTTGGTTCGCCGCCCGCCAGAGCCGCAGCCGCGCAGTCGTGCAGACGACGGTACGTACGCTCGTTGAATTCCAGCGTGTAGATGCCGGCGTCGGGCGGCGAGCGGGACTCCTCGTGCGCGGCGAGCCCGGCGAGCCGCTTGCGCTCCACGTCCGAGCGCACGTGCAGGGCGTTGAGGCGAATCGCCAGCTGCCGGGCGAGCCACGTCTTGCCGGAACCCGACAGGCCGCACGTGATCAGCAACGTCGGCCGGCGCGCACGCACGCGGGCTGTTGCCCACTCGAGGTATCGCACGCAGTCTGCAATGGCGGCAGCCCGGGTCGGAGCCTTCGGTTCGAGCTGCAGCGCGCGCAGGGCGTCGACCTTGGCACGGACCAGCGCGCGATAGGCCTCGTAGTAGGGCAGCAGCGGCAAGCCTTCCCAGTCGCCCAGTGACTCGGTCCAGGCCTGCAGCACCACGCGGCGCAGTTCTGCGTGGCCGCGTTCGGCCAGGTCCATCGTCAGGAACGCGATGTCGTTGACCACGTCGATGAAGCGCAGCGCCGGGTCGAACTCGATGCCGTCGAACGGCGTCAGCACGCCGGCCCAGCGCACGACGTTGCCGCAGTGCAGGTCGCCGTGGCACTCGCGCACCCGGCCCTGCGCGCGGCGCTCGCCCATCAGTGGCCGCAGCTCGCCGTGCAGGGCCGTGACGCGGTGTTCGAGCGCGACCAGGCGTTCGTGCCAGAGCGCGGCCTCGGGCAGCGCGCGCAGCTCGGCGAAGTTGTCCATCGTCACGCGGTGCGCCGTCGCGGGGCGGCCGAACTCCGACTCGGCGGCAGCGGGCGCAGCGGCGGCGTGGAAGCGTGCGATGCCCTCACCAAGTGCGGCGACATCGTGCGGCGTGACGTCCCCGGTCGCGAGCAACGCCGTGAGTTCATCGGCCGGCGAGAACTGGCGCATGCGAACGGCATACTCGAGCGGCGTGCCGTCCGCGTCGATGCGCGGTGCCTCGGGCGTTCCGCCGATGAGGCTCACGCCGAGATACAGGTCGGGTGCCAGCCGCCGATTCAGTCGCAGTTCCTCCTCGCACAGCCAGCGACGGCGCGCGAGCGTCGAGTAGTCGAGGAAACTGAGCCGGACCGGCTTCTTGATCTTGTAGGCGTACTCGCCCGTGAGCAGCACCCAGGAAATGTGCGTCTCGGCGACGCGGATCGGCTCACTCACCGGGTGCGGGTACGCCTCCGGACGCAGCAACCCGGCGATCAGCGCGTGGGCAGACTCCATCCCGGGATTCGCCATCTAGGGAAACTCGCGATCGACGCGTTCCGCCGCGGCTTGCAGTGCCGCGGAGACCACCGGGATCAGGGGCTCGGGGTTCGCCAGTCGCCGGCAGTGCTCCGGCAGGGTCGCCAGTTCGCGGCTCACGAACTGGCGCGCCTGCTGGAGCGATGGCTGGGGCAGCCGTCGGCCCTGGCGCATCACCGGTTGCAGCAACGGCGTGCCGCGCAGCGCTTCGTCGGCGAGCCCGATCGTATCCCGCACGATCCGGCCGCCGCCGTCGTACTCGCGGAATACCTGCTTGCGGCCCGGCCACGTCGCCTTGCCGGCCGAACGCTTGCGTCGCGGCCGGCCCGCGTATTCCTGGATCTTGTACACGCAGTCGAGGTATGGCGCATCGGCCGACACGTCGAGCCGGGTGCCGACGCCGAACGCGTCGACCGGTGCCCCAGCGGCGAGCAGCCGTTCGATCTCGATCTCGTCGAGGTTGCCGCTGGCGACGATCTGCACCTGGCGGCAACCGCCGGCATCGAGGATGCCCCGCACCTCGCACGCCAGGGCGGCGAGGTCGCCGCTGTCGAGCCGCACGGCAGCAACGGGCACGCCCTCGCGGCAGAGCGCGACCACCTCGTGTGCCGCGCGCAGCGTGTCGTAGGTGTCGACCAGCAACGTCACGCCCCGCGGGTGAATGCGCGCAAAGTCGCGGAACGCTGCGATCTCCTCGTCATGCGCCTGGATGAACGAATGTGCCATCGTGCCACTGAGCGGAATGCCGAACAGCCGGCCCGCCTCGACCGTCGCGGTGGAGTCGAAGCCTGCGAGGTAGCACGCGCGTGCGGCCAGCAGTCCCGCCTCGGCGCCGTGGGCGCGGCGCAGGCCGAAGTCGGCGAGGCGCCGTGCGCCGGCCGCAAGGCGGCAACGCGCGGCCTTGCTCGCGATCATGCTCTGCAGGTTGAGCAGGTTGATCAACCGACTTTCGACGAACTGTGCCTCCGGCAGCGGCGCAACCACGCGCAGGAGCGGTTCGTTGGCGAAGAAGACGCTGCCCTCCGGCAGGGCATCGACGTCGCCGGTGAAGCGCAGCCGCGCGAGGCGTCGCAGTGCCTCGGGCTGGAAGCGCCCGGTGGATTCGAGCCAGCGCAGTTCGTGCTCGGCGAACCGCAGCGTCTCGAGATAGTCGAGAGCCTGCTCCAGTCCCGCGGCGACGAGGAAACCACGCGTGCCGGGCAAACGGCGGACGAAGAATTCGAAGACCGCCGTGCGCTCCATGCCGAGCGCGTGGTATGCGGTCACCATCGTGAGCTGATAGAGGTCGGTCAGCAGGACGGAGGCGCCGGGGGCACGGGCGTGGTCCGTCACGCGGCGGCCTCCATCGCCTGCAGCGTGGCGTTCGTCGTCGCCAGTTCGCAGCCGGCCGCCGCGAGTTCCGCCAGCGCCCGGTCGCCGTCGCCCGGCTCAACGTTGACCGCACACACGGCATCCGCGAGCACCACTACGTCGAGCCCTGCCCTGCGCGCGTCGAGGCCGGTGGCGCGCACGCAATAATCGGTGGCGAGGCCGCCGATGAACAGCCGGGTGATGCCTCGCGCTTGCAGCGCGTCCGCCAGTGGCGTGCCATCGAGCGCGGAATACGCATCCTTGTCGACACGGGTGGCCTTCGAGATCACGATGTCGGCCGGCGATCTCGTCAGTTGCCTGGAGAATTCGGCGCCCGGGCTGCCGGCCACGCAGTGCTCTGGCCATGGCCCGCCCTGCGCTGCAAAAGAGCAATGGCCGACAGGGTGCCAGTCGCGGGACAGGAACACCGGCAGGCCGCGCCGGTGCCAGGCTCCCAGCATCCGGTTGAGTGGCTCGACGACGGCGTCACCGCCCGTGATGCCCAGCGCGCCACCGGGCAGGAAGTCGTGCTGCACGTCCACGACGAGGAGTGCGTCTGTGGGGCCGGGAGCTGGCATGGCTTTTCTCGGCATTCCCGGTCGTTTCAGTCTCGCCCGGGGATCTCCGGCCAGTGTACGCTTGCTGCGAGCGCCGGAAATCCCTGCGGGCAATACTTATTCTCGGGGACGAGCGCCGTTCGACAATGAAACCGTCCCCGGGTCAAGGGGACGCTGCGGAGGACAATAAATCGTGACCATTCCCGTCCAAATCACCTTCCGCCACATGGAATCTTCAGCCGCCGTGGAAACCCGTGTCCGCGAACTCGCGGATCACCTCGGCGTCTTCAGCGACCGCATCCAGGGCTGCCGAGTCGTCGTGGATTCACCGCATCGGCACCAGCACCAAGGCAAGGTTTTCAACGTCAAGGTGCAGCTGACGCTGCCCGGCGGGGACATCGTAGTCGACATGGAGCGGCCGGATCGCGACGGCCACGAGGACGTGTACGTCGTGCTGCGCGACGCGTTCGATGCCGCCCGGCGGCAGCTGCAGGCGCGCATGGCGGCCCTGCGCAACGAGCCGAACCGCCACGAGAAGCTGTCGTGATCGATGGCCGGGCCCGTTCCGCGGGCCCGGCCGCGGACGGCGGCGTGGGTGTTTGGGAACATTTCGCGCACGGCGCGGATATCGGCGTGCGCGGGCGCGGCGCCACGGCCGCGCAGGCCTTCGAGCAGGCGGCGCTCGCACTCACCGCCGTCGTCACGGATCCCGCGCTCGTCAGGCAGGTCACCGCCGTGCCGATTCGCTGCCGTGCGCCAGACCTCGAGTTGCTGCTGTACGACTGGCTGAATACCCTCGTCTTCCAAATGGCGACGCAGCACCTGCTGTTCTCCGCGTTCGACGTCCGCATCGCCGATGGTGACCTCGAGGCCGAGGCGCGCGGCGAGCCCGTGGACGTCGAGCGCCATGCGCCGGCGGTCGAGGTGAAGGGCGCGACGCTCACGGAGCTCGCAGTGCGACAGTGCGACGACGGTCGCTGGCGCGCGCAGTGCGTGCTCGACGTATGACGCCGGGAGTCCGCGCGTGAACCGTGCAGGAATGCATCGCGACGGCGACTATCGCTGGGTGATCGAACCCACTGGCGACATGCGCGTGCCGGCGGTGCTGTACGCCGATGAGGTCCTGCTCGACGACATGGACGACAAGGTGCGCTGGCAGTTGTGCAACGTGGCGAGCCTGCCGGGCATCGTCGGCGCCGCGTATGCGATGCCGGACGCGCACTGGGGCTACGGGTTCCCGATCGGCGGCGTGGCCGCATTCGATGCGGAGGCGGGCGGCGTCGTCTCGGCCGGCGGCGTCGGTTTCGACATCTCCTGCGGCGTGCGCACGCTGGTCTCGGCGTGCACGCGTGACGACATCGCCGGCGTGCAGCCGGTGCTGGCACACGAGCTCGCACGCGCGATCCCCGCCGGCGTGGGCAGTACCGGGCGGTTGCGCCTGTCAGAACGGGAAATGGACGCGATGCTCACCGGTGGCGCACGCTGGGCGGTCGCGCAGGGTTACGGATCCAGCGACGATCTCGCCCACATCGAGGAGCACGGCTGCATCGCCGGCGCCGATCCGCACGCGCTCTCGCAGCGCGCGCGCGACCGTCAGCGCGACGAGATGGGCACGCTCGGCTCCGGCAATCACTACCTCGAGGTGCAGTGGATCGCCGAGGTGTTCGATCGCGCCGCCGCGACGGCGTTCGGGCTCGAGCAAGGGCGCGTGGTGGTCAGCATCCACTGCGGATCGCGCGGTCTCGGGCACCAGGTCGGCACGGATTACCTGCGCGACATGGTGATCGCGGCGCCGTCGCACGGCCTGCAGCTGCCGGATCGCGAACTCGCCTGCGCGCCGATCCGCTCGGACCTCGGCCAGCGTTACCTCGGTGCGATGCGTGCGGCGATGAACTGCGCGCTGGCCAACCGGCAGATTCTCACGCACCTTTGCCGTGAGTCGTTCCGTCGCATCCTGCCCGGGTTCGACGGGCAGCTGCTGTACGACGTGTCGCACAACATCTGCAAGGAAGAGCTGCACGACGTGAACGGGAGGCAGCGTCGCCTGCACGTGCATCGCAAGGGTGCCACTCGGGCGTTCGGCCCGGAGCACGAGGCGGTGCCGGAATCGATGCGCGCCCACGGGCAGCCCGTGCTGATCGGCGGCTCGATGGGCACGGCTTCCTACGTGCTTGCGGGAGCCGCCACGGGCGAGGCGCTCTCCTGGAGTTCGGCCTGCCACGGTGCGGGCCGCAGCATGTCGCGCCACCAGGCGACGAAGCAGTGGCAGGGCCGCAAGGTCGTTGACGAACTGGCAGCGCGCGGCATCCTGATCTGCAGCCCGTCGCTGCGCGGCGTGGCGGAGGAAGCCCCGGGCGCTTACAAGAGTGTGGATCGTGTAGTGGATGTCGCAGAGCGGGCCGGCCTCGCGCGCAAGGTCGCGCGGCTCGGGCCACTCATTTGCGTGAAGGGGTAGAGCATGACGCAGACATTGATCTTCGCGCCGCAAGCCAGCGCCGAATTCGGCCGGCGAGTGGCGGCGGCCGCCGGGACCGCGCTGTCGCCGATTGAGGAGCGCGAATTCGAGGGCGGCGAGCACAAGACGCGTCCGCTCGTGAGCGTGCGCGGCGCCGACGTGTTCGTCGTGCAGTCGCTGAGCGGCGACGAAGCGGGTAGCGCGAACGACCGGCTCTGCCGCCTGCTGTTCTTCATCGCCGGCGTCAAGGACTGCGGCGCGGCGCGGGTCACCGCATGCGTGCCTTTCCTGGCCTACGGCCGCAAGGACCGGCGCACCAAGGAACGCGATCCGGTCACGTTGCGTTACGTGGCGCAACTGTTCGAAGCGGTCGGCACCAGTCACGTCATCGCGCTCGATGCGCACAACCTCGCCGCGTTCGAAAACGCGTTCCGCTGCCCGGTCGACCATCTCGAGGCGACGCCGCTCATGGCCGACAACCTCGCCGCCCGCGTGGGTGACGGACCGGTATCGATCGTGTCGCCGGACATCGGTGGCGCCAAGCGGGCGCAGCGCCTGCAGGAGCTGCTTGCGGCCCGGCTCGGTCGCGACGTCGGTTTCGCCATCATCGACAAGCGGCGCAGCAGCGGCGTGGTGTCGGGTGGCGATCTCGTCGTCGGTCCGGTGGAAGGGCGGCACGCGGTGCTGGTGGACGACCTGATCGCCGCCGGCACGACGCTGATGCGGGCGGTGCAGGCCTGCCGCAAGGCCGGAGCCACGCAGGTGGATGCATTCGCCACGCACGGCGTGTTGCTGCCCGAAGCGCGGCAGTTGCTCGGCCCGGACGGTCCCGATCGCCTCGTGGTGACCGACTCGATCCTGCCCACGCGTCTCGTCGACGAGACGCGTTCAGGCCGACTGGTCGTGCTGCAGGCGTCGGCACTGTTCGGCGAAGCCATCCGCCGCATCGGAAGCGGCGAGTCGGTGGTCGCCCTCCGCGAAATGCAGCCCCGGAAGCCTTAACGAGTTGCCAGCAGCGCCGACTCTAGGGCCAGCCGCAGGTAGTCACGTGCGGTGGCGAACCACTGTTCGAGGTTGCCGCCGTCGGGCTCGCCCGCGCGCCACACGTACAGCTTCGCGCGGGTGGCTGCGCGGTGGCTCCGATAGAAGCGCTGCAGCGGTGGCGGCACGTGGTCCTGTAATCGCGCCAGGCATTCGCGCACGAACCAGGCGCCGGTGGCCGAATGCCCGATCCGTGCGCACTCCATGGCCAGGAACTCGAGTTCCTCGGCGCGATCGAGGATGCGCAGGTTGCGGTCGAATTCCAGGCAATCGATCACTGCCGGCGGGTCGTCGAGCAGGATGTGCTCCGGGCGCAGGTCGCCGTGGGCTTCCACCACGCAGCCGCCGGTCGCGCGCGCGTCGAGCCAATCGCGTCGTGAGGCGATGAAAGCCAACTGTGTTTTGCGGAGCGAGTCGGCACCGGCAGCGTCCAGTGTCGCGATCACCCGGTGGTTGCCCGCGACCTGCGCCAGCAACCGGGCTTCGAGCGCGGCGCCGTCCGTGACAGCCGGGGCCTCGTGCGCGTAGAAGTCGCCGAGCAGTTCCACCAGCGGGCGCAGGTCGTGCTCTTCTGCACGACCGCTCGCCAGCATCTCGTCCAGCATCCGGTGACGGTCTAGCCGGCGCATTTCGACGAGCCAGTCCGCCACCTCGCCGTCGCCGCCGATCGCGAACCGGCCGCTGGTGGTGCAGGTGAGCGGCCGTGTGCCCAGGTAGACGTCTGGTGCGAGGCGGCGGTTCAGCCGCACTTCGGCCTCCGAGTCACGGCGTCGCGCGTCCAGGGTGCTGTAGTCCATCGGGTCGCGCCGCACCGGCTTGCGCAGCTTCCAGGCTCGGTCGCCGACGAGGAACACCCAGGCGAAGTGCGTCTCGATCGCTTCGTCGCCCGTACCCAGCCGGCCTCTCAGCCAGGCGACCTTGTCGGCAAGGCTGCGGTCGCCCGCAATGCCCGCTAGTGCTCGAAGCAGTTGATCCGGCTCGCCCATGGGAGCGCTCCTCGATTGCCAGCATAGCACTTAGGTACATGCGCTCATGACGGCGTGCGCGCCCGCGGCGTACATCGGGACCCTAGGGAAGGAGAATCGCGATGCAGCGGATTTTCGCCGATCGCGCCGACGCCGGCCGTGCGCTGGCGACCGCACTCGAGTCCCGCCGCGGTGCTGCGGACACGATCGTTCTCGGCTTGCCACGCGGCGGAGTCCCGGTGGCCTGCGAAGTTGCCGCGGCACTCGCCTTGCCCCTCGACGTGCTGGTGGTGCGCAAGCTCGGCCTGCCCTGGCAACCGGAACTCGCGATGGGCGCGATCGCAAGCGGCGGCGCGCTCGTGCTGAACGACGAGGTCGTGCGGCACCTCGGCGGGCGCGACGATGCCTTCGAGGCCGTGCGCGCGCGCGAGCAGGCCGAACTGGAGCGTCGCGAGCGTGACTTCCGCGGCAACCGGCCGCCGCTCGACATGCGCAACCGCACCGGCATCCTCGTGGACGACGGCCTCGCCACGGGCGCTACCATGGAAGCTGCGGTGCGTTCGCTGCAGGCGCTCGGTGCGCGTCACGTGGTGGTTGCGGTGCCGGTAGCCTCGCCCGAGGCGCGCGACCGGATCGCCGCAGTGGCCGACGAGGTGGTGTGCCTGGCGACGCCGATGCTCTTCAGTGCCGTGGGCCAGTGGTACCGGGACTTCGGGCAGACGTCGGACGACGAGGTGCGCGACCTGCTCGCGCAGGCGCATGCTAGGCTCAAGCCGTGAACGGTGGCGGGCGGGAGAGACGTCATGGGTGAACTGGGTCCCGAGGTCATCAAGATCGACGAGTTCAGCGGCCGCGAAGACGGGCTCGAGCTCGATCCGGCACGGCTGGCTCCCGGCAGCCCGCAGCCGGCACAGTTCGTGCGCAACCTCTACACGGACGATACCGGCCGGTTCTTCGCCGGCATCTGGCGCTCGAGCCAAGGATCGTGGCACGTCTCCTACACCGAAAACGAACTCTGCGTGCTGACCGAAGGCCGGGTCCGGATTTCGGACGAACACGGCCGCTCGTGGACCTTCGGGCCGGGTGACTGCTTCGTCATGCCGGCCGGTTTCCGCGGTCTGTGGGAAGTGCTGGAACCGGCGCGCAAGTTCTACGCGATCTACGAGCCGCAGTCCTCCGTCTGACACGGATCGGTCCAAGACAGTGCAGGCGCCGCAACGCCGTGCGCCGCCGCGGTGCAGTGGACGCGACCCCGGCGGTGAAATTGCGCGTCTGCGCGCTGGCACGATTTCTGCAGTCTCCGAGGCCGAGTGGCCAGTAGCCGGTGCGTGACCGTGGCGTTCGTCTCGCCTCTGATACAATCGCTGCACTGGCCGCAGAGAATCTGTGGCTTTTTTGCAACTTGAGGTGCGCAGCATGAAATTGAGTCAAGGCGTGGCGGCGGTGTTGCTCATGGTGTCGGGCGCGGCGGCGCATGCCGAGCTGTCTGGCACGATCGGTGCGGTCAGCGACTACGACTTCCGCGGCATCAGCCTGAGCGCGACAGACCCGGCGCTGCAGGGCAGCATCGACTGGTCGATGGAGAGCGGCTTCTATGCCGGCG
>Ga0209391_10001773_pt1 | contig 11260 bp, 9 predicted proteins | sample PPLLak3March2015_FD_187246 | JGI IMG/M metagenome (GOLD analysis project Ga0209391, IMG submission 187246) | Freshwater sediment microbial communities from Prairie Pothole Lake near Jamestown, North Dakota, USA - PPLs Lake P7 Core (1) Depth... | ecosystem: Environmental > Aquatic > Freshwater >... | reverse complement strand
GATCCCGCGCTGGCGGACAGCATCGCGCAACGGGTACGCGACCGCTTTTACGACCACTACGCGATGATCCTGTTTATGCAGGACGTGAGCGTGCTGCGGTCGGACAAGTTCTGAGCATCGCGCGCGCGTGGCCACCTGCCCATGACTACTTCTGCTGCTCCTCCTGCTGCGTCACGAGAAGAATTCGCCGCTGCGGCGGCGGCGCTGCCGCCGGCGGGCCTGCTGCGTCGGCTCGCTGCGATGATCTACGACGGGCTGCTGGTGCTCGCGCTGCTGATGATCGTCACGGCGTGTTTCCTGCCGTTCACGGGCGGCGAGGCGGTGCGCTGGCAAACCTTCCCGCTGCTGACGCTGCTGTACTGGCCGGTGCTCGCGGGCGCGGTCGTCGTCTATTTCGGCATGCCCTGGACCGAGCGGGGACAGACGCTGGGCATGACATCCTGGCGCATCCGCGTGCAGCGTGACGACGGCTATCTGCTGACGTGGCGCGACGTGGTGGTGCGACTCGGCGCGAGCGTGCTGAGCTGGGTGCCCGCGGGGCTCGGCTGGGTATGGCTGTTGTTCGACGGTGAGCGGCGGACGTGGCACGACCGGTTGTCGCGCAGTCGGGTCGTATTGTTGCCGAAGCCGGGCAAGCGCCAATAGCGGGATGCGGCATGCCCAAAGACAGCCACGCACTCGATCAGTGCAGGTGGTCGATCCGGGGCCTTTCCCTGCGCTTGGAAAGGCAGACACGCTCGCGTTGAGTAGGTGGCAGATCCCAGTCCCTTTCCCCTCGCTTGGAAAGGCAGACACGCGCTCAGGGAAAGGGACTGGGATCCACCACCTGACCGACGGCGCCTGAGCTCGCCGTTCGGCAGGCCGAACGCCTCGCACGGCGCATCTCACTTCAGCAACGTCGACGCCGACTTTGCGACCAAGCGCAGACGCGCATACCGGTCGATCCCAAGTGATTTGCCGCAGCGCTGCTCGCGGCGACCCGCGGGATTTGGCCCTGGCGCAGCAGTTATCACATCGTTACGGTGGGACGCCTCGACGCCGCTGCGCCGTGCGAATTTCCGGTCGCCGGGAATTCGCTCAGGCGCCTGCGAGCAGCGCGCGCTCGGGATGACTTGCCGGATCGCGTGTCTGCCTTTCCGCGATCCGGCAAGTCATCCCGAGCGTGCGCCCTGCACTGTGCATCATCCCGAAAACTCGACGATCCCCAATCGACACGCCGCAGTGGAGTCAAAGCGTCCCACCGCAACCACCGCGATCACCGATTGCGCCAGAGCAATGTCCCGGTCACGACGCCGAGCAACGCCGTCGGTAGCCACCCCACGATCCATGGCGCGAGATCGAACAATTCCCCGCTGCTCTCGAGCGTCTGGCTCAGCAGCACGAAGCCCGCGCCGATCAGCACGCCGATCACGGTGCGCGCGCCCTGCCCGGAGTTGCGCATCGACCCCACACAGAATGGCAGCGCCAGCATGATCACCAGCATGACCGCGACGAACCGCGCCAGCCGTGACCAGTACGCCGCTTCGAAGCGGCTCGACTGCAGGCCGTTGCGCTGCAGGTGCGCGATGTAACCGCGCAGGTCCCGCAGCCCCATCATCTCTGGATTCGCAATGGCGAGCCCCAGGAAATCAGCCGACAACGACGTGCGCACCTCGCGCTCGCCCTCCTTGTCGACGGTAGCCGCCTGGGCATCGGGCGCGAAGTTCGTGCCGACATACTTCTCCAGGCGCCAGACGTTGTCGCTCTTGACGCTGGCGGACTCGGCGCGGCCGGCGCTCACGAGCCGGCGCGACGGGTCGACCTGGAACACCTTGATGCCGCCAAAGCTGGCGCTGCCCGACTGCTGGTTCACACTGATGATCGTGTCGCCGTCGCGCACCCACGTCGCGCGATTGCCCGTCAGGTTGAACTCGTCGAACTTGGCGAACACTTTGAGTTGTTGGGCGTAACTGCCGAGCGGGGGCGCGACGTACTCACCGATGACGAACATCAGCGCAGCGAGGACGAGGCCCGCGGCGCCCAGCCACCCGCAGAAGCGCAGCGTCGTGACGCCCGATGCGCGCATCACGATGAGCTCGCTGCCGCGCGCGAGGTTGCCGAGGCCGAGCAGTGAGCCGATCAGGGCCGCCACGGGCAACAACTGGAACAGGTAGCTGGGCAGGTTCAGCGCCACGAACAGCAAGGCCTGGGTCGCCGTGTAATTGCCGACGCCAATGTCGTCCTGCTGGCCGATGAACATGAACAGCGCGCCGAGGGCGAGCAGCACGATCATCACCATGAGCGTGTACCCGAGGACGGTGCGGATCACGTAGCGGCCAAGCACTCCGTTCATCGTGCCGTGCCCCTCAGGCCGCCGTCGCGCGACGGCGCGACCAGGGCATTCGCCACGCAGGACCGGGGTGCAGTTCCTGCCACAGCAGCCACGCCGCCACCGCGAGTGGCAGCAGGTGCACCCACCAGAGCCCGAACTCGCCCGCCGGCGAGTCTTTCTGGATCCAGACGCGGGCCGCAGCCAGCAAGTTCGAGTAAACGAAATACGCGAGCACCGCGAAGGCAACGCGGGCAAAGCGTCCTTGTCGCGGCCGCAATCTTGCCAGCGGCACCGCGAGGATCGTCAGCACCAGGGCCATGACGGGCACCGCGATGCGCCAGGCGAGCTCCGCGCGATCCTTGGGATCGTCGGAATCGAGCAATGACTCCGTGGTCTTCATCTCGATCCTGCGCTTGCCCGCCCGCGCATCGGGCAGGCGCACTGGAATCCCATGCTCGCGAAACTCGACGATGCGCCAGTTGGGTGCGCCGGGGACGCCCTCGTAGCGGCGACCGTCGTACAGGATGAACAACTGCTCGGGTTGACCCGCGCCTCGCTGCACGGCGCGTTCGGCCATCGCGACCTCGATCTTGTCGCCGACGCTGCGCTGGACGAACACCCCGAACAATTCGCCGGTCGGCTCGACGCGCTCGGCATAGAACACGGCGTCGCCACCCGCGAAACTACGGAACCGGCCCGGCTCGAGCGCGCCGAACTGCGCCGCGCGTGTCGCCTCGTTCCGCAGTTCACTCGATTGCATCCACGCGGCCGGCACCACCCGAAATGAAAGCACGGCCAGCAGGGCGGCAATCACGACGGCCAGCAGCGCGATGGGCCGGTAGATTCGCAGCGGCCCGACGCCGCAGGCGGTCATCGCCGTCATTTCGCTCTCGTGATACAGGCGGCCGAGCGCCAGCACGATGCCGAGGAACAAACCGACCGGCACCAGCACCGTGAGCTGCTGCAGGGTCGTGAGTCCGATCAGGGTCATGACGATATCGACCGGGAAACCCGTCGAGGCCGCCTGGCCGAGCACTCGCGCAAACTGGTTCGACAGCAGCACGATGAGCAGCACGCCGGTGACCGCGACGAAGTTCCACGTCACTTCGCGCAGCAGATAGCGGTCCAGGCGATTGAGCAAAGTTCGCGGGCCTCGGCGGGAATCGGTAAACTCGGCGCCCTCAGTTTAACGGGCGAATCGTCCGCCGGGTAAACGGATGCCCGCGGGCGCGTACCCGCCAAGCCTAAAGGATTGCACGATGCGTCTGTTCGTCGCCACCGCCGCTCCCCGCACCCAGAAAACCGACTGCGCCATCGTCGGATTGCACGAAGGCACCGCCCTTGCGGGCGCAGCCGCTGCACTCGACGACGCTCTGCGAGGTCAACTTTCCCGCGTGATCAAGCGTGGCGACGTGCGGGGCAAATCCGGCGAACTGCGTCTCGTCGACACCGACGGCGCGGCCTGCCAGCGCGTCCTGATCGTGGGCCTGGGCAAGAAGACGACCTTCGGCCGCAAGCAGTATCGCAAGGCGCTGGCGGCAGCGCTCGGCGCGATCGCCAAGACCGGCGCGCGCGATGCCGTCAGTTACCTCGCGGAATCGATCACGTCGCCTGACACTTACTACGACGCCAGACTCGCAGCCGAAGCCGCAGGGGCCGCGCTCTACCGCGTGCCGGCCATCCGCAGCGCCCGCAAGCCGGCCGATCCTGCCCTCAAGTCATTCGGCTTCGCTGTCGCCGATCGCGCGCAGAAGTCCGCTGCCCAGCGGGGGCTCGACCAGGGCCAGGCGATCGCCGTGGGCTCCGCGCTCACTCGCGATCTCGCCAACCTGCCGGCCAACGTCTGCACCCCCTCCTATCTCGCGCAGCAGGCGCGCGAACTCGCACGCACCTACAAGTCGGTGCGGACGCAGGTGCTCGAAGAACGCGACCTGAAGCGACTCAAGATGGGGTCCTTCCTGTCGGTCACCAACGGCACGGACGAGCCTGCCAAGCTCATCGTGATGCGTTACGACGGCGGGCGCGCCGGCCAGGCCCCCGTGGCTCTCGTCGGCAAGGGCGTCACGTTCGACAGCGGCGGCATCTCGCTGAAACAGCCGCCCGGCATGGACGAAATGAAGTTCGACATGACCGGCGCCGCCAGCGTGTTCGGCGCGATCAAGGCAGCGGCCGAAATGGGGCTCAAGCTCAACGTCGTGGGCATCGTCCCGGCGTGCGAGAACATGCCGAGTGGCCGGGCAACCAAGCCGGGCGACATCGTGCGCAGCATGTCGGGCCAGACGATCGAGGTCATCAATACCGACGCGGAAGGTCGCCTGATCCTCTGCGACGCCCTCACCTACGCGCGTCGCTTCAAGCCGGCCGCAGTCGTCGACATCGCCACCCTGACCGGAGCTTGCGTGATCGCGCTCGGCGCGCATCTCTCGGCCGTCATGAGCAATGACGACGAACTCGCGGGCGAGCTCACGGCGGCGGGCATTCGCGCCGAGGACCGCTGCTGGCACATGCCCATGGGCGAGGAATACCACGAGCAGCTCAAGAGCAATTTCGCCGATTTCGCCAACGCCTGCGGCCGTGACGGCGGGGCCGTCACGGCGGCCTGCTTCCTCGCGAAATTCACCGACGGCCTGCAGTGGGCGCATCTCGACATCGCTGGCACGGCCTACGTGACCGGGGCGCACAAGGGCAGCACTGGCCGGCCCGTGCCCCTGCTCATGGATTTCCTGCTCGGCCGGGCCTGACGCACGTCACCCCGGACCGTGACCGCACCCAGGGTCGACTTCTACACATTGAGCGAGCCGGACCGCCGCGCTCGCCTGGTGGCCGCGTGCCGCCTGGCTGAAAAGGCCTACGACCAGGGCCTGCGGGTGGCGGTGCGCACCGGCAGCGCGGCCGAAACCGCCGAACTCGACGAGCTGCTCTGGACGTTTGCCGACCGCAGTTTCGTGCCCCACGGCGTCTGGCCGGCCGATCCAGAGATTGCGGGGGCCACGCCGGTGCTGGTCGGCAGCTCCGCCCTGCCCGCCACCCACCGCGACGTGCTGATCAACCTGGGCACCGATGCGCCAGCCGACTTTTCCGCCTATGCTCGCGTCTGCGAAGTCGTCGGGGGTGACGAAGAGGCCAAGAAGGCCGCGCGGCACCGCTGGCGAACCTACCGTGACGCTGGGTGCGCGCCCGAGGCCCATCCGCTTTGAGCGAGGCCGTGTGAACACGATGAACAGCCAACCCGCCGATGACATTCCTGTCCTCACGGACATCGTCGAGCCCAACGTGGGCTCCGAATCTGCTTTCATCAACGACACCAGCCGCTTTCTGGGCGAACTCGAGGCGCACCTGACTGCGGTCGTGCACGAGGAAGCCGACGAACTCGTGCACAACGCCCTGCGGGAGATGGAAGCCCTGCTGCTCGAGCAGGTCTCCGACCGGCTCAAGGCGGAGCTGCCGCAACTGATCTCGCGCGTGATCGCCGAGCACTTCCGCGGGCCGGGCAGGACCAACTGAGCCGCCCTCACCCGCGCTTCGCGCGACCTCTCCCGCTGAAGCGGGAGAGGTGAAGCTATAATCGACGGTTAGCGCAAGAGGCCGTCGATGGACAAAAGCTACTCCCCCCGAGATATCGAATCCCGCATCTACGCCGCGTGGGAAGCGGCCGGCTGGTTTGCACCGGCGGGTGACGGCACGCCCTACTGCATCGTGATTCCTCCGCCCAACGTCACTGGCACGCTGCACATGGGGCACGCGTTCCAGCACACGCTGATGGACGTGCTGACGCGCGTGCATCGCATGGACGGCGATCGCACCCTCTGGCAACCGGGGACCGACCACGCGGGCATCGCGACGCAGATGGTCGTCGAACGGCAACTCGCCGCCGCCGGCAAGACACGCCACGACCTGGGCCGCGAACAGTTCGTCGAGCGCGTCTGGGAATGGAAGGAAGAATCCGGCGGCACGATCTCGCGCCAGATGCGCCGGCTCGGCAACTCGGTGGACTGGTCGCGCGACCGCTTCACGATGGACGAAGGCCTGTCCGCCGCCGTGCTCGAGGTCTTCGTGCGGTTGCACGAGGACGGCCTGATCTATCGCGGCAAGCGGCTCGTGAACTGGGATCCGGTGCTGCACACGGCCCTGTCCGATCTCGAAGTGCTGGCCGAGCCGGAAGCAGGCAGCCTGTGGCACCTGCGTTATCCGCTGGCGGACGGCAGCGGCCACCTGGTCGTTGCGACGACACGCCCGGAGACCATGCTGGGCGACGTCGCCGTCGCCGTGAATCCGGAAGACGATCGTTACCGGCACCTGGTCGGCCAGCAGGTGCGCCTGCCGCTCACCGACCGCCTGATCCCCGTCATCGCGGACGACTACTGCGATCCAGCATTCGGCAGCGGTTGCGTGAAGATCACGCCGGCCCACGATTTCAACGATTACGAGATCGGCAAGCGGCACTCGCTGCCGACGATCAACATCCTGACGGCGGACGCGACGCTCAACGACGAAGTGCCGCCGCCCTATCGCGGCCTCGACCGTTTCGAGGCACGCAAGCGCGTGGTCGCGGATTTCGAGGCCGCCGGCCTGCTCGAGAAAGTGGAACCGCACACGCTGCCCGTGCCGCGCGGCGATCGCAGCGGCGCCGTACTCGAGCCCTGGCTCACCGACCAGTGGTACGTCCGCATTGCACCGCTCGCCGAACCCGCGATCGCCGCGGTCGAGGACGGTCGCATCCGGTTCGTGCCGGACAACTGGTCCAAGACGTATTTCCAGTGGATGCGCAACATCCAGGACTGGTGCATCAGCCGCCAGCTCTGGTGGGGTCACCGCATCCCGGCGTGGTACGACGCCGACGGCAACATCTTCGTCGCGCGCAGCGAGGCCGAGGCGCATGCGGCCGCGACGAAGCAACACGGCAAGCCGGTCGCATTGCGCCAGGACGAGGACGTGCTCGACACGTGGTTCAGTTCCGCGCTGTGGCCGTTCTCGACGCTGGGCTGGCCGCAACAGACACCGGAGCTCAAGTCGTTCTACCCGACGTCGGTGCTGGTCACGGGCTTCGACATCATCTTCTTCTGGGTCGCCCGGATGATCATGATGGGGCTGAAATTCCAGCACGACGTGCCCTTCCGCGAGGTCTACATCACCGGGCTCATCCGCGACGAGCACGGCAACAAGATGTCGAAGTCGAAGGGCAACATCATCGACCCGCTCGACCTCATCGACGGCATCGACCTGGAGACGCTGGTCGCCAAGCGCACCTCCGGCCTGATGCAGCCGCAGATGAAGAACGCGATCGAGAAGGCGACGCGCAAGCAGTTTCCGCAGGGCATTCCCTCCTTCGGCACCGATGCGATGCGCTTCACCTTCGCCGCGCTCGCCACGATGGGACGCGACATCCGCTTCGACCTCGGACGCGTCGAGGGCTACCGCAACTTCTGCAACAAGCTGTGGAACGCCGCGCGCTACGTCCTCATGAACACCGAGGAACACGCGGCGGACAGCGCCAATGGCCCGTGCGAGTACTCGGTGGCCGATCGCTGGATTCGCGGCCGGCTCGGCGTCGCGGTCACGAATGTACGCGCGAACCTGGCTGCATACCGCTTCGACCTCGCCGCACAGGCGATGTACGAGTTCGTGTGGTACGAGTTCTGCGACTGGTACCTCGAGCTGTCCAAGCCCGTGCTGCAGGGCGCAGACACCGATGCCGCTGCGCGCCGCGGCACGCGTCGCACCCTGGTCGAGGTGCTCGAGGGCACGCTGCGCATGCTGCACCCGCTGATGCCGTTCATCACCGAGGAGATCTGGCAGAAAGTCGGCCCGCTCGCGGGTCGCCAGGGCGAGACGATCATGCGGCAGGCTTACCCCACCGCATCCGAGTTCGCGCCGGACGCGGACGCCGAGCGCGACATCGCAGTGGTGCAGGCCGTGGTGCTCGGCATCCGCCAGATTCGCGGGGAGCTCGACGTGCCGCATTCGCGCGCCACGCCCGTGTACGTGCGCAGCGACAAGGCCGGCGACGCCGAGGCGCTGGCCGCGCTCGCCGCCACGATCCGCAAGGTGGCGAACCTGGAGGCCATTGAACTCGTGCAGTCCGAAGCCGACTTGCCCCCGTGCGCCATAGCGATCAGTGCCGGTCGCACGGTGCTCGCGCCGTTCGACCGGCTGGTTGACGACGTTTCGGCCGAGCTCGCGCGGCTCGACAAGCGCAAGGCAAAGACGGCGCTGGAGCGCGACAAGTGCGCCGCCAAGCTCGCCAACGCGAACTTCGTCGCCAACGCACCGGAGAGCGTCGTCGTGCAGGAGCGCGAGCGCATCGCCGAGTTCGAACGCCAGCTCGAGCAACTCGGCGAACAGATGCGGCGCCTGGCCGCGCTGGCCGCAAAGGCAGGAAGCTGACATGGCCATCACCGCAGAGACCGGAACCGCAACCGAGCCTTCGCTGCACGCGCTGATCGAGAATGCGATCGCGGGCCTCAACGCGATCATCCTGGGCAAGGAGACGCAGGTGCGCCAGTGCCTGGCCTGCCTGTTCGCGCGCGGCCACCTGCTGATCGAGGACATCCCGGGCGTGGGCAAGACGACGCTCGCCCACGCGCTCGCGCGGTCGCTCGGGCTCTCGTACCAGCGCATCCAGTTCACCAGTGACCTGCTGCCAGCGGACATCATCGGCGTGTCCGTGTTCGAGGCCGACACCGGACAGTTCCGCTTCCATCGCGGACCGGTGTTTGCGCAGCTGGTGCTGGCCGACGAAGTGAATCGCGCAACGCCGAAGGCACAGAGCGCGCTGCTCGAGGCCATGGAAGAACACCAGGTGACGGCCGACGGCCAGACGTATCCGCTCACCGAGCCGTTCTTCGTCATCGCGACGCAGAATCCCGCGTACCAGGTCGGGACCTATCCGCTGCCGGAGTCGCAGCTCGACCGCTTCCTGATGCGGATCGAACTGGGCTACCCCGCGGCCTCGCTCGAGCGGCAATTGCTCATGGGACGCGACCGGCGTGACTTGCTGGCCGACCTGCCCGCGGCGATCACGCCGCAGCAGTTGCTGCGCCTGCAAGGGGCCGTACCGAAGGTGCACGCGTCCCCGGCCCTGCTCGATTACGTGCAGGACGTTGCCCGCTACACGCGGCAGGCCCCCGAGTTCGAGGCTGGCCTGTCGCCGCGTGCAGTGATCGCGTTGCTGCGGGCAGCACAGGCGTGGGCTTTCATGCACGGGCACGAGGGCGTCCTGCCAGAAGACGTGCAGGCAGTATTGCCAGCGGTCGTCGGCCATCGCCTGGCGCCGCGCGACGAGGCGCGTTTCCGTACGGCGGGGGAAGTCGGCCAATACGTTTTGGCGGCCGTCCCGGTTCCCTGACCGCTGATGCGCAGGCTGCTCGGCGAGTTGCGGGCGCGCATCGAGCGGCGCACTCGCGCATGGATCCACGCCCGCCAGGGTGACGACGTCGATCCCGTCGAATTGCGGCGCCAGCGCATCTACATCCTGCCGACGCGGCTCGGCGTGGCCTACGGCGCAATGCTGTTCGCGATGCTGCTCGGCGGCATGAACTACAACAACAACTTGGGGCTAGCCCTGACTTTCCTGCTGGTCAGCCTGGGGCTCGTCGCGATGCACCACGCGCACGGCACGCTCGCGGGCGTGCGCCTGCGACTGCTGGAAGCCGCGCCGGGATTCGTGGGCAGCGACCTGCGATTCCGCCTGCTGCTCGAGCATTCGTCGCGGGTCGCCCGTCCTGCACTCGAAATCGGCTTGCAGAAGGCCGGCCCCGACACCGTGCACGCCGATCTGCCGCCGCTCGGCCATTGCGAGGCGGTGCTCGCGCTCCCGGCGCCGCGGCGCGGGCGCGTGGCGCTGACGCGTTTCGTCGTCTCGACCAGCCATCCGTTCGGCCTGTTCCGGGCCTGGGCGGTGGTGCATCCAGCCTACGCAGCCATCGCCTGGCCACAACCGGCCGTGCGTGCGCTCGCTCCTCCGCGCATCGCGACCGACACCGGCGGCGCGCAATCCGGCGCGGCGGGCGAGGAGGATTTTGCGGGCCTGCGGCCCTTCCAGGCCGGCGACTCGCTGCGCCGCGTGGCATGGAAAGCCTATGCGCGCGGCCAGGGGTTGCACACGAAGCAGTACGCCGGCACCGACGTGGTGTCGCACGTGTTCGATTTCGACAGCCTCGTGGGGCTCGGCGCCGAAGCGCGACTCGCCCAATTGTGCCGCTGGGTGATCGACGCCCAGGAGCGTGGCGAGGCGTTCGCGCTGCGACTGCCGGGCACGTTCATCGACACGAACGTCGGGCCCGCGCACCGCGAGCGGTGCCTCAATGCGCTGGCGCTGTTCGACGCCACCGAGTCGCCGCATGGCTGACGCGCGCAACCCGTCGCCCATCCGTGGCCTCGCCTGGGTGCTAGTGGCGCTCGGCGCCGCCGTGGCGCCGCACGTCATGCACATGCCGGCCTGGGTGACCCTGTTGTTGCTGGCCGTGGGCGCCTGGCGCTGGACCGCCGACCTGCGCGGCTGGCCGCTCGTGCCGAGGATCGTGCGACTGCTGCTCGTCGCAGTGTCGGCGCTGGCGATTCTTGGCACCTATCGCACACTGAACGGCATCGAGGCCGGCACGTCGTTTCTCGTCCTGATGGCGGCGGCCAAGCTGCTCGAGACGCGCGCCGCGCGTGATCTCACGGTGCTGCTCTTCATCGCGTGGTTCCTGCTGTATGCGGCGCTGTTGCGCGAGCAGAGCCTGCTGCTGGTACCGTGGCTCCTCGGCAGCGCATTCCTGACCGCGGTTGCGCTGATGCGCGTGCACGCCCCGCTCGCACAGGCGCCGACTCGGCACGTCGTGCGCCGAACGCTGCTGTTGCTGCTGCAGGCTGCCCCGCTGGCGATAGCGCTGTTCCTGTTGTTCCCGCGCCTGCCTGGACCGTTCTGGGGTGTCGATTCGCGCACCGAGGCACGCACGGGGCTCGACG
>Ga0209391_10001772_pt1 | contig 11261 bp, 8 predicted proteins | sample PPLLak3March2015_FD_187246 | JGI IMG/M metagenome (GOLD analysis project Ga0209391, IMG submission 187246) | Freshwater sediment microbial communities from Prairie Pothole Lake near Jamestown, North Dakota, USA - PPLs Lake P7 Core (1) Depth... | ecosystem: Environmental > Aquatic > Freshwater >... | reverse complement strand
TGTAGTGCGAGAGGGCGTTGACCGTCTTGATCGACATCATCGGCCCTTCGAAGGTCGACATGCCGTAGAACGACAGCGACACGATCATGAACTTGAGGATCGGGTCGGTGCGCAGCTTATGCCACGCACCGGAGAGGGTCATGATGCCGTTGATCATGCCGCCCCAGGACGGCGCGAGCAGGATCAGCGAGAACACCATGCCGAGCGACTGCGCCCAGTCGGGCAGCGTCGTGTAGTGCAGGTGGTGCGGGCCGGCCCACATGTAGATCGAGATCAGCGCCCAGAAGTGCACCACCGACAGGCGGTACGAATAGACCGGGCGGCCGGCCTGCTTCGGCACGAAGTAGTACATCATCCCGAGGAACGCCGCGGTCAGGAAGAAGCCGACCGCGTTGTGCCCGTACCACCACTGCACCATCGCGTCGACCACGCCGGGGTACACCGAGTACGATTTCGTCAGAGTGACCGGGATTGCCAGGCTGTTGGTGATGTGCAGCACGGCGATGGTGATGATGTAGGCGGCGAAGAACCAGTTGGCCACGTAGATGTGCTTCACCCGGCGCAGCGCGATGGTGCCGAAGAACACCACCGCGTAGGCCACCCACACCACCGCGATCAGCAGGTCGATCGGCCATTCGAGCTCGGCGTACTCCTTGCTCGTGGTGATGCCGAGGGGCAGCGTGACGGCCGCGAGCAGGATGACCACCTGCCACCCCCAGAAGGTGAACGCCGCGAGCCCGTCGGCGAACAGCCGCGTGTGGCACGTGCGCTGCACGATGTAGTAGGAGGTCGCGAACAGCGCGCTGCCGCCGAACGCGAAGATGACCGCGTTGGTGTGCAGCGGCCGCAGCCGCCCGTACGTCAGGAAGGACCATGCCGGCAACAGGTCGGGCCACAGCAGCTGCGCCGCGATCAGGACGCCGACCAGCATGCCGACGATGCCCCAGACCACGGTCATGATCGCGAACTGCCGGACCACCTTGTCGTTGTAATGAGTGGCCGTCGTATTCATGCTCGCCTCGAGGAGGAAGGAGATATTCCCTGCAGCCCGTTCCAGTGCGAACGGGCCCCGCGCATATTAAGGGAAGGCGCGAGGCACGCGCGAGTTGCGTCGGGGATGCGTCGACGTAGGTACTTTCCGCAGAGAAATCCCCGGATTGCAGTGGCGTCGGCCGCTGCGCAGAGTATCGACAATACATTAGAGATGTCCGATGGAGGCCGTGTCATGAAACGCCTCGACCGCATCCTCGCGGTGCTCGATCCCACGGCCGAGGTGCAGCCCGGGCTCGCCCGCGCGGTCACGCTGGCACGCCGCAGCGGGGCGACGCTCGAGCTGTTCATCTGCGATTTCGACCCGTCCCTCTCCGGCCATCCGTTCTTCGACACGGACAAGCTCCGTACCCTGCGCGAGGAATTCGTCGGCGAGCGGCTCGAGTATCTCGAGGCGATGGCCGAGGACCTGCGCAGCGAGGGTCTCGCCGTCGAGACTCACGTGCACTGGGACAATCCGCTCTACCGAGGGGTCGTGCGGCGCGTCGAGGAGTCGGCGCCCGATCTCGTCGTCAAGGACAGTCATTACCACACCGCGCTGCGGCGCACGCTGTTCACCAACACCGACTGGAGCCTGATCCGCACCTGCCCGGCGCCGCTGCTGCTCGTGAAGGCCGCCGAGTGGCCGGCCTCGCCGCGGTTCGTGGCGGCCGTCGACCCGGGTCACCTCGGCGACAAGCCGGCCGCGCTCGATCACGACATCCTCGACTGGGCCGGGCTGCTCGCAGCGCGCATGGACGGCGAGGTGCACGCGGTGCACGCGTTCTTCCCGGCGGCGCTGCTGTCGGCCGCGACCGGCATGGCAGGCATGCCGCTCGCCGGCGGCATCACTGCCGCGGAGATCGTCGAATCCGAGCGCAAGCGCATCACCGAGTCCCTCGTGTCCATCGTCGGTCTGCACGGCGTCAGTGGCGGGCGCGTACACCTCGAGCAGGGCAGTGCGAGCGAGGTGCTGCCTCGCGTCGCCGAGAGCCTGGGGGCCGCGGTGCTGGTGATGGGGGCCGTGTCGCGCAGCCGGTTGCAGGAGATCTTCCTCGGCAGCACCGCCGAGCGGGTGCTCGAGCGGGTCAGTTGCGACGTAATGGTGGTCAAGCCGCCGGACTTCACCGAGAAACTGCCGTTCTGACCGTGTGGTGTCGCCCGCATGCCCGCCGGGCCCGCGGCGTGGCGTTCTCCGTTTCCGTCCTGTGACCTGGCTCACGTTTGCGGCTCGAGCAGGCCTGTGCAGCTCACGGTTTCGCCCCGGGGCGCTCCATATACTCGGGCGCAAATGAGCCAGACCCACGTCCTGCTTGCCTGTGCCGAACCGGAGCACCAGGCCCGAGTCCGCGCCGCGGTGAATGCCGTGCGCGGCCAGCCGCATCGGCTCGAAATCGTGGCCAGCCTCGAGGACGCGCTCGCAGCGGTCCGCACCGGCCGCGTCGAGGCGCTGATGCTCGACCTCGACCTGCCGGACAGCAAGGGCGTGACGACGTTCCTGCGATTGCAGCCGAGGGCCAACGGCATCCCCATCGTGGTGCTGGTGTCGAGCCAGGAGGAGGAATCCGGCAAGCAGGCGGTGGATCGCGGAGCGATCGACTTCCTCGTCAAGGGCGAGGTCACCGCCCAGCTCGTTGACAAGGTGCTGCGCTACGCCACCGAGCGTACACACACCCTCAAGGCGCTCAAGGCCTCCGAGCAGCGCTACCGCGAGCTGTTCCAGAACGTCACCGCCGGCGTGTTCCAGACCACCGTGGACGGCAAGTTCATGGCCGCGAACCCGGCGCTGGTGCGAATGCTCGGCTACGACTCCGAGGACGACCTGCTCGCGGTGGACGTGGCGCGCGACGTCTATGCGGATCCCGACCACCGCGACCACTGGGTCAAGGCGATGGCCGAGCACGGCGAGGTCCGCAACGCCGAGCTCGTGCTGAGGCGCAAGGACGGCAGTCGCCTCGTGGTGCTCGAGAACTCGCGCGCGGTGCGCGACTCCGACGGCAGCGTGCTGTTCTGCGAAGGTACCCTCACCGACATCACCGCAGCCCACGCGCTGTCCGAGCAGCTCTCCCACGACGCCAGTCACGACCCCCTCACCGGTCTCAAGAACCGGCGGGACTTCGAGGCCCGCCTGCAGCACGCGCTCGAAATGTGCCACGCGACCGGCGCGACGCACGCGATGTGCTTCATGGACCTCGACCGCTTCAAGGTCGTCAACGACACCTGCGGGCACGTCGCGGGCGACGAGCTGCTGAGGCAGCTCAGCCAGCTGCTGCGCAGCAAGGTGCGCACCGCAGACGTCGTGGCCCGCCTCGGGGGCGACGAGTTCGGGCTGCTGCTGCACAACTGCGGGGCATCGGATGCGCTGCAGGTCGCCAACGGCGTGCTGCAGGAGATCGCCGGCTTCCAGTTCGCGTGGGGCCAGCAGTCCTTCAGCCTCGGCGTGAGCATCGGCGTGGTCGTCCTGAACTCGAATTTCCGACGCATCGCGCAGGTCATGAACGCCGCGGACATGGCCTGCTACGCTGCAAAGGACGGCGGCCGCAAGCGCGTCATCGTGTTCCAGGAGGACCTCGCGGAGGTCGCGCAGCTGCGCAGCGAGGGCGACTGGGTGTCTCGGGCGAGGCGGGCCCTGGTCGAGGACCGTCTCTTCCTCGAGGCGCAGCCGATCCGCCCGCTGGCCATCCGCAGCACGGAGCCGCCCCATTACGAGGTGCTGGTGCGCATGCGCGACGACGCCGGCCGCACCGTGCCGCCGGGCGCGTTCCTGCCGACCGTGGAGCGTTACAACCTCTCGGTGCGCTACGACCGCTGGGTGATCACTGCGACGCTGCGCTGGATGCAGCGCAATCGCGAGTCCCTCGGGCGGCTGTCGCGATTCTTCATCAACCTGTCGCGCGACTCGGTGGTCGATGCCGAGACCCTGACCTTCATCCGCACGGCCGTCTCCGAGGCCGGCCTGGATCCGCGCCGGCTCGGTTTCGAGGTGACGGAGAAGGTCGCGATCGCGCACCTCACGCAGGCCAACCACCTGTTCGGCGAGCTGCGCCGGCTCGGCTGCCTGGTGAGCCTCGACGATTTCGGCAGCGGGGTCTCCTCCTTCGCCTACCTCAAGGCGCTCGGCGCCGACATCCTCAAGATCGACGGCATGTTCGTCGGCAACATCTGGCAGGACAAGGTGGACTACGCCATGGTGCGCTCGATCAAGGAGATCGGGCACGTGATGGGCAAGAAGGTCATCGCCGAGTCGGTCGAGAACGACGCCGTGCTCGAGAAGCTGCGCGAGATCGGCGTGGACTACGCCCAGGGCTTCGGCATCGGCGAGCCCCGTCCCATCGACGAGATCGCCAGCGTCAGCCTGGTCGAACTGCTCGCGGGTTGAGCCGCGGGCCTGCCGCGGCCGCGCGGCACGGTCTCATTTCGCGAGTACGTAAGTCCCGGGCGCCGCGCCCAGCGGCTTCAGGCCCTGCTTCGGTGCGCCCATCGCGGGTGGGGGCACGCGACGCGGGCTCGAACGCTCCTCGAGCCACTTCGCCCAGGTCGGCCACCACGATCCCGCCTGTGGCTCGACCTTCTCCATGTACCTGTCGGGCGACAGCAGCCTCGCGCCCGACCTCGACGTGTGCACGCGGTGCCGCCGCTTCGGGTGCTGGGGCCCGCTGATGATGCCGGCGTTGTGACCGCCGCTCGTCAGGCAGAACGTGTAGTCGACGGAGCGCACCAGCCTGCCGACCTTGTAGACCGATCGCCACGGTGCCACGTGGTCGGTCTCCGTGCCGACGACGAACATCGGCACGGTGACGTCCGAGAGGTCGAGCTGAGCGCCGTTCGCGACGTAGCGGCCCTCGGCGAGGTCGTTGTTGAGATAGAGCTGGTGCAGGTAGTCGGTATGCATCCGGTACGCCATGCGCGTGCCGTCGGCGTTCCAGGACATCAGGTCGTTGACGCCGACGCGCTCGCCGCGCAGGTAGGTGCCGATCGTGGGGGCCCAAAGCAGGTCGTAGGTGCGCAGCAGCTGGAACGCGCCGCCCATCTGGCGGCTCTCGAGCACGCCCTCCTTCCACATCATCGCCTCGAGCATGGCGAGCTGCGCCGGGCTGATGAAGATCGACAGCTCCCCGGGCTCGCTGAAGTCGGTCTGCGCGGCGAACATCGTCACGCTGGCGAGGCGATCGTCGTCCCGTGCCGCGAGCCCGGCCGCGGCGATCGCGAGCAGCGTACCGCCGATGCAGTAGCCGACCGCGTGCACCTTGTGCTTCGGGACCACCTTCGTCACCGCGTCGAGCGCGGCATGCACGCCGTGCGTCAGGTAATCGTCCATCGAGACGTCGCGATCCTCGGCGGTCGGGTTCTTCCAGGACACCATGAACACCGTGTGGCCGAGCCCGGTGAGGTAGTTCACCAGCGAGTTCTTCGGCGACAGGTCGAGGATGTAGTACTTCATGATCCATGCAGGCACGATCAGCACCGGCTCGGCGTAGACCGTCTCCGTCTGCGGCGAGTACTGGATCAGCTCCATCAGCGGCGTGCGCAGGATCACCTTGCCGGGCGTGGCTGCGACCTGCTCGCCCACCTTGTAGTTCTCGACGCCGATCGGCCCGAGGCCCTTGAAGGTGCGCGTCACGTCCTCGGCGAGGTGCTTCACGCCGCGCAGCAGGTTGCGGCCATTCTCGTCGACGGTCTGCCGGATCAGCTGCGGGTTGGTCGGCAGGTAGTTGTCCGGCGCGACGAGCTCGAGTCCCTCCCGCACCGTGAAGCCGACGATGTTCTCGGCCGCGGCATCCGCGCCCGGAACGTTTCGCACGGCCTCGCGCGCCCAGTCGGACACCGAGAGGAAGGACTCCGCCATCACGTTGAAGGGGAACCTGGACCACGCCGGATCGGCGAAGCGGCTCGCATAGGGCGTGCCGGCCGCTCGCGGCGCTTCTCCCTTCAGGGCGGCGCCCGAGAACTGCGCGAGCGCTAGCGTCTTCTGCAGGGCGGAGCGGGCGAGCTCGGCCTGGCGGCCGGGGGCGACGGCGAGCCGCGTCAGCACGTTGAGCCACGCGCCGCCGAAGGCCTGCGGCGAGAGGCCGCCGGACCACTGGCCCAGCGTCGCGAGGACGTGCCTCGAGAGGTCGCTCGTGGCGATGGTGGAGCCGCGCTTTTTCGGGGTTTCGGCCATGGTCGTTGCCTCAGATCGTCTTCAGGTCCACGGAGGGGTCGGCGAGACGAGCGGTGTCCGGGCGCTTGCGCTCCGCGATCCACTTCTTGCCGTTCATGAAGTCCTTCATGCTGTTGACGGCGTCCACGGCCAGCAGCTCGCCGCGCGCGAGGTAGTAGAGCGCGAAACTGCCGGACTCGGGGTCGCCCCGCAGGACAGTCTGGTCGTAGCCCTCGGACAGGCCCGCGATCTGCAGCTTGACGTCGTACTGGTCCGACCAGAACCAGGGCACGTGCTCGTGGCGCGCAGGCTTGCCGCAGATGTTCGAGGCGGCGGTCTTCGCCTGCTCGACGGCGTTGTCCACCGACTCGAGCCGCACCCGGCGACCGTAACGCGCGCTCGGGTGGTTGGTGCAATCGCCGGCCGCGTACACGAGCGGGTCGGAGCTGCGGCAGTGCTCGTCCACCCAGATCCCGTTCTCGCAGCGCAACCCGGCCGCCGCCGCCAGCGTCTCCTCGGGCAGCACGCCGACACCGACGATCACGAGGTCGGCCGGGAATTCCTGCCCGCCGCAGGCCACGGCCTGCACCCGGTCCGTGCCGACGAAGCCCGTGACCGTCTGCCGGCAGAGTATGCGCACCCCCTCGCGGGCGTGGCGACGCTCGTAGAACGCGGAGATCGCGGGCGCGACCACGCGGTTCAGCGGGCGCTCCGCCGCCTCGAGCACGGTGACCTCGAGCCCGAGCTGGCGCGCGCACGCGGCCGCCTCGAGCCCGATGTACCCGGCCCCGACCACGACCAGCCGGCGCGCACCGGCGAGGTCGGCGCGGATCGCGTCCACGTCCGCGATGTTGCGCAGGCAGTGGATGCCGGCGAGCGGGTGGCCGGGCACCTCCAGCAGCCGCGGCCGGCTGCCGACGCACAGCAGCAGGTGGTCGTAGCCGAGTTCCCCGCCGTCGCCGAGGCGCAGGCGCCGCGCGCCGCGGTCGATCGCGGTCACGCGCACCCCGAGCCGGGTCTCTACGCGGTGCTGCTCGTAGAAATGCGCGCTGCGCAGCCACAGGCGCTCGCGCTCGAGCTCGCCCGCGAGGTATTTCTTCGACAGGGGCGGGCGGTTGTAGGGCAGGTAGGGCTCGTCGCCCACCAGCACGATCGGGTCCGCGTAACCCTCGCGACGCAGCGTGTCGATGGCCTGCACCGACGCGTGGCTCGCGCCAACGATGACGACCCCGTGTGCCATGGCTGATCCGCCGCCTGTGTTCGTCGCGTCCGTCGCCGGCCGCCGACCCCGCGCCTTTATATACGCGCGCCGACCGGCGAGGAAGGCGCCGGGCCTGTGGCATGATGCGGCGATCCCTGCCGGAGCGCCGCCCGATGCCCCGAGTCTCCGACCACCGACCGGCGCAACGCGTGGGATTCTGGCTCGGCCTCGGACTCTTCCTGTTGATGCTCGGGCTGCCCGCGCCCGAGGGGTTCGAGCCGGCTGCCTGGCGCACGGCGGCCGTCGCCGCGCTCATGGCGGTGTGGTGGGCCACCGAAGCGCTGCCAATCCCCGCCACGGCGATGCTGCCGCTGGCCGCGGGGCCGCTGCTCGGCATCGTCCCGGTGGAGCGGGCGGGGCATGGCTACGGCAGCTCGACCATCTTCCTGATCCTCGGCGGTTGCCTGCTCGCGCTCGCGCTGGAGCGCTGGCACCTGCACCGACGCATCGCCTTCCTCATCGTGGCCCGATCCGGCACTGGCGCGCGTGGGCTGGTACTCGGGGTGATGTCGGCCACCGCGTTCCTGAGCATGTGGGTGTCCAACACTTCCACGACTTTGATGATGCTGCCGGTCGCCGTGTCGATCGCGGCCATCGTGGCCGAGGATCCAGTGCATGCCGGGCCCGCCGAGCGCAATTTCTCCACCGCACTCGTGCTCGGCGTTGCCTACGCGGCCACCATCGGCGGGGTTGCGACCCTGATCGGCACGCCCACCAACGCCCTTGCCGTCGCCTTCATGGAGCAGACCTACGGGGTGCGGCCGGGATTCGCCGAGTGGATGCTGTTCGGGCTGCCCTGCACGCTCGTGCTGCTGCCGCTCGCGTGGTGGACGCTGGTCGCGGTCACCCACCCGTTCCACCTGCCCCAGATCGGCGGCGCCCGCGAGATCATGCGCGGGCAGTTGCTCGAACTCGGGCCGATGTCGACCGCGGAGCAGCGGGTCGCCGCCGTCGGGATCGCGGCGGCCGCGGCCTGGATCGCCTCGCCGTGGCTCAGGGATTTGCCCGGCCTCGGCAACCTCAGCGACATGGGGATCGCGATGCTGGCGGGCCTGTCGCTGTTCATCATTCCGGCGGGCTGCGCCGGGGGCGGCGCGCTGCTGCGTACCGAGGACTTCCGGCGGGTTCCCTGGGACACGCTGTTCCTGTTCGGCGGCGGCCTCGCGCTCGCATCGCTGATCCAGGACAGCGGGCTGTCGGGGCACATCGGGGATCTGCTGGCCGGGCTGGCCGGGTGGCCGACACTGGTGGTCACCGCCACGGTCGTGCTGGTCGTGCTGTTCTGGACCGAGTTCACGAGCAACGTGGCGACGGCCGCCACCTTCATGCCGGTGCTGGCGGCGCTCGCCGCCGCGACCGGACAGCCGGCGCTCGAGCTGATGGCCCCCGCGGCCGTCGCGGCGTCCTTCGCATTCATGCTGCCGGTGGGCACGGCACCGAACGCGATCGTGTACGGATCGGGGCGGGTCGCGATGCGCGACATGGTGCGCGCCGGACTCGTGGTGGATATCCTTGCGTGGGGGGTGATCCTCGCCGCGGCTGCCACCACGCTGCGCTGGTTGGCCTGATTGGTCGCCGCGCCGCCGGCGCACCACGGCCGCGCAAGGCCGTCCCGAAGGCGCTCCATGCTGGTGCGGCGCCTGCGCCCGGCGCCCGGATTCTCGCCGCCGCGTGGCGTCGGCACGGTTTCTGCATATAGGCTGGAGCGTTCTCCGCCGGACAATGTCACGAAGCGTTACGGAGCCAGAGCCCTATGAAGCTGATCAGTGCAATCATCAAACCCTTCAAGCTGGACGACGTGCGCGCCGCGCTGTCGGAGCTCGGCGTTTCCGGCATGACGGTGACGGAGGTCAAGGGCTTCGGTCGGCAACGGGGCCACACGGAGCTGTACCGCGGCGCCGAATACGTCGTGGACTTCGTGCCGAAGACCCGCATCGAGGTCGCCGTGAAGGACGGCCTCGTGGACCAGGTGATCGAAGCCATCGTGGGCGCGGCCCGCACCGGCAAGGTCGGCGACGGCAAGATCTTCGTGTCGGACCTCGAGCGCGCCATCCGCATCCGCACCGGCGAGGCAGACGACCAGGCGCTCTGACGCCCCGCCCCGCCTGGCGGTACGATCGCGGTCCCATCCCACCCGGGACCGCGTCAACCATGCTCGATCCACTGCAGGCGGCCGCGGCGAAGCTGCGGCTCGGTACCCAGTCGCGGCACGTGTTCCTGTGCGTCGGCGGCAAGTGCGCCTCGCTCGAGCAGGGCCAGGCGAGCTGGGAGCACCTCAAGCGGCGTTTGCGCGAACTCGGGCTGCAGGACGTCGCCGGCGGCGTGCTGCGGACCCGGGCCGATTGCCTGCGCTTCTGCGCATCGGGCCCGGTCGCGGTCGTCTACCCCGATGGCACGTGGTACCGGGACTGCACGCCCGCCAACCTCGACCGCATCATCGCCGAGCACCTGGTCGGCGGCCGTCCGGTCGTGGACCTCGTCATGGTTCAGGCACCCCTGGCCGCCCGCGGGATTAAGGTCGAGGGCGGTTGCCTGTAGGCTGTCCGCCATGCCCTACGCCATACGCATCCACGCCCACGGCGGTCCCGAGGTCCTGCGCTGGGAGGCCGTCGCCGCCTCCGACCCGGGTCCCGGCGAAGTGCTGGTCCGCCAGACCGCCATCGGCCTCAACTTCATCGACGTGTACGAGCGCACCGGGCTCTACCCGGGCGCGCTCCCGAGCGGGCTCGGTCGCGAAGGCGCCGGCGTCGTCGAGGCCGTGGGACCGCGGGTGCGTGGCCTCAAGCCCGGCGACCGGGTCGCCTATGCCTCGCAACAGCCGGGCGCCTACGCGCAGGAGCGGACGATCGCCGCCGACCGGCTCGTGAAGATCCCCGAGGGTGTCAGCGACCGGCTCGCGGCGGCGGCCATGCTGAAGGGCCTCACCGCGTGGTTCCTGCTGCGGCGGACGCACCGCGTGGCGCGCGGCGAGACCGTGGTGGTGCATGCCGCCGCGGGCGGGGTCGGGCTGATCCTCTCGCAGTGGGCGCGGCACCTCGGTGCCACCGTCGTCGGCGTGGTCGGCAGCGACGCCAAGGCCGAGGTGGCACGCGCGCACGGCTGTCACCACGTCCTGGTCCTCGGACGCGACGATCTCCCGGCGAGCGTTCGCTCGGTCACCGGCGGACAGGGTGCGCACGTCGTGTACGACTCGGTCGGCAAGGACACGTTCACCGCTTCGCTCGACAGCCTGCGGCCGCTCGGCATGATGGTCACCTACGGCAACGCCTCGGGTCCGGTGCCGCCGTTCGCGCCGCTCGAGCTCGCGCGGCGGGGTTCGTTGTTCCTGACGCGACCGACGCTGTTCCACTACGTCGCGCGGCGAGCCGAGCTCGAACGCGGCGCGCGCGAGCTCTTCGACGTGATCGGGCGGGGCGTCGTACGCATCGAGATCGGCCAGAGCCATGCACTGCAGGACGTCGGGCAGGCGCACCGGGACCTCGAGGCCCGGCGCACGATCGGCTCCACGGTGCTCATCCCGTAGCCGGCCCGCCGTTGCCCGCGATTCCAAGCAAGTCCCGCGCGACCGCACTGAGCGCGTGGCTGGTGCTGTTGCTGGCTCCTGTCGTGGCCGGAGCAGCGTCAGAGCCCCGGGCGCAGCCCATCCCGACCGCGAGCGGGTCACCGCCGGCGCCGGATCCGGCGGAGCGGTATCAGGCGAAGCAGGCCGCAATCCCCTCGCCGCAGGAGCTGGAGGCCGCCGGGGCCGTCATTGGCACGGTGACGATCGTCGTCGGCGACGTCTTCGACACCAGCGTCGAGGGCGAGGGCGGCTGGCTGTATCGCACCGCG
>Ga0209391_10001771_pt1 | contig 11262 bp, 7 predicted proteins | sample PPLLak3March2015_FD_187246 | JGI IMG/M metagenome (GOLD analysis project Ga0209391, IMG submission 187246) | Freshwater sediment microbial communities from Prairie Pothole Lake near Jamestown, North Dakota, USA - PPLs Lake P7 Core (1) Depth... | ecosystem: Environmental > Aquatic > Freshwater >... | reverse complement strand
CGGGCAGGACGAGTTCGTCATCAGCACCGCGGGCGCGCACCAGATGATCGGCGAGATGGGCGTGATCATGGGCATCCCGCGCACGATCACCGTACGCGCGCGCGACAGCGTCCGCGTGCTGAAGATTTCCGCGCAGGTGTTCCTGAAGCTCCTGTCCGAGAATCCCGAGGTGGCGCTGGACATGATGCGTACGCTTTGCGAGCGGCTGCTCGCCACGACGCAGAGCCTCGAGAAGACACAGGCTGCGCTGGTCGACGCCGGCGCGACCGCCCGCCGATCGCCCTGAGCGGATGCCGCACGACGCGCCAGCCGGTCGACCGGGCAGGCTGAGGCGCGCGAACGCCGAGCGCTTCGCAGCGGTCTGGGTGCGCAACCACGTCGGGCCGGGCGCGTGGCCTGCTGCACCGGTGTTCGACGCGATCGCGGCCCACTACGGTGCCCCCGAGCGCACCTACCACAGGCTGGGCCACGTCGACGACTGCCTCGCGCGCCTGGACACGGTCGCCGGCCTGGTCGGCAATCGCGACGCCATCGAGGTGGCGATCTGGTTTCACGACGTCCTCTGCGACGCTGGCTCGCGCGACAACGAGGTGCGCAGCGCGCGTTGGTACCTCGAGCGTTCGGCGGGCACGACGCCGCGTTTCCGCATTGCAGTGTGCCGGATGATCCTCGCCTCGCAGCACGCCGTGCCGGCGGTGCGCGCCGACGCACGCTACATGGTCGACATCGATCTCGCCGGCTTCGGCCATCCGTGGCCCGAGTTCCGCCGCACGACCGACCTCGTGCGCCGCGAGTTCCCGCACAAGTCCGACGCGGAGTTCGCGCGCGGGCTGGCGCCGTTCATGCGTTCGCTGGTCGCGCGCGAGTCGCTGTACGCCACCGACTTCTTCCGCGAGCGCTGCGAGGCGACAGCGCGGCGCAACGTCGCGCAGCTGATCGCCGAGTGGCGCGACCTGGGTTACCTGGAGCAGTGAGCCGGTAGTTCGCGGTTGCCCGCGGAGCCAAGCGCACGTCCTTCAACGAACTACCGGCTCGCTGCCCCTGACCCCAGCGCGTAGACCGGCGTGGGCTGGCTGCGCCCGCGCACCTGCACTTCGCCGATCGGCGCGAACGCAAAGGCCTCGGGCCCCGCCGCGGCGCGCGTGGCCTCCGAGACGATGATCCGCGTGCCGTAGGTCTTGTTCAGCGCCTCGAGCCGCGCGGCAAGGTTCACCTCGTCGCCGATGACGGTGTACAGCAGCCGGTCGGGCGTGCCGAGCAGCCCGCAGACCATCGGCCCGGTGTTGATGCCGATGCGCACCGCGAGGCGCACGCCGGGGCCGAACGTGCGCGAGGCGGTCAGCGCGAGGATGTCGAGCGCGGCATCGATCGCGCCCGCGGCGTGGCGCGCACAGGGACGCGGTGCGTTGAAAGTGGCGACGATCGCGTCGCCGAGGAACTGATTGACGACACCGTCGCGCCCGGCGATGGCTTCGCTTGCCGCGCCGTAGAAGTCGTTCAGCGTGCCCACCACATTCTCGGGCGACATCCGCTCGCTCATCGTCGTGAAGCCCTCGATGTCGAGGAATAGCACGGTCGCCTCGGCGGTCTGGCCCTCGCCGACGGCGAACGACGTCTCGGTCGTGCGCGCGAGCTGTGCGACCTCGCTGGGCACGAAGCGCGCGAGCTCCCGGTTGCTCGCCGTTTCCACAGCGGCATACTCGACCAGGCGCGCCGTGCGCTTGCTCGCCAGCGCGAGCACGCCGGCGAACATCAGCATCGCCAGCATCTTGTCGACCTCGGCGCCGACGAGCACGCTGTTCGACGTGAGGTAGGTCACGTAGTCGCGCGTGACCATCGGATCCGCCGGATCCACCCTGACGACGTACACGACCAGCGCCAGCCAGCCGAGCACGGCAACCACGCCCGCGGTGGCGATGTAGCGCGCCTCGAAGTTGAACGCCCGCAGTGCGATGAGCACGAAGACCCACATCAGCGTCGGCGACTTGAGCGAGAACGAGGCCGGCTGTGCGTACTGGATGTGGAAGCTGAAAATCAGTCCCATCAGCAGCACGATGTCGACGACGATGGAGAGGTAGACGAGGCCGCGCGTGAGCTTTCGCGCGAAGGCCAGCGCGAGGCGCAGCAACGTGAATGCGCAGTACGCGCCCAATACCCAGGGAACGGGCGCGAACGGCGCGTCGACGCCGAACTTCTTCGGCGCGAGCGCGTAGAGGACCGCGATGCCGGCGATGAATGCAAGCTGCAGCACTCCGACGAGGATCTCCGCGCGTTCCTCTTCGGCGCGGATGTGCTCGCGAACGCGCTGCGGAAGGCGCGGCGCGGAAGCGGCGAAGAGCTGCTTCGGCTGGAGCCGCTGCAGGAGCGGGATCGGCATGCTGCGTCCTTCCTAGTGGGCTGTAACAGCCAATTCGGCACTGCCTGACTTGCGCTTCACGCCGATCGCATTGTTGGCAAGGCTAGCAAGGGGAGTGGCCCTTGCGTCGCCTTGCCGTCGCGCGCTCGGCGCGAATCTCGGCGTCAGGGCCAGTGTTTCGGATCGCGTGCATTCCATGCCTGCCTCAGTCCCGAATTGGCTGTTACAGTCCATTAGTGTTGCGCGCGGGCGCGGTGAAAGCCCGCGTCCGGTCACTCGTTGCGTCGAACGGGCAGGATCCGACCTTACGCCCGGCCGCCCGCCAGCGATACGTCCCAGGCGCGCAGGCCGACAGTGCCCCTTGCCTGGACGTCGACCAGGTGCACTCGGCCGGGGCGCAGCTTGACCGGCGAGCGGCCGATCCCGTTCCATCCGGTCAGGTGCGCGACCAGCATGTTCAGCAGTCCCTTGTGGGTGACGGCCACGATCGGCCCCGGCCGGGTTGCGGCGCGTGCGAGCCAGCTCAGCAGGCGTTGCTGCACTTCGCGCATGCTCTCGCCGTCCGGAGGGCGAAAGTCGAGGCCGCGCGCCTCGGCGGCCGCGAAGGCAGCGGCGTGCCGCTCGCGCAGGCCGGCGAACGTCTCGCCCTCCCAGGCGCCCCAGTCCATCTCGACCAGGTCCGGCTCGATGACGGGCTCGCGGCCGGCGACGATGCGAGCGGTCTCGACGGCGCGCGCCAGCGGGCTTGCGACGAGCTCGGCCCGCGCGAGCTCGGCGGGCAGGCGCCACGTACCGACTTGCTCGCGGCCAGCGGGCGACAGCGCAATGTCCGCGCGGCCCTGCAGCCGCTGCGCCTCGTTCCACGGCGTCGGGCCGTGGCGCAGCAGCGCGACGATCATCGCAGGCCCTGCTGCCGCGTCGCGAGCACGCGCGCGAACAGCACGTCGAGCTGCGCGGCAGCGGAGGACAGCGCGTGCCGTTCGCGCGCGTGCCGCGCGGCCGCCTCGCCCAGCGAACGCCGGCGCGAAGGATTGCCGAGCAGCGTGCCGACGGCGTCGGCGAATGCACGCGCGTCCCCCGGCGGCACGAGCACGCCCGTCGCGCCGTCGGCGATCATCGCGGCGCTGCCCGGCCGGCGTCCGGCGACCACCGGCACGCCGCAGGCCTGCGCTTCGAGCATCGCGAGCCCCAGCACCTCGGCCACGGCGGGCCACACGAACAGGTCGGCCGTGCGCAGCAATGCCGCGACGGCGTGCGGCGGCTGCAACCCGACGAAGCGCACGCGCTGCGCGGGGAACGGCGCGAACGCCGCGTGGACTTCGGCGCGCGCCGCGCCATCGCCGATCACGACGAGGTGCCAGGGCCGGTCTGCCAGCCGCGCCAGCGCCGTTGCCAGCAGGCGGTAGCTCGCGAGCTTGTCGCCGGGCCGCATCATCGCCACGGTGACAAGCCGCGGCCCGTCGCCTGCAGGTGCCAGCGCATCCGCGAGCGGCGCGGCCGCACGGCCCGCGGCGACGAAACGCTCGACGTCGATGAACGGCGGCAGGGCGACGAGCGGCGCGGCGGGGTCGCGCAACACGTCGACCATCGCGATGTCGGCAGGATTGAGACAGACAATCGCGTCCGCCGCGCGCAGCGCCGCCTCGACTGCAGCGTGCCCGTTCGCCCACGGCCCGTCCTGCTGCTTGGGTGCGAAGGAAGCCTCCGCGACGACGTAGGGAATGCGCAGCACTTGGCTCACGATCGGCCCGATCGCGTCGGGTGCCTTGTGGTACAGGTGATAGGTGAACCACAGCTGCGGCGCGCGCGACGGCTCGCGCTGCCAGCGCCGGATCAGCCGCTGCGCGAGTCCCGCGCCGACCGCCGCGAGGCGCGACTGCCGGTTGGCGTCGCCGCGGCCTTCGAATGCGCGCAGCCGCGCGGCTATCTCGACTTCGTGGCCCGCGCCGCGCAGCGCTTCCACCAGCAACCGTGCGAGCAGCCGGTCGCCCGAGGGCACCGGGTGGTCCGGCGACTTGAGCGGTGCGTAGAACGCGATGCGCATCGGCTAGCGACCTTCCGCAGGGCGAGCGGCGGCGTACCCTCCCGCCGCCTCACTCTCGCGCAGGCGTGATTCCAGGGGCCTCTCCGCACAACGAGGTCGCGTCCCGGGAGGGGGTGCAGGAGTGCGGGGTTGCAGCCGCCTTGCGGGGGCCATTGGTTCTTTCGCAAGGGTTGGAGTTGCAAGGCCTCAACCAGGAAGAGCGAAACCGAAGACCGACCAGAGGATGGCATTGGCGGAACAGGTTGAGAAGGGGTCGACCGGCAACGTGCTGCGGGAGATGACCGGCGTTTTCGCGCAGCGGCTGACGCGGATGGGTGTCGAGGTTTTGGTGGGGGCGGAACGGCTCTTGCTCCAGTGTCCGTGGACGACCGCGCCGCGCCAACCCGACCTGGCCTCGCGGGTGAAGGGAAGTGCATGTTCTATAGGATCGTTTTGCAGGGCCACGCGCAGCAGGGGGGCACGCTGGACGAGGTCATGCGCCAGTTCTCGTTCGTGACCGGCCTGCCGCCGAGCGTCACCGCGACGCTGTTCGGCACCGCGCCCACGGTGATCAAGCAGCAGGTTGCGGCAGCCGATGCGGAGCGCATCAGCATGACGCTGCGCGCCATCGGCGCGAACGTGACCGTCGAGCCGTTGTTCCACGCGCCAGTGCCGATCGGTCTCGACCCGGTGACGCTGCCGGGTCTGCCGATGGCATCGGCGGCCATCGAGTTGCCGCAACCGCCTACGCCGGAGCAGACCGCGCGAGCGCCGACCGAGCGACGCAAACCGCGCTGGGCCAAGGCGCTGCTGGCCGCCTTGATCGCGGCCGGCGCGCTGCTCGTTGCCCATCAATACCAGGAGTCGCTTCACGCGACCCGGACGAGTGCAACGCAGGCACCGGGCGTGAAGAAGCCCGCCGATGCGCTGCCGGAAGCCCCGACCTTCAAGGCCGCCCACATCGTCGGTCCGTGGCGATGCACCGACCAGAACACGGGTGGGTCGACCCATTGGGAATACGCCGAGGACGGTACCCTGTCGCACTTCGGCGAAGACTTCGGCCGCAGCGACAAGCCGCTCACGCGCCCCGGCCTGCCGAAGGCGTGGGCGCTGGAAGCCGACCGGCTCACGTTGCGGTACGACGCGGCACCCTCGCGCACCGTGACGCTCGATGCGTTGTCGCTGTCGAAGCTCGACTACCGCGATTCCAAGGGCGACGAGATCCGCTGCCGACGCCCGTGACGCGAGTGGTCGCGGCCCACTCCACCACTTCGTCATTCCCGCGGAGGCGGGGACGACGACAGTGAGTACATGAACGGCAGGCGAGCGCCGAGCGCTCACTTGGCAATGCCGGCGAGGGGTCCCCGCCCCACGATTGCAGTCCTCGGGGGAAGGCCTCGCAGGGACGACGAACGGGGTTGCGTTGCCTGCGGCAGCCTCTCGAACGCTCATCGGGCAACGCTGGCCGGCGCACTGGAGACGAAGCGCTCGACCAGGCGGTCGATGCCGCGTTCGACGTCGAAGCTGGTGCGCGTGCGCTCGCAGCCGGCGTCGCCGAGACGATGCCGCAAGCCGGCGTCGCCGATCAGCGCCGCCAGCGCGCCAGCGAGCGCGTCGACGTCGCGCGGCGGAACCAGCAGTCCGGTGCGGGAGTCGTCGATCAACTCGGGTATGCCCGAGACTGCAGTGGCCACGCAGGGCAGGCGCTGGCTCTGTGCTTCCATCAGCACGTTGGGCAGCCCGTCGCGGTCGCCATCCGCGGCGATGCGCGAAGGCAGCGCGAAGACGTCCGCGGCGCGGTAGCGCGCGAGCACCTGCGGCTGCGCCAGCGGCCCGTGCCAGGCGATGCGCTGCGCGATCCCGAGCGCGGCCGCCTGAGCCTGCAAGGCCGCCAGCAGCGGCCCGCCGCCGACGTGCTCGAAGCGCCAGTCGAGCGAGGCCGGCAGGCGCGCGAGCGCGGCGAGGAGATCGTCGAAACCCTTCTTCTCCACCGCGCGGCCCACGGCCAGCACGACGACGGGCGTCCCCGAGCGTGACGCCGGCGGCGGCGCGGGGAAGCGCCGCGCATCGAGGCCGTGATAGACGAGGTCGACGCGCGCGGGATCCGCGGCGAGCCCGCGCAGGTGCTCGGCGTTTGCCCGCGTGCACGTCGTCGCCCACGCGCACGACGCGAGCTTCTCGCGTTTCTCCCACTCCGGCGTGGTCCAGACGTCCTTGGCGTGCGCCGACACGCTCCACGGCAGGTCGCGCATCAGCGCTGCATACCGTGCCACCGAGGCTGGCGTGTGCAGGAAGTGCGCGTGCAGGTGGCCGACGTCCGCCGGCAGCTCGGCGGCGAGCACCAGCGCCTGGCCGAAGCGACGCGCGCGGTTGCGCGTGCGGTCGCGAACGAGGTCGGCGCGGAAGGCGGCCAGCGCCGCGGCGTAGCCGGGCAAGCGGCGCGCGGACGTCCACGCCCGCAGCACGCGGGCGGGCGCTTCGTGCAGGTACTCGGGCAGGTAGTCGACCGGGGCCGCGATCTCTGCGTGCACCGGGTGCACGGCGGCGTCGGTCGGCCGGCGCAGCGAGTAGAGCGCGAGGACGAGGCCCCGGCGCTCCAGCGCGGCCAGCTCCTGTGCCACGAACGTCTCGGACAGCCGCGGGTAGCCCTTCAGCACGACGCCGATGCGCGACGCTCGCGCGGCGCGGGCACTCCCTCGGGCAACGTCGTCCATCGGGGAGCCGATGGTAGCATTGCGCGACGGGCGCCGAGCACTTCCGTCGCGGGCGCCGCACGCGGTCGGCCGCGAAGGGGAAGCCGGATTGGAGCGCTCGCTGTTCCGCTACATCTGGAAGCACACCTGGCGTGACCAGGTGTGGCTGCTCGTCGTCACCCTGGCGAGCTTCCCCCTCATCTACGTCAACCTCGAGGTGCCGAAGCGCATCGTCAACGATGCGATCGGCGGCAAGAACCTCCCGCAATCGCTGTTCGGCGTCGAGATCACCCAGGTCGGGTACCTGATGGTGCTTTCGTTCGCGCTGCTCGCGCTGATCACGATCAACGGCGCGGTCAAGTACTGGCTCAACGTCTACCGCGGCGTCGTCGGCGAGCGGATGGTGCGCCGGCTGCGCTACCAGCTCTACGAGGCGGTGATGCGCTTCCCGCTGGCGCATTTCCGCCGCACCTCGCCCGGCGAGATCATCCCGATGGTCACCGCCGAGACCGACCCGATCGGCGGCTTCATCGGCGAGTCGATCGCCTCCCCCGCGTTCCAGGTGGGGCTGCTGGTCACCTACATGACCTTCATCTTCATGCAGAACTTCTGGCTGGGCCTGGCAGCGATCGCGCTGTATCCGCCGCAGGCCTGGCTGATCCCGAAGCTGCAGCGCAAGATCAACCAGCTCGCCAAGCGCCGCATCCAGACCACGCGCGAGTTCTCCGACCGCATCGGCGACGTCGTCGGCGGCGCCACCGAGATCCGCGCCAACAACGCGTCGCGTTACGAGCTCGCCGACGCCTCCGCGCGGCTCGGCACGATCTACGGCATCCGCGTCGACATCTACAAGCGCAAGTTCTTCGTCAAGTTCCTCAACAACTTCCTCGCCCAGATCACGCCGTTCTTCTTCTACGCCATCGGCGGCTACTTCGCGATCCAGGGCCAGCTGTCGGTCGGCGCGCTGATCGCGGTGATCGCCGCCTACAAGGACATCATCGACCCGTGGAAGGAGCTGCTCAAGTGGTACGAGACGAAGGAGGACGTGCGCGTCAAGTACGAGCAGATCGTCTCGCAGTTCGAGCCCGAGGGAATGCTGCCGGCGACGATGGTCGCCGACCCGCCCGACCCGCTGCCGCGCCTCGCCGTGCCGCTGGTCGCGCACAACGTCGGCTATGCCGGCGACGGCATGGCGGTCGTGGAGCCTTTCAGCATCGAGGTGCAGCCGGGCGAGCGCGTCGCGGTGGTCGGCGCCGGCGAGTGCGGCAAGGGCGAGGTCGCCCAGGTTCTCGCGCGGCTGGTGATGCCGACGTCGGGCAGGCTTGCGGCGGGCGGCCAGCCGCTCGCCGACGCGCACCTCGCCATCGTCGGCAGCCGCATCGGCTATGCCTGCCGCAGCGCGCACGTGTTCTCGGGCACGCTGATGCACAACCTGCTCTACGGCCTCAAGCACAGGCCGGTGAAGGAGGCCGAGTACGACAGCGTGGGCGCCGCGGCCGAAGCGCAGCGGCGGCGCGACGCGGAGGCATCGGGCAACTCGACGGACGACATCAACGCGGGGTGGGTCGACGCGGCGACCGCCGGCGTCGACGACCCCGAGGCGCACGCGCTCGACGTGCTGCGCGTGGTGAAGATGAACGACGAGCTGCTCGCTTTCGGCCTCGCGAGTCGCAACGAGAAGCCGGACCCGAAGCTCGCCGCGCTGGCGTTGGAGGCACGCGGGCGCCTGCGCGACAAGGTCCGCACGCCGGAGCTCGCGCCGCTGATCGAGCTGTTCGATCGCGATCGCTACTTCGAGAACGCAAGCGTTGCCGAGAACCTCCTGTTCGGCACGCCGACCGATCCCGCGTTCGCCCCCGAACGGCTGGCGACGAACGCCGAGGTGCGCAAGCTGCTCGACGACACCGGACTCGCCGCCGACCTCGAGGCCGCAGGCATCGGCGTGGCGCGCCTGATGGTCGAGCTGTTTGCCGACGAGGCGCCGGACAGCCCGCTGTTCGCCGAGTACAGCTTCATCTCGCCCGAGGACCTGGGCGACGTGCGCGACCTGCTGCGGCGTCTCGACGAGCGCGGGCGCACGTTGTCGGCGGACGAGCGCAGGATGCTGCTATCGCTGCCGCTCAAGATCGTCGCCGCGCGGCACCGGCTCGACATGCCCGACGCGGCGATGCGCGAGCGGCTGGTGGCGGCGCGGCAGGAGTTCCAGCGTCGCTTCGCCGGCCGAGGCGTGGTGGCGTTCCTCGATCCCGATGGCTTCTCGCCCGCGCTGACGATCCGCGACAACATCCTGTTCGGGCGGCCCGTCTACGAGCAGGCGCGCGCGCAGGAGCGGCTCACCGAACTCGTGCGCGAGGTCGCGCTCGAGGTCGGCATGGAGGCGCCGCTGATCCGCCGCGGCCTCGAGTTCGACGTCGGTCCGAGCGGGGCGCGGCTTGCCTACCAGCAGAAGCAGCGCCTGGCGCTCGCCCGCGCGATGATCAAGAACCCGGACATCCTCGTGCTCGACGAGCCGACCTCGGGGCTCGATCCCGCGCTCGAGCGCGAAGTGATCCAGCGCGTGCTCGAGTGGGCGGGGACGCGCACGGTGGTGTGGGTGCTCGGGCAGCCGGCACTGGCGAAGTACTTCCCGCGCGTTCTCGTGTTCGAGCGCGGGCGGCTGGTCGAGGACGGGGCGTTCGACGCGCTGGCGGGCGGGGGCAGGTACCTGCCCAGCCTCCTTGCCTGACCTGCGCGGGCGCGCCGCCGGCTATCGGTACGGATCCGCCGCGTCGCGCAGGCCGTCGCCGAAGAAGTTGAACGCGAGGATGACGACGATCACCGGCACCACCGGCAGCATCAGCCACGGGTAGAGGGCGACGACGTTGACGTTCTGCGCCTCGTTCAGCAGCACGCCCCAGCTCGTGATCGGGGGCCTCAAGCCGATGCCGAGGAACGAGAGCGCCGTCTCGCCGAGGATCATGCCGGGGATCGACAGCGTGGCCGCGGCGATCAGGTGGCTCATGAAGCCGGGCAGCAGGTGGCGCGCGATGATCCGCTTCGGCTTCGCGCCCATCAGTCGCGCCGCCGTCGTGTAGTCCTCCTCGCGCAGCGCCAGCAGTTTCGAGCGCACGGCGCGCGCGAGGTTGGTCCAGTGCAGCGTGGCGAGGATCATCGTGATGCCGAAGTAGATGAGCAGCGGGCTCCACGTCACCGGCAGCACGGCGGAGAGCGCCATCCACAGCGGCAGCTCGGGGAAGCTGCGGATCACCTCGATGACGCGCTGGATCAGGTTGTCGATCCACCCGCCGTAGTAGCCGGCGATGCCGCCGAACAGCAGGCCCAGCGTGAACGCGAGCGCGATGCCCAGCAGCCCGATCGTGAGCGAGATGCGCGTGCCGTAGATGATGCGCGAGAGAACGTCGCGGCCCAGCCGGTCGGTGCCGGCAAGGAACAGCGTGCCGCCCTCGGCGGGGCAGACGAGGTGCAGCGACGCCTCGAACAGCCCCCAGAAGCGATAGCTGTCGCCCTGGCAGAAGAAGCGCAGCGGGTACGGCTTCGAGGTGTCCTCGGTGTACTCGCGCTTCAGTGTCTCCATGTTGAGCGAGCGCACGAGCCCGTAGGTGAAGGGGCCGACGAACTTCCCCTCGTGGAACAGGCGCACCTGCTGCGGCGGCGCGAAGATGAAGTCGGTGTGGCGGCTGTGCAGGTGGTAGGGCGCCAGCACCTCGGAGACGAGCGTGGTGGCGTACATGAGCGCGAGGATGATCCCCGAGATCACCGCGACCTTGTGGCGCCTGAGCTTCCACAGCATCAGCTTCCACTGCGAGGCGAGGTAGAACTTCTCCTGCTCCGCGGTGAGCGCGTCGCTGCCCGAGGGGTCGAACGGCTCCTGGCTGACGAAGTGCGGCAGCGGATCGGCAGTGCTGGCGGACGTGTTCACCGCGGCGGCCTCATTGATCCCGTTTGCCAAGAGAACGAACTCAGCGTCGGCCGCTTTCCCGATGAGCCTCGCGGCCTCCGGACGATGCGTGCCGTGCGAGCGCTCGGCGTGTCGGCCGCCCTCGCGATGCGTCTGGTCGCATCCCCGCAAGCGGGGCCCCTGCTTCCCGACTCCTCGCGATGTATCCCCGCAAGCGGGGCCCCTGCTTCCGGGCTCATCGGGATACCCCACCCTCGAGGCGGATCCGCGGGTCGAGCGCGGCCAGCGCGAG
>Ga0209391_10001769_pt1 | contig 11268 bp, 12 predicted proteins | sample PPLLak3March2015_FD_187246 | JGI IMG/M metagenome (GOLD analysis project Ga0209391, IMG submission 187246) | Freshwater sediment microbial communities from Prairie Pothole Lake near Jamestown, North Dakota, USA - PPLs Lake P7 Core (1) Depth... | ecosystem: Environmental > Aquatic > Freshwater >... | reverse complement strand
GAAACCGATAAATTTGTTATTTTTGCCGAAATTCCCGGTGTCAAGCCGGAAGATATTGAAGTCAGTATGGAAGGTGGTGTTTTGACAGTAAAAGGCAAAAAAGAATAATCATAACTACATGATTGTGGACAGTCAGGTAGATGAAAACCTTCAGTGATCGATCAGAAATGAATCTTGAATCTGAAAACGTCAGTATTCAAATTTATGTAAAGGGTAACGAAACAGGAAAAAATAGTATGCAGGATATCAATATTGTTAAGCTTTTAAGACGTTCATTGTTGTTCATATCTCTATTGGTTATCCATTATTTATTTATATTCCTGCCAGTACTGGAGTTTTTTTTACTTTACCTTATTATTGTTAAACCTAAATGGTTTGAGGATTTTTAAGTCCTAAACAGTCATAAATATGTAATCGGGTAAACACGACAACATGCAGTATAAAGATTACTACAAGATAATGGGGTTATCCCGGGATGCTAATAAGGATGAAATCAAACGTGCTTATCGTAAACTGGCTCGTAAATATCATCCCGATGTCAGCAAGGAAAAGGACGCCGAGGCCAAGTTCAAGGAACTCGGAGAAGCTTATGAAGTGCTCAAGGATCCTGAAAAAAGGGCGGCTTATGATCAGTTAGGTGCCCATTGGAAAGCAGGGCAGGATTTCAGGCCACCACCAAACTGGAATGAAGGTTTCGAATTTAAAGGCGGTGGTTTTACCAGCGGGGATTCCGGAGCCTTTAGTGATTTTTTTGAACAATTGTTTGGACGCGCAGGATTCAGTGCTGCCGAGAGAGGGCAATATGGCTTCCATGCCCGAGGACAAGACAGTCATGCAAAAATTTATATTGATCTGGAAGACAGTTTTCATGGAGCAACTCGCAATATTTCCCTGAGCACCCCTGAAATGACCGCACAAGGCCAAGTGCAGGTTAAGCATAGAAGCCTGAATATCAAAATCCCCAAAGGCATCAAGGCGGGCCAACACATCAGGTTGGCAGGTCAGGGTAGCCCGGGGGCAGGTAGTGGCCAATCGGGTGACTTATTTCTTGAAATAGCTTTTAACAACCACCCGCTTTATCGGGTTTTAGAAACAGATGTTTACCTGGATCTGCCTGTCGCTCCATGGGAAGCAGTTCTAGGGGCAAAAGTCAAAGTACCTACACCGGAGGGTATTGTTGATCTTAAAATACCAGCCAATTCCAGACAGGGTAGCAAATTGCGTTTAACAGGCCGCGGTTTACCGGCACGTGTGCCTGGTGATTTCTATGTCGTACTGCAAATTGCTCTGCCTCCTGCAGATACCGAGAAAGCCAAAGCAATTTACCAAAAAATGCAACAAGAACTTGCTTTTAACCCACGCCAGGCTCTGGGGGTATATCAACAATGAACTCACGTGATTTGCTATTAGTGCATATTGGAACTGTTATTGAAGAAGACAGCTTGACACTGGGGCAACTGTGTCGGGCTTGCGATGTCCATGCAGACTGGATAATCAGCCTGGTTGAGGAAGGTATTATTGAACCCCAGGGCGAGGATATACGTTTGTGGCGTTTTTCAGGGGCAAGTCTGGTACGTGCACGTATTGCACTCAGAATACAGCGTGATCTGGGAGTTAATCTGGCCGGCATTGCTTTGGTACTTGACTTGATAGAAGAGCTTGAAGGCCTTCGAGCACATATGAAAACGCTTGGACATGTCTGAGAGAATCAGATTTGAATGCTTAGTAAAAAACTTGTTGTAACGCAAGTTTCAAAAAATGTTTTACTTAAAATAACTTACCATAAAGGAATTAATTATGAAATCAACATTTATACTCGTCGCTGATAACGTTCGTGCACGCATCTTTACTGCTGAAACACCCTCGTCTCCTTTACAAGAAATCGAAGCATTGGCTCATACGGAAGGTCGTTTACACGACAGGGAAATCACTTCTGACTTTCCAGGGAAGATTAAAGGAGAGGGCAGCGTTGGACATGCTTTTGAACAGCCTACCGATCCGAAAAAACATGAAGCCGACAACTTTGCACATCGCATTGCCCAATACCTGGAAGAAGCGCATAACGCAAATAAATTTGAACAATTATTGATTATTGCAGAGCCATCTTTTCTTGGTATGCTGCGCAACCAGTTACCGGAACAGATTAAAAAACTGGTCTGTTTTGAACTTGATAAAAATATCACTACACATAGTCTTGATGATATTCGGAAACACCTTCCGACATTTTTGCCAAGTCATTGATAACGTAAAAAAGATCAAAGCATTGTGTTTTGTCAATCGGTTTCAAGCAAGCTGAATTTATTACAAATAGGTGAACCATTATGGAAATACCATTACAAATTACATTTCGTGGGATACCTCATTCTGATGCTGTAGAGGCTAAAATTCGTGAAAAAGCCAGCAAACTGGATAGATTTTTCTCGCATATTATGAGTTGCAGGGTTGCGGTTGAAGCCGAGCATCAACACCATCATCAGGGTAATCAATGCCACATTCGCATTGACATCACCACACCGCGCAAAGAGTTGGTCATCAGCCGGGAGCACTATGACAAACAGGCACATGAAGATATTTATGTAGCCATACGCGATGCCTTCAATGCAGCAACAAGACAGCTGGAAGATTACTCACGGATTCAGCGCGGTGAAGTTAAAACACATGACTTGCAAAGCACTGGTACCATACTGCGTATATTGCCTGAAAAAGATCACGGTTTTATTGGATCTGAAGACGGCCGTGAAATTTATTTTCACCGAAACAGTGTTGCAGGAGAAGGGTTTGACTCCTTAACAGTTGGCGATGAAATTCGCTATATTGAAGAAAAAGACGATCTCGGCCCGCAAGCCAGTATTGTTTATCCATAATCAAGATGGCTGGCCGTTTGTGATGATGCATAGAAGCACCGACGGCCAGCCAACTTTTTTATTCCAAATCTTTAAAATCATGCCGGATTATGTCAACCTGGGATCGATATGTTTTCGCATCTCCATAACTGACAAACTTCTGATACCGGCTATGCAGGGTTTTAATTCGTTTGGCATGTTTAATAGGGCACCAGAATTGTTCTGTTCGTGCAGCTATTTCCTGCAAATAAGCAAGTAGGCCATTGGCGTAGCTGCAGTAAGCACAGTTAAACTTTTCTATAAGATTCAGATATTGGAGATATTGCCTGTCAAAAACAATATAATCTTCCCGTTTTACTTTAGGGATACCGTAAATAGGGAAACAGACTATTTGATATAAGCTTATAGTCATATCCATTAGTATCGAAGGAATAATACAGATCCAGACGAAAGGTGCGCTGAATATGTGTTTTAATGGCGCATCGGTTATATATTTGATTAACTGTTTGGCATATTCCTTATGTCGAATAATGACGTTTTCTTCAAAGATGACTCGTCGTTTTCGAATTTCATAAGAAAACTCTTCTTCTTGTTTTTGTAATTCGTCAATCACCTCGATTTCCAGGGCTTTTAATTTATCCAGTAGAACTTCAAGTTGGGTGGTCATATTCAATTCCTTTGTAAGAAAGACAGCTGGAATATAGAGTGAATTAAATCACTAAAATATTGAATTTCGATAAAAAAGCCTTACTATAAATACTGCAAGTATTCGATGAGAAATAATCTGAATAGGTAAATTTACCTTAGATCTTTTTATTGCTTATTAATGGTTGGTTAATAATAAAGATATTAAGCTTATTTTTCTATAACAATAAATCATGAGGTAATGTCGTGAAAATACTATCTAAGTTAATCGCTATTTTGGCACTGGTTTCTTTTAGTCAGGTGTGTTTGGCCGCAGCTGAACCAGTCGAAAAAACACCGGAAATAAAAATGGATCATCCCATGGCTAAAATGGATGAATCAAAAATGATGGAACATTTGAAAATGAGACAGGATCAGATGTTAAAGATGCATGATCTTTCCAACAAAATTCTTGCAGAAACTGATCCAAAGAAAAAGCAGGCACTGAAAGATGAACAGCTTGAATTGATTAAAGTCGAACATATGCAAATGATGTCCATGCACCATCCAAAAATGATGAACATGAACAAATAAAGCAGGATAGGGCGGCAGGTTTTTTTGCCCGCCATTCAGGATGCAAAAGAATGGCTTGTTTGTGATGGGGTGGGCAGAAAAGCTTTGCCCCATCCGCATCAATCCACGGTTTTCAGATTATATTTTCGTACCCGGTAGCGCAGCGTTTCTCGCGTCGCACCCAAGGCCCGGGCGGCTGCTGTCAGATTATTATCGGCACGCTCCAGAGCGGTTTTAATGATAAACCGATCCATGTCATCTAAGGCCATACTGCCATCTAAAGGCAAATAAATGCCTTGTTCACTTGCTTTTGGCTGAGAGTGGATATCGATACCCGATACTTTTTGATTTCTGTCCATTGATCCTGTTTGGGAAGGCTGTCCAGGCAATTGCAGCCATTGTCCGGGAAATGTTGTACCATCAGAAAATAATACACAGCGTTCAATGACATTACGTAACTCCCTGACATTACCCGGCCAGTAATGCGCCTTAAGCTTTTTCCACACATCATCAGGAATATCTTTCACCTGCCGTCCGGCTTTGGCGTTATATTCTGCTACAAATAGCGGCACCAGCTCGTCCAGATCTTCAACAGCTTCACGCAGTGGGGGCAAATTTACCCGAAACACACTTAAACGATGATACAAATCAGTACGGAAACTGCCCGCTTGCGCCATTTGTTCCAGATCTCGGTTACTGGCAGCGACAATCTGCACATCGACACTAATCTCCTTTTCTCCACCCAAACGCCGCACCTTGTGATCTTCGATGGCTTTAAGCAGCTTGGCTTGCAAATCAAGCGGCATTTCACCGATTTCATCCATGAACAGCGTCCCGCCGTCGGCCTGTTCCAGCAATCCGCGATGCCGCCCTGAAGCTCCCGTAAAGGCTCCCGGCTCATGACCGAATAATTCGGATTCCAGCAATTCACGAGGTAAAGCGGCGCAATTGACTTCAATCATCGGTTGTTGGGCGCGCGGGCCGCCATAGTGCAGGATACGTGCAGTCAAACCCTTGCCCGTGCCGGTTTCGCCGCCAATAATTAAGGCGCTGAACGGCACATGCGTCAGTTTCGCCAATAACTGTCGAATATCTTGGGCCTGTTGGCTATGGCCAACATAAGCCTCCGGCGAATAACGCCGATGACCTTGCTTGGTTTGATCGATAACACGTCGTTGTATGGATGCACTGCGTGTGGCACTGGTGACAACCAGGTCAAGACGTTCCAGATCGCAGGGTTTTTCCAGAAAATCATAAGCACCCAGCCGTAGAGCCCTTACCGAATCGGGTACGCTGCCGTAGCCGGTTAAAAACAGCCATTCGGCATAACTGATATGCTTTTTCATCGCTTCCATGAAGTCCAGGGCATTACCATCTGGCAAGTTCATATCGGAAAGAATCAGCAAGGGCTCTATGCGGTTTTTAAGCAGCAAAGTCTTGGCTTCTGCTAAGTTACCGGCCAACACCACATCCCAACCTGACTGCCGGTAATGGCGTGATAGTTCGGAACCTAACAGTTTTTCATCTTCGATGATGAGCAGGGTTTCTATCATGATTTATCTCAGGCAAGGCATTCTTTTGGCAATAATACCGACACACAAGCGCCATGAGGTTGTTGATTGCCAAGCTTGATCGTCCCGCCTATGTCTTTGGCAAAGCGCTGTACCATAGCCAATCCCAAGCCGGTGCCGCGTTGGCGGCTGGTGCGAAATGGGCGTATACCATAGCTGAGCATGTCTTGAGAAAAACCGGGGCCATTGTCGAATACATCAATACGTAATCCTCGGCTATCAGTACGGGCCTTGATACAGATTAAGCCCGAACCACCATCCAGAGCATCGGCTGCATTCAGGATCAAATTCAACAGCGCCTGACGTATGCCGCTCTCGGGCAGATGCACCGGCAATGCGTCGGGTGTATCTATTTGTAGGACTATGGATTCGGCGACCTGGTAGCGGGTTAATGCAAGCAAATCCCGAATGAGTGTTGCCATATCGAAATCGGTAGCTGTTTCAGGCGAATGACGGCTTTGATCGAGCATATCGTTAAGCAATCGCGCCAGACGTTTCAGTTCGTTACTAATGAGTTCCATTCTTTCGCACTGGTGTTTATCATCAATTTCACGACGTAAATTACTAAAAGCCATCTGAATGCCCGCCACTGGATTACGGATTTCGTGTGCGAACTCTGCAGCAACTTCGCCTATTGCCGCCAAACGCTCAGCTCTCGCCAAGCTATATTGTTGTTCCAATAAGGCTTGTGTCGCTAATCTGACTTCCCGTTGTAATGATTGTGCATATAAGCGTTTTGCTTCTTCCAATTCGGCGAGATGTATGACCATTTCATTATAACTGTTAAAAACCGGAAATAACAAAGGGTCCAGGTGATTAGTAGTGATCGGTGTATAGTTCTCTTCAGACAACCGTTCTAATAACTGCCTCAGGTCATTGAGCGGGTGCAGTATTCTATAGTGTAAAAATAACATCGCCCCCAATAATATCAAGGTAAAGGTGACTAATGCAATGTACAGCTCGGTCTGGGTATCAAAATTGATATCCTCAAGTAATTTTTCGCGCCGTAAGCCTTCTTCATCGAGTGTTTGGCTCATAACTTCAAGCGCTTGTATCAGGCGTGTATTTTTTTCTACCTTGTCCAGCTTGCTTACATTAGCCAGCAGACTACTAACAGTTTCCAGACTTTTTCTTGTAGGGGATGATAAATACCGGTTATCAGCCATTAATGCCTTCATTTCACTCAGGGTTTTAGTCAATACGACAGGGTGAGAATCGGGAACAGTTTCGGTCACATAGCTAATCAATGATTGCTGTAACCCAACCGATACATTTTGAATGCGGTGAGAATAGTTCACATAGGATAAAACTGTTTCAAAGTGATGCAGATTGCGCCAGATCATGCCGCCAAGGATAGCAAGAGCTAACAGCAACAACCCTAAGAATGCCAGGGCTCGGCGTTTTGCGGGTCTGTAAAAAACTGGGTTCATAGCGTCTCTTTTACCAGTTTAGTGCAATTTTGTAGGATCAGGCGCGGTACACTCCTATTTTACAGATAGAGCTTTTTATAAGCCGCAATCTGCTCTGCAAATCTACCATTCGCTTGCACTAGTGCATCCAGATCGGCTGTTAATAGTGAGTTAATGACTGCTTGGCGGTCAACCTTCAAATCCCGCAATTTTTGCACCTCATTTTCGGCTCCCGCCATATCGCCTTGTAAATAAAAACTTACTGATAAGCAAAAGTAAGCGTAGCTCTTCTTCTCGTTTAAACTAATCAGCTCAATGTTTTTCTTGGGTGCTATTTCAAAATACCAGGCCTCTTGATTATCCGGTTTGCTCATAATTGTATTATCTTCCAGCCATTCAACAGCTTGCTTTTGATAACTTAATGCCTGGCTTAAATACTCAAGACGCCAGTATATCTTCGCACTTTCGAGTGAGGAAAGCGGGTATTCTTTATTCCTTCCATATTCCCTGATGGCATCTCCATAATTCTGTTGTTTAAAATAGATAGTTCCCAGGTTGTTTCTATATTTAGGTGTTGGTGATATTTCTATAGCTTTCAAAGCCTCAACTTTGGCAGATACCTGGTTGTTTTGTTGGACATAAAGTATAGCCAAATTATAATGAGCTTCAGCCAGTTTTGGATTTTGTTCTATAGCCTGCTCATAATACTGTACCGCCTTATCTGGTTGATCATTTGCGGCATAAAAATCGCCCAGGAATAAATTAACATAAGCGTCGTTCGGGTTTTGTTGATATAAAGTATCGATGGCCTCTTTAAACTCTGGCTGCGATAATTTCTCCCTAATTTGAGCTATCTGTAAGCTCCATGCGGCTTGTTTATTTTGCGGATTCGCTTTGAATTCCGCCTCAAAAATCCGTTTAGCATCGGCGTAACGACCAATATTTAGAGCATTATCACCTTCAACGATTAGCTGCTTGTCAGCGATTTGAGGTTTTTTTGATATATCGTAGATATAGGCTACCCAACCACCTGCCACTATCACAGCGATAAAGGTGACGGCGAGACATATTTTTTTTATGTAATTCCATAGTTCTGGTAAAAAGTTCATGGTTTCGTCCTAATTGGAAACGACATGCCAAATAAATCAGGTATTGGTCGTGGCCTGTTTTTTTCCAGGTTATTGCAAGCACTACGTCCTCCCAGTAATCAGCCGGATCGCGGATTTCTATATTCAGGGTTTGTTATAATGAGTCATTTTTATCGATCCAGAAAAGCATAAATGAAGACATTGTATTTTCCGTTACCTTCCAAACCCTATTATAATACGAAGTAGAGGCAAGTATGGCACGCTGTGCAGCGCTCATCAAATGATTGATAGTCGAATTTAGTGGCAGATAAAGCCGTCACGCAAAATACTTGATTTATCAACCATGCAAATAGAAGACAGAAAATAAACTAAATTGTCGAAAACCAGGCAACAACCAGATATGTGCCGTGGAAAACAATAATGTCCTCAAGAACCACGGCTATCATTTCGACCATAACTTTGCCCACGGCAAGCAGTATTTGTCGAACTTATTGGCAATGACTGGCCGCATCTGATGCAGTCCATGCTGAATGGCAGGATAGAATTACCTGTTAAAGCTTGCAATTTTAAACTGGGAATTGCTGGTTCAAATGGTTCTACCAGCGATATGCTCAAAAATACTGGTTAGCATACTTTCCTGGTTTGTCAAGTTACCACCGTTTTATTAAATTGATGACCAATGTCTTGATACCGATTGCCGCTTTTATGCTGATTCTGATTGTATCTTTAACCCTGCTATTTGATTTGCAAATTTTCCAAAATAGCAAGTGTAGGCGCGGCTTGATTCATGGTGTAAAAATGCAGTCCGGGGGCGCCGCCATCTAACAAACGCTGACAAAGGTTGCTGACCAAATCCAGACCGAAGGATTGTACCGCCTCCCTGTTATCACCATAGCTTTCCAGGCGCTTTCTCATCCAGCGTGGAATATCCGCGCCGCACATTTCAGAAAACCGGAATAGTTGCGCATATTGGGTAATGGGCATAATGCCGGGAACGATAGGTATCGTTATGCCGTTTTGTTCACAGGTGTCTACGAAATAAAAATACGCTTCGGCATTATAAAAATACTGGGTAATTGCTGCATTCGCCCCCGCCTCTACTTTACGTTTAAAGTTTTTAAAATCTTCCATAGCATTTGTCGATTGCGGATGGACCTCGGGATAGGCGGCAACATGAATCTGAAAGTAATCACCTGTTTCCTGGCGAATAAACTCGACCAGCTCATTTGCGTACCGGAATTCACCAGCTGACATCATGCCGGATGGTAAATCACCTCTCAAAGCGACAATTTTCGCAATGCCATTATCCTGATAGTCTTTGAGAATAGCGCGAATATTGTCTTTGGTTGAGGCAACACAGGATAAATGCGGGGCGGCGGCTATACCTTTAGCTTGAATAGCGATCACTGTATCGAAGGTTTTGTCGCGGGTTGAGCCGCCAGCACCAAAGGTAACGGAAAAAAAGTCGGGATTAAGTTTTGCCAGTTTGCTTTGCACAATTAGCAAATTTTCCGCACCTTCTTCCGTTTTAGGTGGGTAAAATTCAAAGCTGAAAAGTTGGGGGTGTGTTTTTTGTGATTGCATTTGGGTCTCACTGACGGGAATCTAAAATATATCGTTCCCGGTCTCCTGGGAAATGCCGATGTGGACGCTCTGCGTACCTTGCTGCTGTAATTGAGACGCAAAATCTTGCGTCTCTATAGGCTCCGTATTCCCAAGCTTGGAGCGTGGGAGCGATGATAAATTAATAACGATAATGATCCGCTTTATAAGGTCCTTCAACCGGAACATTAATGTACTTGGCTTGTGCGTCAGTTAAAATCGTCAAATTCACGCCTATTTGATTGAGGTGCGATCTGGCGACTTTTTCATCCAGTTTTTTAGGCAGAATATAGACTTTGTTTTCGTATTTCGAAGCATTTTTCCACAGTTCAATTTGCGCTAAAACCTGGTTACAGAACGAGTTAGACATCACAAAACTGGGATGTCCTGTAGCGCAACCCAGATTTACCAGACGACCTTCTGCCAGAATAATCAAACGTTTGCCGCCTGGAAAAATAACGTGATCAACTTGGGGCTTGATGTTTTCCCATTCATAGCGGCGCAATGAAGCAATCTCTATTTCAGCATCAAAGTGACCAATATTACACACGATCGCCTGATCTCTCATGGCCAGCATGTGTTCATGGGTTATAACGCTAAAGTTGCCTGTTGCTGTCACAAAAATATTAGCGATAGGCGCAGCTTCTGCCATAGTGACCACGCGATAACCTTCCATAGCGGCTTGCAAAGCGCAAATGGGATCAATTTCAGTAATCCACACCGTTGCACCCAAGCCACGCAAGGATTGAGCGCAGCCTTTACCGACATCACCATAACCGCAGACTACGGCAATTTTGCCGGCAATCATGACATCGGTTGCGCGTTTGATGCCGTCAACCAAAGACTCGCGGCAACCGTACAGGTTATCGAATTTTGATTTGGTTACGGAATCGTTAACATTAAAAGCAGGTACTTTCAAAGTGCCTTTTGATACCCGTTCGTATAAACGCAATACACCTGTCGTAGTTTCTTCAGATAAGCCTTTAACATCAGCCATTAATTCAGGGTATTTATCGTGCATCATGTTCGTTAAATCACCGCCATCATCCAGAATCATATTGGGTCTCCAGCCATCAGGACCTTCAATGGTCTGAGCGATACACCATTCAGCTTCTTCTTCGGTTTCACCTTTCCAGGCGAAAACGGGAATACCAGCCGCTGCCATTGCTGACGCAGCATGATCCTGCGTAGAAAAAATATTGCACGATGACCAGCGAACTTCTGCACCTAATGCAGTCAGCGTTTCAATCAATACGGCTGTTTGTATGGTCATGTGCAAACAGCCGGCGATCCGGGCGCCTTTTAACGGTTGTTCCTTACCATATTCTTCACGCAATGCCATTAAGCCCGGCATTTCTGTTTCAGCAATATTGATTTCTTTACGGCCCCATTCAGCCAAAGAAATATCAGCAATTTTATAATCTTGTTGGCTCATTATGTATCCTGTTAACTTGCTATTAAATACCAGCCGCATCTTTTAATGCGTCAACTTTATCGGTTTTTTCCCAGCTAAATGAGTCTTCTGTACGGCCAAAATGACCATAGGCTGCAGTGGTTT